>Ga0105045_10004941_pt1 | contig 11665 bp, 8 predicted proteins | sample MAT02_FD_78089 | JGI IMG/M metagenome (GOLD analysis project Ga0105045, IMG submission 78089) | Freshwater microbial communities from Lake Fryxell liftoff mats and glacier meltwater in Antarctica - MAT-02 (megahit assembly) | ecosystem: Environmental > Aquatic > Freshwater > Ice > Liftoff... | reverse complement strand
GTAGTAGTAGCCCGCGTGATGGTCTCCGGTTCCGCGACGATGGTCGCCGAGCGAACGCACAATGGCCAAGTGATGCGCTTGCTTCGCCAAATGCGGTAGATGTTCGCACAGTTGAATGCCCGGAACCGTGGTGTTGATCGGCTGGAATGAACCGCGATATTCCACGGGGGATTCCGGCTTCATATCCCAGGTGTCGATGTGTGAAGCACCGCCACTGAGCCAGATCATAATCGTTGACTTTGCAACCTTGCGCGAGGTCGAACGACTCGGTGCGGCCAGTGCATGGCTTGCGAGATTGCAGCCGAAATAGCTCATGCCCCCCGCGATGAGGAAGTCTCGCCGGTTTTGGAGATGAGGATTCATCATGTGGGTTGGGTTGAATGAATGAATCAGGCAGGAGTTCAACTCATGTGAATTTCTCATGAATTGGAATGAGTGTCAAGCAGGAAGTGAGGAATTAATTCAGTGGCACGCGCACAGTGTCGGCTTCCATGCGATGCCGCAGGTCCGAGAAGTAGGCCGTGAGTTCCTCCGCCGATTTCACTTTGCCTTTGCTGCACCCGCCGCCGGTGCTGCAACCGCCTCCGCTGCCACATCCGCCGCCCGACTCGGTACCGCAGCCCGGTTTGCCACAACCTGCTGTCTCGGGTGGTTCTGGAACCGTCTCTGTGCGGGAAACATCGAGAACACGCACGGGCAATCCGAATCGCTCGCTCAGTTCCAACAACAACGGATCGAGTTCACAGGGGCCAGCCGGTAAGACGTGCAGAATTGCCAGTGAGCGTTGGCCCAGCACTTCCGCATCGAGAAACACGACAGGCAATTGCGATTGATCCGCAGCAGCGAGTAACGCCACCGCGAGGCTGTGGTTCAATTCATCCCATTCATCATCCTCGCAATTGCAACGCCGCAGAAGCTCGCCCTCGGAAGTCAGAGCATTCGGCAAAAGTGGATCGACTTCGCAAAGAATGGTGCCGCGTTCGCTCCCACGAGGCGAGCGAATCACCACCGTTTCCCCGCGTGGAAGCGAGTCAGAAAACGCAGCCGAGAAGCGACCGACGAATGCCGATGCACCGTATTGAACAAGATAATTCATGATGTTATTTTGCATCCTCGAAGCCAAAGAATTCGCGCATATATTTGTCGTATTCGCCTTGGCCGAACTCGGAACTGAGATCGAGCCGGAGTTCATTTACCACTTTAATGCTGTAGTTTTTCAGCCATTCGTTCCAACAATCGGCACAAATATCGGTCTTGATCCGTTCACCAATCGCTTCGGCAACGGGCACTTTGTCGAGTGGCATCGCGCGTTTGCCCGAAGCACAACCGGGGCGCTGGCAGCGGAAGCCGGTATCAGTTCCGTCGTCAACAACCGGAGCACTTTCCTTCATGCTAATGCCGAGCTTGGCGAGTTGCATGGCCATCGCATCGCGGGGCATCTTGTCGCCGCGTTCATCCGCCACTTTGTAGCCTTGCGTCATCACTTCGATGGCTTTGTCTTTGTTGTCGAGCTTCAAGTAGGCTTCGCCCATCAGTTGAAACACTTTAGAGAATTGCGGTGAGAGTTCCAGGGTGCGCTCAAATGCTTTGATGGATTCGGCAAATTGGCCGTCTTCGGCAAGGAGTTGGCCCAAGCGGAAATGGCCGAGTTCATTTTCGGGGTCGTCGGTGGCCATTTTGCGGAATTGTGCGATGCGATCTTGTAACGAACTCATGGGTGAATCTCAACGTCTGGAGTGCTGTAGTAACAAGTTCCATTATGATACGCAATTCGCCCATTATGGGAAGGAAGAGCTGTGGACGTAAGTCCACGGAAATCAGAAAAGGGGACGGGCACCTTTTTTAATGACCCCATTTCTTCTGAGCGGGGGAGTCGTGAGACTCCCGAGCAATGCACCGGGAAAATGTCGCGTTTAAAAAGGTGCCTGTCCCCTTTTCTGTGTTCACTATTTTCTCCCCTCGCACTTCGTCTCCCATGCTGTACAATCATCTACCTATCTTCGCACCGCGTGGAGCGTCATGGCATGACCGCGAATTTTCAACTGGAATCCCTATACGAACCGGCTGGCGATCAACCCAAAGCCATCGCCGAGATTCTCGCGGGCTTTGAGAAAGGGAAGAAAATCCAAGTGCTACTGGGGGCAACGGGCACCGGCAAAACCTTCACCGCTTCCAACGTCATTCAGGCGTTGAAGAAGCCGACGCTGGTTCTCGCGCATAACAAAACGCTTGCGGCACAGCTTTATAAGGAGTTCAAGAGCTTCTTTCCGAATAATGCGGTTCACTATTTCATTAGCTACTACGACTACTACCAGCCCGAAGCGTACATTCCCCAACGCGATATTTACATCGAAAAAGATGCGAGCATCAACGAGAACCTCGATCGGCTCCGGCTCGCGGCAACAGCGGCGTTGGTCAGCCGCGAAGATGTCATCATCGTGGCCTCGGTTTCGTGCATCTACGGCCTCGGTTCGCCCAGCGACTACAAACGCATGATGGTTTACCTTCCTAAAGGCGAAATCATCGACCGGCAACAATTGCTGCTGAAACTTGTGGATGTTCAATATCACCGGAACGATGTCGCCTTTGAACGGGGCAAGTTCCGCGTGCGCGGCGATACCATCGAAATTTGGCCCGCAAACGAAGAAGTGGCGTATCGCATTGAATTGTTCGGCGATGAAGTGGAATCGCTTTCCGTGATTCACCCCGTCACGTTTGAAGTGATCCGCGAAATGGAAGAGCTTTATATTTATCCCGCGAAGCACTTCGTCACGTCGGAAGACCGCGTGAAAGAGGCGATCGTCGGCATCGAGGCGGAATTGAATGATCGCCTGGTGCAATTCAAAAACGAAGGCAAGTTGCTCGAAGCCGAACGCCTGCGGGCACGCACCCGCTACGATTTAGACATGCTCCGCGAAGTGGGTTACTGTTCGGGTGTCGAAAACTACGCCCGCTGGTTCTCGGGTCGGCCACCCGGCGAACCGCCTTATACTTTGCTCGACTTCTTCCCCGAAGATATGTTGCTGGTGGTTGATGAATCGCACGTCTCGTTGCCGCAGGTGCGTGGGATGTTCCACGGCGATGCTTCGCGCAAGAAAACCCTGGTCGAACACGGCTTCCGTTTGCCGAGTGCGATGGACAACCGCCCGCTACGCTTCGAGGAATTCGAGAAGCGCATGGCCTGTTGCCTCTGCCTGAGCGCCACGCCTGGGCCATATGAGTTAGAACGCTGCGGCGGCGAAGTGATCGAGCAAGTGATTCGCCCGACGGGGTTGGTCGATCCGGTGGTTCATGTGAAACCCGCTCGCGGTCAGGTGAAAGACCTGGAACGCGAAGTACGCCTGCGAGCCGAGAAGAAGGAAAGGACGCTCGTCACCGTGCTGACGAAAAAGAGCGCCGAAGACCTCACCAATTACTTCAAGGAATCGGGGTTACGCTGCAAGTGGCTGCACTCGGAACTCGATGCACTCGAACGGGTGCAAGTGCTACGCGAACCCCGCGAAGGTGCCTTCGATATTCTCATCGGCGTGAACTTGCTCCGCGAGGGCTTGGACCTTCCCGAAGTGTCGTTGGTGGCCATTCTCGATGCGGATAAAGAAGGCTTCTTGCGTTCCGATAAATCGCTGATTCAAACTATGGGTCGAGCGGCCCGTAACGTCAACGCGGAAGTCATTCTCTATGCGGATAAAATGACCGACAGTATGAACCGTGCTTTGAACGAAACGAATCGCCGACGCGATATTCAGCTGGCGTACAACGTGAAACATGGTATCACACCCAAGACAGTGCAATCCGCGATCCGCAATGGCATCGATGATGCGGTCGCGGCACATGTGCTGGCGCAGGAAGTGGTTGGGCAAGCCCAAGAGCCAGATGATTACATTACGGCGGAGTATCTGGAAGAATTGCAGCAAGAGATGCTCGCGGCAGCGGAACAACTCGATTTTGAACGAGCCGCGACCCTCCGCGACAAAATTGCCAAACTGAAGGGGGAAACCGTGGCAACTCCACAAATGAAGAAGCCACGAGGTAAGAAAAGCGGCTCGCCCCGCCCACCACGACCGAAGCCGAATGGGAGTTAGAATTCTTGTTAGCCGGATGCGCCAGCGACAGTGCTTTATTGTGGGGCGTTGCCCCACGCCCCAGCCAAGGACCGAAGGCCCTTGGCAATCCCATTGCTCGTGGAATTGCTGGCGAGCTTCGCTCGCTGCACAATCCCACTCACAGTGGCCAGTTGGCGTGGTTGGGTTTTTTGATTGTGGTGCATCTGCACCTTCAACTGTGCTGAGATTTGTTTTTCACCTGCCCGAAGTTCTCGTGGCGGCAATTTTTTTCTCATCGCCACAAGTGGAACAATTGCAACAGGTTGCGCGACGTATTTTGAGTATTTTTGCACTCCGACTTGGCTTCAACGCCCAGTTCGGGTAAAAATAGGTCGTCTTGGATGGACCGGAAGCGTGTATACTTCCGTTTACCTGCCACGGTTGCGGCGGGATCTCTTGAAGGGCAATACTTATGGCGCGTACTAGCGCCGAACCCGCGAAACTCGGTTCTCTCCAATCTAAACCGCGCCCCTCCGATCGCTTTTTGCACGGTATGGGTTCCGCATCACGTGTGGTATTCGTTTCCCATGTGCAACCCGACCCCGACAGCTTCGGAAGCATGTTGGGACTGGCACATTTAGTCGAAACGCGGACACGCAAGAAGTGCATCCTCACCCAAGATGGCGAAGTGAATCGCGCAGAAAATCGCGCGATGGTCGATTTGCTAAAACTCGATCTGCACCACGTTACCAACCTGAAGCTACAACCGAACGATGCCGTGGTGATGGTCGATAGCCAACCCGGAACCGGTCGGCACTCCTGCGGAAAGCCCGCACAGCTCTATGCGGTTCTCGATCACCATGTAACACCCGGCGACCTCGCAGGCGTGCCCTACGTAGACATTCGCCCCGAACTCGGCGCGACGTGCAGCCTTGTGCTGAAATATTTGATTGAACAGAACGTCTCGCTTCCGCCTCGTGTTGCAACTGCTTTGCTTTACGGCCTGGAAACGGAACTGAGCGGATATCCACGCGAAGGTTCTGCAGCGGACGATGAAGCCGTGGCTACGCTTTACCCGCACGCAGATAAAGACCTTCTCGCTCGCATTCGTAACGCACGCCTGCCCCACTCGCACTTTGAATGCCTAGCACTTGCTCTTCAGAATGCCGTGGTGCTGGACAAACTGATTTTCACTTGGCTCGACCCACTCGCGCAGCCCGAACAAGCAGCAGAAGTCGTCGATTTCCTCGTGCGCCACGACGGTGCGGAATGGGCCATCTGTGCAGGCGTGAATAAAGGTAAACTCGTGCTTTCGGTGCGATCGTCCCGCGCTCATGCGAACGCAGGCGAACGCCTCAGCCGGGTTTGTGCAGGCTTGGGGAATGCAGGCGGCCACGAACGCCGAGCGGGCGGATGTATTCCCATCACCGATCCGTCGGCCAGTGGGATGATGAAACTCCGTGCCGAGTTGATCGAGCGTATTCGCGTTCAATTCGGTCAGACCGATGCCATTTGCCGACCACTCGTGAACATTCCGCCATCCAGCACCGATCTACAGATTGCCAGCCGGTAAGTGGTTCGGGTGCCCATGCCGATCGAAGTATCGCAGAGGATGGCCTCTGCGAAATTCTGAAAGCGGTTTCGATTGAAATCATTTTCTCGGACTTACTCAATATCACATCAAATTAAGAATCCAAATCACCGATCATGCGGATCATCATGGATAAAGACAATAAAAATGATGAAAAATGTGGGGAAAAAACTTGCGGATGATCTTATGACTTGCGTAGTTGTGGGTTTTCTGCTGAGTGGGGCAAGTTTTCAACTTGCCAGCATTGCTCCTGGCAAGTTGGAAACTTGCCCCACGTAAGTGCTATTTGTGCCTTTGTGTTTTTTTTCTTTAACTCCGTATGTCCTATCCTTGTTTTCCGTCAACATCTACTCACTCTCGTCGAATATCTTGTAGCTTTCCGAAAATCTTGAATTTGCTCGAACCCTTTGGCACGCCGCTCGCTCTAAGTTTGTGATTATCAGTGCGGGCCAAGCTGTCGAGGTTGGCCGACTTCTCCAGAAGTTTGATATTCGGGTTAGACTTTTGAAGCCTTTTCGGTCTTTCTATTGCAACACTGCAAATTCGATTTTCGCCTGAAAGCGCCCTTGACAGCCCTGGTATACATGTACTGAACGGAATAATTTCAACGGCTCCCACGGGACTCACCCGCACGGAACCACACCCACATAGACACAATTAGAAACAAGGTGGTGAGCCATGGCTCGGAAAGAAGCCCTAGTCAAGATTACGAAAGTCCTCATTGCTCGTCGCAATGAATTGCGCAAACGCCTCGGCTCCGATCTTAACGATCTTGGCTATAGCGGAGCGGGGCACGGCGATGCTGCGGATGCGGCATTCGGTGCCAGCGGAGAAGAACTTGCTTCCCAACTTGCGCAGATGGAATCGAAAGAACTCACGCTCATCGAACTCGCACTACAACGTATTGTCCAGGGGCGATACGGCATCTGCGATCTCTGTGAGAAGAAAATCCCTACGGGTCGGCTCAGTGCCTTGCCCTACAGCATTATGTGCGTGAAGTGTCAGGGCGAGGCTGAGAAAGACGGCTCGTGGCTCGATTCTCACCGACACGCCGATTGGGGCAGCCTGCAAGATCGTGGCGACGACATGGATATTGATGTCTCGAAACTCGAATTCGACATCAGCAAGTAAATCGGTTTTTCAGCTTTACTCCGCGCCTGCAGGTTGAAAGACCTGCGGGCGTTGTTCGTTACACGAGCAGCGCCCCAGGTGTCTTCTCGATGAGCGCATACAATTCTTCTCAAGTCCCCCTCGACTTCTCCGGTACAGTAGATGCAGGCACATCGCTGCTCACATTCCGGAGAACCGCACATGACTTCTCGAATCGTACTAATCATTGGTCTCATCTTGGCCGCATTCGTGGGGGGTATCGTCGCGGAACTCGCAACGGGAACGCGTTCGTCCGTTGTGGCACAAACGGGTTCTGGCTTGCCGGCAGTACCGCGAGCCGTGCCAACCGATCTCCCCCCGCTCGGTGGTGCCGGTTTGGGCTTGCCCGAGAACTTCCCACAAGTCGTGGATCGTGTCATGCCGAGTGTGGTTTCCGTCGATGCGGTGAAAATGCCCGCACCTGGTGCTATCGGCAAGGCGAAGCAACCTTCGGAGGAATCGGGCTCTGGCGTGCTCGTGCGATTCGAGACCGTGCGGGGAACCTATGTCGTCACGAACGATCACGTCGTGACCGGTGCGAAAGCGAATACCATCACGGTTACGCTGAACGATGGCCGCATTTTGCAGCCCGATCGCGTCTGGAGCGATCCGGAATCCGATCTCGCGGTGCTACGTGTGGAAGGTGAGAATCTGCCGACTGCCGAACTCGGCGACAGCGACCGCGTGAAGCCGGGGCAGTGGGTTCTCGCCTTCGGTAGCCCGTTCGGCTTCAATCAAACCGTGACGCATGGCATCATCTCGGCCCGCGATCGCGGTCAGGTCTTTTTGCCGAATCAAATTCGCATCAAAGAATTCTTGCAGACCGACGCAGCAATTAATCCGGGGAACAGCGGTGGGCCGCTCGTCGATACTGCTGGGGTTGTAGTGGGCATTAACACTGCGAACGCTTCGACGAACGGCACGAATAGCGGCGTAGCATTTAGCATCCCGATCAACTTGGTGAAGCGTGTCGGCAAGCAGTTGATTGAAACCGGGAAAGTGTCTCGCGGATATTTAGGAATGCAACTCGTGCCAGTGCTGGACCCACAGACGGCCATCAAACTCGGTTTGACCCGGCTTCGCGGTGCGGTCGTCGAGTCGATTCACGCGGGCGGACCCGTTTCTGCAGCTGGCCTCAAGCCGAACGACGTGATTGTAAAACTCGATGGCATTGAGATCCGCGACGAGAACCACCTGATTAACATCGTGAGCATCTTGCCCGCAAATCAGAAGATCCGGCTGACGATCTGGCGGAATAAGCAATTCGGCACAGCAGATGTGCAAGTCGGGGAATGGCCAGGCATGCGAAAGAATTGATTTTAAGAGCGGTCGACGTGGGTCGACCGAGTTTTAAGCGGTCGACTCACGTCGAGCGAGTTTAATACAGATCAATCGTCGTCTTCGTCGCTCTTCTTCATGCGTATGAACACCATGACACCAATGAGGCCCAACAGTGAGAGTACCATGACTGCTAGCACCCATGTAGTGCTGAGGAAGTCTGCGATTTTGTCGAACATCGGTCCTATCCCTTTCGGCGGTGAATGATGGGTGAGGCGAACGCCTCATTGGAGACCCGAAACTTTAATTGCCCGGTTCCGGGAGGATCCCGGCGATGTGCTAGTATCTACGATAGTAGCCAGTCGAGAGCAAGACTTTGTTGGCAATTTTCATTTTGTTCCCGTTTCATCTGTCGGCAAAGTGCGTCTGCGGCGAATCGGCTTTGGGGCAGGTGCGTCGGCAAGCGGCATCGGTAATGGCTCATACTCTTCGGAATTGCTATCTTTAGTTTGGTTTGCTGAATCGCAAAAAACCACTGCGGGTTGGTATTTGCGGGCCGACTTCGTTTTCATCGTCGTGAATGTTGCAATGATGATCAGGTCTCCCTTCTTCATCAGATGTGCGCCAGCTCCGTTTACGCAAATCACACCAGAACCCCGTTCGCCTTCGAGTGCGTAGGTAATCAATCGCGCTCCGGTGGTCACGTCCCAAACGTGAATCTGCTCGTTCGGGAGAATATCGGCGGCATCCATGAGATTGCGATCGATGGTGAGGCTACCCTCGTAGTGCAGGTTGGCATCCGTCACTGTGGCTCGGTGGATCTTGGACTTGAGTAGCGTTCGTAGCATAAGGATTCTCCCGTGTGATATCCCCTATTCTAGGGATCGGTTTTCCATCGGCTGAATCTCGGAAACCATTTAGGAGTTGCGCAGTTGGAGGTTTTCTGTTTGGTGGGGCAAGTTTCCAACTTGCGTGGGACAGTGGGGCAAGTTTCCAACTTGCCATTGTTGCCACAGTTGAGTTGGTGGGGTAGGCATACCTGCCTGCCAACGTTGTCCTAGGCAAGTTGGAAACTTGCCCCACTGTCCCAGGCAAGTTGGAAACTTGCCCCACCAAATCAACTGAGTAACACCTACCAACCATTGTTGAGTAGGTGGCTGCGTAATTTGTGGCTTTTGGCGAATGCCTTGGATGTGCCAGTTATTCTGATTTGGCAATGTTTGCGGATTCTGACTCATGAAGCGAAGGGAAAGTGCCGATTCATCCGAGTAGTAGGAACTTCAAATGCTTTGGCGGTGCGTTACGTTGGGGTCATTCGCCGCCGGAGTTTATTGTTCGCACCATCGACTGTGTGCGGTGCGGGAAAACAGCCTGCCTCGTCGCAGAAACGTCGGGCAGACCAGGGAGCGTGCCATGCGGAAGAAGGTACTCGGAACGATTGCGGGTCTGCTGGCAAGTGCTGGGGGAGCACTGGCCCAGTTGCCAGCATCTACGCCAGCGAATTTCGCACCTCGACCTGTCGCACCGACAGGTGCTTTTGGCGGCGATATTCAGAAAACGCAAGGCTTTATTCGACCGCCAGATGGTATTCCTCCTGTGCTTCCAGGTGGCGGACCGGAAGGAATGCCTGGTATGGGCGGTCCTGGCATGGGAATGCCTGGTATGGGCGGACCAGGGATGGGTGGACCAGGGATGGGTATGCCCGGTATGGGCGGACCAGGGATGGGTATGCCCGGTATGGGCGGGCCGGGAATGGGCATGCCTGGTATGGGTGGGCCAGGGATGGAAGGTGGGATGCCTGGCTATCCCCCCCAGGGGCCGTATGGTCAGCAAAATTACTCCACGCCTCGCCTTGAGGGGCCGGCACTCGGCGGAGCAGGCTTGTTTAGCAATGCTCGCAGTTCGCCACGCTACTGGGTGAACAGCGAATACCTGCTGATGTTTCCACGCAGTCAGCCTTTGAATCAGCCGCTCATCATCACGAGCGCGCCGGCCGCAGCCGCGACGCTCGGGCCAGCTTCGACATCTGTACTCTATGGTGCCGGGGACCTGAGTTACGGAGCCGCAAGTGGCTTCCGCATCTCGGGCGGTTTCTTCCGTCCGCAAGATCAACGCCTGGGTTTGGAACTCAGTGCGCTTTACATCGCACCAACATCAAACGACTTTTTCGGGCGATCGGGCGATAACGGGGTGCCAACATTTGGCCGGCCATTCTTTGCCACCGACTTGAATACGCCTTCGTCGATTTTGGCAAGCTTCCCGACAGTTGTGAGCGGAAGCATCTTGGGCCGCTCGACCTCGCGTTTGTGGGGAATTGATGCGAACGGATTGCTGAACTTGTATCGCACGCCACCCGAAAACCTGCGAGCCTGGACGTTGAACCTTGTCGGCGGCTTCAAGTTCCTCGATCTCGGGGAACGGCTGAACATCACGAGTGCGAGTACCGTACTGGCGGGTCGTACCGTGCCCTATGCGGGCATCACGGTTCCCGAAAATACGACATTGATTGTTGAGGACGATTTCCAGGCAACCAACCGCTTCTACGGTGGCCAAGCGGGGTTCCAAAGCCAATACTACGGCGGCCGGTGGTACTTCGGTTTAACTGGGAAAGTCGGTCTGGGTATCATGCATCAAGAATTGAGTATTGATGGCACCACGGGCCAAAACAACCCGACAGTGCCAATCATCTCGCAGACCATTGGCGGCGTGTATGCGAACCCACAGAACATCGGAACCTACACGAACGATGCCTTCGGAATCATCACCGACCTGAACGCAACCCTCGGCTTCAATGTGACATCGTGGCTCACCGTGACCGCAGGTTATAACCTGATTCACATGAACTCGGTCGTCCGCCCTGGCAATCAGATTGATGGTCGAATCGATTCCACCGTGATCCCGACTTCAATCAATTACGGGGCAGCGGCTGGCCCACGCAATAACTTCCGCTTGCGTACAACAGACTACTTCATCCACGGTATGAACTTCGGCTTCAACGTTCATTATTAACACGCGATCTGCGCTATGACCCCAACAAGTATGAGCCTCGATCGACACGATCGAGGCTCATACCGTTTCAACTAAGCATCGTCCATTCCCGGCAAGATCAGTTGATTCATGCGTGGCTTCGGCTCGACCGTGGCCGCTAATACTGGCACACGCACTGCACGCTGCGGGCCGGCATTCAAAACAACACTCTCTACGGGTTCATGCTGCTTCGCCGTGATGATGCGAACGCACTTCTGCGGCGCATGCTCCCAAAGACTTCGTGCTGCCGCTTGTGCCAAGTCCGCGGTGTTACATTCGCGGCTCAGGTGCAATTGCACCACCGCTTGCAAGTGGTGCGGAGCAATCGCGTCGGCGAGCAACCGCACGGCTTCCGCCGCTTGCGTATTCGAGAGATGGCCCAAATCACTCAGCACACGATTCACCAAGAATCGCGGCCGACGGCTACTCCGTTCTAAACGCTCATCATGATTAAATTCGATGGCGAGAACATCGACACCGGCGAAGAGATTCAAAAAATCTTGTGTGAGCGTTCCCAAGTCTGAGGCCAATCCAACGGACCATCCATTTCCTTCCGCATTCGGCGCGGAGTTGCAGC
>Ga0105045_10004940_pt1 | contig 11666 bp, 9 predicted proteins | sample MAT02_FD_78089 | JGI IMG/M metagenome (GOLD analysis project Ga0105045, IMG submission 78089) | Freshwater microbial communities from Lake Fryxell liftoff mats and glacier meltwater in Antarctica - MAT-02 (megahit assembly) | ecosystem: Environmental > Aquatic > Freshwater > Ice > Liftoff... | reverse complement strand
CTCCCAACTGACAAATCCACTCTTGTGGTTGCCTATTGCGGCAGTGAATCCTGCGGAGCTTATGCTGCGGCTGCCAAAGCGGCCAAAGACCTTGGCTACACGAATGTGAAGCATTTCGCTCCCGGCCTCAAGGGCTGGAAAGAAGCTGGCGAAGATTTGCAAGCCGTCAACTGATCTCGGATTCCCCAAAGAGGGAACCCGCTATCGCAAAAACACATCAAGCCGCCTGGAGTTTCGATTCCGGGCGGTTTTTTGTTGTGTGCTGGCCAACTTATCGCGAGCCAGCGATAGAATCGCATTCGTCAGCAAAATGTCTTCGTTGTATCTGGAAAAATTGGTTCAATCCACCAGCAGATCCTGGCCTGGCTGGTGTGTCGGTTAACCTTTGACGGCCCCCACGGTGAGACCGCTGATGAAGAAACGTTGGCCCATGAGGAAGATGGCCACGATGGGGAGGAGCATGAGCAGGGCGGCGGACATCATGAGGTGCCATTCTGTTCCGTATTGGCCCTGAAAAGCTTGGAGGCCGAGGGGGAGGGTGCGGAGTTCGTCATGGTTGGTCATCACCAACGGCCAGAGGAAGCTGCCCCAGGCGCCCATGAAGGTGAAGATGGTGAGCGTGGCGAGGCCTGGGAGGCAGAGGGGAATGATGATGATACGAAAGATTTTCCAATACCCGCAGCCATCCATATGAGCGGCTTCTTCGAGTTCGCGGGGGATGGATAACATGAACTGGCGGAGGAGGAACGTGCCATAGGCTGAGAACATGGCCGGGACGATGAGGGCAAAATAGGAGTCCAGTCCGATTAAGCGTCCCACAAGCGGCGCATCAACCCCGGTCCCTAAGTAACGCATGGCCATCCAATCCACGCCTGGAAACGCCGAGGCCAACAACTCGGGCGCCATTTTCATGGCAATAAAGTTTGGCAGCATTGTCACCGAGCCGGGAACCATCATCGTGGCCAGATAACAAAGAAACAATTTGTCGCGTCCGGGCCAGTGCAAGCGGGAGAAGGCATAGGCCGCGCAGGCGCTCGTAAACACTTGGCCGAAGGTGACGACGACGGCGATGCCCAGGCTGTTGTAATAATACCTAAGAAATGGCACCACCTCCCAAACCTCGGCAAAGTTTTGCCAATTCCATTCTTGGGGAATCAGCATTTCGAGGACATTGTCCGTGGCCCTCATGGCACCTTCCGGGCTGGAGAGCGCCGTGGTGATCATAAACGCAAGCGGTGCGAGCATACTGGCCCCCACCAATATAAGAAAAGCGTGCCAAAGTTTTGAAGGTTTGCGGTAGTTCATCAGGAAATGTTTTTTCCGCCAAAGCGCCAGTTCAAGAGCGTGATTCCTAAGATGAGAACAAAAAGCACCCAGGCCACAGCGGCGGCGTAGCCCATCTGGAAGTTTTCGTAGGCCATCGTGTAAATGTAGTAGCCCACGGTGGTTGTTGCGCCATGGGGGCCACCTTGCGTCATGATATAGGCCATTTCAAAACCACCCTGCAGGCCGCCGATAATGCCCATCACAAAGATAAAAAACGTCACTGGCAGGACCCCCGGCCACGTGATCACGCGGAATTGAGCCCAGGAGCCGGCGCCGTCAATCTCTGCGGCTTCATAGAGGTCTGAGGAGATCGCTTGCAAGGCTGCCAGGTAAAGCAGCATTCCCGTTCCGCCAACCCCAAGCCACAGTCCCATCAGAATCAAAGCGGGCTTAGCCCATAAAATATCAGTGAGCCATGTGGGGCCCTCAATGCCGATCATGCCAAGGGCTGTGTTAAGGAGCCCATAGTCAGGGTTATAAATCCATCGCCAGAGATAGAAGATGGCTACCCCCGCAAGAATGCCCGGCAGGAAAAACACCAACCGGTAGGCATAAGTGAACCGAAGTTTTTTATTGAGGATCAAGGCTAACCCCAACGCGCCCGCCATGGAGAGAGGCAGACCCAATAACAAAAACAGCGTATTCCACAAATACTTCCAGAAAGCGGGGTCGTTCGCCTGCCAGCCATCGGCGGTGGAGGAAAACCCGAGGAGGTCCACAAAATTGCTGACCCCAACCCAGCGGGGAGGTGTTAGCAAATCCCAATATGTGAAGCTCAACAAAAATGCGGCCACGACTGGCCAGAGCGTGAAGAGCAGAAACCCAAACAAATTGGGCAGCAGGAAGCACAAGGCGGCCAGCGTTTCTTGGCGTTGACCGACACCACGCATTACGGATTTTCCTCCTTGGAATCGCTGGTGAGAGCCCGCCGGTCGCGTCGGTCCAGCCAGCGTTTGAGATCCCGGTCCAGCCCGGTGACCACGTCTTCCGTGGAAACATTCGGAAGGTTGAGGGCTTGCGAGACCCGCCCGCCAAAAATCCGTGTGATCTGAGCCTGGCCGGGGGCATAAAGAAATATTTGGCCTGCTCCCGTCTCCATCGTTTCCGTAAACCGCATCATGGACTCCGGCGGACGCAGCGCCAGAAACTCTTCCCCAAAGGCGGCTTTTCTGGAAACAGGCACATACCGCCCCCCTTGGGTCACAATACGAACCCCCTCCTCACTGGCATAAAACTCAATAAACCGCTTGGCAGCTTCGGAGTGACGCGATCCTGACCACACCGCCAGCGCTGTCCCCCCCACCTGCGTTACCGCACCATGGGAGCCCGATGGGATCTTCGTGACATCCCAATCAAAATCGGTCTGACCGGCAAGTTCCGGGGTGGCCCAGCGCCCGCTGATGTAAAAGGCAATCCGGCCATCCCGAAAAAGTTGGTAGGTTCCCTCCGCACTGGAGATATCAGTCGGCACCACATAGCCGCTTCCATAAAAATCCCGCATCAATTGAAACGCCGCCCGACTCTCCTTGGAGTTCGCTGTCACAATTTTCGGATTGGTAGGATCGTCGAATAATTTTCCGCCGTATGCAAAAAAGAGGATCGAAGGGTTGGGCATCAGCATCATAAAATCTGTGGGAGCATCAGGGTTCCCATTTCTGCGGCTCAATCTTGGCCCGAGCTCCAGAAGCTCCGACCAGGACCATCCCTCGGCAGGGACGGCAACACCGGCCTTTTTTAGCACATCAAGATTCATGTAAAGCACCTGGCCATGGGCGTTGACAGGAATCGCATAAAACCGGCCATCACGCTTAAAGGCTTTCTCGGCTGCTGGCATCAAGGGAGCTTCTTCCTCCAAAGCTCTGGCAAGTTCGGTCAAATCGGCAAGCACCCCCCGCGCAGCCCACTCATCATAAAACGTCAACTCCACCATGATCACATCCGGAGCGACGTTTCCAATCATCATTGATTGGATCTTCTCGGTGTAACGCATGCCCACCGGCAACATCCGAATCCGGATGTCAGGGTTCGCTTTCTCGAAAGCCACAATGACACTCTTTTCAACCTCCATCTGTCTGGTTGAGCCCCAGAAGGAATACTGGATTTCTGTTTGTCCGTCATCGGGTCGTTTACAACCAAGCAGGCACAAACTCAGGGCTAACACGCAGAAACATCTCATGGGGGGATTAGCTGAGAATTTAACATGAAATCAAATTTTGTTTGCCTGTTGTCTATACCAGTCAGGGATGCGTTGTCACTCTGCTGAGCGTATTAAAATAATTGGGAGGAAGGATTTCATGACCCGAAAATAATAAATCAATTATGTGATTATTCAATCTTTTTCATCCCATCCGCCATGGATTGCGCCTTCGGAGGGTAGCGGGAGCATCCTGCTCCCATGGCTTCTCAAGGGAACTGGAAGCTCCCGCCACTTTCTGGCTGCGGAAGCTGACTTTCTTGCTTTTAACTCACCCGCTTTTATTTGCGCCTCGGGATGTCACGCTTCCTCAATGGTGCTTGACCATGAACCTGAAACCAAGGCTCTCTAGGGGCTGCGATTGCCCATCGAAACCGTGACTCTACTCATTGGCTATATTCTCTTTCTGCTGCTGCTGGCCATTGTGCTTTTCAGTCTTGAAAAGCTATCTGTGGATATCATCACGTTGATCTTGCTTCTGGGCTTGGTGATTCCCGGCATCCTGACGCCCAAGGAGGCCTTCCAAGGCTTCAGCAATGATATCATCGTCATCCTTGCCTCGATTTTTGTGATCAGTGCGGCCATCAAAGATGCGGGAGTTTTGGATTGGTTTGGCTTGCAGATGAGACGGATGGCCAATGTGGGATCCCCCAAATTTTTGGTTTCGATGATGGGACTTGTGGGGGGCACCTCCGCATTTATGAACAACACGACCGTCACGGCCCTGTTCACGCCCTTGGTTACGGGAATGGCCCGCAAAGCGGGAGTGAGTCCGTCAAAACTTCTCATGCCCCTCGCTTTCGCGTCAATTCTTGGAGGCACATGCACGTTGATTGGCACCTCGACCAATGTGGCCGTGAGCGGCTTCATTCAGCAAAATGGTATGGAGCCTATCGGGATGTTTGAAATTGCTCCCATTGGCTTGATCATCCTTGTTGTTGGCATTCTTTACATGGTTTTCATTGGGTCGCGACTACTGCCTTCGAGCGCCGAAGTGGATCTGACCGGGGATTATGAAATGCGGGAATACCTCACCGAAATTGTGGTGCTGCCCTCGTCTCCCTTGATCGGTCAGCACATCGTGGATTCGGATCTTTCCATCCTGAATTTTACGGTTCTCAAAATTCTGAGGGGCAACCGGACCCTGCTGCCAGAGCAAGAGACCATGGTTGAGGAAGGGGATGTTTTAATTGTGACTGGTAAGGTCAGTGATTTGATGAAGGTTCTGAAAATCGAGGGCATTGCCATCAAATCCGACCGGGTGGTTGATGATGCGGATTTGGAGGACTCTGGCGTTAAAATCGCGGAGGTACAGGTTGGGAAGATGGCAAAAGTTGTGGGGCGGAGTCTTGTGGACCTTGATCTGCGGGCAAGGATGGGGGTCACGGTTTTGGCCATGTTTCGTCATGGCCGGACTTTTGCCGAGCAATTGAATCGGATTTCCCTGAATGAAGGCGACGTGCTTTTGGTGCGGGCCGAGTCCAGTCGGCTTTCCATGCTGCAAGAATCTTTGGGGATGACTGTGATGGAGGAGATTGCGCGCACTCCTGCGAATCCGCGAAAGGGCATGTTCGTTCTCTCCGTGTTTGTTGGCGCGGTCCTCTGTGGTTCGCTGGGCTGGCTGCCGCTTTCGGCCGCCTTCCTTGCGGCTGCCGTGTTGTGTGTGTTGCTCGGAGCGGTGAGTGCCGAACGCGCCTACCAATTTATTGATTGGCGACTTCTCATTCTTATTGGCGGGATGACGGCTTTTGGCGTGGCCATGGAAAAAACCGGCACCGCCGAGTATCTCTCCCATCAGATTCTTCAGATTTTTTCTCCTTTGGGCGTGCATGGAATCCTTGGCGGCTTTTTTCTGCTCACCATTCTTTTGACCCAGCCCATGTCCAATGCGGCCGCCGCACTGGTTGTTTTGCCAGTAGCAATCAAAACCGCGCATTTGATGGGCTGCGAGGCCCGCACCTTTGCGATTGGGATCATGCTTGCGGCCTCCATTTCCTTCATCGCTCCTCTGGAGCCGTCTTGCATCCTGGTCTATGGACCTGGCAAGTATCGCTTCATAAATTTCGTAAAAGTCGGCTTGGGTCTCACAATCATTTTATCCGTTGTGGTGCTCTCCTTGCTGACTGTCTTCTGGCCCCTCTGGCCACAATGAAAAATCCCGTCAGGGGGATTGTCGCGATGGCTCGGGCATGATCGACTCCCCCACGCTTTTCGGTCGCTTTTTTTGTCATGCCACATCCCAACGCTGAGGTTCCCACCTATTCCGAGCCCACCTTCAAAGGCTGGGCCAAACCCGGTCCCGTTCCTCCCGGGGCTCTCGGAAAGGGCCCGCAGATTGAGAGCGGGGAATCCCTGGACGCCATCAGCGGATACTTCCGCATTTTTCAACTTAAGGCAGGCCATCGATTCTCAACCGATGATGTTCTGACTGCCTGGTATGGGACAAGCTTGTGTCCCTCGGCCGGAGCGGTGCTGGATCTGGGCAGTGGGATCGGAACCGTGGGATTGATTGCGGCTTGGCGATTGCCGGGAGCTCGGTTTGTGACCGTCGAGGCCCAACCCGAAAGTGTGCGTCTGGCCCGCAAGTCGGTGGCTTGGAATGGACTCAGGGAGAGGTATAAAATCCGGGAAGGCGATTTCCGCGAACCCGGCCTTTTGGGGAAAGATGAGAACTTCGACCTGGTTCTTGGCAGTCCCCCGTATTTTCCATCAGGCAGCGGGCCGGAGAGTGACCATCCTCAGAAGATGGCCTGCCGGTTTGAACTGCGGGGAAACATTGCCGATTACTGCGCCACGGCGGCTCGCCACCTTTCGCATGGCGGAATTTTTGCCTGTGTGTTTCCTGTGAACCCCAACCATCAGTTGGAACGCGTGCAAGCCGCATCCGCTGCTGCGGGATTGGTGATCGTGCGCTGGCGTCCTGTGGTGCTGCGCGAGGGAGCCCGGGCTTTGCTGGGATTATTCAGCATGATGCGTGCCTCCGATCTTCCGGCGACGCTTCATGGCCAGACCTGGGTGGAACCGCCTCTCATCATTCGCACAAACACGGGAGCCGTTCACCCGGAATATCTTGCCGTGAAGCTCTCCTTCGGGTTTCCGCCATGATCTGGATATGGTTAAATGTGTTTGAGGCAACTGCGACCGGGAGCGCTGGCGTGCCGCCGGCAACCCTTGTGGCTTTTCCACTTTTTATCTTATCCCTTTGATCTGCGGGACGGATGCCAGGTCTTCCATCAATGTGAATGGCGCTTCCTATCCCGGCTTTTGGTAGATCACATGGATTTCCGGAACCAGATAGATCAGACGGCGGGCCAGGGTCGTGTTGAGAAGGTAAAACCAATAGTGGTCCTCCAGAGTCGATTTGCTTCGGCAGGAAAGCAGCCGGAATCCCCGACAGTCAACAAGCCTCCAATGGGTTGCAGGATCCGATGAGACCGCCCGGTCCACAAGGCGGCGCAAGGAGCGGGCCGAGAAAGCATTCTGCGTTTCGCCCAATTTTTTTAGTTCAGAATGATGCCACCAATTGATAAGCTCGGCAAAGAAGGGCGGTTTGGTGGGTGTTGCCACTAAAAGGAGCCCACCCGGCTTGAGGACCCTGGCGCACTCGCGAATCGCACGGGTGGGATCATTCAAGTGCTCGATCACATGGGAGGCAAAAACCGTATCGAATGAACCGTCAGGGTAGGGGAAGGCTGTTGACTCAATATTGATTTCAGCGACTTTGTATCCAAGCTTCTCGCAACACGCCACACGTTCAGCCCAAGCTTCAATGCCGTGCCATGTCCCCTCAACGTCATCAAAAAAGAATTTCATGATCCCGTTCCCACAACCCACGTCGAGAAAGCGGGTTTCCGGATTCAGAGGAATCTCACGCCTGACAATTTCTGCCGCGCTCCGATACCTCTCCATAAACAGCTCATATTTCCGATACGCATTGATTCTTCCAAAAGCTAACTGGTTCATGTCCGGCAAAGAAAGTGATCGAAATCAAGGGATTTCCCAAGGTTTTCGCGTAAAATTCTATGACTTGCAGGAATTTAACGCTGGAAAAATCCCAAGACCTGTGCAAATTGGATTTTCCTATTATGCAAAGAACCCTTCTTCCGCTCACCATTTCCTCACTTGCGACGTTTGCATTTCTGATTGTCGGTTGCGATAAACCCGCCCCGACGGCAGAAACCACGCCAACTCCCACGGCCGAGCCTGCCGTCACGGCTGAGCCTGCTGTCACGGCCGAGGCTGCTGCCACGGCTGAGCCCGCCGTTGCCACACCTCCCGTTACAATGAGTGAGCCCTCCACAGAAGCTCCTCCCTCTGGCGCGCCCATCGAACTCAAAGATCCTGTCGCAGTGGTCAATGGCGAAAAAATCACCAAAGACGAATTGGACAAAGCTCTCAACGAAGCGGCCCAAGCTTCAGGGATCAAACCCGAAGAACTGACAGCCGACCAAAAAATGGAAGGGTATCGTCAGATCCTGGATGACCTCATCACCGACAAATTGATCACCAAAGCCGCTGCGGAAGTGACCGCGAGCGATGAGGAAGTTGATGCGGAAATCGTCAAGCTGCGCGGGCAGTTCCCCACAGAAGAAGAATTTGTGGCGCAGTTGACGGCGGTGGGTCAGACCCCTGAGAAAATGGCAACGGCCATGAAAAAACTCATTCAGCAACGCAAGTGGGTGGAAAGCCAAGTTGGCGACGCAGCCGATGTGACGGATGCCGACATTGCGAAATTCTATGAGGAGAACAAACAAGAATTTGAACAGCCCGAGCAAGTGAAGGCCAGTCACATCCTGTTTTTGACCAAGCCTGACGACTCGGAAGAGGCTTCCGATGCGCAGCTTGCCAAAGCCAAGGAGGCCGCCGCCAAAGCCAAAAAAGGCGATGATTTTGCAGCCCTCGCCAAAGAGTTGAGCGAAGAGCCTGGAGCCAGTGAATCGGGTGGAGATCTCGGTTTCTTTTCCAAAGATCGCATGGTCCCTGAATTTTCAGAAGCCGCCTTCCAACTCAAAGCCGGCGACATCAGCGAACCCGTTCGGACCCAATTCGGTTGGCATGTGATCAAGGTCGAAGAAAAAAAAGAGGCTGGCACGTCTTCTTTGGAAGAAGTGAAACCCCAGCTTTCTGCTTATCTCAAGCAAGACAAGCAGCGCAAAGCGGTGACTGACCTGATCGCCAAGCTGCGTGCTGACGCCAAGATCGAATCGACCCTTCCTGCGCCAGCCCCCGCTTCGGCCATCCCCGGAATGATGCCGCCCGCCGCCAACGAATAATCAAATAGCTCTCTAACAAAATATCCCTATGGCACTTCCCATCAACACACCCGCTCCGAAATTCACCCTCAAAAGCGCTGGCGCCGAGGGACTGGAAGACTTCAGTCTCGAATCCAGCTTCGCAAAAAAAGCAACAGTCCTGCTCTTTTTTCCTTTGGCTTTCACGGGTGTTTGCACACAGGAATTTTGCGATGTCACCGCCGGACTTTCCGCATTCACGGATCTGAATGCCGAGGTGGTTGGCATTAGCGTGGATAGCCCCTTCGCGCAAGCGGCTTGGGCCAAGCAGGAAAAAATCACGATCCGACTGGCAAGCGATCTGAACAAGGAAGTGATCAAGGCTTATGATGTGGTCTTCCCGGGTCTTGCCGGGATCGGTGATACCTCGGCTCGTGCCGCTTTTGTGATCGATAAAGAAGGAGTCATCCGCTACAGCGAACAGACACCTTCTCCCAAAGAACTTCCTTCCTTTGATAAAATCAAGGAAGTCCTCGCTTCGCTGAGCTAAGTCACATCATCGTTGCACCCATCTCCGCCAAAGCACTGCGTTCGCCTTTGGTGAGACAAATGTGCGCGGTGATGCGTTGGCCGCGGAGCCGGTTGCGGGTATAAACCAAGCCATTTGATCGGCTGTCAACATAGGGATTATCGATCTGGCCGGGGTCACCGACCATCACAAGTTTGGACCCTTTCGACATGCGGGTCACAACCGTTTTGGCTTCGAGCGGCGTGAGCTGCTGGGCTTCATCCAGGACAAAGAACCGGTTTGGAATCGAGCGTCCACGAATATAGCAAAGGGCCTCGATTTCGAGGAGGCCCCGTTCGATGAGTTGCTCATAGGGTTTCACGATGGCTTGAGGCTGACGGGTCGGCGCCTGCACATGTTGGGGGGGCTTCTTACGATCTGAAGCGTTCCTGGGTTTGCCCTCTTGTCTGGGCTGGTTGATGGGTAGCAGCACCTCGAGCGCATCATAAATGGATTGAAGCCAGGGATGCATTTTCTCGTTGAGGGTGCCGGGCAAAAACCCCAGCGTGTCCCCCATGGCCACCACGGGACGACTCACGGTCATTCCATTAAACTCTTTCTGGGCTGTAAGATACAAACCCGCCGCGACTGCCAATAGGGTTTTTCCTGTGCCAGCCTGACCGTAGCAGGTGATCAGTGAGATTTCCGGGTCAAGCAGGGCATCCAAAAAACATTGTTGGCCGGCATTGGCCGGACGCAGATCAATGCCTCGCGGCATTTGCAAACTGGCAGGCAATTCCAACCTCACCAACAGCCCATCGCCAAGGTGACGCGCTGGCAGGAATTTGTGGTCATCCGTGGAAAGCATGACGTATTCATTGATTTCAAGCGCTCCGGTCCGGGAGCTTGGCAACTCAATCGATTTGGCACTTCCAAAGCGCTGCAACTCGTGGGCATCCACAGCAACCGACCGGATGTCATAACCCTCGGCATCCTTGACCTCCACCTTGTCATTCAAATAATCCTCGCAGTTCAACCCAATGGCCATGGCCTTTAACTGCATATTCAAATCCTTGGTGACAAGAGTCGTGGGGTGCTTGCTCGTTTCGTGGAGAGCCAAGGCCGCAGCCATGATGCGGTGATCCATCTTTTCCTCATCCGGGAAAATGTTGCGAAACCTCTTCATCGCCCCCGCCAAGGTTGGGCCTTTCATTGAGTCCGCAATCAAAATTTTGACCAAGCCGCCGCCCGGTGTCTCCGCACCTTTGGTGACGCGCTCGGCGTGCTGACCAAAGATCTGATTCAAAAACCGGTGAACGGTCCTCGCGTTGGCGCCCCGCTCGGTTTGCTCGTTTTTGAAACGATCCAACTCGGAAAGAACTTCCACAGGAATGTGAACGTGATTGTTCTCAAACCGGTTCAGGCTGTGCGGGTCGTGAAGAAGAACGTTGGTGTCGATCACAAAATTTTTGACCGTTCCTTTCGGGCCGGGGCGGTCGGTTTTTTCCTGCGGTGCAAAGAAGACTCCCTGCTCTTCGGTCATTTCCATCGGTGTGGGTCGGTGCATGGTTCTCAGCGTTTTTGCCCTGCGAGGCAGGGGCAATTGACGGGGTTGGGGAATCTTCCAGAACAACAAAGAAAATTCCGGGTGTTTCGTGACGAGTTCTGGAAGTCAGAGTGTCTCAAGCTGAGAGTTTTTATACACGTCGCCGAAGCGGACACAATCAATAACTTGTGAATAACTAAAATAATATCCACAACCTGTGGTGGTTTTATGGGTTGGCGGGCTTGCGCAATTTGCGTAGAAGGACATCGTGAATGCCGATCAGAAGAATGGGAAGAATGAGAGAGATGGGAAAAATAGGTCCCATTCCGCCCATGCTTCCCAGAACTCACATCCGATTATCCCGCCGCGGGGGGATTATCAGACGCTGCTGTCCTATCAGAAAGCGGAGGTTGTTTATGACATCACCTATCGGTTTGCTCACAAGTAGCTTTCGCGGGGTGACCGCACGGTGGATCAGATGATCCAGTCGGCCCGCTCCGGAAAGCAGAATATTCTTGAGGGGAGCAAGGCGGCTCTCACATCCAAGGAAACCGAACTCAAGCTCACGAGTGTGGGGCGGGCCAGTTTGGAAGAACTTTTGGCCGATTACCGTGACTATCTGCGGGTGCGTGAGCACGTCATCTGGGATAAAGACTCCAAGGAAGCGCTGTTTGTGCGACGACTCGGTCGTGAGACCCCGCACACTTTCGAGCTTTACCGCGAGTTCTTGGAGACGCGTCCGCCGGAGGTGATCGCCAATATTGCGATCTGCCTGATTCACCAGACAAACTACCTGCTCGACCAGCAGCTGCGCAGGCTGGAGAAGGATTTTCTGGAAGAAGGCGGCTTGCGCGAGCGGAT
>Ga0105045_10004939_pt1 | contig 11667 bp, 8 predicted proteins | sample MAT02_FD_78089 | JGI IMG/M metagenome (GOLD analysis project Ga0105045, IMG submission 78089) | Freshwater microbial communities from Lake Fryxell liftoff mats and glacier meltwater in Antarctica - MAT-02 (megahit assembly) | ecosystem: Environmental > Aquatic > Freshwater > Ice > Liftoff... | reverse complement strand
TTCCTTGTTGCGGCACAGGTGACATTTGTGTCGTTTTATTCGCTGCTGATTCTTTACACCGTCACCTACATGGCGGGGCATGGACTCACAAATACTTTGACATTGCATCACTCTTCCAATCCTGAGAGGGAATTTCCTATCGTCATGATGGCGGGAAGCGTAGGCTGGATTGCCGCGGGTCTGGTCAACAGCGGTCTGAAGCTCGAAAATAACGTGGGGATGTTTCAATTGGCGTGTGGAGCTGCCGCGCTGACGGGGTTGTATTCGTTTACCTTGCCAGACACTCCGCCAAAAGGCTCAGGTCAAAAAGTTTCGTTACGGACAATGCTGGGTATCGATGCCCTCAACCTTATGCGTCAGCCGTCGTTCGCCACGTTCATGTTTTGTTCGTTCCTGATATGTATTCCACTAAGTTTTTATTTCGCCTGGATGAACGTATTCTTGAACGAGCTTGGCATCACCAACGCGGCAGCGAAGATGACAATCGGTCAGGTGTCTGACGTCGTGTTTCTGTTGCTACTACCGGTCTTGCTGCCCGTGATGCGTGCCAAGGGTATTCTGCTCATCGGCATGGCGGCGTGGGCATTGCGATTCGGCCTATTGGCGTGGTTCGACACTTCGCGAGATGCCTACTGGATGATGTACTTGGGAATCGCTTTGCACGGGATGTGTTACGACTTCATCTTCGTGATGGGGCGAATGTACGTCGATAAGCAGGCGGGTAAGGAAATTCGCGGTGCGGCGCAGGGACTTCATGCATTCGTGACGCTGGGAATAGGCATGTTTGTCGGATCGTGGCTGTCAGGCGTTGTAGGCGAGCATTATGCGATTCACGGACCAGACAACAGCGTCACTCACGATTGGCAAATGATTTGGGCGATCCCGGCAGTGATTTCCGTCCTGCTGTCGATCTTATTTGTTGTATTATTCAGAGAGAGCGAATCGCGAGTGGAAGACGAAATCAAAAGGGTCAAGCGTTTTTGATAGGTTTGGGGTGGGGAAATGGAATCCGCTTTCGACCGCGCGGACGCATTGTCGATTCGAGATTATGAAAGATCGTCGCTCGAAGGTTGCCACGGTTCAACACGTGATACAAACCCCCAGCTTCGACGGTCCCTAAGTCGCGTAAACCGAAAACAGGGTCTGTCCACAACAATCCAATGTCGGCTTAGAACTGAATCTTAAACTTCTCGGTCATGGCTCGACGAGTGTCACCCGTCAATTTGTCAATCGTGGCAAGTGTTACCTTGAAGTCGGTAACGCGACTATCCGCGCATTCGAACTCGTAATGATCTGTTTGGCAGAGAAGTTATAAGCACTGGAAATCCGTATCTACCATGCGAACTCGCTCGATAGTCGAAACGATTTTGTCAAAATAGTTTTGGAGGTGTAGGCATTGTTAACCGTCGTTGTCGCGGAACTACTAGATCTAGGCAAATTTCTGCTTGACTTTCTAAGGTGAAGATTCCAATAAGCCCGTTGTAACATCCAAGGCTAGAAGAGCAGTAATAAACAATCTGTTAGTAGGATGGGACCTGGAATCCTCGAGGCTGGGGTACAGGTGTTCCGATTGCAGCGATTATCCTGGCCAAATCTGACTGCACCATCATTTAATGGCATTTACTGAGACACTTTCTCGCTTTTTTCACAACAGCGTGACCCATGGTTTGAAGCCTTGTGTCTGTTTTCCCTTACCGACAACTACCGAATTATGTCACCAGATCGAACCGCTCCCACTCGACCGAACACTGAACGTAAAGCACTTGCGATCAACCTCGACTCACGTCGTTACGGATCGTTCGCAGAAATTGGTGCTGGACAAGAAGTCGTTCGATGGTTCTTTCGAGTTGGTGGGGCTGCGGGCACGATCGCAAAAAGTATCTCTGCCTATGACATGACGGTCAGCGACGCAATCTATGGTTCGTGCGAACGCTATGTTTGTCGTCAACGCTTGGAAGACATGCTGGATCGAGAACACACACTCAACCTCGAGCGTTTGAGCCAAAGCCGTGGTGATACGACCGCTTTCTTTAGCTTCGCCGATACAGTTTCAGCCAGAAATTTCAAAGGAACGAATGAATGTCACGGATGGATGGGCGTTCGCTTTCAATCGCATCCAGGTGATCAGGATAGCCAGATTATTATCCACGTTCGGATGCTGGATACAGAAAACGCACTTCAACAAGAAGCGATCGGAATCATCGGTGTCAACCTCCTTTATGGGGCCTTTAATCTTAATCATGAACCCGATCAGTTGGTAGAGTCGCTTCTTGATAACCTCAGCACACGTCGTATTGAAATCGACATGATTGAGTTTTCGGGTATCGCGTTTCGCCATGTCGATAATCGGGTGATGAGTCTGAGACTTGTCCAACTTGGCCTGAGCGATGCGGCCATGTTTTCCGCCTCAGGCGAGGTTTTACAACCTTCGGAAGTTCTATACAAAAAACCTATCCTCGTCGAACGCGGTAGCTTTCGCCCACTCACCAACGTCAATCTCGACATGCTTCGAGCCGCTCGAGAGAAGTTCTGTAAAGAGCCAGACGTCGATGCAGAGGAAGTCGTCATGCTGGCCGAGATTACGATGAAGAACCTACAAGCTAACGGTGACATTGATCTACAAGACTTTTTAGCTCGCGTCGATTTGCTTGCTTCATGCGGGATGACAGTTCTGATTTCGAACTACTTCGAATACTATCGCTTGGCAGCCTATTTATCGCGATATTCCAAAAAGAAGATTGGCATCACGATGGGGGCTGGCAGCTTGCAGGATCTGTTTGATGAAAAGTATTACACTCAACTCGATGGCGGAATCCTCGAGTCGTTCGGCCGCCTCTTTAAGAATGACTTGAAGCTCTACATATATCCGTTGTTGGATCGCAACACGGGCATGATTACGATGGTCGATAACCTAGAGGTATCACCAGAAATTCGAAAGCTGTACGAGTTCTTGGTCGACAAGGGTTGCATTGAGCAGCTTGACAACTTTAATTCGCGAAATCTGACAACGTTTTCTCGAGAGGTGCTCAAGCAAATTCAAGCTGGCGATTCTGATTGGACTGAACACGTTCCAGAGGTTGTTGCCGAAGTTATTCAGCGACGCGGCTTCTTCGGGTATCGGCGAGAACCGGTAACCAAACAAAACATTGCGAAATCATTGACCATAAATCAGCCGTTGCTGAAAGTGGTATAAGGCGAGCACTTCTACCGTGTGTACAGTCGCATGTACAATTGCAAACTCATTTGCCGGCGTATCTTCCGCTTATCGATTTTTCGTTCACAGGGCCTATCGAAAGGCCGAAAACGCGGCAATGACTTAGCAAGATTTAAATAAGAAGCGACGACTCGGGATGTTTTTTCCCACGAAGATCTGAAATTTTCTCGATATCAGGTCTACCAAATTTTTGGCAAAACGAGTATCTACCTACTCCACAGGACCCATCGCGGGTCGTAGCGGAAGCAATTACAATCAGTTTCCTGACGCTATTTAATACGATAATCGGTCGAGAAAGAATAAGGGTAGTACGACATGTCAGCCATCGACGAAGAGGTTTTTTCCAAGGTTCAATCCGCGTTAGTCGACGCTCTAGGGGTTGAAGATGACGAAGTTAACCCTGAAGCGACAATGGTCGGCGACCTGGGTGCTGAGTCAATCGACTTTTTAGATATCGTTTTCAAGCTTGAGAAGGCCTTTAGCATTAAGATACCTCGGGAAGAGCTTTTCCCTGAAGATATTCTGACTAATGCGACTTACATAAAGGACGGAAAAGTAGCAGAAGCTGGCCTGGCCGAGCTGAAGAAGCGAATGCCTTGGGCAGACTTGACGAAGTTTGAAGCAAACCCACGGGTGCAAGATTTCGGCGATCTTCTAACGGTCGGTGATCTTTGTCGATACGTTCAATCGAAGCTGTAATCCAACATGCGATGGTTTTGGATTGATCGTTTTGATGAGTTCGTAAGGAATAAGCACGCGGTGACCGTCAAGAACGTCACCTTCGGCGAGGAGCCGTTGGACGACTACATGATGGGCCATCCGCATTATCCGCACTCGCTTGTCATTGAAGGAATGGCTCAAACCGGCGGCTTGTTAGTCGCCGAGCCGTCTGGATTTCAGAAGCGAGTCGTACTTGCGAAGATAGGAAAAGCAATTTTCCACCGGCAGGCATTGCCCGGCGACCAGATGCGACTGAGGGCCGAAATTCAAGACACTCAAGACTCCGGCGCCGTTGTCACTGGGCAAGTGACGATCGCTGGCGAGCCGATGGCAGATATCGAGCTCTGGTTTGCGTTCTTAGGAGACCGTTTTGGTCAAGGCTCGCTTTTTCCACCAGCCGAGTTTCTTCGAGTACTTCGTGTCCTAAGAATGTACGATGTCGCCGTGGATGAAAATGGAAATCGCATTCTACCGCCGGAAGCTTTTCTGGCGGCCGAGCAACTCGAGTGTACTGGCGGATGATTCTTGACAATACTTCACTCCCTGTGTTTCACTCAACTTGCTTTCTTAGGAATTGTCGCTTGATGGGGGAACCGGATCTTTTGCGTTATTTCTGCCAACTTTCGCCAACATGGGTAATGGGCAGTGTCACCCCGGGGAATCTGGCTTAGAATTGAGAAAGGTCTTACCGGTTTTGGCAAAGTGGATTGCGATGTTCAGGCCCCTTGACCGCTGCCTTTTGAGAGAAGGATCTTGCTTGCTAGTTCGATTTTGGGAGTTCTACTGAATGCGTCGTCGTGTTGTGGTGACTGGTATTGGATCGATCAATCCTTTGGGAAATGATGTACCAACTGTTTGGAAGGCATTGCAAGAAAGTAAAAGTGGAGTCGGTGGAATCACAATTTTTGATGCCACGGGTTTTCCAACCACGATTGCAGCGGAAGTCAAAGACTGGGATGTTGGCTATGCGGGCCAAGACGTAACCGTTTGGCACGATCGCGGTCGACATTCAAAATTTGCAATCGGGGCCGCCACACAAGCTGTCAAAGATTCAGGTTTCTTGGACGTCCATAAAGATCCAACAAGAGTTGGCGTCTATATGGGGGCCGGGGAAGGTACGCAAGACTTTGAAAAGTTCACCGCAACAATGGCTGCGGGCTTCCAAGGTACGGAGCCCTTCGCCATGAAACCGATGCTCGAGTTCGGCTACAAACACACCGATGCGATGGTAGAATTGGAGCAGGAACCGAATATGCCTGCTGCCTATCTTGGATCTTACTTCAACGCTCAAGGCCCCAATGCGAATTGCTTGACCGCGTGTGCCGCAAGCAGTCAGGCCATCGGCGAGGCTACCGAACTGATTCGCACGGGTGAAGCGGACGTGATGATCGCTGGGGGGGCGCACAGCATGATACATCCATTCGGACTCACGGGATTTAGTTTGCTAACAACCTTGTCGAAGCGAAATGATGAACCAACACGCGCTTCGCGCCCATTCGACCGCCAAAGGGACGGATTCGTACTAGGCGAAGGATCTGCGATTGTGATTCTTGAAGAACTAGAATCTGCCAAGAAACGCGGGGCTCATATCTATGGCGAGGTTCTAGGCTATGGCAGTACGGCTGATGCCTATCGAATCACGGACATTCACCCAGAGGGACGTGGTGCGATTGGCTGCATGCGAGCTGCGATCGCGGATGCAAAGCTGAACCTATCCGATATTGGATATGTCAACGCACACGGCACAAGCACCTCCGTCAACGATAAAACTGAAACGATGGCGTGTAGATCGGTCTTTGGAGAATTGGCCAAGCAGGTCCCGATCTCCAGTACCAAGAGTATGATGGGACACCTGATCGCCGCTGCTGGTGTTACCGAGATGATCGTTTGCCTGATGGCAATACGCGACGGCATACTGCCGCCAACCATCAACTTGGAGAATCCTGATCCCGACTGCGATCTCGACTACATCCCGAACGTAGCGAGGCCTGCAAAAATTAGCGTGGCTCTCAACAATAGTTTTGGATTCGGTGGACAGAATGTTACTTTAGCAGTCGGCAAAATGCGGTAAAGGTGATGCAACGCGAATACTCTGACGACGATCTATTGGCTTACTTGGACGATTTGCTCCCCGCAGAGGGAGCGGCAGAAATAGAGAAACATCTCAGAACTTCCGAACAAAGTGCCTTGCGAACTCGTCTTGAAGCGTTGACGCGATCGCGAGATACCGGTACACACACCATCGGCGAAATATGGAAACGTCATCATGTAAGCTGCCCCTCGAGAGAAGATCTTGGGCGGTACATCCTCGAGGCAATGTCGGACGACGAGTCAAAGTTTGTTGAGATTCATCTTCAAGTCACTCAATGTGAAGTTTGCCAATCCAATCTTGACGACCTGTTGCAGTCCACCAATCAAGCGAACGCTGCAGCGGTAGCGACTCGTCGAACAAAGTATTTCCAAAGTAGCGTAGGACGAGTCAAGAAGCCTTAATGCTCGTTTCGAAAATGAATCAAATTCAAGAATCTGGCTCAATTAAGCGCATCGCAATCATCGGAGGTGGTATCAGCGGTCTTTCGGCCGCTTGCTATCTGCAACAGCAACGTTCCCTGTTAAGCCCCGACTTGAAAGAATCGATCGAACTTTGCCTGTTTGAAAGTAGCTCACGGGTCGGGGGCGTGATCGAAACTCTTAGCACAGACCTTTTGCCGGTGGACGGCTTACCTAATCTTAAGATTGTCGAGAAAGGGGCTGATAACTTTGCGACATTGATGCCCGACGCATTGGAACTGAGTCGATTAGTCGGTGCCCAGGAGATGCTGATCCGTCCCAATCAAGAAAGCCGGTTGGCAAGGGTTGTTTGTCGAGGAAAAATCTATCCGATTCCCGAAGGGTTTTCGCTGATGCAGCCGGCTCAATTGCTGCCGATCTTAAAATCGCCAATCCTGTCGTTTGCTGGTAAGCTCCGTCTCCTAGGTGAGTACTTCGTCTCGGAGCGGATTAGCGACGGGGTTAGCGATGGAGATGAGAGCCTGAAATCGTTTGCGATTCGTCGACTTGGTCGCGAAGCCTTTGATCGGTTGGTCGAACCGATCATTGGTGGAATTTTTACTGCTGATGCGGGATTGCTAAGCATGCAAGCGGCCATGCCGCAGTTCGTTGAAATGGAACGCAAGTTTGGTGGGTTGATAAAGGCGGCCCGATGTTCTGCGAAAAGCTCTTCATCACGTGAATCTAACGACACCAAAGATGCGCATCGACATTCACAGTCCTCGCAAAAGGCAACAGGCGCTCGATACGATCAATTCATGGCGCCTCGCGATGGGATGAATGCATGGCTGCAAAAAATCGCAAACTGGTTACCTTCAGGGGTCGTTCAACTCAATAGTAACATCCAACATATTTCACTCGACCAGGATCAACGTTGGTCCCTTCATGCGAAGGTTAGTGATATTGGACTTTCGCCACAGGCAGCCGAACCGTTCGATGCGGTGATTGTGGCCACACCTTCGGGCGTAGCAGCTAGGCTTATCAGCAAGGTCGACCCCGAGTTGAGTAAATGTCTTGCCGAGATCCAGTACGCCGATTCGGCGGTTGTTTGCTTATGCGTTGAACGAGACGAGATCGCTCCAGAGCATCACTGCTTTGGGATAGTCGTGCCTCGGATTGAAGGGAGGGACTGCTTAGCGATCAGTCTTACCAGCGAAAAATACCCAGGCCGTACGAGTGTAGACAAGGTCCTTCTTCGCATCTTCATGGGAGGAGCTGTTCGTCCCGAACTCATGGCGAAGAGCGATTCAGAATTGTCCGATCTGGCGTGGCGCGAAGTACAGTCGCTGATGCATTTGAAGACGAAGCCGATTTGGCAACATGTCGTTCGCTGGCCATCGGCTATGCCACAGTATCACTTGGGACATCTCGCAAGATTGCAATCCTTAGACGCTCGAGTCGACGCGTTACCAGGACTAGCGCTTGCCGGTAACGCCTACCGTGGCGTCGGAATTCCCCAGTGCGTCCGGTCAGGAAAAATCGCAGCTGAGAAAATCTTTACAAGACTGCTGAGCGAATGAAGGCTGGAGGCCAAAGCTACATTCGCTGAAAAAACACTCGACTGAAACGACAACGGCCAGTCATGAACTGGCCGCTGTAATTGCATCTTAAATCGACTTGCCTCTTTTAGGCAGTTACGACTTTACTACGAGATTCCCGCAGACCCCGACTGAGGATATCTCGTAATAGCGGAGAGTAGTCCTCATACCGAGAAGCATCTGGAGAGCCATCCGAATACTGAAGAATGGCATCACGTGGCTTGGTACCTAACGCGAGGAGCGTACTGCTAACGGTGCCGTATTCATTTCCACGAATGACCATGCTAGGACGGCCTGGAGGTGATGGTGTTCGGGAGAAGACGCGGCTTGCAACAGCAAGAAACTTCACTGGAGAGTCCAAGGTTTGCAGAGTGAGCAATCGCTTTGCCATCTGAACGCGTTCGTCCAACGGATCATTGAGATTGTGGCTGCCAACAATGTTCAAACCGGGTTCCAAGGCTCTTACTTCGTCGGCCATGTCGTGATGGAGAACGAATCCCATTTCACGATCAGCGATGATCATGTTGAAACCCTCAAAAACGTTCTCTCTTAACTCGTCGAGGGCTTTATCTAAACCCTTGCGAGCAGACGTCGCACGGAGAATTTCCTTGCATAAGACACCTCGTGATTTGTTGCCTGTTATGGGTTCCAACATACGGCGGTTACACACCCCTACAAACATTCCGTTTTGATTTACACCGATCCATGTCCCACCAGCTCGTTGATCACCTGGACACAAGATTCTTGGTTTACCAGAAAGAATCGCAGGTGATGATGACCGCCGATCGTAAAACTCCTCACGATTGGCAGCAACAAGGATGGGACTTTCCGGAACCAATCGATACTGAATGGCCAGCAAGCACATCGCGAATAACAACTACACTTTCTATTCAGCGGTAAGGTAGCCCGAACGAAGTTGTTTCTCCCACACCACGGTACCAAGCGTGGTAGGCAGGCTCGGGTCATCACGGTCACTAATTTAACTTCTAGCCCCTCTCCAGGTCACCCCCTGATGGGTGGTTTTTGTCGAAATATCCCCCTAAAATGCTTAAGATGGGCCATTTGTGCATTGTTGGGCGTGATTGCGATCAGACCGGGGAATTGGATATGGATCCGTGAAGACCAAAGTCCCGATAGTCCGCTTGTAAGCCTCGCTATCTACCCACAGAATGAGTTCCAAAGTTGTAAGGCTCCCCAATTAAATTATTCGATGAAATGCAGAACTGCTGTGGAACAAGAATTTGATGTTGTTGTGATCGGAACAGGCCCGGGTGGTGAAGGTGCAGCGATGCAATCAGCCAAAGCGGGAAGCCGGGTTGCAGTCGTTGAATCGTATGACAAGATTGGCGGCGGTTGCACTCACTGGGGAACCATTCCCAGCAAAGCACTGCGTTATGCGATTTATTCCATTACGGAAGCGTTGAATAACTCGATCATTCGTGATCTGGGTGTCAGCGTTAGCCCGACCTTCGCTCAATTGCGGTCCAGCAGCAAGGCGATCATCGCCAAGCAAGTTCGGATGCGACAGACTTTCTACGAGCGAAACAACGTTCCGGTATTTAGCGGGCATGCTAGGTTTACGGATCCAAATACGATTGAGGTCGGCGATGAAATCAAGCTGCATGGCAAATCGATCGTGATCGCCACCGGATCGCGGCCGTTTCATCCACCAGAAGTCGACTTTACACATCCTCGTATTTTTGATTCGGATACGATCCTCGATCTTTCGTTCAAGCCTCAGTCGATCACGATCTACGGTGCTGGAGTTATCGGTGTCGAATACGCTTCGATGTTCCGTAATTTGGGTATCAAAGTGAATCTCGTTAATACTCGTAACAAACTTCTTGAGTTTTTAGACGACGAGATCATCGATGCGCTGAGCTATCAGATGCGAGACTCGGGAGTTCTCATTCGACACAATGAAACTTTCGAGCGGATCGAGGGCTATGACGACGGCGTTGTACTTTCACTACAAAGTGGTAAACAGGTCAAGACCGACATTTTGTTGTGGGCAAACGGTCGCTCCGGCAATACGGAGAGTCTCGGGCTGGAACACATCGGTATTGTGCCCGACTCTCGTGGTGTACTTCAAGTTAATAAGTACTACCAAACTTCGATCCCTCACATTTACGCCGCCGGTGATGTGGTTGGATATCCCTCACTAGCTAGTGCCGCCTACATGCAGGGTCGCGCGGCGGCACAGCATATCGAAGGGAATCACGACTACTATTTGAACATGGACGACATTCCAACGGGCATCTATACGAGCCCCGAAATCAGTTCGATTGGAAAGTCGGAACGCGAGCTGACAGAATCTAAAATCCCCTATGAGGTCGGACATTCTCAATTTAAGAGTCTTGCTCGTGCGCAAATCACAGGTAGAGCAATAGGGATGCTCAAATTGCTCTTTCATCGCGAGACACGCGCCATTCTCGGAGTACACTGCTTTGGACCGAACGCTTCAGAAATTATTCACATTGGCCAGGCCATCATGAAGCAGCCTCCACCGAATAACACGCTCGACTATTTTATCAATACGACATTCAACTACCCAACCATGGCCGAAGCTTATCGCGTCGCGGCGCTCAATGGGTTCAATCGGCTCTTCTGAGCTGATGGCTCGAACTTCGGGTGACGCGTTGTCTAGTTCAAAAGTCCCCTAGGCCAATGATGCCGTTCCCAACGGACGCTTCCTTCGCGTAGGGAAGAGCGAGTTTGGATTAACTTATCGTCTCGCGAACGTTGAATTCGAGTTTCCACTTTTGGGGGCCTCGACTGCTTTGGCACCAGAGTTCAAAGACTCCTAGTTCGGTGATCTTACTAAGGAACTTAACAGGGATGATTTCGCCGTCGTGCGCCGCTCCCGCAGAGTCGGTTGGAGATTCGTCGAGATGCAAAGTCATCTTGAGAGGATCGGTTTCGACGAGCTCTTCTTCATCCCAATACCGAAGGATACTTCCGAAAGTATCGTCACTTCGAAGGTTGCTCGAAAAAAACCGGAAGCTGACTGGCTTCCCGACGACTAAACCGAATTCTCGTCCAAGTAAGGGTGATTGAGTCCCTTCCTCCATCCCCTTGGGTACCACACATACGGCTTGCAGCGGTCTCGGCATTCCAGGCACAGCAAGACCCGCCGTTTCAATTCCCACATAGTAGCTTTGAGCGACTCCACCGCGAATCCTTACGCCTCCATTGGATTTAGACCACCCGTAGTAAGCAGCCCCAGAAGCGACTGCAATATCCAAGTCAGAATCGATGTTATCGGAAGAGCCTAGCGTTGTTACGCGTTGTTCAGGCCCCGCCCAAGACTCCAAGACTTCTACCATTCGATTCCGCAAAACCTTTGATTGAAAAACGCCTCCGTTGAACAAGAGTTTGGAAGGAAAACGTGGCACTCCGGTGGAAGCATCACAATTGTGCGATAGTCCGTCGCCTGCATGGTCTTGCAGAAAGGCAGCCACATGCTTGGTGATTGCCGTATCGCTTTCAAAGGGGAGCCCAATCTCCTGAAAGCCGCTAGCGGGTTGCTTTTCGGGTCGTGCATCTGCATTGCATTTCGGAAAAAAACCATCCACTAAAACAGACTCTACTTCTTTACGCGACAGATCCAATTTGACCGTACCACCTATCAACCGGCTTCCACGT
>Ga0105045_10004936_pt1 | contig 11674 bp, 13 predicted proteins | sample MAT02_FD_78089 | JGI IMG/M metagenome (GOLD analysis project Ga0105045, IMG submission 78089) | Freshwater microbial communities from Lake Fryxell liftoff mats and glacier meltwater in Antarctica - MAT-02 (megahit assembly) | ecosystem: Environmental > Aquatic > Freshwater > Ice > Liftoff... | reverse complement strand
GCGGGGGGGGGGGGGGGGGGGGGGGGGGGGGGAGGGGGGGGGGGCCGGGGGGGGGGCCGGGGGGGGGGGGGGGGGGGGGGGGGGCGGCGTGGAGGTCAGCAGGTACGTCTCGCCCAGGCAGTCCCGCGGCAGCACGAAGGGCATCAGGTCCGGCTCCGCCAGCCTGACGCGGGCCACGGCGCTGACGGTGGCACCGCTGCTGCCGCTGCCCTCCTCGAACAGGTCGAGGACCCCAGCGAAGACGAACGGCACCCGCCGTGGGGCCGTCCTGACCTGGACCGAGGCCCCGGACGTGCTGCACGACGGCGCCGTGCTCCCCAGGGGTGACGGTGGCAAGGGGGCGGTGGCGCGGTCCCCGTCCTGGTCCTCCGGATCGGTGGCGTACACGACCACCTCACCCACGGGCTCTGTCAGCGCCCGTCGACCGCCGGTGTCCTGGAGCGACGCCCGGGCCGCCTCGACCGCGGCGCAGGCGTCGGGCAGGGCCTGGGCCCCGGCGAACGCAGCGGCGTCGGCCCGGCTCTGCGCGACCGCCCGCTGGGAGTAGATGGTGGTCAGGTCGACGGCGAGCGCGGCGACGGCGAGGATCACCATGGCCACGAGCGCGAAGACGACCGACGTCGCCCCGGTGTCGTCGCCCCGCCGGCGACGGGCGGCCGACCTCCTCACGGTGACGGCTCGGTCGGGACCCACCGGCACACGGGGTCGGCCTCGACGTCGAGGCGTTCGTAGCGCACCACCGTCCGCTCGCGGAAGTCGCCGACGGGGAACGGCACGACGCCCACCCTGGTGGGGTCCCAGAGCACGGTGATGACCTCCTGGTCGCCCCTGCGGGTGGGGATGCTGGTGCCGACGTCCGTGGGCCCGAGCGAGACCTCCTGCACCGCGGCGCCGTTGGCCAGCACCTCGACCTGCGCCTCGACCCGCTCCTCCCAGTCGTCGCAGCCGTCCCGCAGGGAGGCTTCCCGCCCGGCATGGCCGGCCAGCGCCGTGATCGACGTCACCTGTAGGAAGTAGAAGCCGTACTGGACGATCCCGAACAGCAGGGTGAACAGCACCACCGAGATCAGCGCGAACTCGACGGCGGCCGCGCCTTCGTCGGAGCCCGCCGTCCTTCGTCGCATGGCACCGTCCTCGTGGCTGATCAGGGGACGGTCGACCCGTCCCGAATGATCACATCTTGTACCACCGGTCCTGCGCCGACCGCCCTCAGCCCCCCGTGACGGCTGCGACGACCCGGGCCCGGGTCTCCTGACGGGAGTGCTCCGCGAACGCGCGTCGCAGCCGGAGCAGGCTCAGGGACAGCAGGACGAGGCCCACGGCCAGCACCAGGGAGACGGCGCCGGTCGCGGCCGCCGTGCTCAGCAGCAAGGCCCCGACGGTCGTCGCCATGGTGAGCCTCACGGCGTACCCCGCCATCGCCACCGGTGGCGCCGGGGCGTCCCGGCCGTGCCGGAGCTCGGCCGGGTAGGGGTGGTGCACGGACCAGCGGGCGCAGCGCGACACCACCTGGGCGGTGGCGACCACCACGGCGGTGACGGCGGCGACGACCTCGCTCGGCTCGGGGGCACCCGCCCGCACCGACGCGACGACCACGAGCACCGCTGACGCCGTGCCGCACAGGGTGGCCAGCGCTAGCAGCCGGCTGACGAGGGTGACGTCGGGGTCGTGCGGCAGCGACTCCCGCCACACCGCTCCGGCGCCGTCGAGGGCGACCACGTTGACCCCGTGCAGCAGCGCCGTCCCGGAGGCCACCAGGGCGGGCAGCACCACGACCGCCGCCCACGGCAGGGGCAGCAGGACCGCGAGGGCCCACGGCACGAGGAGAACCAGCAGCAGGCCCCGCCGCAGCGGGCTGGAGCGGAGCACCGAGCGGACGTCGGTCGCGACGGCCGCGGCCAGCGGGCTGGACGGCATCCGGGGCCGTCGCCACGAACGAGTCTCGGCGTCGGACTGACGAGGTGTCGGTCGCCGCTGGAGCCGTTCCACCACGGGGACGGCAAGGACGACCGCCCCCACGGCGACCCCCAGGAGCAACGCCTGCACCGCGACCCAGGAGAGAGGGGAGCCGGCCAGGGCGGTCACGTACAGCGGCAGGGTGGGCAGCGCCGCCAGCACCGATCCCAGGTCCTGCGTCGCCACCACGGCCGCAACTGCGACGGCGCCGAGCAGCCAGGCCGCCATCAGCAGGTGCGAGCCGAGGCGCCAGGTCCGCACCAGCTCGGCGGACCAGCCGACCAGCTGCGCCACCGTGGTCGCCGACAGCACCCACACCCACGCGGCGAGCAGGGCGAGCACGCCCCGCCAGCCGGGGCCGGCGGTGTAGGCGGTGGTCGTCACGACGAGGGTCGCCTGGACCGACCACGCCAGGTTGAGGGGTGTCAGCAGCAGGGCGCCGGCCTGGTCGGCGGCTGCGCTGACCGGGAACACGACACCGGCCTGCCTCGGCATCAGCTCACGACCCCCGCCCGAGGCCAGTGACGTGCCCAGCGTCAGCAGGAGGAACGCGAACCACAGGCTGGGGGACAGGTTGACCAGCGGTGAGGCCTGCTCCTGAGGTGCCCACCTGGCCACGGTGAGCGGGACCACCGCCCCGAGCAGCAGGAGGACCGCCGCGACCACGGCAAGGCTCCGCCGAGGGTCACCGCCGTCGACGCGCAGCCGGAAACCGACCAGCACCCTGAGCTCGTGCACGACCCGCTGCTGGCCGTTCAGCTGTCCTCTCACGTGCCCAGCAGCGCACGGTAACGACGCACGCCGTCATGGCCCACCAGCTCCGACGTCGGGCAGCGGCCGACGACGGCACCGCCGCGCAGCACGACGGCGTCGCGCGCCACCTGGGTCGCGAGGTCCAGCTGGTGGGTGGACACCAGCACCGCGGAACCGGTCGAGGTCAGGTCCTCGACCAGCTCGAACGTGGCCTCCACCCCTAGCGGGTCCACCCCGTCGAAGGGCTCGTCCAGCAGCAGCACCGCTGGGCGGTGCAGACCGGCGAGCACCACCGACAGGCGCCGTCCCATCCCGTGGGAGAACCCGGCCGTGATGCGGTCGGCCACGTCCGCGAGCTCGAAGCGCTTGAGCAGGTGCTCGGCCCGGGGCTGCCAGCCCTGCAGACCACGCAGGCTCGCTGACAGCTGCAGGTGCTCCCAGGGCGTGGCGCGCGGCAGCAGGCCGCCCACGTCGGGGCAGTAGCCGGTGCGGCGCTTGGCCGCCAGCGGGTCCGCCCGCACATCCACACCGGCGACCTGTACCGAACCGCTGGTGGCGGGGACGACCCCCGCCAGCACGCGCATCGTCGTGGACTTGCCCGCGCCGTTACCACCGACCAGCGCGAGCACCTGGCCCTCGTCCACCGACAGGTCGACGCCGTCGACGGCCCGCACCGCGCCGAAGCGCACCTGCAGGCCGTCGACGCGGACCAGGGGGGCCGAGCCCGTCATGACCCCAGCGTACGATCAGCCGGCGTAGAGCTTGTCCACCTGGGCCTGGTAGTCCTTGAGCACGACGTTGCGCTTGAGCTTCATCGACGGCGTCAGGTGACCGGTCTCCTCGGTGAAGTCCGCCGGCAGCACGCTGAACTTGCGGATGGACTCGGCCCTGGAGACCAGGGTGTTGGCGTCGTCCACGGCGGACTGGATCGCGGCGAGCACGTCCGGGTCCTCGGCCGCCTCACCGGCCGTCATGGTCTCGGGCTTGCCGTGGTTGTCGAGCCACAGCGGGAGCATCTCCGGGTCGAGGGTGACCAGGGCGGCGACGAAGGCGCGCTGGTCACCCACGACCATGCACTGCCCGACGATCGGGTGGGCCCGGATCCGGTCCTCGAGCTGGGCGGGGGCGACGTTCTTGCCGCCCGCGGTGACGATGATCTCCTTCTTGCGACCGGTGATGCGCAGATAGCCCTCGTCGTCCAGCTCGCCGATGTCGCCGGTGTGGAACCAGCCGTCGACGATCGCCTCGGACGTCGCGCTCTCGTTCTTGTAGTAGCCGACGAGGACGTTGACGCCCGAGAGCGAGATCTCGCCGTCGTCCTCGATCCGCACGCCGCAACCGGGGATCGGCTTGCCGACCGAGCCGATCTTGACGCGCTCCGGCACGTTCACGGTGCTGGGCGCGGTCGTCTCGGTCAGGCCGTAGCCCTCGAGCACGATCAGCCCGATGCCGCGGAAGAAGTGACCGAGACGCTCACCGAGCGGGGCACCGCCGGACACGGCGTACTTGACCTGACCGCCGAGCCGGTCCCGCAGCTTGACGTAGACCAGCTTGTCGAACAGCTTGTGCTTGGCGTTGAGCAGCAGGCCGGGACCACCCGTGTCCTGGGCCTTGGACCAGTCGATGGCGGTCTGCGCGGCCGCAGCGAAGATCTTGCCCTTGCCGTCGGCCGTCGCCTTCTGCTCCGCGGAGTTGTAGACCTTCTCGAAGACCCGAGGCACGGACAGGATGAACGTGGGGTGGTAGCTGCCGAGCGCCGGGAGCAGGTCCTTGGGGTCGGGCTGGTGGCCCATCCGCACGCCGGTGACCACGCAGAGCGCCTGGATGAAGCGGGCGAAGATGTGGGCCAGCGGCAGGAACAGCAGCGTGGACGCGCCCTCCATGTGCAGCACCTCCCACAACGAGGACTCGGCGTTGCGGCACAGGTCGATGAAGTTGCCGTGCGTGAGCTCGCAGCCCTTGGGGCGTCCGGTGGTGCCGGAGGTGTAGATGATGGTCGCGACGTCGGCGGCGGTCCTGCTGCCGTGCGCGGCGTCGACCGCGTCGTCGGAGACGTCCGTGCCGGAGTCCGCCAGGGCGTCGAGCCCGCCGCCGTCGAACACCCAGGTCGCCGTGCACGCCGGGGCCCGGTCCGCGACCGAGGCCACGGTCGCGGCGTGGTGGTCGGCCTCGACGAAGACGGCCTTGGCCTCGGAGTCGGACAGGATCCACGCGACCTGCTCCGCGGAGCTCGTCTCGTAGATCGGCACCGTGACGGCACCGGCGAACCAGATCGCGTGGTCGGCCAGCGTCCACTCGTAGCGGGTGCGGGACATCAGGCCCACCCGGTCGCCCGGGCCGATGCCCGCCGCGATCAGACCCTTGGCCAGCGCTGTGCACTCGGCCAGGAACTGCGCTGCGCTCACGTCCGTCCAGGTCTCGCCGTCGCGGCGGGCGAACATGGCGGTGTCCGGAGACGTCCGGGCCCTGTCGACGACGATGTCGGCCATGGAGCCCGGGTACGGCTCGACGGCCGCTGGGACGGTGAACTCGCGCACTGTTGCTCCTCTTCGAGACGACTTGGCGGGTGTTCCAGAGCGTAGTGGAGTCCGACCCGCGGGGGGAGGCATCCTGGGGCCGTGCCCGCCGTCGACGTCCTGGACGACACCTTCGTCCGTGCTGACCCGGACCGGGTGAGGGCGGCCACCCGTGCCCGGTGGGAGGACTGGCTCCCCGACCTCGCCCTCGTCGTCACCGAGGAGCGCGGCGTCAAGGGCGTGCGATGGGCCGCCGGCACGGCCCGCGGGGCAGACGCGGGCATGGCGGGCACGGCCGAGGTCTGGCTGGAGGCCGTCGAGCCCGGCACGGTGGTGCACCTGTACGTGCGCCTTGACCCGTCCGGCGGTCCGGTCGCCGTCCGGCGCGCGCGGCGCCTCCCCGACCGGGTGCGGCGCACGTGGAAGCGTGGGCTCAACCGCAGCAAGGACGTCCTGGAGGGGGAGTGGCAGGGATGAGCGAGCAGCCCACCGGCGGCGGAGCCGAGGACCTGGGCGGGAGTTCCCCCGCGGGGCCCGACCGCTGCCCGTCGTGCCGCGCCCGGGTCGTCTCGGCCCAGCAGTGGTGCACGTTGTGCCACGCCCGGCTGGGCGAGCCCGAGCCGCCGGCCGTGGAGCCCGTCCAGCCTGTCGTCGACGACGGCGGGCGCTCGACCATCGCTCCCACCCCGCAGGACGCCTCCGACGGGCGGCCTCCGACGCCGACCGTCCTGCCGCCGGGCCTGGCCGAGGCCATGCTCGCCGAGCTCGCCGCGACGACCGACCGCCCGCAGGTGGGGGGACCGCTGGCCGGTCGGAGCCGGGCCGTGCGGACCGCCCTGGCGGTGTCGGCCGCCCTCGTGCTCACCGCCGTCGGCGTGGCGCTGCTGACCCTGGTCGGCCTGCTGCTCTGAACCGAGGACGGCACGGGACGGCCGCGGTCCGGTACCGGGGCGCTCCCAGCGGTAGGTTTCTCGCGATCTCAGCCGCGGGCAGACCCCGGGGCGAGCCTGCGAGCACAGGAGCTGACGTGGCCCAGCGCACCGAGTCGTCCATCACCGTCGACGCCCCGCCCGTCGACGTCCTTGCCGTCGTGTCGGACCTGGGGTCCTACCCGGAGTGGGCCGGTGGCATCAGCGCGGTCGACGTCGAGGAGCTCGACGTGGCCGGGCGGCCGGTCCGGGCCCGGGTGACGATGAGCTCGGGCCCGGTGCGCGACTCCCTGCTCGTGGGCTACGACTGGACCGTCACGACCACCGGCACCGGCACCATGTCGTGGTCCCTGGTCGAGCCGGGCCGTGTCACCTCGAAGATGGACGGCAGCTACGAGCTCGTCCCCGACGGGACCGGGACGCGCGTGACCTACCGGCTCGAGGTCGACATCACCATCGCCATGCCGGGCCTGCTCCGCCGCCGGGCCGAGAAGGTGATCACCGACGCCGCGCTGAAAGACCTCAAGAAGCGCGTCGAAGGCTGACGTGACCACGCCCGTCCTGCTCGAGCCCGGCTGCTGCCCGGCCGGCACGGGGGCCGCGGCTGCGGTGCAGCGCTGCGGCGGCAAGGCCGTCGTCGTCCCGCCCGTCCGGGGCGCGGGTCTGCTCCGTGACGACGGCAGCCCCGACGCCGACGGCTGGCCGTGGCGCGTGGCCGACGTCGTGGGTCTGGACCGCCACGCCGTCGTGGCCGGGTGCCCCGTACCGTTGGCGGACGCCGTGACGACGTGGTCGCGGGTGGCGGACGAGGTCGGCACCGACCGCTGGGACGTCGTGGTGGTCCCGCTGGAGCTCGCCCGCCCGGCCGAGCTGGTCGAGGGGCCCGAGGTGCTGCTACGCGTCCTCGACGCACGCCTGAACGCCCTGGCCGCGTCGGTGGGCGAAGATCCCGGGACCGCGGCCCACGTCGCCGGTCTGCTGCGGTTGCGACCCGACGTGGTCGCGCTGGCCGAGGTGGCGGGTGCTGCCTGCGGGTTCGGTACAGCGGGGCAGCACCACGGGCACGGCTGCGGTCGTCCGGCGTTGCTCGGCCTGCCGGCCGTCCCGGCGCCCGGCGCGCAGCCGCAGCCGGCCAGGGGCGTGCGGGCCGAGGGCACCGCCTTCATCTGGTGGCTCGAGCTGCCCGAGGGCGCTGACCCGCAGCTCCACCAGGAGGGAGACCGGCTGGTCGTCCGGGTCGAGCAGCTGCAGCGCTCGTTCCGACTGCCCGCAGCGCTCACCCGCTGCCGTCCCGAGGCTGCCACAGTGGTGGCCGACCGTCTCGAGGTCCGGTTCGAGCCGGACCCGGACGCCTGGCGCTAGGAGGCACGCACCACGATGGACTTCGACGAGCAGGACGGCGCCCCGGCCCCCCCCGGGGTCCTGGACGCGCTGCGCGACGGCTGGCACTCGCTGGGTGGTGGCGACGCCGCCCGGTGCCCCGGCTGCCCGGTCTGCCGCCTCAGCGAGTCGGCCGGGCGGATGGACCCGGCGACCGCCGAGCACCTGCAGCGGGCGGTCGGGCACGTGGTGTCCGCCGGTCGGGAGCTGCTGGCTGCGCTCGCCCCCGCGAGCCGCCCCGTCGACGACGCCCCCGGCCCGGCGGGCGACCCCGTGCCGGACCCGCCGACCGCGGCCGGACCACCACGCACCAGAATCCACGTGCACCCACCAGCGACCCGCCCCGACCCGGGCAACGAGGAGCAGGAATGACCGCCACGATCGGCGTGGACATCGGCGGCACCAAGATCGCCCTCGGCGTCGTGACCCCCGACGGGCAGATCGTCGCCCGCACCCGGCGCGAGACCCAGCCGTCCCGGCCCGACGAGATCGTCGGCGCTGTCTCCGACGGGATCGCCGAGCTGCGTGCGGCGCACGAGGTTTCCGCCGTCGGCGTCGCCGCGGCCGGGTACATCGACGCGGCGCGGTCCACGGTCATGTTCGCCCCCAACCTCGCCTGGCGGGACAACCCGCTCAAGGCGCAGGTGGAGGCGCACGTGGACGTGCCGGTCGTCATCGAGAACGACGCCAACGCCGCGGCCTGGGGCGAGTTCCAGTTCGGAGCGGGGCGCGAGTTCGCCGACATGCTCCTGCTGACGGTGGGGACCGGTCTGGGGGGCGGGCTGGTCATCAACCGCAGGCTGGTGCGCGGCGCGCACGGCGTCGCCGCGGAGTTCGGCCATGCCCGAGCGGTGCCGGACGGGCACCGGTGCGGCTGCGGCAACCGCGGCTGCTGGGAGCAGTACGTCTCGGGCACCGCGCTGACCCGTGAGGCCCGTGAGCTCGCCGAGTCCGGTTCGCCGCTGGCCGCGGCGATGCTCGAGCGTGCCGGGGGCAAGGTCAAGCGCATCACCGGCCCACTGGTGACCGCCGCCGCCCGCGACGGCGACCCGACGGCCGTGGAGCTCCTGGCCGACCTGGGGCGTCAGCTCGGGACGGCCGTGGCCAGCTTCGTCGCGCTGCTGGACCCGGGCGTCGTCGTCATCGGCGGTGGGGTGTCCGACGCCGGCGAGCTGCTGGTCGGACCGGCCCGGGAGTCCTACGAGCACGAGCTCACCGGACGGGGATTCCGGCCGAGCGCCTCGATCGTGCTCGCCGCGCTCGGCAACGACGCAGGGCTGGTCGGCGCCGCCGACCTGGCCCTGGCCGAGTGAGCGCCGTGGTGTCCCTACGGGTCCTCGCCGCTGATGCCGACCGGTTCCGCGGCAGCCGGGGCGGGCTGCTGCGCCTGATGCGCGACTCCGCCGCCGACGTCGCCCTGCTGCACCGGGTACCGACGCACCTGGCCAGCAGCCACCGTCTGGGGGCGCTCGGCTCGGACGTCGGGATGGTGGTCGGTGCCGGCGGGCGCGCCTCCGGCGGGGCCGCCGTGCTCACGACGCTACGGGTGGAGCCCACGTCGGCCACGGTGTTCCGCGGCGCGGGCGGCGGGCTCGCGGTGGTGACGGCGCGGCTGACCGGCGGCCAGGAGTTCCGCCTCGCCACCGTCGACGTGCGCGGGGACGAGGCCGACCAGGCCGCGCTCGCCGCCCACCTGGTGTCGCTGCTGGGCCGGGCGGACGGGGTCCCCACCCTGGTCGCGGGCCCCCTGCCGGGCACCACCGCCGGTGACACCTTGGCCAGGCGGCTGCAGGACTGCACGCCGGGGGCGGCCGCCACCACGCCTGCCGACCGGCCCCGGACGCGACCGCTGGGCCTGCTCGGGTCCGACGTCGACGCGCACGAGGTGGCGCTGCCGGGTGAGCCCGGTCGTCGCCCGGAGCTGCTCTCCGCGGTGCTGCCGGGTCGTCCGACGCTGGTCGACGTCGCGCTGACCTGAGGCCTCAGGTCTCCGAGCCGGTCAGCTCCCGGGCCAGCGCGGCGCAGAACAGGCCGACGTCGGTGACGACGCCCCGGGCCTGGGCCGAGCCGCGGTCCGACAGCTTGGTGACGGTCGCGGGGTTGATGTCGACGCAGACCAGGGGGATGTGGCCCGGGAGCACGTTGCCGGTGGCCACCCCGTGCAGCATGGTCGCGACCACGATGCAGAACCCGACGTCGGTCAGGGCCGCGCGCATCGCCCGCTGACCCTGCAGCACGTCGGTGTGCACGTCCGGCAGGGGGCCGTCGTCGCGCACCGAGCCGACCAGGACGAAGTCCTTGCCGGTGCTGACCAGCGCGTGCATGATCCCGCTGCGGACCACGCCCTGCTCCACGGCCGCGGCGAGCGAGCCGGCGGAGCGGACCGCGTTGATGGCGCGCAGGTGGTGCTCATGGCCGTGCTCGACACCGCGGCCCGCCGACAGGTCGACGCCCAGCGACGTGCCGTAGATCGACTGCTCGACGTCGTGCGTGGCGATCGCGTTGCCGCCGAACATCACGTCGACCCAGCCGTCCCGGACGAGGGCCGCCATCGACGGCGCCGCACCCGTGTGGACCACCGCAGGGCCCAGCACCCACAGCACCCGGCCCCCCGCAGCCCTGACCTCGCGCATCTGCTGGGCGATCTGCTGCACGACCAGTGCCTGCGGCTTCTCGCTGGAGACCTCGGACTGCATGAACGTGAAGCCGCCCTCGTCGCCGCGGGCCGCGGGCAGGGTCACCCGGACCCCCACGGCGCCGCACACGACCTGCGTCCCGGCGACGACGTCGCTCACCGGCACGGTCCGGACCGACGTGACGTCGCCGGAGACCGGGGCGCGTTCGACCACGATCCCGCAGTCCATCTCGGGGTTCTGGACCGTGAGCCAGGTCTCGCCGAGCCGTACCTGGGTGGGCAGGTTGGTGGTGGCGTAGAAGTCGACGGGGAACACCCCGTCCCGCTCGACGGCCTCCAGACGCGCCGGTTCGACCTCGACGAGGTTCGCCCCGTGCGTGTGCAGCCGCATGATGACGGAGTCCAGGGTGCGCGCGTCGGGGGCCGTCACGGCCAGCCGGACGGTGCTGGTGTCGTCCTTGTCCTTGCCGACGTCGAAACGTACGACCTCGTAGTCGCCGCCGAGAGCACGGACGTCGTCCAGGACCAGGGTGAACAGGCCGGAGTCGAGGACGTGGCCGGTCAGCTCGACGAGCTCACGAGGACCGGTGCTGGGGGTGGGGGACGTGGTCACGGGTCACACAATGGCACCGTCACCCGGGTCGTCGCGATCACGGGTCGGGGGCAGCCGCCAGACGAGGTAGCCGAAGCCCACGACGATGCCGGTGACGACGGCACCGAGCAGCCAGGAGGGGGCCGAGCGCCACAGCAGCGCGCACAGCAGGAGCAGGCCCGGACCGGCGAGCACGGCCGTCCAGGCCAGCCGTCCGGGCAGGTCGGGGCGGGGGAGGGGCGGTGGGTCGGCCGGTACGAAGTGACCTCCGCCGGGTCCGTCGACGGCCCGGTCGATCTCGGCGGAGATCCTGGCCTCGTACGAGCGGCGCATCGCCGCTAGGTCCGCGACCGGTCCGGTCGTGGGGTCGGCGGTGGTGGGGCTGTCGGTGGTGGGGCCGCCGGTGGTGGGGCCGCCCTCGTCGGGGGCAGGCCGTCCAGTGACGTCGTGACCTGTCGCGCCTGAGGGGTCCGAGGCGTCCTCTGCCGTGGCCGCGGGGGCGGTGCCGGTGGTCTCGGCGGCGTCGTCGTACCCGTCCACGACCCGCGGCGGGCTCGGCTCGTCGTCGTGGAAGTGGGCGATGATGTCCGCGAAGCGGGCGTCGACGTCCAGGGGGTGCTCGCCCCCGTCCGGTCCGCGCCTGTCGTCGGGCCCGCTCATGGCTGTGCCTGCCCGTCCGTGGTGGTGCCGGTGGCCGTCCCCTTGCCGGCCGGACCACCGGTGACCCGCTGGACGAAGGCCAGCGAGGTGTCGAAGACGAGCGGTGCGTCGTGGTCGAGGGTGGCCACGTGGTACGAGTTCTCGAGCACCACGTCGGACACGTCCGGCGACGAGACGCCGGCCAGCACCGCTGCCGTCGAGGAAGGCGGCACCACGTGGTCAGCCGGGCTGTGCAGCACCAGCAGCGGCGCGG
>Ga0105045_10004935_pt1 | contig 11675 bp, 6 predicted proteins | sample MAT02_FD_78089 | JGI IMG/M metagenome (GOLD analysis project Ga0105045, IMG submission 78089) | Freshwater microbial communities from Lake Fryxell liftoff mats and glacier meltwater in Antarctica - MAT-02 (megahit assembly) | ecosystem: Environmental > Aquatic > Freshwater > Ice > Liftoff... | reverse complement strand
GCGGCCATTGTCGGAGATCGCAGCAACGCGGCCTGGCGAAATCCCCGATACCGATCTGATCTTCACCTGCCGGTCCGGCATGCGCACCAGCGCGAACGCGGAGCGCCTCGCAGCGACAGTCACCGGACCGGCCTATGTGCTGACAGGCGGCGTCGATGGCTGGGAGAAGGCCGGGCTGCCGGTCGAGGCCAATCGCAAGGCGCCGCTGGAAATGATGCGCCAGGTCCAGATTGTCGCCGGATCGCTGGTTCTGGTCGGTGTCATGCTCGGGTTCCTCGTGTCGCCGTGGTTTTTCGGTCTGTCGGCCTTTGTCGGCGCGGGGCTGACCTTTGCCGGTATCAGCGGCTTTTGCGGCATGGCGAAGCTGCTGGCCTTCCTGCCATGGAACCGGCCGGCGGCTGTCTGAGCCATGGACCCCGGCATCGTCTCCTATCCCGCCGCGATTGCCGGCGGCGCCTTGATCGGCCTGCTGCTGTCGGTATTCGGCGGCGGCGGGTCGGTGCTGGCAACGCCGCTGCTGCTTTATGTCGTCGGCGTGCGGGATCCGCATGTTGCCATCGGCACCTCGGCGGCGGCTGTGGCAGTCAACGCCTCGGTCGGGCTGCTGGTGCAGGCACGCGCGGGTCGCGTGAAATGGCCTTGCGCGCTCGTCTTCGGCAGCGCGGGACTGACGGGATCACTGGTCGGCGCGCATTTTGCCAAGCAGGTCGATGGCGGCCAGCTGTTGATCTGGTTCGCACTGGTCATGGCGCTGGTTGGTGTGTCGATGCTTGTGCCGCCAAAGACCGATGGGGACGCAGGCGTGCGACTGACAACTGCGCTCACGCTCAAGCTTACGCCGGTCGGTGCCATTACGGGCCTTGCGGCGGGCTTTTTCGGAATCGGCGGCGGCTTTTTGATCGTTCCGGGCTTGATGACCGCAACGGGTATGACGCTCGCCAATGCCGCTGCATCGTCGCTGGTATCTGTGGTGCTGTTCGGAGCGGCGACCAGTGCAAGCTATGCTGCTTCAGCTATGGTGAACTGGTCGATCTTCGCGGCGCTGGTCGGGGGCGGCGCGATCGGCTCGCTCGCCGCCATCCCGGTCAGCCGCCTGCTCGCCGCGCGGATCGCGATGGCGCGAACGGGCTTTGCGGTGCTGGTGATCGCAACGGCCGGATATGTAGGCTGGCAGGCGCTGTCCTGATGGCGATCTTCCGAATGTTCGAAGAGGACCGCAGATCGTCTGTGACATTGCTAGCAGAGCAATAGCCCGAAGCGACAGGCTGCGCTGCACGCCGCTACCTTCCAGCCAACGGCCGAAGAAAATATGCGGGTGGCTTTCAGCAGTGTCCGCTTGTTCAACTTCGCTACCGCAAGCCGCCCGCCAGAAACGTCCCCCATAGCTGCCAAAAGCCGCCGGTCCGCGTCCCACCAGTTGCCGCTGTTCAGTCGCTGCGTCGTTGGTCACCAAATGTCAGAGTGTTACTTCTGGCGCACCCCGAGCTCGGCCAGCAGATGCCCGGCGCCGTCCACCTTCTCCATCACCCACAGCATGTAGCGGCTGTCTACGGCGATCGTCCGGTTGACGGCATCGTCCACAGACCAGTCGGCCAGCATCCCCTCCAGCGTGCCGTCAAACGCCAGGCCGACAAATTCGCCGCGGGCGTTCAGCACGGCAGAGCCGCTGTTGCCGTTGGTGATGTCGGTGGTGGACAGGAAATTCACCGGCAAGGTGCCGAGCGCCGGCGAGCTCCAGCGGCCCCAGTCCCCGGCGCGCGCCGCAGCCAGCAGCTTCGGCGGGCTGTCGAACGGCTCCTTGCCGGTTTCCTTCTCCAGCAGCCCGCGCGCCGTCGTGAAAGCGGTCCACGCCTTGCCGTCCTCGATGGCACGACCCTGCACATGCCCATAGGTGAAGCGCAGCGATCCGTTGGCATCGGGATAGAGAATATTGCCCTTCGTGTCGGCAAAGCCCTTTATGGCCGCCATATAGGGCACGCGCGTGGCGTGCAGTTTGCCTTCCCGCGCCTTGGCCTTGTTTTCGGCATCGATATCGCCCGGATAGGCCGCAACGGCCGCCCGGATGAACGGGTCCGCCGAAGCATCGAAGGCCGCAGCTGGCCGGTCCAGCCAGGCCAGCCGTTCGGCGGCATCGCCCAGCCGGGTGTCGGCATACAGCCGCTCCATTCCCGTGTCGGCAAGGGCCTTTTCCAGCGGCAGGTTGCGCTGCGCCTCCGGCAGCTTCGCCACTTCGGCCAGCGCCTGGCGCAGCGCCAGGCCGTCGATCCGCGCCACATATTGCCGGTCGATGCGGTTCAGCCGGTCGATCAGCAGTTGCCGGTCGCGCGCCTGAAAGCCGGGAGCCCGCTCGGCATCCGGCTTCGCCTGCTCGTGCGCCCAGCGATAAAGCGTGCGCGCCGCCGCCAGCAGCTGCGCGCGCGCCAGCGTGCTGTTCACCGTGCGCGCGCGGGTCGCCCTCAGATCTTCGTCGATCAGGCTGTCATAGTTGCCGATCGCCAGCGCGTGGCGGCGCCGGTTTGCCGGCAGCGCTGCCCATTCGCCCAGCTCCGCCCCTTCGCGTGCCTTCCGTCCGGCAAGATCGGTCGATGCGGCCGCATCCATCTGCCCCTTGATCTTCTTCTTGAAATTGTCGCTGCCCTTCAGCAGCGAGGCATAGGCAATCTTCTCCGCCGGTGCCGTGGCCTCGCGCTCGATCAGGCCGGAATAGTCCGCCAGCAGCCGCTGCTGCGTCGGGTAAATGTCACCGTAATAGGCGTTCGCTTCCGCCGCCGTGCGATAGCGCTCGGTCACGCCCGGGAAGCCGGCGATCATCACGAAATCGCCTTCCTTCAAGTCGGCGGTCGCCAGCTTCAGATGGGCGCGCGGCCGATAAGGCACATTGGCCTTGTCGAAGCCCGCCGGCGCGCCATCCGGCCCCACATAGGCACGATAGAAGCTGAAATCGCCGGTCTGCCGCGGCCACATCCAGTTGTCGATCTCGCCGCCGAAATTGCCGACGCTCCCGGCGGGCGCATACACCAGGCGAACGTCACGAATTTCAAGCATCTTCTGCAGATAGTAGGTGCCACCGCCATAATAGGCGCGCACATCGCAGCGACGACCCTTTTCCTGCTCGCAGTCGGCAATGATACCCTTGCGGTTGGCCTCCAGCCGGTCGCTGCGCGGCTTGCCGGCAAGCTGTGCCACTCCGGCCAGCGCCTGCGCCGACACATCGGTCAGCGATTCCATCACCAGCACCCGGCTGCCAGGCGCGGCGGGGAGCTCGTCCGCCTTCGCCTTCGCCAGAAAACCCTTGGTCAGCAGGTCATTTCCCGCCGTGCTGTTGTGCTGGATGGAGCCATAGGCGCAGTGGTGGTTGGTGGCGACAAGGCCTTGCGCCGACAGAAAGCTCGCCGAGCAACCGCCGAGCGACGCGATCGCATTCATCGGCGCTGCGTTCATATCTGCGAGGGCCTCGGCCGAGAGTTCGAGCCCGGCCGCTTTCAGCCTGGCCGCCAGCTGCGGCGCCTGCGACGGCAGCCACATGCCTTCGGCCGCAAACGCGGGAGCGGAAAGGAGCAGGGTGGAGGCTAGCAGAAGAGCGCGCATGGAATCCCTTTATCGTGGTTCGCGATTGGCGCACTGATACGCGCGATGAGGGTGAACAGGCAATGAGCGCGCTGCCGCCGGCGCTGGCGGACTGGTTTGCAGCGCGCGGCTGGGCACCGCGCGCGCATCAGCTCGCAATGCTGGAAGCGGCGCGGCGTGGCGAACACGCCCTGCTGGTAGCCGCCACCGGCGCCGGCAAGACGCTCGCCGGCTTCCTTCCCGTGCTCGCCGACAGTTCGGGAAAATGCGGCCTGAAGGCTATCTATGTTTCGCCTCTGAAGGCTCTTGCCGCCGACGTCGAGCGCAACCTGGTGCGTCCCATCGCCGAAGCAGGCCTTGCACTCACCGTCGAAACCCGCACCGGCGACACTTCGTCCGATGCCAAGAAGCGCCAGCGCACCGACCCGCCCGATATCCTGCTCACCACGCCGGAAAGCCTGAGCCTTCTCATCACCTATCCCGACGCGCTGCCGATGCTTGCCGGCGTCGAAACCCTCATCGTCGACGAAATCCACGCCTTCGCCACCTCCAAGCGCGGCGATCTGCTGGCGCTCGCCGCCGCCCGCCTGCAGCTGCTCAACCCCCGCCTGCGCCGGGTCGGCCTGTCCGCCACCGTCGCCGACGAGGCCGGCATGGCGCACTGGCTGGCACCGGGACAGCCCGTCTGCATCGTTCACGGCGCGGCCGCCGCCCGCCCGGAAATCGGCATTCTGGTGCCCGATGGCCGCATCCCCTGGTCCGGCCACAACGCCCGCCACGCGGCCGCCGAAGTGGTCCGCCTGATCGAACAGCACCGCCAGACCATCGTGTTTGTCAACACCCGCGCGGTCGCCGAGCTGGTGTTCCGCGACCTCTGGGCGGAAAACCGCCAGAGCCTCCCCATTGGCATCCACCACGGCTCGCTGGCGCCGGAAGCGCGGCTGAAAACCGAAGCCGCGCTCGTCTCCGGCCACCTGCGCGCCGTCGTCGCCACTTCGTCGCTCGATCTCGGCATCGATTGGGGCGATGTCGATCTCGTGGTGCAGATGGGCGCGCCCAAGGGCGCTGCCCGCCTGCTGCAGCGCGTCGGCCGCGCCAATCACCGCATGGACGAGGCCTCCCGCGCCGTGATCGTGCCCGGCAACCGCTTCGAATATCTGGAAAGCCTCGCCGCCTTCGACGCTGTGGAAGCCGGCGAGCTGGATGCCGAGCCGTTCCGCGACGGTGGCCTCGATGTGCTCGCCCAGCACATCATGGGTGTGGCGATTTCCGAGCCCTTCCACGCCGATGCAATGTTCGCCGAAATCACTGCCGCTGCGCCCTATGCCCGTCTGCCGCGCGAAAATTTCGACCGCGTGCTGAGCTTCATCGCCACCGGCGGCTATGCGCTGCGCGCCTATGATCGCTACCGGCGGCTGGTGCAGTGTGCAGATGGCCGCTGGCGGGTCACCCATCCGCGCCTCGCAATCCAGCACCGCCTCAACGCCGGCGTCATCGTCGAAGCGCCCACCATGAAGGTTCGCCTTGGCAGAGGCCGCGCGCTCGGCAGCCTCGAGGAATGGTTCGGCTCGCAGCTGCGCATCGGCGATCGCTTCATGTTCGCCGGCCTCACCCTGGAGCTGACCGGCTCCGACGAAACCGATCTGTTCACCAAGGTGTCGCGCGGCGAGCCCTCTGTCCCCGCCTATGTCGGCGGCCGGCTGCCGCTGTCCACCAATCTCGCGCAGCGCGTGCGTGCCATGCTGGCCGATCCGCGCGCCTGGCAGCGCATGCCCACCGATGTCCGCGAATGGCTGGCACTGCAGCAGCGCCATTCCATCCTGCCGCCACCAGACCGCCTGCTGGTCGAGACGTTCCCGCGCGAGGGGCGGTTCCACGCAATCATCTACGGCTTCGAGGGCCGCAACGCGCACCAGTCGCTCGGCATGCTCGTCACCCAGCGGATGGAGCGCAACGGCCTGCAACCGCTGGGCTTCGTCGCCACCGATTATGTGCTCGGCGTGTGGGGGCTGAAACCGATCGACGATCCAGCAGCGCTGCTCTCGGCCGACATCCTCGGTGATGAGCTGGAGGCGTGGATTCGCGCCACGCCGTTCCTCAAGCGCGCCTTCCGCGATGTGGCAGTCGTCTCCGGCCTCGTCGAACGCCAGCAGCCGGGCCGCCGAAAAACCGGCAAGGCGCTCGCCGTTTCCACCGATCTCATCTTCAATGTGCTGCAACGCCACGAGCCAGGCCATCTGCTGCTCGACGCCGCCTGGGCGGAGGCCAGCGCCAGGCTTACCGACATGGCGCGGCTGAAGTCGCTGCTCGAACGTGCCGAATCATCCTTGCTCGTGCAGCATCTGCGGCGCGTCAGCCCGCTCGCCGTGCCGGTCATGCTGGAAATCGGCAAGGAAGGCGTTTCAGGCATGGCAGAAGACGCACTGCTCGCCGAACTGGCTGGCTGAGTCGCCGTCTTTGCAACCGAACTGCCACAAATTGGCAGCTTTATTGTCATCAAATCGCAACCCGACTGACATTCGGCACGGCTAGGGCATCCAGCGTCCGCAGCGGCCCTTTTTTTCGGGGCGGCAACGCGGAAGCGTTTTTGCACATCTGCCACCGGCCTTCGCGCCACGCCACACACCACGCCACAAATGATGGGGAATTTCATGTCACACTTTCGCGCCCTCCTTCTGCTTGGTTCGGCTATCGCGCTTGCCGCCTGCACCGGTGCCACCGATGTCGCCTCGCCCGGCGACGGGGTGATCATCGTGCCCACCCCGACGCCCACACCCACACCAACGCCGACACCCACACCAACCCCGACGCCCACTCCCGGCCCCGACGCCACCTGCGCCGCCGGTACCAACAACGTCGGCGTGATTGCATCCGCCGGCGCCGAATTCCGCAACTGCCAGCTCACCGGCGTCATCACCGGCAACCTGCTGCTCCCCTACCGGGCCGGCACGCTCTATTCGCTGAGCGGCGAAGTCGCCATCGGCCGCGACGTCGGCGGTGATGGCTCTGCCGTCAATGGCGCCCAGGGCATCCTCTCGATTGAACCGGGCGTCGTCCTGTTCGGCTCGTCCGGTGCCGACTTCCTGGTCGTCAACCGCGGCTCGCGCCTGAACGCCGAAGGCACCGCGACCCGCCCGATCGTCTTCACCAGCCGCACCAACATCACCGAAACTGCCGGCCCCGACGCCATCGGCCAGTGGGGTGGCATCGTCATCCTCGGCCGCGCGCCGATCAACAACTGCCCAGGCTCGGATCTCCCCGGCGCGGCCGGCACCGGCGGCACCGCCACCTGCGAATCCATCGTCGAAGGCCCGTCGGCGGCCCGCTACGGCGGCGCCACCATCAACGACAGCTCGGGCTCGCTGCGCTTCGTGCAGGTCCGCTTCCCCGGCTTCGAAGTGACGCCGGGCAACGAGCTGAACGGCATCACGCTGGCCGGCGTCGGCAATGCCACCGCGCTCGAAAACGTGCAGGTCCACAACAGCTCGGACGACGGCATCGAATGGTTCGGTGGCCGCGTGAACGGGAAGTTTCTCATCCTCACCGGCATCGACGACGATGCGCTGGACACCGATTTCGGCTTCAAGGGCGTCAACCAGTTCGTGCTGGTCAACCAGCGCTCCAATGGCGGCGATCGCGGCATCGAGGCGGATACCGCCGGCAACGATCTGCGTCGCCCGCGCTCCAACCCGCTGTTCGCCAACATGACCATCATCCACAACCGCAACTCCGCAGCCGTGCTGCTGCGCGGCGGCACCGACTTCCGCATCTTCAACTCCATCATCCGGTCCACGGCTGCGGCGTCCGGCTGCGTGCAAATGGCCAATGCCTTCACCATCAGCGCCGCCGATGCCGCGCGGGACAAGGTCGGCCCGCCGGTCGTGCGTTCCACCTTCCTGTCATGCGGCGCGGGTGCGGCGATTGCGGGTGCCGACATCACCGTCCCACAGATCGAGGCGATCCTCACCGGCAACAACAACGTCCTCACCGGCAGCAGCACGCTCACCGGCATCTTCTTCCCCGGCGCGAACGAACTTGCCGTTGTCACCACGCCGGTTGCCCCGATCAATCCGGCGCTCGTCAACACCACCTACATCGGCGCCTTCCGCGATGCCAACGACACCTGGTTCAACGGCTGGGCGTGCGGCGTGGGCGGCAACACCCTCTCCTGCACCGCAGCGCCGCGCCCGCGCGGCAGCTGATGACCGGGCCGGGGCAGCGCGCAAACGCCATGCCCCGGCCAAGGCATGTCAGGCAGTTGAGACACGGGGAACGACAATGACGAACAAGGCTGAATTCGGCAGATTGCTGCTTCTGACAACCGCAATCGGGGCACTGGTCTCGTGGCCGGTGCTTGCGCAGACCGCAGCGACCGCCGCACCACCTGCAGAACAGCAGCCGGCGGAAGCAGCCGACGAGGAAGTGGACGTTGTCGGCCCCGGTGCCGGTGCTGTCGATGCGGAAGACATCGTCGTCATCGGCCGCAGCATCCCCAACAGCATCCGCGCCACGCCGTCCGTCGTTTCGGTCCTGTCACAGGCCGATATCGCCCGCACCGGCGAAGGCGACATTGCCGGCGCTCTGCAGCGTGTCTCCGGCCTGTCGCTCGTCGGCGGCAAATATGTCTATGTCCGCGGCCTCGGCGAACGCTATTCGTCGGCGCTGCTCAACGGCCTGCCGCTTCCCTCGCCGGAGCCGCTGAAGCGCGTCGTTCCGCTCGATATCTTTCCAACAAGTGTGATCGCCTCGAGCGTCGTGCAGAAAAGCTACTCGCCCAACTTCCCCGGTGAATTCGGCGGCGGTGTCATCAACCTCACCACCCGCGCCATCCCGGAAGAACGCTTCGTCGAAATCGGCGGCAGCGTCGGCGGCAACACCATCACCACCGGCCAGCTCGGCTACACCCACTTCGGCTCACGCACCGACTGGACCGGCTTCGACAACGGCGCCCGCTCCATCCCTGTGCCTCTGCGCGGCGCGCTGAATTCCGGCAACCGCGTCGCCGTGGGCGAGAATTTCGACCTCGCGCGGATGCAGACGATCACCGCAGGCCTGCTGAACGCCCCGACCAATCTCATCCAGCGCAACGACACCATCCCCGCCGACCTCGCCGTCAGCTTCACCGCCGGTGACAGCTTCGACGTCGGCGAAAACCGCCTCGGCGTCATCGTGTCGTTCGGCTGGGACAATGGCTGGGAAACACAAGGCGGCCTGCAGCAGACCGCCGCCGGCGTCGCCGTCCTGCCGGATGGCACCGAAGGCCTGCGCGCCGACCAGGATTACCGCTTCCTCTCCACGGAAAACCGCATCGTCGTGAACGGCCTGTTCGGCGTCGGCTTCGAGTTTGGCGAGCATGTCGTGCGCTGGACAAATGTGTTCGTGCGCGATTCGCTGAAGGAATCGCGCATCCAGTCCGGCCTTGACGAGGTCAACGTCGGCAACGACAACCCGGTCAACCGCAACTTCACCAGCTGGATCGAACGCCAGCTGTTCACCACCCAGCTGGTCAGCGAATTCAAGTTCGGCGACTGGTCGGTGAACGCGCGCGGCACCTATGCAAAATCCAGCCGCAACGCGCCCTACGAGCGCCTCAACAGCTATGTCTTCGCGCCGGAGGTGAAAGGCTACATCAACGATCTCACGTCCAACGGCTCGCGCTCCATCATCGCCTTTTCGGATCTGCAGGACGAAGTCTACGGCGGCGTCCTCGATGTCGCCTATCGCCTGCCGACCGAGCGGCCTTTCGTGCTGTCGGCCGGCTACGCCTACACCGACAACAGCCGCACCGCCGAACGGCGCGATTTCCGCTACGTGGTCGCCGGGGGCTCGGCGCTGCCGATCGCTGTTGCGCAAACCCGGCCGGACTATCTGCTTTCGGCGTTCAACACCTTTGCCTACGATGTCGTGCTGCAGGAAGTGTCCGGCGCGCAAGGGGCAGCCCGCTACGACGCCTCGCTCGTCGTGCACGGCGTCTATGGCCAGCTGGAAGCCGAACTGCTGGATGGCCTGCGCATCCAGGGCGGCGTCCGCTACGAAGACGGCACCCAGATCGTGGCACCGGCCGCGCTGTTCGGACAGCCGGCGCTGCCGTCGACCACCATCGACGAAAGCTACTGGCTGCCCGGCGTCACAGTCACCTGGAATTTCGCCGAAGACATGCAGTTCCGCGTCGCTGCATCCAAAACGCTCGCCCGCCCGCAGTTCCGCGAGCTGGCACCGCAATCCTACCGCGACACCGACACCGATCGCACCGCGTTCGGCAACCAGTTCCTCGTGGACAGCCAGCTGACCAACCTCGAAGCCCGCTACGAATGGTTCTTCGATCGCGATCAGCGGCTGGTGCTGAGCGGCTTCTGGAAGAAGATCGACCGACCCATCGAAACCATCTCGTTCGATGCCGGCGGCACCTTCGCCACCACCTATGCCAACGCCCCGGAAGCCACGCTCTACGGCGCCGAAGTGGAGGCGGTGAAATATCTCTACCTAGACGGCGCCAAGGGCCTGCTCGAAGGCCGCCGCATCCTGCTCTCGGGCAACTACACCTACAGCAAATCCAAGCTGAAGGTCGGCGCTGATGATGTCTTCATCAACGAAGCCGGCGAAGAGCGCGCAGCCAACAGCGTGTTCCGCAACGGCCAGCCGCTCACCGGCCAGTCCGAACATGTCGGCAACGTCCAGTTCGGCCTCAGCCACGAAGACCGGCTTTCGGAGCAGACCATCCTGCTGAACTACGCCAGTGACCGGGTCACCCAGCGCGGTCCGCTCGGCACGCCGGACTATGTCGAGAAGCCCGGCTTGCAGCTGGATTTCGTGGCGCGCGAAGACATCATGATGGGCAAGGTTCCGATGGAGCTGAAATTCGAGGTCCGCAACATCACCGGCACGAAATATCAGGAAGTGCAGGAGCTTGGCGAAAGCCGCATCGATGTGAACAGCTATCGTCGCGGCACCAGCTTCAGCCTCGGGCTCACCGCGAAGTTTTAAGCGCCTGCCGGCCCGGACGGGCACGGAGCGTCCCTGATACCAGCGCTCGATGCGGAAACGTCATCGAGGTCCGCCTGCCGGCCAGCGCGCCGCGTGTGCGCCTGTGCGCACGACAGGATCGCCGCCTCGAACTGGGTTGCTGCAGCCGCCCAGCTGAAGCCCTGCGCCTGCGTGAGCGCTGCGGCGCGCGGAATGCGCAAGGCGGCCACGATGGCCACCGCCAGATCATCATCCAGCACGCCGGCACCGCTGTCGCCCACCACGTCCAGTGGCCCGGCCACCGGATAGGCCGCAACCGGCAGCCCGCTCGCCATTGCCTCCACCAGCACCAGGCCGAAGGTATCGGTGCGGCTGGGGAACACGAACAAATCGGCCCCGGCATAGGCCTGCGCCAGCGCCTCGCCCGAAAGCGCCCCCATGAACAGCACATCGGGATAACGCCCGCGCAGTTCGGCCAGCGCCGGGCCATCGCCGACAACCACCTTGCTGCCGGGTGCCGCCGACGCCAGAAACGCCTCGATATTCTTCTCCACCGCCACCCGCCCCACGTTCAGCAGAATGGGGCGTGGCAGCCCCCGATAGGCCGCGGGCAGCTGTTGCCCGGGGCGGAACTGCGCCAGATCCACCCCGCGCGACCACAGCCGCGTGCGAACCAGCCCATGCCCGGCCAGCTCGTCCGCAAGCCGCGGGGTCGCCACCAGAACGGCCGCTGCCGGCCCATGAAACCAGCGCAGGTAGCGCCAGCTCGCCGCCACAGGCAGCCGGAAGCGGGCGTGCAGATAATCCGGAAAGCGCGTGTGAAAACTGGTGGTGAAAGGCCTTCCGCGGGCGATGCAGTGCCGCCGCGCCGAAAGCCCCAACGGCCCTTCGGTGGCGATATGGACAGCATCCGATCCGTGCGCTTCTATCATTGCGCCCACCGCGCCCGGCCGCGCCAGCGCCAGCCGGATTTCCGGATAGGTGGGGCAGGGCAGCGACCGGAAGATGTCGGGGGTGATGGTCTGGATGTCGGCGCCGCGCTGCCGCAGCATGGTCACCGTCGTCGAAAGTGTGCGCACCACCCCGTTCACCTGCGGCGACCAGGCGTCGCTGACCAGGCTCAACTTCATGCCCGGCTCCTCAAG
>Ga0105045_10004934_pt1 | contig 11676 bp, 10 predicted proteins | sample MAT02_FD_78089 | JGI IMG/M metagenome (GOLD analysis project Ga0105045, IMG submission 78089) | Freshwater microbial communities from Lake Fryxell liftoff mats and glacier meltwater in Antarctica - MAT-02 (megahit assembly) | ecosystem: Environmental > Aquatic > Freshwater > Ice > Liftoff... | reverse complement strand
AATGATAAGCTTCGTCATCGATCCCTAGCAAGATTATCGGGTTGAGGTGTGAGGTGTGAGGTGTGAGGTGTGAGGTGTGAGGTGTGAGGATTCGTCGCATTTGTGATATCCATAGGCGGACCGTTTTTGGATTGACATCTAGCTTCGTTCCAATCTCGGCCCAAGTGAAATCGGCAAGTAGCAGTTGCAAGACTTGCCGATGACTATCGTCGGAAAGCAGTTGCGAGAAGTGCTCGACTTCATCGCGTTGTTCGCAGGTGGATGCTGGGTCTTCGGAGTTCGCATAACAGGTGCAAGCTGAAATTTCGAGCGATTCGATTGTCAAGGAATATCCTTCAGGATCGTGAGGGGCTCGCTTTGCTTTGTTGTTCCACCGATAGGACATTCGACGCTGGTTCGTAGTTATCTTGCTAAGAATACTCACCAGATGTCCGCACGAATGGAATATAAAATTCTGATTGCGAACGTAAACCAACATGAATTGGCAGATGGAGTCGTTGATGACTTGATCCAGGTCGTAACCCGGTGGACTTGTTCGAAGGTGTGCAAACCAGGCTGAAACGGGACTCAAGCATTGGTAGAGCCCTGCCTCTGCTGTTTCCCGTTCAAGTTCGCTGGCACTACAACTGCGGATTTGTTCAATCCATGCGAAAACAATTGTCGGATCAAGTTCTTGGAATTGGGATTTGGGCGTCATGGCGGTTTGAGCGAAATTTCGACACGAGATAGCATTCAGACCCTAGCTTAACGGATGCAAATCTAAACCGCAAGTTTTTCAATTGCGAACAATGCCGATTTCCCGGACATTGGTTTGGCTGACCAACAGCCGATTCTCTCACAAGAAAATGTAGCCTTCTTCGCCGTGTTGTTGTACGTCGAGCCCTTGGCGTTCGTCGGATGCAGACACTCTGAGGCCGATCGTCCAGTCGACGACTTTGAGCAATACCAAACTGGTGAGCGCCGAGTACACGACAACGACTAAGATGGCTGCTAGTTGGCCGGGTAGAAGCGTTCCGCCCTCGAGCCATCCAAGCGGCCCGCCGTGGCCGATGTTATTGCAAGCTCGGGTTGCAAACACTCCCGTTAGTATTGCACCTAGTATTCCTGCCACTCCATGGATGCCAAATGCATCCAATGAATCGTCGTAGCCAGCCAAGTGTTTGCACAAGCTGCATGCATAGTAACATCCGATGCCTGCCGCGAAGCCGAAGAGCAAGGCCGGCATCGGCTGTACGTATCCAGCGGCAGGTGTGATGCAAACCAAACCTGCGACGAGTCCTGAGCTGACGCCGAGTACAGTCGGCTTGCCACGCGAACGCCATTCCAGTAGCCACCAGCCGATCGCGCCCGCTGCCGCTGCTAAGTGGGTTGCTGCAAATGCGCTGGTAGCTATTTCATCGGCCGCCATCGCGCTGCCTGCATTGAACCCAAACCAACCGAACCACAACATAGCCGCCCCGATCGCCGTGTAAGTCAGATTGTGAGGTGGCATTGGATCTTTTCCAAATCCCAAACGTGACCCTAGTATCAAGGCTGCGATCAACGCAGATACTCCCGCACTGATGTGCACGACAGAGCCGCCTGCAAAATCAATACTGCCCCCCATGAGACCATTTGGGTAACTCAAAATGCCACCACCCCAAATCGCATGCGCGATGGGGCAGTAAACAAATGTGCCCCACAACACACTGAAAGCAACCATCCCATGAAACTTCACCCGCTCGGCTAACGCTCCGCACATGATCACAGGTGAAATCGAAAAGAACATGCCTTGAAAAATCATGTGTGAGAATCGTGTCACTGTTGTTTCGGTCGTTCCGGAAAACCACATTGGAGTCACCGGCGCATGTTTCACAACATCCCAGGTTCGTGAAACACCGTTAAGAAACAAATACTCCGATCCACCGATCCAGAGGTTGAGAGAACCGCCATTCGAAAAGGCAAGCGAATAGCCATACAGAGCCCAAACAACCGACATCACTGATGTTAAGAAAAGGCCTTGGATGAAAATACTCAAGACATTTTTTTTGCGCACCAAGCCGGCATAAAACAGAGCTAAGCCAGGAGCAATCATGAACAGAACGAGGGCTGAACAGGTCATGAGCCAAGCGTTGTTGCCAGCTATAGCCGCAGTCTTGGAATCCGCTGTTATCTTGGCAACGATGTAGTCAGGCAGCCTATTGATAGCAGGCGTTGCCGCCGGTATCACCATTTCGTCTCGGATAGCCGATTCAGGGTCGGACAGGCTTGATTGCGAACCATTTGCTGCACTTCCGAGTACCGCAAGCAGACTGAAAGCCATTAAAACGAGTAAGCAGTGACGAAAAGCAGTTTTGCGGACCGCTCCAAACGGAGTCCATAATCGACCTGGAAACGAGCGTGCACCTTGAGTGGTCATGACGGGAGGGGTCATGGTTTGCCTCATTTAGGTTGGTGAAAATATTTGTTTTCTATTTCGAACGGCAAATCATGGCAGGGTATCGGCTTTTTGTCATCCTCGGTTATCGAATTAACGTGGCAATAACACTATTGAGGAAACGAGGGGACAGGTCTATACTTGGCCGATTGCTACCTTCCTCCTGATCGCTAGTCTTTTTCCACACGAAGCTATGAAAAGCGAACGAAAACAGATCCAAGAATCAAATCTGCTTGCCGACAAAATCGAGCAGATGGCCATTAAACTCAAAACGATAATGCCGGCGGTCTTGGCTGTAACAGCAGTTGTTGTTTTAGGATTGTTGGCCTACGGTTTTTACACGTCCGTCAAGGAAGCAGAGTCCGCAAAAGGCTGGACAAAACTCTACTTCGCCGACACCGACACATCGGATTTGACAGCGATTTCAACGGATTTCAGTGGCACAGTCGCTGGTCTTTGGGCCAAGCAAACCTCGGCCGATGCGAACATGTCGCGAGCCTTGGAAAAAGTCTACCTCGACCGAGACTTAGCTGAGGAATTCTACAAGGAAGCGATTGCAGACTACCGAGCCGTAGCGGAAAAGAGCAGTGATCCGTTCCTCGTAGGACGAGCCAATTATGGCTTAGCCCAAGCGTCCGAAGGGATGGGAGATCAGGAAAAAGCGCTCTCCTACTATCGGAAAGTCATAGCCAATAAAGGGATGGGGGCTGAACTGATCGCAGAAGCGACCAAAAGAGTGGCTTGGTTAGAAAGCGACCCAGGCAGTGAATTCTACACTTGGTTCAAGGCCAATCGTGCCTCTTCACCGGTCCTAAATGCAAATCCCGGTCTCAACGCTCCATTGCCTGCCAATCCTGATATTGCCTTCCCGCCAAAGCCAAGTGACGCGCCTGCTGTCACACCAACCGATGCCGCTGCAGCGATTCCGACCACGCCTTCGGAGCCTGCTGCTACTCTAGTCCCAATACCAATCGAAACGTCTGCACCGACAACTCCCGCAGTTCCTGCAGCGACGACCCCCGCAGTTCCTGCACCGACGACCCCCGAAGTCCCAGCAGCGACGACTCCCGAAGTCCCAGCGACAGCTGACGCGCCTAAGGTTGACGATGCACCCGCAGAAAAGAAGCCTCAATCGTAAACTTCAACTCCTCTGCGTTACCAATTCGAGAAATGACATAGGTCAATGGCAGACGCAGATTCGATAGATGATCTTCCGCTGGACGAAACCGAACCGCTTCCAGCCGATGGTCTTGAAATAGCCCCATCCGATTCCGGCTCTGAACTTCGCGACTTTGAATTCGTAGTCACCGAAGAGTACGCTGGCAAACGAGTGGATTTAGTGATTTCTTTGTTGCTGGACAACTACAGCCGTGTCTTCCTCCGCCGAATCGTGATGGAGGACAAGGTCTGCGTGAACGGGAAACCGGTTAAGCCCGCGTTCAAGGTCTTCACTGGCCAGACCATCAAAGTCAATCTATTGCCGCCGCCACCCAAAGACGGCCCGATCCCCGAAAACATCCCTTTGGATATTCTTTTCGAGGACGAGTGCTTCGTCATTATCAACAAGTTTCCCGGCATGGTGGTCCATCCCGCCAAGGGGCATTGGTCCGGCACTCTAACGGCTGCACTAGCTTATCACTTTCAGCAGTTGAGCGACGCCGGTGGACCGACTCGGCCTGGAATCGTGCATCGGTTGGATCGAGACACGAGCGGCGTTATTGTGATTGCGAAGTCGAACGAGGTGCATTTCAAACTTTGCGCCCAATTTGAATCGCGAGAAGTGAACAAGACTTACATGGCGATTGTCGCCGGATCGCTTGATCGCGAACGCGATAGGATCATTCAACCTATCGGCAACCATCCTTACCAACGCGATAAGATGGCGATTCGAGCTGGACATTCTTCAAGCCGAGACGCGGAGACCTTCTTTGAAGTCGTCAAGCGATTTCCTGGTTATGCATTTTTGAAAGTGGAGCCAAAGACAGGCCGAACACACCAAATCCGATTGCACTTGGCCCACATTGGCTGCCCGGTGTTGTGTGACCGATTGTACGGTGGGCATGCGTCGGTGATGCGTGCTCAGTTGCAACGCAGGCAAGTGCGTGGTCTGCCACCGTTGGAAAATGATTCGGACATCGTCCTTAGGAGACATGCATTGCACGCAGCCAAGCTCGAATTCGATCATCCAAAGACGGGTAAAAGGGTGAGTTTTGAAGCTCCTCTGCCTGCGGATATGCAGCAAACGCTCGACGTCTTGGCCGGAGGCTGAGGCCCGAGTCGCTTATCTGGTTTAAGGTTGAAAGTGAGCGGCATGGCGCTAGCCAAATGGCACTCACTTTGTGAACCGTAAGCGCTAGCTTCGGGCCTGAATTGATTGGTTTACTAAGCTGCAGCCCGCGGCTAGTGCCCTCATCTTTACCCACATTTCGAAACCACAGGATAATCGAAATAGCGTTGAATTTGACGAAACCATTGCGATTTCCCGCTCGCCCCTAAAAAGGGGCGAGGGGAGCAAGCACAAAGATGTGGGTAATGATGAGGCTAACGCCCTCGGTTCACAACCCTATAAAGGGGCCAGGGGGAGAAATCTCAGGTGTGGTGCATTCCAATCGCAACCGTATGTATAATTGATGTTCAAGATTTTCTCTCCTATCCAAATTTCGGGACAACTTTATGAGTCGTACAACGCGTCGTCATTTTCTTGAACAAAGCATGCTTGCAACGGCTGCCACGATGGCACTTCAATCTCGGTTTGCAAGCCAGACCATGGCGGATGACGACAAGTCGCCAAGAGTTGGTCCAAACGACACCATTCGAGTTGCCGTCGTTGGAGCTGGCGGTCGTGGCCAGTCTCATATGGGTGGCTTCGCAGGCAAGCCTGGTACTGAGGTCACACACATTTGCGATTGCGACGAGCGAGCTGGACAAAATTCGTGCGATGCAACCGCTGAAAAACAAAACGGTCGCAAGCCGATCTGGGTCAAGGATGTTCGTAAGCTGCTTGAGGACAACTCGATCGACGCTGTCAGTATTGCTACACCCAATCATTGGCATTCGTTGGGAGCCATCTGGGCTGTCCAAGCGGGCAAAGACGTTTATGTTGAGAAGCCGGTTTCACACAATGTTTACGAAGGACGACGTCTCGTTCAAATTGCTCGCAAGCTCAATCGCATTGTGCAGACTGGTACGCAGAGCCGTTCCAATCCAGGCATGCGCGAGTCCATGGCATTCATCCACTCGGGAGGAATTGGCGAAGTCAAAGTCGCGAGAGGACTATGCTACAAGCGTCGTGATTCTATTGGGCCAAAAGGCAATTACGAAGTTCCAGCCAATGTCGATTACAATCTCTGGTCCGGCCCGGCTCCCATTTTGCCGCTCACTCGAAAAAAGTTTCACTACGATTGGCACTGGCAATGGGCCTACGGCAATGGCGACTTGGGCAATCAGGGCATCCATCAAATGGACCTTTGCCGTTGGGCACTTAACGAAAACAAGCTCTGCGACAGGACGTTCTCCCTCGGCGGACGATTGGGCTATGAGGACGCGGGCGAAACAGCAAATACTCAACTTGTGTTGCATGAGTTCGGCTCGAAACAACTCGTGTTCGAAGTGCGAGGACTGCCAACGGACGCCTACAAGGGTGCGAAGGTTGGCATCATTGTCGAGGGAACAACAGGATATTTGGTCATGTCCTCCTACGAAGCTGGCACAGTGTTTGATTTGGAAGGGAATGCCATCAAGCAGTTTTCCGGAGGTGGCGATCATCACCACTACAAGAACTTCCAAGATGCAGTTCGCAAGCGAGACCACAAGGTTCTCAACGCAGACGTAGAAGAGGGGCACCTTTCCAGCGCCCTTTGCCATTTGGCTAACATCTCGTTACGATTGGGAACCAACGTGGACGCAGCAGACATTCCTGGCAAGTTCAAGGATATCCAGGGGCCGGCCAATATGATGGACTGTTGGAAGCGAACGGCCGAGCATTTGGCGACCAACGATATCAAATCTTATTCCATGGAGGTCGGCCCACGATTGGTCATGGATCCGATTTCAGAAACATTCCCGGCTAATGCGGATGCCAACGCGATGCTAACTCGCGAATACCGAGCAGGATTCGAGATTCCAAGCGAAGCGTCTGTTTAGAAAGTTTCTGTATGCTTCGGCAACTAAAGCAACCACCCAGTGGTACCATCATTCTCGACCATGCCGCGAGCCGCAATGCGCTGTCTCGCGAAATGGTTGCGGAGCTTATTCAAGCCCTTTCGGATTTTCATCGTGAGAAATCCGTTCGAGCCGTGATCCTGGCTGCGTATGGTTCGGTCTTTTGCTCCGGAATCGACTTGAAGCAGTGGAGCGAAATTGCCAATGAGAGTGAACCGTTTGAACAATGGAACGAGGTTGCTTCTGAGCTACAGGAGCTAGTCGAGATCATGCTGCGATTCCCCAAGCCGATCATTGCCGCGATCGATGGGCCGGTTTATGGAATGGGTTTGGCGCTGGCGCTCGCAAGCGACTTGGTGGTCGCTAGTCCGCTGGCTCGCTTTGAATTGCCGTCGGCCAAGTATGGACTTATCTCCGGCTTAGTCGCGCCTTTGTTGGCGTTCCGCTGCGGTGCGGGGGTCGCATCGAGATTGATGCTAGGCGGTGAGTCCTTTGGCACAACCGAAGCGTACAGGTTGGGCATTGTTCATCAATTGGCGCCATCCGAATTGGTTTGGGCGAAAGCAAATGAGATGACTAAGAGCATTGCGCATGGGGCAGCGGAGTCGGTTCAGCTCAGTAAACGCTTGCTCAATGAAATGATCGGAGAGTCGCTCTTTTCGCATTTGAGCAGTGGCGCTGCCGCAATGGCTACGGCATGTAGTACCGATGCAGCGAAAGAAGGTCTCGCAGCATTTTCAGAAAAGCGAGAACCAAAGTTCCCTTGAGATCGCAACGCTGTTGACTTAATCACAACCCGAAGCGTAAGCGAGGGACCAGCAGTAAAATCCCTCACTCACACTTAGGGTTACGATAAGAAGCAAGGTGGCACGCCCAGAGCGTTGCTGTAGTTTCGATGTGCGACGTCTCTGTTCCGCAAGAAACTTCACCCCACTTAAGATGGCTGGGGTCCGACCACTGTTTCAGGACGGCAGGGGCTTGACCTGGGCTGTTAAAAAACTGGTATTGCTGCAACTTTTGTTTGCGCATCTTTTGTTCCGCGAAAGACCCCGGCGGCCTCGTGCCGCTTGGTGAACAAGGTTCGTAGGCTAGGCTAGAAAAAAAAGACCGAACGATTCGAAGACCCCCGTGACAAACGCGTCACGGGTGAATCAGGTTCATTAGCTAACGAACCTTGCGTTCTAGTCGAGCGAGCCGACTGGGGACGAAACGCAGAACAAGTAAGATCATTCAACTTCCTGATGTCGCATTGCGCACGCAAGGATACGTTGTTTAGAAAAGAAACGGCGCAAAAACACTTTGCAGCAAGACAGAATTTTCAACTCCCCGCGCAAAGCCCACGTCATTCAGAGCAGGCCGTCTAGGTCATCCAAATTAATCGGTGGCTTCTTGTTCTTGTCGCCGTAAAACTTCGTGATGTCGATGCCCTGGCGTTGTTCCTCTTCCATGAACTTGAGCCTTTGCTCCAATCGCTCTATGCGACGGTGCATTTGTGGGATCATCTCAACCGTCGTGTCTTGAACGACCCGACGAGGGACGGCCGGGTATCCCAAATGTCGATGCATGGCAGCGAACAAAAACAGTGGTTGCTTGCGACGATTGGCAAAGGCAATCTTCCCTTCGCGTTCTCCGAATAGAATCGGATAATCTGCCTCTGCGTCTTCGCCCAGGTGCCGTTTGCGATAGTGCACGAACTCTTCGCTGCGTCCATAGATCAAGTCCGCGATATCGACGATCCCCAGTTGTTGGCGGACGATCAAAATCCATTCTCGCCACTCAGGCGAGTACAACGGATCATCGCTCATCGCCTTGAGCCCTTGATCGTAGTTCAGTCGATTTCGGCAGAGAACTTCGAACTGATAGAAAAAGAATCCTTGGCGGCTGTCGGACTTGGCCCGATACTCGGCTTCGAAGCGAAGAACCTTGAGAGCCGTCTGGAAATCAAATCGTCCGCTATCCAATTCGGATTGCTCAACGACAAAGGTTTGGAATGGGGTGAAGTAGTGGCTGAGCCTCTTCATGCCCTCGGCCAAGATACCGTAGTGTTTCAACTCGGTAGAGAGAAAGTCGATTGCCATCGGCAGTTTCGTGGTGGCCAGTACCTCAAAACGACATTGCTCCAAGAGATCTTGGAGCGTCATGTCTTGCCCTAAACGTTCCGCGAGAACTCGAAAAAGATAGGCTTGTTCGATAAACTCTTCGCGAGGCAGCATACTTTAGTGGGACGCGGTTGGAACGACCCAAACCTTGAGTTCGGTCGCAATGTCTTGGTGCATCTGAATTTTAACTGTGTACAGTCCCAACTCTTTAAGCACCCCTTCCAACTTCACTTGATCCGCCGAAATTTGATAGCCGTTGGCCTTCAATGCTGCAACGATTTCTGTTGCACCAACGCTACCGTACAAATGACCTTCATCATTGGCGTTCGCCTCGACGTTAATCGACTGCTTGGAGATCTGGTCAGCCAAGGTACGAAGCGAAACGAGTCGTTGCTTTTCGATATCGAGCAGCTTGACACGATGCTTTTCGACCATACGCTTGTGGTGATCGGTCGCGACAATGGCCAATCCCTCAGGGATCAAGAAATTGTTTGCGTGGCCAGGCTTAACTTCCACGACTTGACCAGATTTGCCGAGGTGTTCAACGTTTTGAATTAGCATCAATTGGATGCCGCCGTTAGGTCCTTTTGGTAATCGAGGGAACTGCGGGACTCGCTTCTTTTTGGTAGGTAATGCCATTTTAAAACTTCGATCGGAAAAAAGTCATCGTGTTAGATGGTTGATAATCTGTTACTAAAAGGGCATGTCTTCATTGACGTAGACATCATCCCCAACCTCGGAAACATGCATTTCGGAATTCCCTCCGGTGTGCATGGCTCCTGGTCCGTCGTGTGCGGAGTCCACGAATCGCGAACTCCCTGTGTTGGCTGAATTGGCCGTCTTGGCTTGTGGTCGAGCTTCGCCGTTTTTACCTTCGCTGCGTGCGCCGAGCAATTGCATTCGGTCTACGATCACGTAAAGTTTGCTTCGTTTTTGGCCGTCTTTTTCCCACGTATCTTGTTTTAGTCGTCCCTCGACAAAAATCGGTGAGCCTTTGCTCAAGTACTCACTGACCACCTCAGCCGTCCTGCCGAAGAACGTCACATCGACAAATGATGTTTCGTCAATCCACTCACCGCTGGCATTTTTACGACGATCGTTGACGGCGATTGCATTTTGGCAAACCGCCATTCGACTCGTCGTATACCGCAGCTCGATGTCTCGCACCAAATTGCCAAGCAGAATAACTCGGTTGTAGCTCGCCATTATTTTACCTCTTGACCACTGTTAAAGCGATTGAGCGAGAGAATATCCTATTCGTCATCGACCTCAAGATCTTCGTCCTCGTCAGCACCCACGCCAACGCCTACAGCTTGTTTCTCCAATACTACATCGATCGGCACCACGACTTTTTCTTGTGCGTGAGCGACCAAGGCATCGATCAAACGTGGATCGATTCGTGTGAACATAAATCGAAGCAAGCTTTCTTTCAGCTGGCAAGCTCGATTGAGTTCCTTAAGTTTTAGTGTATCAAGCTTGAAGTATGCAAGCCAGTAGGTCCCTTTTTGGTGGCCTTTAATTGGGTAAGCCAATCGTTGCTCCGCCCAAAGACGGCTGACCAAAATCTCGCCGCCAAGATCGCCAATCATGGACTCGACCGAAGCTGCAACACCGTTTGCATCACGTGCGTAGTGATTGCTGTCGAAAAGGAACAAGCACTCGTAAATTCCGGTAACCAACGTATGAACTCCTGAAAACTGATCCAAATACTGGTAAATGAAGCTGGGTGTTACTGTTTTTTTTTCGGGGCAGACTCACGATTGTAATCGTTCATCGCCACATCAATGCCATTTTGGAGCCAACTAGCTATCGCCTGGACGGCTCTTGAAATCCCGTCATCGACAACAGCGCGTTCGGAGTTCGTAAATTTACCCAACACGTAATCCGATGTCTCCCAAAATTCGGGTGTCGGATCGATTCCGATCCGCAACCTAGGAACCTCTTGCGTTCCGAGGGACTGAATTATGTCGTTGAGGCCTTTTTGACCACCGCTCGACCCCGTTTTGCGGATCCTGAGTTTACCAAGTGGCAAACTCAAGTCATCGCAAATCACTAAAATATTCTGTGTTTCAATTTTGTAGAATCGAGCAAACTGCGAAACGCATCGTCCACTGCAATTCATGTAGGTCAAAGGCCAGACCAAGCAGACATCCCGTTGCTCAAACCGTCCCTTTGCAAATTGCCCCTCGAATTTCGCTTGCACATTGGGTGACCCCATCTTCGCAAGCAATCCATTGAGACATTCAAATCCAATGTTGTGCCGGGTTTTTTCGTATTTTGCACCTGGATTCCCAAGACCGACCACCATCGCCATCCCGGCAGGGGTGACAGGGCCGAAAAGGGGACTAAAACTGCTCATTACGAGGCAGCGTCAGCCGTTTTTTCTTTGCGGATCAGTTCTGGCTCAACAGAGCCTTCTACAGCCTCCGCTGCTTCGCCAGCTGCGGCCGCGATCTGGACAATCACAACCGAACCCGGAGTGACAGCCGTCGCACCCTCAGGAAGCGATAGTTCGCTCACGTGTAGCGACTGGCCTAAACGCAGCGCGGCGATTTCACAAACCAAGTATTCTGGAATCTTCATCGCAGAGCATCGAACAACGATTTCATGCGTCATGAACCGAACTTGGCCGACCTTGACTTCGCCGTGAAGTCGGATTGGAAGTACGACTTCGACGTCTTCTGTCTGGGAAACACGAGCAAAATCCACATGAATGATCCGGTCGCCCATGTTGCTCCACTGAACAGAACGAAGCAGTGCCGTATCGGAGATGCCGCCGGTCAGCGTAACCAGCTTTGTACCGTGTTTGATCAAGCTATTGATCGTATCCAACGAGACGGTCAAGCATACGTTTTCCTGTCCGTGTCCGTAAAGGATCGCTGGAATATGGCCTTTTTCACGAATCTTAATCATGGCTCTGGAACCGAGTACATCTCGCTTGGCCACTTCAATCGTTTCAATCATTACTGCTGCGTTCCGCTGCTTCAATTTTTTCGGTTT
>Ga0105045_10004932_pt1 | contig 11676 bp, 7 predicted proteins | sample MAT02_FD_78089 | JGI IMG/M metagenome (GOLD analysis project Ga0105045, IMG submission 78089) | Freshwater microbial communities from Lake Fryxell liftoff mats and glacier meltwater in Antarctica - MAT-02 (megahit assembly) | ecosystem: Environmental > Aquatic > Freshwater > Ice > Liftoff... | reverse complement strand
GCCCCGTAGTTCTACTTCGACAAGCTCAGCACAAGCGGCTACGCAACGACCCCTTCGTCCAGATATGTATCGGGACGTCCTGCGAAAAAATTACGGCGCATATTCAGACTGTTTTCTATGTCCTGTTGGTATAAGATGGCATTCGGTCTCGGAATGGGCAGCGCATGCTCTCTTCAAAGATTCGCGCAGAGAACATTGCCAGGGGTCGTAACGGCGAGTGCATGATCACCGGGTTCAGCCCGCGCAAGGAGAACCTGTCGCTTTACATCTCCGCAGGCCTTAAGAAGGAAGCCGCGTTGATGGCGAAGCTGGGCAAACACACCACCGGCAAGAGCTGCCTCTACATCAAGCGCCTCAGTGATGTGGACCGGAAGGTACTGGACGGACTGATCGTGAAAGGCGTGAAGGCGATAGCCAAGATGCGTATAAAGTAGGCTACAGCCCACCTGTGAGAAGGACGCGGATGGGATCGGTAGGGAGAGCCTAAAGCGGAGCGGCCGTCCTTGATAGAGCATGCGCAGAGGACGACAGAGCTCACCAGCGGCCCGATCCGGCGCGATGCCGCGCACTTCATGATAGTATCAATGCTGGCAATGGATATTCCTTGCGCATCCTCTGCTGCCCGCAAAACTCCTGAGCGTACTTGTGCTCAGCCCTAGGCGTTGCACTTCTTACCCCTTCCCCTCAGAACGGAAAATATAGCGGTATCACCACCATGGCCACGATCCATATCAGGATGTTCAGAGGCGTGCCCACGCGTAAGTAGTCGTTGAAGCGGTAGTTGCCTGGCACATAGATCATGCTATTTGTCTGGTAACTCATCGGGGTCATGAAGGCCAAGGATGCCGCGAACATGACACCGATGATGAACGGGCGCTCGCTTACGCCCATTGCGGTGGCGAGTTGTAGAGCGATGGGCGTCATCAACGCGGCGGTCGCATTGTTGCTCATGACGTTGGTGGATAGGAATGTGATGCCGAAGATGACGGTAAGAGCCAGCAGGGGAGAACCATCACCCAACATGCCGTTAAGACTGTTCGCGATCATCTGGTCGCCACCGGTCTTCTGCAAGGCCGCTCCCATGCTAAGCACGCCAGCCAGCAGGAAGATCACCTTCCATTCCACCGATGCGTAGGCTTCTTCCGGAGTTATCACACGCAATACCAGCAGAGCTAGAACACCGATGATGGCGGTAAGCACGATGGGTGCCCAGCCCATTGTTGCGCCGCCGATCACACCGGCAAGGACCAAGGTGGCGGTTACCGCTTTGCGCACATCTACACGCTTGATCTCATACTCATCGATGATGGTCAAGCCGCCCGTTCGGATCATGTTGTAAAGGCTCCTGCGGGTGTTTGCCAACAACAGGATATCACCCTCCATCATGGTGATCTCATCTGTGTTGGTATTCTCGCTGCGTTCGTTGCGCCGCATGCCGATGATGCCATATTCGAGATCGCGCCGTGCGGTCCAAGAGTGGATGGAAGTTCCGGCCATGCTCGACCCCAGAGGCACCACTACTTCGAACAGGCGCAGTTCGGTCGGCGGCATCGCTCCTTTGTGTTCCGTAAGAAGCGCTATCCCTGTGGTGCGGCGCAGTTCGCGCAGGCGGTCCCTGCCCAATACCACCCGTAGCACATCGCCTTCTTGCAAACGCAGTTCCTCATCTATGGTCATCACTTCGCGGCCATTCTTGTGGCGCACTTCGAGGATCTCCGCTTGGTATTCCCTGCGCAACTGTGAAGCGCTGATGCGTTTGCCGATGTCCGACGCACCGGCCTCGTACCGGAAGGTGGCCACGAATTCGGTCGCAGGGTTACTCATCGAGTCTGTAATGTCCCGCCTTGGAAGTAGGAACGCGCCTATGGTCAGCAGGTAGACCATCCCGGCCAATGTCAGCCAAATGGCCGCTGGTGCGAATTCGAACATACCCAACGGTGCAAAGCCCTGCTGTTCGGCGATGCCACTTACTAGGATGTTTGTGCTGGTGCCGATCAGGGTACAAACGCCACCCAACAAAGCGGCGAAGCTCAAAGGCATGAGCAATCGACCGGGCGGCACGCCGGTACGTTCGGCCAACCGCATGGTCGCGGGCATTAGGAGCGCCACGACCGCAGTGTCGTTGATGAAGGCCGAGAGCGTTGCAGCGAATAGCATCAAGGCCACCAAGGCCGCGAGGAAGTGCCAGCGTCCCAAACGGATCAAGAGCCGGACCAGTGGATCCAGCACCCCACTGCGGAACAAGCCGAAGCTGAGCACGAACATGCAAGCCACAGTGATCGTGGCTGGATTGGTGAAGCCAGCGAAGCCTTCCTCGGGAGCCAACACACGCGCCACGATGAACAGTGTCATGATCAGGATCGCGGTCACATCAATGGTGAAGGTTTCCCGTACGAACAGGAAAATGCCCACCGCGATAATTGCCAGGGTCAGGTAGAACGGAAGTTGTACCGGTATTAGAAGATCGATCCAGGGCATGGGTGGCATGGTGCGAAGGTCGGTCACAGGCCAGCCGTTCACTTGCACCATGGCAAAAGAAAAAGGCCCCGTTCCCGGAGCCTTCTTCGAATGTGCTGTAGATGCCTTACTTGGCCTTGGCGGTCTTGGCAGTCTTGGTAGTCTTGGTAGTCTTGGCGGCAGATGCCACGGACTGGCGCTTTTCGGTGATGCGGGCACTCTTACCGCGCAGTTCGCGCAAGTAGAAGATGCGTGCACGACGTACCACACCACGTTTATTCACTTCGATCTTGTCGATGAAGGGCGAGGCCACAGGGAAGATCCGCTCAACGCCGATGTTGTTGCTGATCTTGCGCACAGTAAAGGTGGCAGTGCTGCCTGCTCCCTTGCGCTGGATCACAACACCTTGGAACTGCTGTACGCGCTCCTTGTTCCCTTCCACGATCTTGTAGTGTACCGTTATGGTATCTCCTGCCTTGAATTCAGACAGGGTATTCAGCGGAGCGTACTCCTTTTCGAGTTGTTGAATGCGGTCCATGACCTTGCGCGTGTTGCGGGGTAGCCAGCGCCCTGACCTGATGAAAGGGATCCACTACCCGGAATTGGGCCGCAATATTACACAACTTTCAGCTTCCCAGAACACCGCCATCATTCTCCGTGTCGGGAAGCAGCTCTGGGCGTCGCTGCCGGGTGCGTTCCAAAGCCTGTTCGTGCCGCCAGGCATCAATGCGGGCTTGGTGGCCGCTGAGCAGCACCTCGGGTACTTTCCAGCCATGGTGGTCGGCCGGTCGGGTATAGGCGGGTGGTGCTACCATGCCATCCTGGAAGCTGTCGCTAAGCGCCGAGGTCTCATCGCCCAGCACGCCGGGCAGGAGCCGTATCACGGCATCGCTCAGCACCGCTGCAGCAAGTTCGCCGCCGCTTAGCCCATAGTCGCCAATGCTGATCTCCCGCGTTACCAGATGCTCACGAACCCGTTCATCCACACCCTTGTAGTGGCCGCACAGAATGATCAGGTCCCCGCCCATGCTAAGCTGGTTTGCTAAGGGTTGATCCAGGAGCTGCCCATCCGGACTCATGTAGATCACTTCTGCGTAGTCCCGTTCAGCTTTCAGTTGAGCAATGGCCCGTTGAATGGGCTCAATGGTCATCACCATACCAGCACCTCCTCCGAAAGGATAGTCGTCCAACCTGCGGTGTTTGTCCGTGCTCCAGTCGCGCAGGTCATGGAGCTGGACTTCGACCAACCCTTTGTTCTGCGCACGTTGTAGGATGCTTTCAGCGAACCAGCTATCGAGCAGGCGTGGCAAGGCGGAAAGGATATCGATGCGCATGGATGATCGGGAACGGTCAGTGTCGCTGGTCTGTGGTCCGGTCGCAAAGGTCCGGCTTCGTTAGCAGCCCGCCAAACCCGCGCCCCACGTGGTCTTTTGTATGAGCTTGTGCAAGCTCCTTACCTTCGGCATGCGAGTTGCACCCCTGTTCGCCAAGCTTACGCACCCATGAAGAAGTTCATTCTACTCCTGTCGCTCCTTGCTTTCAACTTGGGCCTGCGCGCCCAGAAACACGTTTACGAAGACCTCCTGGTGCTTTACGTGGATGAGAAATACGAGAAGTGCATTTTCAAGGCTGAAGGGTATACAGAGGCGGATGATACCAAGAAGGATGCTCTTCCATTCCTGTACGTCAGCATGTGTTACCACGAAATGTCCAAGCAGGAGAAGTTCAATGTGGATTATCCAAAGGCTGCACGCGAAGCCACCAAATGGGCCGAGAAGTATCGCCGCAAGGACAAGGAGCGGGAATTCTGGAACAACTACGAAGATTTCTGGATGTCCTTGAATACCCAAGCCTTGGATGAAGGGGAGAATGCATTGGACGACCCTAAAGGCTTGAGCCGAGCACGCCAGATCTTCACCAGCATGACCAAGTATCATCCAGAGAATCCAGGTCCATGGCTGCTCTTGGCCATTTCGCAACACAAGGCCAACCTCGCGAAGGATGCGGATCTTAGCGTGAAGGAGTTCGACAAGGCTCTTGCTGCCGCAGGCGATATTTCCACACTGCCAGCCGACCAGAAGAAGGCCCTGAAATCAGCGTTGATCCGCTACGCCGACCTGATGCAGGAAAAAGGCAGTAAGGATATGGCGCGGAAATATGTGGCATTAGGGAAGGACCACTTCATGGACGAAGCTGATTTCAAAGGTCTGTACGAATCGCTCTTTTGAGCCTTCCGTCGAAGTTGCGATCACTATGGAACGGGCTCCTTATGGGCCCGTTCCGCATTCTGGACCATGCCGACATACCAGAGATGGATCGGTACTGGGAGTTTGTCCGATCCTTGCTCAGCGCAGGGTGTCCCGTGGCAGGAAAAGGAGCACGAGAACAGGAAGTAACACCAGGTCCGCGATCAGGGCAACAAAGAGCGTGATGCTTACCAGCAGGCCCATGTAGTAGACGCTTGCGAAGTCGGAGAACACCAGGGACATGAAGCCCGACAGCAGCATGATGGTGGTGACCACCATGGCCTTGCCAGTGGACAGGAGTGCCCTCTTCATAGCATAGGGAAGGGACTTTCCCTTCAGCAGCTCGATGCGCAGCGCTCCCAGGATATGAATGCTATCGTCCACAGCAATACCGAACGCGATGGTGAAGATGATGGCTGTGCTCACCTTGATGTCTATGCCAGCAAGGCCCATAATGCCGCCTACGAATAACAGGGGTACTACGTTCGGTATCAGGGCGATCACGGTCATTCGCCAATTCTTGAACACAAGGGCTATGATCAACGAGATCAGTATGAACGAGATAGACAGTCCTCCGATCAGTTGGCCGCTTAGCTTGGCATTGCTCCGGTCTATCAGGAAAGCCATGCCTGTTTGGTGCATTTCCAGATCGCTGCCCTCAATGGTCTCTTGAATGAAGGCGTTCAAAAGCTCATTGCGTTTCGCATGCACATGGCCGCCCTCGTCCACCATCCGGCCGCTCATGCGTGCGCTGCGCCCGTCCTCGCTCACAAGTCCACGCAATCCGTCGGTGCCTGCAAGAAGTTCTGCGCGTTTTACCAAACGGCGTGTTTCGCTTGCATCCTCAGGAAGCACATAGAAGTCATCCGCACCGCCATTGAAGGCTTTATTCAAGCTCTTTACTACCGTTACCGGTGATAGCATGGCCTTTATGCCATACTCTTTCTCAAGGTGTTCCTGCACCTTGTCCATGGCCTGCAACGATCCTACATCCCAAACCGTGGAACCACTGTCTTTCACAGTAACCTCCAACTCGAAAGGCCGCACGCCGCCAAAGTGCTTCTCGAACCAGAAATAGTCCTGTTTCTGCGGATCGTCATCGGGCCAGTCCTCCAGTAGTTGATTGTCCACCTTCAGGCCACTGATGAAGAACAGACAGGCCACGCTCACCACCGCGAAAGCCCATGGTAACCTGCGGCGCTGCCGAAGCATCCAACGCATCATACCATGAAGCACAGGATACCAGAGGCCATTCTTTTCGGCACGCTGTGCTTGTATGGGAGTGGCCACCAACAGGAGTACTGCCGGAAACAAAGTGAACGAAAGGGCAAAGGCCAAGAAAACACCGGTCGCAGTATACAGGCCGAACTCCCGGATGGGCAGGATCCCGCTTGTCATAAGCGTTGCGAAACCGATGGCCGTTGTAAGAGAAGTAAGGAATGTGGCCAACCCCACTTCGTGGTAGCTGATGGCCAAGGCGCGCGATTTCGTGTGCCCGTTGCGAAGCGCTTCTATGTATCGCTCCAAGATGTGCACTACATCGCTCATGCCCACTACGAATAGTATGGTGGGTAGCAGCATGGTGAGGATGCTGAGCGGTTTGCCGAACAGCGTGATGATACCCACCTGCCACAGCACGGTAAGGCCCACCACACCAATGGGCACGAGCACACCCCAGACCGTGCGGAACCCGATGGCCAAGAACAGGGCGAGCAGGACCACAGACAAGGTGAAGAACAGGACCAGCTCGCTCTGCATTTTTTGGATATACCAATACTGGCCATGGATCCTGCCGCCCATGCGCACATCGTTCAGGCCGCTGTTATCCACTATGTCCTGGACCGCGATCATCAGTGCGTCGCTCTTCTCCTTGCTCAGTGCCGGTGCGGTCTGCGCTACTACGACAAGGGCTTTCCCATCAGCTGCGAAGAAGTTCTCTCGGATGCGATCATCACGCCAGATGCGGGCTGAATCACTGGCCAGTGTGCTGTCGGAGTCGAACCGCAACCAAGGGACCTGGAATACTCCGACCGGGGTGATACGAGGGTCGTTAAGCCGGGTAGGGGAAACCACTGCAAGGATGTCCGGCAGGCGCTCCAAGCGCGCGGCGAGGCTGTCCACTTTAACGAGGAAAGATCGGTCGAACACGCTCGGCCCATTGGAGGCGCCCACCAGGAGGTTGTCGTTGTCGTTGCCGAAACGGTCTCGGTAGGCCAGGTAACGATCAAGTTCCGGGTCGTCGGTGGGGAAGAATTTTTCGAAGTCGTGATCGAGCTTCACGTTGCGGAGGCTGACCGCGAAGACCACGGTAAGGATGGCGAGAAGCCCTAGCACGATTCGCGCGTTCCTTACGGTAAGCAGGCGTTCCAAACGCAGAATTCGAGGATCCATCAACAGGGCCGGTTGGTCGAAGGTGTGCAAAGGTGGTCCATTGCCCCGAAAGTGACGGCTAACTTTGCGCCTTGATGATCAGGACCCTTCCACTCGTAACACTGCTTTTCGTGCTCGTTTGTCCGCCCCTCGAAGTCGAGGTACACGGTCAGTTGGCCAAGGGATTCCAAGCGCTGGGAGTGTTCGACTATTTCCAAGCCAGAAAGATCTTCCAGAAGGAGACCAAGCGGCAGCCTGCAGCCGCTTGGTATGGGCTTAGCGTCATCAGTGGCAGGGCCGATAATCCGTTCTTCCATATCGATTCGGCCTATGCATTCATCCAACGATCCGATGCGGCCTTCACCGTTGCCACCGACAAGCAGCGGGCTTCCATCGCGAAGGTGGGAGTGAACAACGAAGCCATTCTGGCCCAGCGTGATCATGTGTTCCAGTTGGCTTGGAACCTGGCCAAGGGGCAGCACACCATTGCTGCGTACGATCGATACGTCACTACGTACATCCAAAGTCCTTTGGTGGAAGAGGCTACCATCGTCCGTGATCACCTCGCGTTCCAACAAGCCCGCGAAGTCAATTCGGCTGCTGCATATCAAGCTTTCCTGGGTCGTTATCCGAGGTCCAAACAAGTGTTCGAAGCACGATCGAGGCTGCAAGAAGCGGTGTATAGGGAGGCCACCATGGATCGCGACATCGCCTCTTATGTTGCATTCATTCGTGCGCATCCTGAAAGCCCCTATGTGCGCACTGCCGAAGATGAGGTCTTTCGCTTGAGCACGCCGGGTAGAACAGTCGGTGAGTACCGGAAGTTCATTGCGGATCAACCCAAGAACCAACGTGTGGGCGATGCGTGGCGCGGGATCTACGAGATCAGCACACGAGATCTGAGCGTTGGTGCCATCACGAAGTTCTTACAAGAGTTCCCGGACTATCCCTTCGTGGAGGAGTTGGTGGACGACTACAAGACCGCCAGCCTGAACCTGCTTCCTTTCCGGCGCGAAGGTGCGTGGGGCTTCATTGATGACACCGGTGTGGAGCGCATCAAGGCCGAGTACGAATGGGTGGAGGACTTTCGAGGCGGCCAAGCCTTGGTGAGTATTGGAGGGAAGGTGGGCACAGTGAACCGCAGCGGAGGCGTGGTGATCCCGATCGAATACGACGATGTGGAGGAGGCGGTGGAAGGGACCAGCACCGTGGAACGTGGTGGCCGAGTTGGGGCGGTCGATAGCAGTGGTGAACTGGTGGTGCCAATGCTCTATTCGGATGTGGGTGAGTTCAGCCAAGGCATTGCCTATGCTGCCAAGGATGGCATGTACGGGTATATCAATGCTCGCGGTGAGCAAATGATCCCCTTCCGCTTCGCATCCGCAGGCACCTTTCACAATGGTCTGGCCGTGGTGGAAGAGGACGGACTCTTCGGAATGATCGACACCAAGGGCAATATTGTCGTGCCCGCCACCTTCGACTGGGTGGAAGGATCTGAGCAGGCGTTATCGCGTGTGCGCCAAGGAGGGAGAATGGGATTTGTTGGACCATTCGGCAACGAACTCTTGCCTTTGAAGTATGACCATATCGGTGCTTTTCGGGATGGACTCGCTTTGGTCGTCGAGGGGCGCAAATGCGGCTTCATCGATGAGAAGATGGACTTTGCGATACCCTTGGACTTTGAAGCAGCGGAAGGTGTGTCGAATTGGGGAGAATTCAACCGTGGTCTGGCCAAGGTGCAGTCCAGTGGCAAGCGCTGCCTCATCAATGCCAAGAATGAGAAGGTGTTCTCTTGCCAGTATGCGGACATCGGCTTGCCAACGGGGGCCTTGATACCCGTGCGCAAGAAGGGCAAATGGGGATACGCGGATCGCACCGGAGCTGTGCTGTTCGACAACCGCTATGATCAAGCCTGGGAGATGCTGGAGGGGATCGCGCGGGTTCGCAACGGTGAACTGTTCGGAGGCATCGACAGCACCGGACGTGAGGTGATCGCGCTGCGGTACAAAGGACTTTTGGATGCGCAGCATGGCCACCTGGTCGCAACTGGACCGGAGGGCGTGGGCCTTGTGGACCACACTGGTCGTGAGGTCGTGGCGTTGGTCCACGATGCGGTCACAATGGTGAACGCACGCATTGCCAAAGTGGAACGTGGAGAGTTCTTCGGCTACATCGATCTAGCCACGGGGCGCTTCATCTGGCGCGAAGAGGGACTGATCGAAGGGGCCGCCGAGTAGCTCCCAATGAAGTTGGCTACGGGCGTGTGATCGCAGCTTCAGCTTGCGGCTCAGCGTAATAGGGTCACGTGGCCAACGAGCCGCCTTTCCTCGACCCCATAGATCGTGCGCTCCCGGTATACAATGGTCCAAGAATAAACGCCATCCTGCACCGGCTCACCGCTGAATGAACCGTCCCAGCTTTGCTCCCTGCTGTTGGTGGAGTAGAGCAATTCACCCCAGCGGTTGAATACATCAAAGCGGTACCCATCCGCAGGACCTTGAAGGGTGGGGAAGAAGAGGTCGTTGTACCCATCGCTGTTCGGGGTAAAGGCATTGGGCACATGGATGGTCGGCTCGCATTCGCCGGAAACAACCAGCACAGTGGAACTGGCTTCAATGCAATCACCGGTTACGTCAACACTGTACGTTCCTGGGCTGATCACCAGAAGCCGCGGGCCTGTTCCACCGGTGCTCCAGACATAGGCCGCACCAGGTAGGTCGTCCACCTCAAGGAGCAAGGATCGGCCTGCGCAAAGGCTCAGCTCCGCAGGCAAAGAGAGCTCGTCAACGAAGTCGCGGACGGTGATCGTAACAGCATCACTTGCGGAACAACCATCTTCAGAAACGACAACAGTATATGTGCCGGAGGTGGTGACCGGAATGGATGATGCGGTGCTTCCCGTGGACCAGAGCACACTGGCGGTCCCAGGAGTTACGCTCAGCTCCAAGGTCTCGCTCGAGCAGACCGTACGGTCATCGCCAAGCTCGGGTTGCACCAAATTGACCACAGCAACGTTGACCGTATCGCGCGCCGAACAAGCTGCGACCTGCACCTCCACCCAGTATTCTCCGGAGGTGGACACGGTAATGGACGAGCTTGTAGCGCCTGTGTTCCACACATGCGAAGCCCCGTTGAGACCCGTAGCCAATGTGGCGCTTTCACTTTGGCAAAGCGTAAGGTCGGCGCCCAGATCAAGGCTTGATGGTAGGAAAAGCTCCACGGACAAAGTGTCGCTCGCAAGACAGGTGTTGCGTTCCAAGCGCACCCAATAGGTACCAGCAGTTGTGATTGTCCGCGTTCCTGCTGTACCGCCGTCGTCCCAGAGGTAGCTGGTTCCCGGTTCGGTCACGTCAAGAAAGAGGCTTGCTCCGGCGCATAGCAGGGTGTCGTTACCCAGATCGAGTTGGGGGCCATCCACAAGCACCACCGAAGCGCTCTCTATGGTACTGCATCCATTTGCCGTGACCGTTACCGATACAGGACCTGCAACGCTTGTCTGCAATGTGGCGGCCGTACTGCCTGTAAGCCAGAGGTATGTGGCACTCGCGGTGCTGGCATCGAAAGAAGCGATCTCACCGGGGCACAGGGATACTTCGCCACCCAAGTCTACCACCGGCAAGGGGTTGAATACGACCTCCACCGCATCGCTCACGGTACACTGCCCGACAGTTGCCTCCGCGCTGTATGTGCCGGCAAGCGTGATCGTACGCGTTGCGTTGGTCGAGCCATCGTCCCACAGGTAGGTAGCGCCGGCCAGGCTGGCGTCCAAGACCAAGGTCTCACCTTCGCACAGTGCCACATTGCCACCAAGGTCGATCGTGCCCGGATCATTCACGAAGACTGCGACCGTGTCGTTCGCTGAGCATCCCGCTTGAGAGACTTCCACCCAATACGATCCAGCATTGGTCGCTGTAAGCGTTGCAGAGGTCGCACCGGTGCTCCAGAGGTAGGTCGAACCCGGTGTGGTGGCGTCGAGCACAACTTGTTCCCCTAAGCAAAATGTTTGGTCCGGACCCAAGTCGATCGCATCAGCCGAAAGCACCGTGACAAGGACCGTGTCGGTGGCGGTGCAGCCAGCGATATCCAATTCCACACTGTATGTCCCGGTGCTGTTCACGGCAATGCTCGCGCTGTTCGCGCCCGTGCTCCACAGATGGCTAGCCCCGGGCCATACGGCATTCAACGTGACTTCTTCACCCGCGCAAACGCTTTGGTCCGGCCCCAGATCCACCACTGGGCTTGGTTGCACATTCACGACCACCGTATCGCTTACGCTGCATGAACCTTGGGAAGCAGTGACCCAAATGGTTGCCGCACTGGTTACTGAGATCGTTGCAGTGGTCTCTCCCGTGCTCCATAGATAGGTGGCACCGGCCAGTGTGGCGTCCAGCAAAACAGACTCTCCTTGGCAGATGGAGACCGCTGGCCCAAGATCCACCGCATCCGGACTTGCCACACCCACAGTGATCGCATCACTGCCAACGCAACCCGCAGAATTGGTCACTTCTACCGAATACGCATCCGCTTGGTCCACCACGATCGTGGCATCCGTTCCACCTGTGCTCCACAGATAGGTGGCACCTGCTGTGGTGGCGTCAAGGGT
>Ga0105045_10004930_pt1 | contig 11679 bp, 9 predicted proteins | sample MAT02_FD_78089 | JGI IMG/M metagenome (GOLD analysis project Ga0105045, IMG submission 78089) | Freshwater microbial communities from Lake Fryxell liftoff mats and glacier meltwater in Antarctica - MAT-02 (megahit assembly) | ecosystem: Environmental > Aquatic > Freshwater > Ice > Liftoff... | reverse complement strand
GCCGTACCTTGCCGTCATAGCCCTTTCCGACCTTGGCGTGAGCGGCCATGAGTTTTTTGCGGGTGGCAAAATCGAGTTCATACCAATTCTGTCCACCAGTCCGGCGTTTGCTCATCGGGTAGAAACAGATCACCGGCCAATCGGGCAGGTTGGGTTCGAGGCAGTTTTTCTCATATTTGACCACCTGCTGACGAAACGCCTCGATTTTTTCTTCAAATTTTTTCGAGCCCGGAGTCAGGGCCTCTTCGCTTTCCAGAGTGGCCGCATACTCGGATTCGGTCGTTGTGTATTCGCTGCTTTCTGTGACTGAGAGATAGGCAAAATCGGGGCTGAGAATGTCAGGCCCCAAAGACAGGGCAAGCCGCTTTGCGAAGCCATCGGCGACATGAAGATTCGGGGTCACCAGCATAAACCCGAGATCGGCTTTCGGAGTCACGACGCTATAGGTCAGGAGCTGCGTTTCCGGTTCCGCGCGGATTTCTTGAACCAGGGAGGCCATGGCGGTTTTGGCCTCGATTTTCGATCTCGGATCAAGAAGATCCCACTGACCATGTTCGATGCTCAAAAAGAGGTGAAGAACATGACGTCCCTCATTGAGCAGGATCGGTTCGTTGGCGGTTGGCATGACTTTTATTGGTGGGAAATGATGGCTTTCCGAAAAAACGGTTGCATTTCAGGCCCTCGTGTCTGAATGTGGCTTTTTAAAGATTTATCACTTATGGCAGACGTCGCAAACAAGTATGCTCAAAATGTTACGGGGAAATTTTATGTCGATGACCAGTGCATCGACTGTGATCTTTGTCGCGAAACCGCCCCAAACAATTTTACACGAGATGACGATGGGGGGCACAGTTATGTCATTAAGCAGGCAGAAACTCCTGAAGAAGAGGCCCAGTGCCTAGAGGCTTTGGAAGGCTGCCCGGTTGAGGCCATCGGCAGCGACGGAGGATAACGCCTGCCGGGACTGGCAGCTTCCTTCATGCGTGTTGAAAGTCTTCGGAAATTGGTTCTCGAAGATTGGCGTGGTTTGCCGGACGGCAGCGAAAGGCCGGATCGATGCATCACTGTGGCAGATGCCCTCAAAAAGCTGCTTCCCAAGTTGGGGTTGGCAGATTTTCTCAATGAAGAACAAATTCGTTTGGCATGGCGGGAAATTGTCGGTGATTTTTTGGCCGATCATTCTGCGCCCGTCTCGATTCAGCGCGGGGTGTTGATGGTTCAAGTGCTCCAACCTGCCATCCGTTATGAGTTGGACCGGACATGGAAGCCGGAGGTGCTCCGCAAATTGCGTGCAAAGTTTGGTGAGAAAGTGATCCGGGAAGTCAGGTTTCGATGATCAAAAATGTCCTCCTCGACTGGTCGGGCACTCTGGCCGATGACCTTGGCCCCGTGCTTGTGGCGACGAACGCGATTTTCCGTCATTACGGACGAAGTGACCTTACGCTGGATGAGTTTCGTCAGCATTTCCGTCTCCCCTTCTCCGGCTTCTACGCCGAGCTTCTTCCCGAGGCGACCGAAGAAGGGCTGGAAGCTTTATACGAGAGATTTTTCCGTGAGCTGAATGATGACGTGCAGTTGCTGCCGGGAGCCATGGATTTTTTGGAATTCTGCAGGGTTACAGGCCGGCGAACCTTTCTTCTGAGCACCATCAAGCCAGCCCATTTTGAACTGCAAGCGGGCAGGTTGGGCGTGAGAGATCACTTTGAGCAGGCCTATGTTGGCATTGCCGACAAGCGGGAAAAAATCCGCGAAATTCTGCACGATCACGATCTAAAGCCTTCGGAAACAATTTTTGTGGGAGACATGGTGCATGACATCGAGACGGCCCGTCATGGGGGCGTGACGGGAGTTGCGGTTTTGACGGGATTTGACTCTATTGAAAAACTGCTTCCTGCCAGACCGCCAGTGATCTGTCAGGGCCTTGACGAATTGCGCAGTATTTTAAGCTGAGTTTTGTCCCTGATCATGAAATCCCCCAGCCGACAAATCCTGCTTTCTTTGCCGCCGGCCATGGTGCAGGCAGTGAACGGGGACGATAGGAAACCGTTTCCTGAGTGGTTTGCCTCCTGCGATCCGCCCGGCGGGAAGCTTGGATCTGGTGGCGGCGTTGTGCAGATTTTGTATGAAGACTGGAGGGCTTTTGGCAGCCCTGGCCTTTTCGAGGAGTGGATTGCCCGATTTCCGAAGCTGGTCATGCTGGCGGGTGGTCAAAGCCGGCGATTGCCAGCCTACGCACCCAGCGGAAAAATCTTCACGCCCATGCCGGTCCTCAGGTGGTCGTTGGGTCAAGGGATTGATGGAACCTTGCTTGACTTTATGCTCCCTGCCTTTGACCGGATTGTGGAAGCAACAGCCCAAACCTATCCTTTGATGGTGTGCAGCGGGGATGTGATTTTGAAATTCCCAGATCTTTTGCCGGAATTTCCCAGCGCCGATGTGCTGGGCCTGGGCATGTGGGTGGCCCCCGAGACAGCCTCGCAGTTTGGTGTCTTTTTTTCCCGCCGCGAGACCCCCGGTCAGCTCAGTTTTTTCAAGCAAAAGCCGTGTGTGGAGGTGATTCGTGAACACTCCTCGGAGTATCTTGGCATGGTGGATACGGGAGTTTGGCTGTTGGGGACCCGGGCAATACGGATGTTGCTTCATAAGTGTGGATGGGATCCCGTTCAGCAGGAATTCACTGATGGCAGAGTGCGCTGTTTCGAGATTTACTCTGGATTCGGGCCGGCGCTCGGCGAATCCCCCACCTCGCCTGATGAGGAAATTTCTTCCCTCACCTCAGCCGTTGTACCCCTCACGGGCGCTGAGTTTTATCACCTGGGCACCAGCCGCCAGTTGATCGAATCCATCTCCTCCCTCCAAAACAGCCAATTGGATCAGCTTCGCAGTGGGCCGATGGACCTCAAACCTCATCCCGACATTTACATCCTCAACTCGGATTTCCCTTTTGAGACGCGGAGTGCTTTGAATCATCATGTCTGGGTTGAAAACTCGAAGCTGGCTCCGGGGTTCCGTCTTAGCTTCAATCATGTCATCACAGGAGTCCCGGACCTGCCTCTGGACTTCGCTTTGCCATCAGGGGCCTGCCTTGATATTTGCCCGGTGGGCGAACGCGATTTCTGCGTGCGGGCTTACGGATTTGATGACGCTTTTGCAGGCGCTTTGGGAAGCGAGACAACATGCTGGTTTGGAGAGCCCGCGCTGAATTGGTTCGAGCGACGGAACATTGCTATCGAAACTGTGGGACTTAACCTGGACACCGACATCCAACTCGCAGCGATTTTTCCGGTGGTGTCCCCGGATCAACTCACTTCCGAATTCCTCGCGTGGCTCCTTGCCTCGGAGCCGGAAGAGAATGCTCTCTGTCGGGAGCTATTTCTCTCCACCCGGCTCTCCGCCATGCAAATTTCCGAATCATGCAATATCTCCCGGCTGCAGGCTCAACGGGAGACCTTCATTTCCTGCGCTTTGCCACGCATGCGGGCCAACTCGCGGGTAAATCCCTTTTACCGATTGGACCTTCTTTCTGCTTCTCGTTTGTTCCCGGCCGGGGAGTTGGAGGCCATCGAGACATCTGACCCGCTTGCGGCGGTCCATGACGCGATGTTTCGAGCCCAAGTGTTTCGATCCGGTGGAAGTGAGAAGGCCGCTTTAGCGGAAGCGGAGGCCTTTCAGATCATGGCGGGAGCTATTATTGGATCCGTGAGTCCGATTCTTGCCCGGCCGTTTCGAACGACCCTTGAGGACCAGATTGTGTGGGGACGCAGTCCGGTGCGCCTTGACCTCGCGGGGGGATGGTCAGACACGCCTCCCTATTGTTTCAAGCTTGGGGGTGGGGTGGTCAACCTTGCTGCGGATGTGAATGGACAGCCCCCGGTGCAGGTTTTTCTGAGGCCTCTCGGAGATCCTGTCATCATTTTAAAATCTATTGATCTGGGGATCGAAAACCGGATTGCGACGTATGAAGAAATTGCGCGTTACGCCGAGCCCGGCAGCGGTTTTGCGCTTGCGAGGGCTGCGCTCTGTCTTGCGGGATTTCATCCGGATTTCCAATCCGGATTTTCCCATGCCAGCCTGAGAGATCAGTTGCTGGAATTTGGAGGTGGTTTTGAGATTTCCCTGCTCGCAGCAGCACCCAAGGGATCAGGTTTGGGAACGAGCAGCATCCTCGCGGCAACGCTTCTCGGCGTGCTGTCGGATGCGTGTGGACTGGGCTGGGATCACGCTGCCATTGTGAAGCTCACTTTGGCCGTGGAACAAATGCTGACGACAGGCGGTGGGTGGCAGGACCAGGCGGGCGCTATCTATCGCGGAATCAAATACGTGGAAACCCAGCCTGGACTTGCCCAGCAGGTTTCCTTGAGGTGGGTGCCTGACCATCTCTTCGACTCCCAGGCCTCACTCGCTTCGGCGAGGCTTTATTACACGGGAATCACCCGCATGGCCTCAAGCATCCTCCGCGAGATTGTGCGGGGAATGTTTCTCAATTCGCAAAGACACCTTTCTGTTATTGGGGACATTCGTCGCAATGCCGAGGTCACTTTTGAGGCCCTTCTCCATGGTCGTCGGGAAGAGGTATCAAGGGCTATCGCGCGGAGTTGGCGTTTGAATTGCCAACTCGATCCCGGAACCAATCCCCCGGCCATTGACGACATCTTTCGACGCACGGCGGATTTCACGGCGGGAGCGAAATTGCTTGGTGCAGGCGGGGGCGGTTATGCTTTGTTTTTTGCCAAAGATGAGGAGGCTGCTCAACGTCTTCAGAAGGAACTCGAATCTTCTCCTCCCAATGGCTCGGCTCGATTTGTGAAGTTTTCGATCTCTCATCTTGGACTACAAATCACAAGGAGCTGAGATTTTCCCTTGAGTGTCGGCGCGACTGCCTCCATCTTTTCCCACCCATGCACGATTTTAGTTATCAGGACGGACAGCTGTATTGCGAAGGAGTTGACCTTGAGGCATTGGCCGCGGAGGTTGGAACCCCGGCGTATGTGTATTCCTCAGCGACCATTCTGAATAACTACCGCCGCATGGATGCGGCCTTTGCGGGGTTTGACCACATGATCTGTTATGCGATGAAGGCGAATTCCAACATTGCCGTCCTGAACCTTCTTGCTCAGGAGGGGGCTGGTTTTGACATTGTGAGCGGGGGGGAACTTTTTCGGGTTTTGACGGCAGGCGGGAAGGCTGCCAAAACCACATTCGCAGGGGTGGGAAAAACGGAAGCCGAGATTGAGGCGGCTCTTCGTGAGGGGGTTTATTGCCTGAATGTGGAAAGCGAGGCGGAGTTGGATCGTATTGAAAACGTGGCTGCGAGAATCGGATGCCGGGCCCCGGTCGCCGTGCGAGTGAATCCCGATGTGGATGCGGGCACGCACGAATTTATTTCCACGGGAAAAAGCAAAAACAAATTTGGCATTGGCATGGACCGGGCTGATGCCGTTTACGAACGAGCCGCGGCCTGCTCTCACTTGCAGGTGAAGGGCGTGCAGACTCACATTGGATCTCAGATCCTTGATCCCGCACCATTTGCGGAGGCCATCTCAAAGCTCCTCCCGCTGGTCAACCGGCTCAAAACGCAATATGACATCGAATTTTTCAGTGTGGGGGGAGGGGTTGGCATCTGCTACGAGGAGGCTCTTGCGAGCGGTTGTCCCGGGTGGTGGCAAGACGCTGGCAGCTCCCCGCGCTTCACTCCCGAGCAATACGCCTCGGCCATTGTTCCTCTGCTGGAATCACTTGGCTTAAAAATCCTCTTCGAACCAGGACGCTCCATGGTGGGAAATTCGGGGGTCCTGCTCTCGACGGTCGAATACCTCAAAGAAACTCCTAAAAAGACTTTTGTGATTGTTGATGCTGCCATGACGGATCTGATTCGTCCCGCGCTGTATGATGGTTTCCATCAAATCGTGCCGCTCAAAGAACCTGCGACCGACAACCGGGTCATGGTGGACGTGGTGGGGCCGGTCTGTGAAAGCGGCGATTTTTTGGCCAAGGATAGGGAATTACCTCCCTTGCAAGCAGGCGACCGAATCGCCGTGATGAGCGCAGGGGCCTACGGGGCGGTGATGGGTTCAACCTACAATTCCCGGCCCCTTGCTCCAGAGATTCTCGTGGACGGCAATCGCTACCATGTGATCCGGCAAAGACAAGTTTACTCCGACCTCATTGCGGGCGAGTCAGTTCCCAAACATTAAAGCGCGCATCGCAGTAAGATCGGGATAAAAAATGGATTTCATTGGGTGGTGGTTTGCCCGGTTTTGTTGATGGTTTCAGCAGTGGTTTTGCTGCTCTGCCGGGTGGGGGTTGGGGTTCTGGAGGTGAGGTTCAGGCTCGCGAGAAGGTGGGTGCTGGAGAAATTTTCGTGAGTTTTCCCTTGCGCTGAGCGGATTCCTGGGCGAAAAAACTGCGATGCTTCGGTTCGTCTTTCTCCCCATAGTGGCCTTGTTTGCCGCGAATTCCCTGCAAGCGGTGAGTCCGGTGATGAGCAGGAAGGCATTGGAGAAGGTGACGACAGAGAGTATTAATGATGGGATTCCGTCGGGGTGGTGCGGCAGAGCCATGCTTTCGCTTTTGCGCAAATCAGGTCTTGGGGACGGATTAAAAGGCGGAAACGGTCAGGATTGGGAGCAGATCCTTTCCGGGGCTGGGTGGAAGCCAGTTCGTGTGGCGTCTCCCAGAAGTGCCCCGCTTGGCAGTGTTCTCGTTTATTTGGGTGACCGCCGGTTGGGCAAGACGCCTCGGGGAACGCCGGGGGGATTTCATGGACATGTGGAGATGGTGGCTTTGGCACCAGGCGGGGGACGGCTCTACGTGGCTGATTGCCCGAGGCCTTCTCCAGGCGGAACGGTGCCCGACAATTTTACGGGCCGGGCTTGGGTTCCACCGAAGACGATGTTGGCAACCGCGCCCCCCATCAACATTCAAGTCGAAACCGTGCTTGAGGAGCGTCTCAAAATGGCGTCAGGGTTTTTTGATCGTGGAACCACGGAGTTGGCTGAATTGCGACTTCCCTCCAACCCCAAAGTCGCCACCGAGTGATCTGGTCGCTCAGGATTTGAGAAGTGGTTTCCACCAAGCCTCATTAGCGAGGAACCACTGAACTGTTTTGCTAATGCCATCCTCGAACGAGTGGCGTGGGGCGTAGCCGAGTTCTGACGTGGCCTTGGTGGTATCCACGGCGTAGCGGCGGTCATGGCCGGCCCGGTCTGTGACAAAGGTGATGAGCGAATCCGTGGGGTTCCCCTTGGAAGCCGGCGCTTCAGGGTAGTCGATTTTCCATTGAGAGTTAGCGGCAAATTCCTGGTCAAGGATCGAGCAGAGCAGGCGAAGGAGATCGATGTTTTTCCACTCATTCCGGCCGCCGATATTGTAGGTCTCGCCGACGCTGCCTTTTTGAATCACGAGGTCAATGCCGAGGCAGTGATCCGAAACAAAGAGCCAGTCGCGAATATTGAGGCCATCCCCATAGACAGGTAAAGGAAGCCCCCGCAGGGCATTCGTGATGCACAGAGGGATCAGTTTTTCTGGAAAATGGTAGGGGCCATAGTTATTCGAGCAGTTGCTGGTGGTGGCCCGTAGTCCATAGGTATGGACATAGGCTCGCACGAGGTGATCGGATGCGGCCTTGCTGGCGGAATAGGGCGAGTTCGGGGCGTAGGCGCTGTCTTCGCGAAAGGCTGGATCGTTCGGGCCAAGGGATCCATAAACCTCATCGGTTGAAATATGATGAAAACGAATATCCGCACGCCTCGCACATTGGAGCAGGGAATGGGTTCCCAAGACATTGGTTTGAAGAAAAGCCTCCGGGCCGGTGATTGAGCGATCCACATGACTTTCTGCTGCGAAGTGGACAATGAGGTCGATGGCGTGGTCCGTGATCAACTGATCCACTAGGGCCTCGTTTCCGATGTCTCCATGGACAAATGTCAGCCGTTCCGAATCGGATGGCAGGCTGGCGCGGTTTCCCGCGTAGGTCAGCGCATCGAGAACCGCCAGACGATCTTCGGGGTGGGCTTCCTGCCAATAATAAACAAAATTTGCGCCGATAAATCCGGCGCCGCCGGTGATGAGGAGATTCATGGTTTGGAGTGAAGCTGGTATTTAACCGAGGCTTGAGATGGCCTCTTCGAATTCGAGGATCGTTGCCGCAGGCCCCCGTGGATCGCGGAGCAGGGACGTGCCTACCAAGGCAGCATCGAAGATTTGGCTGACGTCTTGGATGTTCGTTGGCGTGAGACCGCTTTCCGCGATTTTGAGGCAGTGGGCGGGGAGTTTGGACGCGAGTTCAAAGGCCGAGTAGTCGAGGCTTAAATCTTTTTCTGAATGCCCGGATTGGCCAACAAAGCCGCTATCCGTTTGAAATTTTCGGCTGTTGATGCCAACGATTTTTGCGCCGGATGGCAGCCGATCAATTTCCTCCAACACATGGACTTCAAAAAGCACCTCCATCCCCAGTTCTCTGGCGAGATCATAAAAGCCGGCAAGGCGTGCGCTATCGAGGACATTGGCCATCAGAAGCACAGCGTCTGCCCCAAAGGCCCGGGCTTCGCGGACCTGGTATTCATCGATGAGGAAATCTTTGCGCAGGAGAGGTTTGGATGAGCGTGTGCGCGTGTTGGCCAGTCGTTGGATCGACATTCCGAAATGTGTCTCATTGGTGAGCACCGAGATTGCGCGGACCAAGGGTTGTTCCAGATAGACATCAAGGGCGGCTGACACATTTTCCGGTCGCATCGGTCCCACACTTGGCGAACGTTCTTTGATTTCTGCAATCATTCCAAAACCGCCACCCAGCGCAGCGGCCAAAGATCTCACCGGCGGGGCATCCGCAATGCGGGCACGAAGATCGGAAGGCGGGCGGGCCAGCTTCGCAGTGGCCAGTTCGCGGGCAACGTCATCAAGAATTTCATCAAGGATTGTTTTCATGGCAGGATGGTTCCCATTAGGATTCCAGTTTCACCCGACCAGCGGATGGAGGGAAGTGTTGTCATAGCCGGGCGGTTCCATGAAGCAAAAAACTGTCCTGGTTGCGGGTTCTTGCCAAAAGCTTCCGCCCGGGTTTTGGTTAAGGGGCCAGCCGATTCAAGCTGCTGCGTGAACCATGCTTGAAATTCTTGAAGGGAGGTCTTGGTGAGGGGTTTCTTCTCCCCGGTTTCGAGCCGCCCGGTTTTCCAAAGACCACCAAGGTCATCCGTCACCCAAACACTCAGAAGCGGACTTGCGAAGGATGATTCTGCCGTCAGGGTTCCCGCCGCGTCTTTGCTGACTTCAAGGCGTTCCCGTGATTCCGAAATGGCTGTGAGTGCCTGGGCCTGGGTGGCGCGGCTGCGGAACCAATCGCCGGACCATGTGTTTCCGATCAGGGAGAACGAACTTCCCCGAGCGCTGCGGGCGGTTGATGTCCCCTGCTTTCGGAGATCAATGGGAGCAAGAAACGTTGGCTGCTCGAGGGAAAAAGCGTCCGAGATCAGAACCCCTGTTCTTGAGACTTGCTCCTGCCAGCGAACCATTTTTTTATCTTCCGGCCGAACCAGCGTGACGACAAAACGTCCGCCCGTGCCCCCAAAACCTTCGCTCAAGACAATGGCACTGCCCATCAGCAAACTGGCCACAAGGGAAATCAGGGGGGTCGTCCAAAAGAGGCGATGACGACGGCCAGCGGGTGCAAAGACCAAGAAGTTGATAGGTCCGATAATGACGGCAAAAGCGAGGACAAACGCAATAATGAGGGTGTGGGGAGGTGAGGGGCGTCCGATTTGACCAGCGAGGCTCCAACTCCAGGAATACGAGTTCATCAGATTTCCCAGAGTGGGGCCGGAGAAGGATTTCAGCAGGTCGCGGGCTTGTTCTGGAAATTTTTCCTGCAAGGAGGTGAGGCGCAGGGATCCCGCTCCGAGTTGACCCTCCTTCGGGAGGTCAGGCGATGCGGAATCGCCTTCATAAAACAGGGTGAGTGTGCCGCCTTGGGAAATCCAATCCTTGAGAGCGGCCCGTGGGGCAGGTTCCAGAGATCGCCATTCCCCGGCATCCAGAATGATGGCATCAAAGCCCGCCAAAGCCCGCCAATCGGTGGGCATATAGCCCATATCCAGGGGGGTGCCTTCCAAGGATTCCGAACTGGCGGAATCGTAGAGTTCCCGAAGGGCGGCCCAATGTTTGACGGATAAGACCTTGCCCATGCCGAGGTAGGGGGTGGGAGTGCGTCCTCCTCCCGAGGAATACTCCGAGGCCGCGCCCGAAGTAACCCCAAATCCGGACACAGCCACGGTCAAATTGGAATACCGCGAGGAGTTAGTGATGGGCGAAGCCAATGGCACAAGGAGATCGAAGGTGCGTCGCTCGCGGGCGGGGACAGCAAGTTTGGTGGTTGAGATGGCCGAGCGTGAATCTCCAAGCAAATGTATGCTTTGTAGCGTCCACTCCCGAGCACCCGCCGAGTCGTTTTGTACTTCCACCCTGAGAGGCAAAAATCCTGCTGGCGGGAGGTCATCGTAAAAATTTGTGATCTTAATATCGATGCCACTCCCTGAGGCAAAACTAAGACCCGAAAGCTTACGAGATGCTTCGGAGGGTTGGGAAACCCCCAGCAAAATCAGCAAGACCAAAAGCGCTGAGCGGAATGCCATGAGCCGGGAAAGACAATCAAAGGCACCAACGCATCGGCTCATCGCTTGGCAGCTTTCAAAATATCGGGAGCGGCTTTGTCCTGCTTGGGCACTGACTCCACAATTTTTTTGATGATGCCCTGCGGGGTTTGTCCGGCCAGACGAGCGGTGTAGTCGAGGACGATCCGGTGTGCCAGCACTGGAACGGCCAGCGCCTCCACATCTTCAAAGCTGGCATTGGGCCGACCAGCTAATAAGGCTGCGGCTTTGGCTCCGCCGGCCAGCGCCAGGGCCGCCCGTGGACTGGCTCCAAACTTCACCCCCCCGGCAGCAACACCGTCATGCGTGGCATCCACCAACCTCGCAATATAACCTGCCACCACACCCGGCAAATAAATCGACCGGGTGAGAGCACACAGAGACAAAAATTCTTGATGCCCCATCACGGGCTCGACCACCGGCTCGATGCCGAGTTCTCTCTGACGGACAATCTTCTCCAACACTTCCACGCTGTTTCGCTTGACCTCGAGTTTGAACAGGAACCGGTCAAGTTGGGCCTCCGGTAGCGGGTAAGTTCCTTCGAGTTCGATGGGGTTCTGAGTGGCCAGCACGAAAAATGGATTTGGCAGATCATGGGTGTGTCCCATCACCGTCACCCGGCGTTCCTGCATTGCTTCCAGAAGGGCCGCCTGGGTTTTTGGCGAAGCCCGGTTGATTTCGTCCGCCAAGACGAGGTTGGCAAAGATGGGGCCCGGTTCGAAGACGAACTGACGGCGCCCCTCCACCTCCTGAAGGATGGGATTTCCGGTGATGTCGCCCGGCAAAAGGTCAGGCGTGAATTGGAGTCGCCGGGATTCCATCTGTAAGGCCTTCGATAGGGCTTTAACAAGTTCTGTTTTGCCGAGGCCGGGAAGGCCCTCCAGCAGGAGATGTCCCCGCGCCAACAAACCAGTCAGCACAAGATCCACCAACGTCTCTTGACCAAAAAGAACGCCGTTCAGCGAAGCTCGGAGTCGTCCAAGGGCTTGGCCTGCCTCAGCGGTTACGGATGGAGTCAGGCCGGTTTCGCTCATGG
>Ga0105045_10004929_pt1 | contig 11680 bp, 12 predicted proteins | sample MAT02_FD_78089 | JGI IMG/M metagenome (GOLD analysis project Ga0105045, IMG submission 78089) | Freshwater microbial communities from Lake Fryxell liftoff mats and glacier meltwater in Antarctica - MAT-02 (megahit assembly) | ecosystem: Environmental > Aquatic > Freshwater > Ice > Liftoff... | reverse complement strand
TGGGTTTTACCCTTGCCGACGCCGATTTCCACCTTCACGCGGCGGTCTTTCCAATACATTCGCAGGAGTGGCAAGGAGCAGCCTTTGACGGTGGTTGCGACGGAGAGTTTGAGAATTTCCTTTTTGTGGAGGAGCAACCGGCGGGGGCGCTTAGCGGTGTGATTGAACCAATCGCCGGCGGTCTGCCATGGCTGGATATCGCAGCCGTAGAGAAAAATCTGATTATTTTCGATGCGGGCGTAGGCATCGGAAACGTTGATTTTCCCGGCACGGATGGACTTCACCTCGGTACCTTTGAGCTCGAGACCGGCTTCGTATTTTTCCAGAATATGGAAATCGCGCCCGGCTTTGCGGTTGGTGGCAATTTCCGCACTCATGGGTGATTTCCTGACTCGCTATGAGGCCTGATCGGGCCAGTTAAGGCTCAAGGAGCCTCGCGGACGATGAGCTTGATCTTGCCCTCGATGATTTCGGTGAGGGCAATATCCGCCACACCCATGCTCGGGCGGACGGAAACCAGCGGGGAGCGCCCGCTGTTGAGTTGCTTGACGCGCTGGGAGACCAAATTGACCAACACAAGTGGGTCTTTGACAATTTCTGAGGCCTTATCGAGAAGATCGCTTTTCATAGGAGAACCGGGAAATCGCGAATCAGACCGCACTTGCTCAAACGCAACAACGTTTTTTGGTAGCATGGACGGTTCTTTTTCGCTCAAAACAGTGGGATGTGGAAGTTCCCGGAGAGTAGCCGGGCAGGGGGTGAAACCAGAGATTTGAGTTTATGACAAGACTTATCTGGTTTTAAGGTGCGGATTTTTTTCATGATCGGCCTGCGGGTATTTTATTTTGGCATCAGATCGATCCCGAAGCGCCTGAGAATGATCACGGTGATCCAGAACAAGGCGCTGGTAATCAAGCAGTTTGCAAAGAGAGCAGGCCAGAATCCCCAACCGTTCCTGAGCATCCATGGGAGAATTAAAAATAGCGGCAGGGTGGGGAGGACGAACCAGAATGTGCCCTCGGCATGATTGGCGAGGCGGGCGGGGGCTTGGCCACTCTGATGCATCCAGATCATGGCGAGCAGCGAGGTGAGGGGGAGGGCGATGAGGAGGGCTGAGAGGCGATCGCTGACAAGTTGGATTTTCGTCACGAAGAGGATCACTGCGGCGGTGAGCAGTAGCTTGACGAGATCGAAGGTGGTGAAGCTGAGAATTTTATCCCAAGGAATGCGGTTCATAGGCTTGCGGTGGGCCGGAAGGTAGGATTATTGTGGCGCTATGCAAGTTGCACGATGGGTTTGTTGTTGGATAATGATTTTCGGGATGACTTCTTGCCAAGCGGCACCCGTGGCGGTGGGAGGAAATCTAAGCGCGGCGCAAAAATCGGCGATCGGTATGAAAATTTGGCAAAACGAGTGCGCCGGCAAGGTGTCAGGTTTGACGACTTGGAATGTGGGAGAGGAATTTCCCTCGATGGGGATTGGGCATTTCATCTGGTATCCGAAGGGATTCAAAGGCCGCTTCGCCGAGAGCTGGCCGAAGTTTGTGGCGTTTGCCAGGCAACGTGGGGCGAATTTGCCGCCAGTGGCGCTTGAGCGTTACAGTCCGTGGCGGAGTAAGGCGGAATTTCAGCAAGACTTCAACGGCGCGCGGCTCACAAGTTTGAGAAAATGGCTGGCATCAAATGTGATGGTGCAGACGGATTTCATCATCGCGCGCTCGCGGGAGGCCCTGCCGAAGATCCTCGCCGCCGCTCCGCGCAGTGAAAAAGCGCGGATTGAAGCAAACTATCGCAAAGTTTCCACCACCGCGCAGGGGACGTATGCATTGATCGACTACGTAAATTTTAAAGGCGATGGCACCAAAGTTTCCGAGCGCTACAATGGCCGCGGCTGGGGCTTGCTTCAGGTCTTGGGCGAGATGGGGGATGTGCCATCAGGCCCGAAGGCGGCCTCGGAGTTTGCCGCCTCTGCCAAACGTGTGCTTTCACGCCGAATCGCGAATTCTCCGAAAGCGCGTGGTGAGAAGCGCTGGGAAGAAGGTTGGCATAACCGCTGCTCAACCTACGGGCGGCCGCTTTAAATCCCCGCTGAACGGAAAGCGCTTGGGCCTTTGGTATAGAATCTGCTCTCATTAAGCTTTGGTCTCTGAGTCTTCGGCAAATTGTCGGCAAATCGAAACGTGGGATTTTTCCCGATTCCATCCCATTTTTCATGCCTCATTCCTTAGCCAATTCTTTGGGAATTCTTCCATCGCTCGAAGTGTTGCCATTCTTCGCGGATGAGTTCAATTCCGGAAGACAAGGTGGTGATTTCCCGATGCTGCTCAAGCCACACTCGAGCTATGGCGAGATCGCCCGCGGGCTGCTTACGCGCAAATTGACGGGAGGCATCATTCCTTGGGAAATCTTCATTGCGGACATTCTTGCGCTTCCAGGCCAACGCGCTTGTTGGAAAATCCCACTTTTTCTACAAGCCTGCCCGACGGAATTGGTGTTGCGCGAGCCTATCTATAGAGCGTTTTACCCATCGCACTCGGCACTTAAAGCCAAGCCACCTCAGCACTTGAGGATCGGCATCGAGAATCAACACTCACTCACCAAGGTCCAACTACTCGAATGGCTGGGCAACTGGGAGAACGGGCATACCACCAAGATTACTTTCACGATGCTGCCGATGGAAACTCGCATCCAAGCTTTCCAAGCAGGTTCGCTCGATGCGATAATCGCGCGCTCCCCGTGGGGCATCCACGCCGAGTCCACTGGACTAGGGAAATGCGATTTACGATTCAGCCCAAGTAAATACAATCAACGGCTGGTGCTGGTGTGCCATCGGGAATTCATTGAGGAAAATCCTCACATAAGTCAGGAACTCGCACGCAGCGTCACTCGCGCAAGAACCCAGTTGAAAGACCCGGCCACCTTTTCCAAAGCTATCGAAAGCATGGCCCACTGCGGTAAGCCCACCCTCCGCGCGGAAATGTTAGAGAAAGCTGCGGATTTACACTCCTTCGCCTCGCTCGATAATGACATGATTCCAGACGTCAGAACTCTCGTTGCCGAACTTATGAAGCTGGATGACCTCGCCATTTTACCGAGCCAAGTGACCGCAAGCGAGCAGACGGCCCGCTTGCTTATACCCGCCTAGCGGAGCCCACCCGCGCGCTTGCTGCCTTCTGCGAGCAGGCTTAGAAACACCTCAGCGACCCACGTCAACGGCCGCGTGGCTGGCCACCATGCGCAAAAAGTCCGAGTCACCTCGAAGCCCGGTAACTTAAGGCAGACCAAAGCCCCTTCACGCAAGGCGGCTTCGGCAAGCCACTCGGGCAGGAAAACGATACCTTGCCCTTGTTTTGCCAAATCGAGGGCTAATCGAGAATCAGGCAAAATCCATTTTTTTAAACCCGCCCGCTCATTTTTACCCAGATGTTTATCGATGTTCGCCAAGATGAATTTGTCTGAAAGGATCAGTAAACTTTGCCTTAACTCATCCAGCGAGATCCGGTTTTGCTGACCTAATCGATGAAAGGGTGCGACGTAGGCCCGCAAAACTTCCACCCCCAGATCCCGTCTCACCATCGCCGCTGGCACTTCTTCTAAATAGTCCACTTCGAAGTCAGCTCGACCTTCTTCCGGATCAATCCCATCTCCGCCCTTAACCACCAACTCTAAATTAGCAGCTGGGAAACATTCGTGAAACGAAGAAAGTGGAGCGGTCCCCATGATTCCCAATAATCCCACAGGCATCCGGATCACCAGACTTTCCAAGCGACCATTAAGCGCTGCCAATTCAGTTTTCATCGAAGCCATCCGCGCCAAGAGCTCCTCCACCAAAGGGATCAATCGCACCGCTGCCCCAGTTGGCTTCACCTGAGGACCTAGACGCCGGAATAATGAGCAACCAAGGTCCTCTTCTAGTGACTTCATGGAATGGCTCACAGCGGAAGGACTTACTGATAAGCGCTGGGCCGCTGCTGCAAAGCTCCCTTCCTTCACGCAGACATAGAACATCTGCAATCGCTTCGAATCGACGATGTCCCGATCAATCATCGGCATCTTTTCAGCTACTCCTTCGCAATCGTGAACGGAATTCATCATCGTGACTCAATCTTAGCGAGCAATTGATAGACCAATGTTGCTTCCAGAAGAGACTACCATCTGAAATCCAAAGGGAAAACAATTTCTTGCCACCCTCTATGATGAAGTGAATTCATTCTACTTTTGGCACAACTGGCACAAGCGATGCTAAATCAACAATGGCGAGATGCTTCATCCCAACCAGCCTCATCGCCACTTAACCACTGAGCCAATATAATGAAAATCAATCCACTACGATCCCTTGGTATCAAGGTAGCCTGCCTAGCAATTGCTGCAGCTACCGCCCATGCCAAGCCTCCCACTGCGGAGGTAAACACCACCGGACTCGCCGTCACTGACGATACGGTCACTGTCGGCCAACTTCACTCCGCCACGGGAACCATGGCGATCAGTGAGACCGGCTCCATCCAAGCTGAACAGCTTGCCATCGACCAGATCAACGAAATGGGCGGCGTCCTAGGACGACAGATCAAAGTCATCAAAGAAGATGGTGCCAGCGATTGGCCCACCTTTGCTGAAAAGGCAAAGAAGCTCCTCGTGAGTGACAAGGTCGGCACCGTCTTCGGCTGCTGGACTTCCGCTTCTCGTAAAGCGGTGCTTCCCATCTTCGAAAAAGAAAATGGGATGCTCTACTACCCGACATTCTACGAGGGCCTAGAGCAATCGAAGAACGTGATCTACACCGGCCAAGAAGCCACTCAGCAGATTCTTGCCGGGCTTGATTGGATCGCCAAGGAAAAGAAGGCCAAGACTTTCTACCTCGTCGGTTCGGACTATATCTGGCCTCGTACTTCGATGAAGATTGCGAGAAAGCACATTGAAAACGTTCTCGGAGGTAAGGTCGTTGGTGAAGAATTCTACGCCCTCGGTACTACTTCCTTCGGCTCACTAATTAATAAGATTAAGCTGAAGAAGCCAGACGTGATCTACGCAGCCATCGTCGGAGGATCTAATGTATCTTTCTACAAACAACTCGCCGCCGCTGGAATCAATAGTGAGAAGCAAACACTCCTCACCATCTCTGTCACGGAAGACGAAGTCCTCGGCATCGGTGGTGAAAACCTTGTTGGTTTCTACTCGGCAATGAAATATTTCCAAAGCTTGGATAACGAACACAACAAAGCCTTCGTCAAAGCCTTCAAAGACAAATACGGTCAAGACAGCGTCATCGGCGATGTGACTCAAGCAGCTTACCTCGGCCCATGGCTTTGGAAAGCAGCTGTCGAAAAAGCGAATAGCTTCGATATCGATAAAATCGCTGCCGCCTCGCCTGGAATCGAAATGCCAAACGCACCCGAAGGTTATGTCAAAATTCACGACAACCACCACCTTTGGAGCAAGCTTCGGATCGGTAAATGGCTGGATAATGGCCAAGCCGAGGTTCTTTTTGAATCCGAATTGCTTGAGCCCGATCCTTTCCCAGAAGGCTATCAGTAAACATTTAGAGGTTCTCATTTGACCCTCTGAAGATCCCGGAGGGCCGGGTAGTTTCCGGCCCTCCCTTTTTTTTCCTAACTAAGAATTTTCCTAAATCTCTAACTGTTCCATTATATGGGAGAATACACCAGCGAAGAACTCCAAAGCATTTTCATCATGCAAAGCTTCTCAGGCCTCAGCCTGTTTAGCGTCCTCCTTCTCATGGGCCTCGGCCTCGCGCTGATCTTCGGTCAGATGGGAGTCATCAATATGGCACATGGTGAATTCATGGCACTCGGTGCCTACACCGTTTATTACTGTTCTCATCTTACTTCCACCTATGCGCCGGCCTTCGGTCCATACTATTTCGTCGCTGCTATTCTTCTCGCTTTCATCGTCTGCGCTCTCTTAGGGGCACTTGTGGAATGGGGTATGATACGCCACCTCTACCACCGACCGCTCGATACACTTCTCGCCACTTGGGGTCTTAGCCTTATCCTCCAACAAACCTACCGTTCCATCTTTGGCGCACGTGAAGTCACTCCCACGCTTCCCGATTGGTTGATGGGCTCTTATACCGTCAAAGAGGGCCTGGATATACCTATCAACGGAATGTTCGTCCTTGGTCTCTCGATCGTAATTACCATCGCCCTGATCACTTTCATGTATCGCTCAAGTTTCGGCCTGAAACTCCGTGCCACCGTGCAAAACCGCAAAATGAGTGCCGCTGTCGGAATCAACACTGCCAAGGTGGACCGTCTCGCATTCAGCCTCGGATGTGGCATCGCTGGAATTGCAGGTGCCGCCTTCACTACCATCGGCTCCACCGGACCCGATAGCGGAAGCCGCTACATTGTGGATGCCTTCCTCGTTGTGGTCGCTGGTGGAACGGCAAGCTTGCTAGGCTGTGTCGTCTCCGCGTTCGGTATCGCACAAGCACAATCTATCTTGGAATTCTTCCTCGAAGGGACAAAGGGCAAGGTTGCGACTCTTCTCGTCATCGTCATCGCACTGATGATTCGCCCGCAAGGAATCTTCCCTGGCAAAGTACGTGGCCACTAATCTCTTCCCTATTTTCCCCTAAATTATATGCCACTCTTTTTTAGAACCCTGTTCAAGACACGCGGCGAGGCAATCGCCTTCGGGGGCTTTCTTCTCCTGCTACTCGTGATCTTGCCACTAGCGCTTCCGATATTCCGTTTAAACTTGGTGGGTAAATACCTCACCTTTGGCTTCGTCGCAATTGGCTTGGTCCTGCTCTGGGGCCGCTGTGGCATTCTTAGTCTTGGTCAAGGAGTGTTTTTTGGTCTTGGCGGCTACTGCATGGCCATGTTTCTCAAACTGGAAGCATCAGACCCCGTCACCACTGCCATTCAGTCCACTCCTGGAATTCCCGACTTCATGGACTGGAATCAGATCACCCAACTGCCGCTACTATGGGAGCCATTCAAAAGCCTGCCATTCACGATTCTCGCGATCTTTATCGTGCCGGGAGTCGTCGCATTTATCATCGGTTGGGCCATGTTCCGGCGCCGCGTGGGCGGAGTTTACTTTGCAATCATCACCCAATCGATCGCACTGATATTTGCTTTGGGAATTGATGGAAACCAAGGGTTCACCGGTGGCAGAAACGGTATTACCGACCTCCGCACACTTCTAGGCTGGGACATCCGCACCGAGAGTGCCCAATATATGCTCTATTTCCTCTGTGTGGTTCTCCTCTTCGCTGTCGCCCTCCTGGCCAAATATATCATCAATACCCGCCTAGGGCGTGTCCTCGTGGCGATCCGCGATCGCGAAGACCGAGTGCGATTCTCGGGATATGATGTGGCGATGATTCGCGCGTTTATCTTTTCCTTCGCCGCAATGATCAGCGGTCTGGGCGGGGCGCTCTTCGTGTTACAAGTCGGCTTCATGTCGCCATCCATCGTGGGAATCGTGCCTTCGATCGAGATGGTGATCTTCACCGCAGTCGGCGGGAGGCTCTCCGTTCTTGGAGCCATTCTTGGATGCTTAATTGTGAACTTTGGGAAAACCATGTTCTCTGAAGCATTCCCTGATCTCTGGCTCTATCTGATGGGCGGCACCTTCATCGCCGTTGTCATGTTCTTTCCTAACGGTTTGGCAGGCTTGCTTGAGAAAATTCCTACAAGCAAAGAAAAGTATCTCCAGATGCTTGGCCGCTCCAAGAAGCCAACTCCTACTTCACCAACCACCAAGGTCACCTCACTAAGCGATGAACAGTAACAATCCAAACGTATTGGAAGTCGAAGATCTCGGGGTCTCGTTCGATGGTTTCAAAGCTGTTGATGGCTTCAATTTCTATCTCGCCCAGAATCATGTGCATGTCATCATCGGCCCGAATGGTGCCGGAAAAACCACAGTGCTGGATTTGATCTGCGGGAAAACTCTCGCTACTTCAGGTTCGATCAAGTTCAAGGGCAAAGAACTCCGGGGCCAGCGCGAATACCGAATCGTTCGGGCGGGTATCGGTAGGAAATTCCAAAATCCATCGATCTATGAGAATCTCACGGTATTTGAAAATCTTGAACTCTCCCATCCTACCGGGCGGGGAGTAATCGGTTGCCTCATGTTCCGCCGGACACCATCGATTAAAAAACAATGTGATGATGTAGCCGCTCAGATCGGATTATTAGATCGCCTTGACACCGAAGCAGGCATTCTCAGCCACGGTCAGAAACAATGGCTGGAGATCGGGATGTTACTCATGCAAGACCCGGAGATCATCATGTTGGACGAGCCCGTTGCTGGTATGAGTGTCCGTGAGCGCACCCAGACCGCCACACTCATCCGGCAAATCTCCAAAGACCGCTCAGTCATCGTGATCGAGCATGATATGGAATTTGTCCGTGAAATTGCCGATCGCGTCACGGTCATGCACATGGGGAAAATCCTCGCAGAAGGATCAATGGAGAGCGTCAGTCAGGATCCAAAAGTCATCGAAGTTTACATCGGACACTAATACTATGATTTCAGTCACTAACCTCCAAGTCTGCTACGGCCAAAGTGTCGTGATACCGGACATGACATTCTCGGCCGCGCAAGGCGAAATTCTAGGGATTATTGGTCGTAATGGCATGGGGAAAAGCACACTTTTCCGAGCCTTGATCGGCATGATACCCACAACTTCCGGGAAAATCACCTTGAATCATAAGGAAATCACCGGCCAGCCCTCCTTCCGGCGCGTCGCCCAAGGGGTGGCCTTTGTTCCCCAAGGAAGAATGATTTTCCCCTATCTTTCAGTTTATGAAAATCTCATCTCCGGAGTGCAAGGCCGCGTCAGTAGCGAGGCAGTCAATGAGATCTACAGTTTGTTTCCTGTCCTTTCGGATATGCGGAAGCGCAAAGGTGGGAATCTCTCAGGAGGGCAACAGCAGCAACTCGCAATCGGACGTGCCTTGATGACGAATCCAAGTGTGCTTCTGCTAGATGAACCCACCGAAGGTATCCAGCCCTCCATCATTAAGGATATCTCTCGGAGTCTCCGCGAAATTCGAGATTTAAAGAAACTTACCATCGTCGTCAGCGAGCAAGTTCTCAGCTTCGTGTTGGATACTTGCGATAATATTATGGTCATCGATAAGGGCCATCTCATTCGTGAGGACCGACGTGCGGATATTAACGCAGATCAGATCAAGGCCATGCTCGCCGTCTGAAATTTTACCTTTTCTTAAACCATACCATATAAAACCAAATGAAAACACTGATCAAAGTTGACCTTGATGCCACACCGGAGTCCCAAGATTACCTTCACAATCGCTGGCATCCGGATATTCCTATGGTAGCTATGGTCAATCCTGGCGATGAATTCCGCGTTGAGTGCATCGATTGGACTGGCGGCCAGATCAAGAATGATGATGCCGCGAATGACATCGACGTCGTAGATCTGACTAAAGTCCATTACCTATCAGGCCCCATCGGTATCAAAGGTGCGGAGCCGGGCGATTTGCTGGTGGTGGATATTCTCGATGTAGGCGTCTTGAAGGAATCCGAATGGGGATTCACCGGCTTGTTCTCGAGAACCAATGGCGGTGGTTTCCTCACAGATCATTACCCAGATGCACGCAAAGCGTGTTGGGACTTCCACGGAATCTACACTTCTTCCCGGCACATTCCAAATGTCGAGTTTGCGGGCATCATGCACCCGGGTTTGATCGGGTGTCTGCCTTCCAAAGAAATGCTAAATATTTGGAACACCCGCGAACAAGAATTGTTCGATACAGATCCCGAGCGAGTTCCACCTTTGTGCGCACTCCCATCGTCTGGCACCGCCCACATGGGGCGCATGACAGGCGCTGCGCGAGACGCTGCAGCCGCTGAAGGCGCTCGCACTGTTCCGCCTCGTGAGCATGGAGGTAACTGTGATATCAAAAACTTAACCCGCGGCTCCAAAGTCTATTTTCCAGTATATATCAAAGACGGTGGCCTCTCAATGGGTGATATTCACTTCAGCCAAGGCGATGGTGAAATCACATTCTGTGGAGCCATCGAAATGGCTGGCTTCCTCGATATACGGGTGAGCTTGATCAAAGGTGGTATGGAAAAATATGCGATTCGCAATCCGCTCTTCCTGCCGAGTCCACTTTCGCCCGAATACAAGCGCCACATTATTTTCGAAGGTATCTCGGTCGATGAGACTGGCAAGCAACATTATCTCGATCCATTTGTAGCCTACAAAATGGCATGCTTGAATGCCATTGAGTATATGAAAAAATTCGGCTACACCGGGGAGCAAGCCTATGCAATCCTTGGCACAGCCCCCGTGGAAGGACACATCAGTGGAATTGTGGATATCCCTAATGCTTGTGCGACACTTTGGCTGCCTACGGAAATCTTTGATTTCGATATCATGCCAAATGCCCACGGTCCGACCAAAAGTGTTACCCAAGGTTTCGATCTTGCCCGCGTGAAGTAGTCTATTATCTCTAAACCCCATGCCTGTTTACGATTTCACCTGTTCCGATTGCGGCGATTTTCGTGCGCTTTTGACGATTGTGGAGCGCAACGAACCAACAAGCTGTCCGAGTTGCGATCGGGTCGGCCAACGGCTCATCCTCGCGCCAAACCTCGCATTGATGAATCCCATCAAACGCAAGGCAACCGCAATCAATGAAAAGAGTCGCCACGAGCCACGAATGAGCACAGGGCATTCCTGTGGGAGTGGCTGCGGTTGTGGAACGAAAATTCGTCCATCAAGAACTAAAGAAACCAAGCTGGGCGTGCTGCAAGGACAGAAAGCAACCGCCCGACCGTGGATGCTGGGTCACTGATTTCATAGTACCTGGCCCGTGTGGAGATGGAAAATTAGTTCCATTCCCGCACGGGCCTTTTTATTTAGCTAATTAGGTAGTGAATTAACTTGGAGGTGCCAGCCTTAGGACTGCGGTGAGCATCACCGCTTTGACGCAGGACTGGGGTTTGTCGCCAAATGCCGGGGCTTTGGAAAAATGTCCGGGTCCACGCCCTTTTTTATTTTCCCGAGTCTTCCTCACAGGTCCGCCCACACCCCAAAGCGGTGATTCCCACCGCAGTCCAAAGTTCCACCTTCGGCGGAACCGGGGCGCCAGCCTTTGGACTGCGGTGAGCATCACCGCTTTGATACAGGACTGGGTTTCTCGCAAAATGCCGGGGCTTTGAAAAAATGTCCGAGGTCACGCCCTTTTCTATTTTCCCAAGTCTTCCCCAAAGGTCCGTCCACACCCCAAAGCGGTGATTCCCACCGCAGTCCAAAGTTCCGCCTGCGGCGCAACCGGGGCGCGAGCCTTTGGACTGCGGTGAGCATCCCCCTTTGACGCAGGACTTGGGTTTTTCGCCAAATGCCGGGGCTTTGGGAAAAATGTCCGAGGTCACGCCCTTTTTTATTTTCCCGAGTCTTCCCCAAAGGTCCGTCCACACCCCAAAGCGGTGATTCCCACCGCAGTCCAAAGTTCCACCTTCGGCGGAACCGGGGCGCCAGCCTTTGGACCGCGGGGACCATCACCGCTTTGACGCAGGACTTGGGTTTTTCGCTCGGTGCCGGGGCTTTGGGGACTCCGCCATAATTAAATCGACATTGTGACTAGCGTTGCGGCAGCAGTATCTGGCGAAATTGAAATGAACCATTTGCCCAGGCCTTTCAGCCGATCAAGGCACTTCTCATAAGGCTTCAT
>Ga0105045_10004928_pt1 | contig 11680 bp, 3 predicted proteins | sample MAT02_FD_78089 | JGI IMG/M metagenome (GOLD analysis project Ga0105045, IMG submission 78089) | Freshwater microbial communities from Lake Fryxell liftoff mats and glacier meltwater in Antarctica - MAT-02 (megahit assembly) | ecosystem: Environmental > Aquatic > Freshwater > Ice > Liftoff... | reverse complement strand
TAGGCCGGATGAATCGAATCAGCCAGCGCATTATTGGCATTGACTTAGCGCTGCAGGGCGCTGATTTTGTCGACGTATTTCGATTTTTTCTAGACGAGGGGCAGTCTGAAAACGAGAGCTTTACCTCCGCGATGCGGGTATTTCGCGGCGCACCGCTGTCAGGCGGCCACGCTTTTACGAAAGATACGGTCTACCTGCACGGACTGCTTTCGGTACACACTTTTTTTCGCTGGGTATTCAAACAAAACCGGCTGCCACTGACCCGGCACTTATTCGCTGGCAAAATGACGCTGCAAGACGCGCTGGCACTGGAGCCGTTTTACGAATCAGGCTTTATTAGCCCGCCACTGTATTTGCCGATCTGGGTGCAGCGCAGCAACGCGTTGGCCGGCTATTTGTCATTTTCGCTGTTTGCCAACAAAATCAAGTTAGATCAAATCGAGCCGGATGATCTGCGGCTTGGCGTATGATTGCGGCTAATTGATAATAGTTGAGATTGCCTTTGTTCTGGCGCACCACTGCAGCACTATTGCTGACCCTAAACGCTGCCGCACTCGGATACGGCTATTTACACCCGGAGCCTAGCGCCACGCCGCGCGCCAAAACTGAGCTAAATATCGCCGGCTTAACGCTACTCTCTGAGCGTGATGATGCGCAGATGGCCATCATCGCTACAGAAAATGCGGCGCAGACCGGCGTCGCCGCGCAAAATTCCACCCCTACGCCGGGCGAAGAAGCCGCCAGTCGCTGCTATAAACTAGGCGCATTTTTAGAGGAGAGCGCGGCCCAAAACGCGTTAGCCAGCATCCAGGCTTTGGCCGAGCGCGTACAAATCAAGCAGGACAACATTCGGGAAACCCGCGGCTATTGGGTTTATCTAGCTTCAGAAACCAGCCGGGAGATCGCGCTAAAAACCGCACGGCAGCTTTCCGCCGCCAATATCCGCGACTATTACGTGGTAACCGCCGGGCAAAATGAGAACGCCATTTCGCTCGGCATGTTCAAAGACGCCATCAACGCAGAAAGACGGATTTCACAAATCGCAGGTTTAGGCTTTTTTCCAAAACGCGCCGAGCGTTTTAATGAGAAAACGCGCTATTTTATTGAATTTAGCCCAAGCAAAAGCGCCGCTATTCCGGCGCAATTTGACGCTAAATGGCTACGAACGCTGAATTTCCCGCGCGAAGTCAGCGTGGTCGATTTCCGCTGTAAAAGCTAAGCAAATGGCTACTCCCCTGCGCTTATTGCACACCGCGGACTGGCAGCTTGGCCGGCGTTTTGGGCAATTTCCCAAAGAGGCCGCAGCCATACTGGCCGACGCACGTTTCAACACGGTAGCGGCGATCAATAAGCTGGCGCGAGAAAAATCGGTAGATGCGATTTTGGTCGCCGGCGATGTGTTTGACAGCAACCAGCTAAGCGATGCGGACATTCTGCGCGGCTTCACGCTGATCTGCGAAAGCCCGTGCCCGATTGTGCTGCTGCCCGGCAATCATGATGCGGATGTGCCAGGCGGCGTGTGGGATCGGATTATCCGTGAACGCGATATACCGCCGCACGTACATATCATGCGGGCAGGAAGGCCTGATGCGCTTGTGCTGCTGGATGGAAAACTAGCGGTTTTCGCCGCCGCGCTAGGCCAGATTCGCGCTGAGGTTGAGCATCTAAGCCTGTTTGCCGGCCAGCGCGCTGCGCAAGCGCTTGCGGCAGATTGCAAAGTGGTCGGGCTAGCGCATGGGTCGATATTAGGCAAGTTGCCAGCCGGCGCTGAACTAAGCAATATGATTCAAGCTGAGCTAGCGCAGCTAGCCGGGCTTGACTATCTGGCGCTCGGTGATTGGCACGGCCTGCTTATGATTGACAGTAAAACCTACTACAGCGGCACGCCCGAGCCAGATCGCTTTCGCAACAATCTAAAAGGCCAAGTGCTGATCGTTGAGCTAGACGCGCCCAAGGCACCGATAATAAGCGCCGCTGGCGTAGCGCTATTTGACTGGCTAGAGCTATCGCTAAACCTGATAACCAGCGATTCCCCGACTAGCGTGATGGCGCAAATTTTTGCGGCTATTGCCGCTTCGCTTGGGCAAACGAGCCCAGAAAAATTGCGCCAGCTGGTGCTCAAACTAAAGCTAAATGGCACGCTAAACCTACAGGCGCGTTTTGATCTTGAACGCCTGTTAGAAGCGCTACGAGCGCAAGTTCGTTTGTTAGTTTATAGCGATGCTTCGCTACGCACAGCACCAGAGCCGGCCAGCCTTGATGCGCTAGAAGCGCAGTTTGCCAGCGCAAGCTATGCACAAGATGTAGCGCGCGCGCTGCACGCGGAGCTTGCAGACGTTGACGTGGCTATTTCAGGCCGCGCGACCGACGCACTCCAGCGCCTGCTTTCACTAGCGCAGCAGGCTTAGCCGATGCAGCTCCATAGCCTGAACTTGCGCGCATTTAAGAAATTCAGCGAACTGAACCTGGATTTTTCCAGCACTAAAGAGCGCTGCGGCCAGCTTATATTAGTGACCGGCGCTAATGAAGCCGGCAAAAGCACCCTCAGCGATGCGCTGCGCTTTGCGCTAGTTGGCACCAGCCGTTCCGGCGCGCTTGCCGCTAAGCTGCGGCCTAAATTCAGCCCGCAGGCAGCGCCGGAACTGCGCCTGCAATTTAGCCATGCCGGCCGCGAGTTCGACGTGCGTAAAAAGCTAGCTGAGCGCGGCGAAACGACGTTAACACTGCGCGTTGATGGCATTGAAAGCATCAGCCGTCATGACGCCGCCGAAATTTTGCTACAGCAGTTTTTTGCTGGCGCTAAAACGCCTCGTAAAGCCAGCCTTTCAGGGCTGCCGCAGGCGCTTTGGATGACGCAAGGCGAGTTTGAAGTGCCGGCGCTAGATGGCAGCGCGGATTCCACGCTGCGCGATGCGCTCAGCGCGGCGCTTGGGCAAATGCTGGGCAAAGCGGAAATTTGGCGTCAGCAAATTGAAACAGAACTGCGCAGCATGGAAGGAGCGCGCGGGCCAATTGGCGACTATCGAAAGCTGCTATCGAACCACAACGACTTGAGCTTGGCGCATCAAAAAGCGTCAGCCCAGCTGGCGGATTTTTCCAATTTATTAGCCGAATACGCAGCGCTGTGCCAGCTATTACAAAGCGACCCCGAGTTAAATTCGCTCGCCGAGCAGCAGCTTCAACTTGACGCGCTCAGAATCAAGCTGCAAGGGCTACAGCGCCAGCAGCTTGTACATGTGCGCGCTAAAGCCGAGTACAGCAGCCTGCAAACTCAGCTACACGTCCAAACCAGCACGTTAAAGCAGCTTGAGCTCGATCAAACTACGCTGCATACCAACCTACAAAATCAGGCCGCACTGGCTAGCGAGTGTGAAGTGCAAAGCGCTGAGCAAGCGCTGCTTGCCGCCCGCAAAATTGACGAAGAAGCGGCGCTGCAACGGCTTGTACAGCGCAAAAAAACTGCGCAGGCACAGCTGGTTTGGTCAGATTGGCAGCAGCTAGATGCCGCTTATCAGCGCGCTAAAGAGCAAGGCCCGCGTGACACCCCTTTGCGCCAAGCAGCAAGATCGGCGCTAAAGCTGGCTTTAGACAGCCACAAAACACTAGCGCAAGAAATTGCGCTGAGCGCACTGCACGCTGGATTTGTGGTGCAGCTTGCACCGATTGCATCAGGCTGGCAGCTTGAACGCGCTGGCGTTCTGGAAGCACTGCACGCAAATGACCCTCAAACGCTGACTTCAGAAGGTGAAGCGCTGCGTTTACGCCATCCAGATGGATCGACGATTCAAATTGAGTCGCGCCAACGTGGCGCTTTGCAGTTACGCGAATCTCAGCAGCAGCGCTTGCAGGCGCTGCTAGGCGAGATCAAACAAAACACCGCAGCGCTTGGCTTTCCTGAAACCCCAAGCGATGCGCTCGCCGCGCTTGAGCAAGACACGCTGTTGCGCGCCGAGGCGGGCGCAATCCGAGACGAAGCTAAACGTGCGGCCAAGCCGCTGCAAGCTAGGCTTGGCTTGAGCACTTTGCCAACCCCGAGTGAAGTCAAACTCGCGCTCAACGAGGCTGCGCGCGCGCTTGCTGCGCTGAACGGCGCAGCTTTAGACTCCGCGGCACCGGTTGATGAGTCGCTTGCGCTTGTTGAGGCCAACCTCAGCGAGCAGCGCAGCGCATTAAACCTGGTGAATACCGAGCTAGCCCGCGCTAGCGAGCGCGGGAACTACTTAGCAAAGCGAACGCTTGAGCTACAAGCGCAAGCACAATCAATCATGGTTGATGCCTCAGCGATTACGCAGGCGCAATTTGCTATTGCGGAAATTCAAGAGCAGATGCAGGCCGTGCAATCACAGGTGGCGCTTACGCAGGCGGATGCCCACAGCTTTGAAGCACTGCAAAGCCAGCTTGACAGTGCCATTGTTCGACAGCGCCAGAGTACGCAGCTGCACAACGCCCAGAGCGCAAAAAAACAAGAGCTACAAGGCCGGCTACGCGGGGTTGGTCAGCAAGACCTGCATCGACAAGAAGCTGAGCTTGCCAGCCAGCTAAACGAAGCCAGTTCGCTAGTAGAATCACAAACGCGCAGATTTGAGGCGCTGAAGCATCTGCTGAATTTGTTTAATGGTGAAAAAGCCGCCTTTGAAGCGCGCATCTCCGAGCCGCTCAACGCCAAGCTAGCGCCCTATTTGCTTGAGGTGTTTGGCGCTGGTGCCGATGTGTTGTTCAATGCTGAGCTACAGCCAGAGCTGCTGGCACGCGGTGAAGGCGGATTTAAGCCAAGCGAGCTGAGCCTTGGCACGCGCGAACAGCTCGCGGTACTAGTCAGAATCGCCTATGCGGACGTTTTAGCAGAAGCTGGCTATCCAACCCTGCTTATTTTGGATGACGTACTCAATTTTAGCGATGTAGCTAGGCGCAGCAGGCTGATGCGGGTCATCGAGGGCGCGGCCGCGCGCCACTGCATTGTGTTAATGAGCTGCAATCACGCGCACTGGCATACGCTACAGTTCGATCATCAAATCGATCTTGATAGCGCATCGGCACCGCCAAAAACGCCTAGAGCCATTGCAGCTCGCACGCCGGTTGCGCACTCCGTGCAGGCCGCCGTGCAAACTGCTGCGCCGCTAGCTTTAGCGCCTGAGCCTGGGATCGTAACAGCGCCAAGCGCGAAATCTGAACCCATCGCAGCGGCTGAGCCAGCGCTGTGCGAGCCGCTGATCGAACCGAACGCATCGGCTGTTAACTTCCGCCAAATAGCGCCTGCTGAAAACCTGCTGATCGTACACGGGCAAAAACTTGAAACGCTGGCGCTCGCGCTTTGGGAGCGGATTGACGCCTACAGGCATGCGAACCCGATGCAGGTATTAAAGCCGCTTGAGGTGATCGTCGGCCACATTGGCATGGCGCGCTGGCTTAAATATGCACTGGCGAAGCGCGCGGGCATTGCCGCAAATATCGAGTTTATGTTGCCAAGTGAGTGGGTTGAACGCACGCTGCAAAGCAATCTGCCAAGCGACGCTGGGCATGCCAAGCGCTTTCATACCGACAGCCTGCGGCTAGCGATTTACCAGCTGCTCAGGCAGCCTGAGCGCTACGGGCTAGCACCAGAACTGGTAGCCGATCCGCGCAATCGCTACGCCTTGGCCGAGCGCATGGCGGTTCGATTTACCCAATATTTGGTGTATCGCAGCGATTGGCTGTTAGCGCTTGAAGCGGGCAGCACGCCGCGTCAGTCGCGCAGTCAGCTTGCTCACCACACCCATGCGCTGCCTGCCGAAGAATTCGCCGGCTCATGGCAGGCCGCGCTTTGGCTGGCGCTAGTTGGCATGCTCGGATCAAGCCACCGAGGCCAGCGTCGGCAGGCGCTGCTCCAGCAGTTTGACATTGCGCCAGCACAGCCGAATGCGCCGCTGTTTTGTTTTGGGTTAAACCAGCTGGCACCCGATGATTTAGCGCTGCTTCGAGGCTATGCAAGGGCAGCATCGGTGGTTATTTTCTTCCCGAATCCATGTCAAGAATATTGGGCGGATTTACAAACCCGCCCTAAACTGCAAAACGCCTTCCGCAGCGCTGCCGATTTAGAAGACGACTTCGGTTTAGATTTAGGGCACCCGCTTTTAAGCGCGCTTGGCAAACATGGGCAAATGCTGTTTACCCAGCTTAGCGATTGCAGCGATCAATTTTTCGAGATTGACTGGGCCGCGCCTGAACAGCCAAGCGCGCTGCAATGCCTGCAAATTGGCATTAATGAGCTAACACCAGATCTCAAAAGCGCTGCAAATATAAGCGACAGTATTCAGATTGTTGCCGCTGATAGCGCGCTTAGCGAACTTGAAGCGATTGCTGAGCGCCTGCACGCGTGCTTTAGCGCCGATGCCAGCTTAGCGCTAGAAGATGTAGTGGTTATGGCGCCGAATATTTCCTGCTACGCGCCGCTACTTGCCTTTGCTTTTGCGCAAAAGCGCGCCGCCGATGGCAGCTTAATACGGCCTGCCATTCCCTACAGCGTGCTGGACACCAACCCGCTGCAGCAGCCCGTTTTGCAGCGACTGCTGCTCATTTTGAAACTGCCAACGGTGGTTTTTGATTTCGACATTTTAATGCAGTGCCTAGCGCTGCCAGAGCTCATGCAGCGCTTTGGAATCGATGAAAGCCTGCTAACGCTGATGCAATCTTATTTGGAAAAAGGCTATTTCGAGTCGGGGTTTAACGGTAAAGACTGGGCGGATCAGCTTGGCTTAGAAGAACAAGAGCGCGCCAGCCTGTCGATCAATACCCTTGACAATGCGCTTACCAGATTGTGGCTGGGCTACTGGATGGGGCGTGAATCCGAGGCAATCGATGGTGATTTCCCGGTTCCAGAATTAGATAGCGCCGCTTATAGCGGGCTGAGCCGTTTGAGCGTTATTTGCGCAGAATTGCGGCTTTTCTCAACCGGTAGCCGCGTTGATCGAACGCCAAGCGCGTGGGCGAGCTGGATTTCCGAGCGCATTGACGCAATGCTTGACTTTGCAGCGGATCCGGATAATAGCGCCGTGCTGGCGGGGCGAAGCTTGCTATCGGCTGCGATTGATGCCTGGGTCGAACGCACGCAGCCGCTCAATTTAAGTCCGCTGCCATATTGCGTTGTGCTAGCAGAGCTTGAGCGCGCGCTTTTTGCAAGCCATTGGCCAAGTGAGCGCCTGCAGCCGCAGCAAGAACAGGGCGGCGTGGTGTGCTGCGGCATGGTGCCGATGCGAACTTTGCCCTATAAAATTATTTGCGTGCTGGGATTACAGCAGGGCGAATTCCCGCGCAGGCAACCGCCAGACAGTACCGATTGGCTCAGAAAGCCCGGGTTAGCCCGCTTAGGTGATCGCAATACCCGCGCGGAGGATAATTATCTGCTGATTGAGGCGCTGCTGGCCGCTCGCGATAAACTTTTTTTGAGCTACGTGGCGATAGACGTAAGCACCGGCCTTGCCGGGGAAGCTTGCGCGGCGCTAGCTGCGGTAATCAAACAGTTGCAGCATATGTGCAATCCGGGCGAACCTGACTTTAGTTTTGCGAGCAATTTGCCCGCGCTGGCAAGCTCGCCATTGCAGGCAAAAACGCCGGCTGCGGTGCGCATTGAAATGCAGCCCGCCATTGCTGCTAGCAGTGCTCAAAAAGTAGCCAGCCCCTTAATAATCAGCTTAGATTCGCTGATTGGTTTCTGGAAAAATCCTACCCGCTATTTTCTAAACACCGTGCTGCAAGCTGCAACACCTTTTGAAGCATTTGAGCCCGAAGCGCTGCTGAGCACCCGCACCGCACCGAATGAGTTTATCGAAACTGCGCTGGTACAAAATGCGCTTGCGGCCGGCTGGCTGGCGCGCCCGAGCTGGCTGATGCAAAGCGGCAAGATAAGCGCCGACGCGCTCGGCATGGCTAAGTTAGCGCAAGCTTGTGCTAAGGCGGAAGCCACTTGGCACAGCATAATGCGGAGCCAGCCTGCGCTGCTTAAATCTACGACTAGCTGCGAGCTGGCAAGATGCGAATTTGCCGACAGCGAAGGCGCAGCGGTGCAGCTGCACGGGGTAATAGGCGGCGTTTTCCGCCAACAAAGGCTGCTGCTTCAGTTAAATGGCAAAGGCGCAAACGCGCACGACGCGATTGCGCTGCAAATAAAGCTGGCGCTTTTGCAAATACAGTTTCCAGAACATAGCTGGCGTGGCTATTTACCCAACCATCTTCGGCTGCTTGAGCTGATTGAAGCGCCGATAAATCCGCGCGGATTTTTAAGCGCAGCAGTTGACGGGATGCGCAAAGCGCAGCAAATGCCACTGCTGTTTTGGCCAAAGCTAGCGCTTCAGTACGCCTTTAAGCCTGCTAAAAATCAGGCAGAAATCACGCCTGCTGCGCTGCTGAAATTTATCTATGCCGAGCATGAATATGAGTTTAGCAGCGCCGACAACCAGCTGCTGCTGAGCGCGCTCGGCCTACAGCAGCGGCAGTTGGAAGGCACGCATGCGCTGGCTTTTTTTGACGCTCAGCAAGAGCACTGGCAGCAGTTTGAGCACTGGTCTAATTTTTGGTTTGCAGTCTATCAGGCGGACAAATCATGAATGTAACGCCGCTACAGCCGCTAGAATGGCAGCGCTTTTCGCTGTCTCAAAGCGCATTGATTGAAGCGAGCGCTGGCACCGGGAAAACCCATACGCTAGTGCTGCTGGTGCTGCGTGCGCTATTGGAGCAGCAGCTTCGGCTGAGCGACATTCTTTTATGTACGTTTACCATTGCGGCCACGGCCGAGCTGAGCGCGCGCGTGCGCGAACGCATCCATCAGCTTGCAAGCTGGCATGCGCTGTTTTTAGCGGATAGCGCACAGCCTGAGCTAGCGCCGGGCGACGTCGAACTTTGGCTGTACCTAGCGCAGCGGTGGACAGATGATGCAATCAAGCAGTCCGACGCGGTGCGTATTCACCTAGCGAAAGCGGACGTGGTGAGCTTTAACGCAAAGACGCTGCATGGTTTTTGCGCAGAGGTTTTGCAGCGCTTTCCGATTGAATGCCAGGCGCTAGCGGCACAAAACAGCGTTGATGAAGCAAGCTTGCTTGAACGCGCGTTGAGCTTGGAGCTACAGGCGCTTAGCGCACGCGCTAACAGTGCCGATGCGCCGAGCTGGCAGCGAACGTTTGAGCTTAATTCTGGATTGTTGAAAAAGTTAATTAGCAGCCTGCGGCGCGCCTATAACTACAGCGTACTTGACGTGGTGGAAATGCCAATCCAGCCTGCGCCCTGCCCGGTACCTGAGCTGCATCAGCCTGCTGTGCGTGCAGCGCTTTGCAAAAGCATAGCCGATGCACTAGCAACGCCCGGATATGCGCTGCGCGACGCCACCAAGCGCGTGCTGATAGTATTACAAACTTGGCTGCAAGCGCTGCCTGAAAATGCCGATACAAGCGCCGCTAACTGGCATGTTGCTTATAAAGCATGCATTGGAAATGACCTTAAAACGGTTGTAAAGGAAGGCAGCCAAACAACCCGCAAAAAATTAGAGCTTCCACTAGCAATGGCAAATTGCTTTAGCCTGTTTAGCTGGCATGCGCACTTAATCGTCGCCTACGAAAGCGCGCTATTTTCGCACCTGCTGAGCGCCGTCCGCGCACGCATGCAGGCCGTGATACTGGCCAGCCAGCTAATGACGTTTGAGCAAGTCATCGAACAGGTTAAACGGGCTGTCGTGCTGGGCAATTTTGCGACAAAACAAGAGCGCGAACGCACTGATAGCCTGTTAAGCGCGCTGCGCGCGGTTTATCCGCTTGCGTTTGTCGATGAGTTTCAAGATACCAACGCCAGCCAGTTTGCGGTGCTTGATGCAATTTACACGCCGCCACAGCTTGGTAAAAGCGCCGGCAACAAGAGCGCGACTCTGATTGTAATTGGCGATCCAAAGCAGGCTATTTATCGGTTTCGCGGCGGCGACGTTTACAACTACCTGCGCACCGCAGATCGCCTGCCGCGCTATGTGCTCAGCACCAACTACCGGGCGCAAGCTTCGCTGATTGACGCACTAAATGCGTTCTATTCACCTATTGACAGCACAGCGTTTGCCACTGAGGGTATTGCGTTTCATACTATTGAAAAACCCATCAATGCTAGCGCAGGCGAGCCTGCGGCGATGACGTTTGCGATCCTCGAAACCCGCTTGCCTGGCAAGGCTAGCGTTGATCGAGACATTTGGGGCGCGCACTGCATAAACGCCTGCGCGCTGCAGATTCAAAATTTGCTAGCGCGCGGCGTGGAAGCTTCAGATATAGCCGTTTTATTGCCAAGAGGCTTGGACATTGACGCGCAGTTCGCCACGCTGCAAAGCTTGGGAATAAAAGCGCAGCTGAGCGCGCGTACCGAGGTGGGTACCGGAGCATGCGCAGCAGCGCTGATGCGGCTGCTGCGGTGCATTGACGCGCCGGCGGATCGCAAGCGTCAGCGCGCGATCTGGCTTGATTTACCTTTTAACCTGCACGCAGATACGCTGTTTGGCGAAGCGGAGCATGCGCTGGCGCGCTGGTTTACGCCGCTGCCGGCGCTGCTAAGCCAGCAGGGAATTCTTGCCGTTACCCATGCACTGTTGCAGGCCTGCGGAAATCTTTCGCCCACGGAGCAAGCGCGCTGGCAAATCGACTTGCGGCACGTGGGCGAGCTGCTCTCGCAGAGCTGCGCTTCGCAAAACGACTGCGCTGCGCTAATGGCTAGCTTAGAGGCGCTACTAAGCCAAGCGGCCACGGCAAGCAACCCTGAGCCAAATTCCAGCAAGCAGCGTGGCGCTGCGGAAACTGCGGTGAGCCTAATGACGCTGCATGGCGCGAAGGGTTTGGAATTTCCGCACGTGCTATTGCCGCTGCTGTGGTCAGCCAAGCGCCGCGAAAATACCGACTATCCGCTCTGCACCAGCGCAACGGGCATGCAGATCGACTTAGGGTCTGCTAAATTTATGCAAGCTAGAGCGCAAGAGAAGGATGAGGAACTTGCCGAGCTGCTAAGGCTGCAATATGTGGCTATCACCCGCGCCGCGCAAAGCGTTTGGATCGCAATCGCAGCGCCGTCAATGTGTACGCCCGAACAAAACGCGCTGCATTACAGCCTGAATTTGCTAGGCCACATTAATCCTGCGGCAATTAAAGGCGATGCGCCTAGCTGGCAGGCGGGCGTCGATTTTCTGCTCGAAAGCGCAGCGATTAGTCAGCAAAACATTGATGCTGATGCGCTTGCTGATACGCTACACACGGCAGTCGCCCTAGCTCGCACGCAGCATGCGGCCACGCCAAAGCCAGATGAATTCGCACCCGACATAAGCGCACTGCTTTACCCTTTGCGCAAAGTGCAGCGCCGCTTAAGCTATAGCGCCATTACTAAAATGGGCGCGGCGGCCAGGTTTGATTTGCCGTCAGATTTTGAGCCGCCAAATGTATTGGCCGAGATTGAGCAAAATGCGGTCAGCCAGTGCCCAGATGCAGAGCTTTTGGAACTAGCACCCATTCGCGGCCGGAGCTTTGGCCTGATTGCCCACACGCTTTTTGAAAATCTTTGGCCTTTCGATTCGGCGCGCTGGTTTGCACGCCTCAACACCGCCATTCAAGCACTGTCGCGCAGCGATCCAGAAATGGCGCAGCTGATGAACGAGCCGCTGCGCTTAGCTGCGCTGCGCGCGATGTTTGAGCGCACC
>Ga0105045_10004927_pt1 | contig 11680 bp, 10 predicted proteins | sample MAT02_FD_78089 | JGI IMG/M metagenome (GOLD analysis project Ga0105045, IMG submission 78089) | Freshwater microbial communities from Lake Fryxell liftoff mats and glacier meltwater in Antarctica - MAT-02 (megahit assembly) | ecosystem: Environmental > Aquatic > Freshwater > Ice > Liftoff... | reverse complement strand
TTAAGCTCCGTTAAATCTTAAATTAACTTAACTCCCTTAATGGTTTAAAAAACTGTTTCATGATTATAGAATTAATAATATTTTTTAGCAAACACTCACACCACAATTTGTCACGCTGGAAGCGTCTCAACGCTCAAGAGCAAGCCTCGAGAGACCAAATCATAAAAAAAGCGGTTAAATAAATCGAAATTTATTTAACCGCTTTCAGTTTTTTATCAGGAATTACAGAGCTATTACTCTAAATCCTTAAATTTCTATAACTACTTAACTTCCTGGAAATAATGGCAACAATACTCTATCAAGTACATGAATCACCCCATTTGAACATTGCACATCGGTAGCCGTAATGTTAGTAACTCTAGCTCTTGCATCTCTAATTTTAGCACCACCAGCTAATAACACCGTAAAAGTTTGAGTAGGCATTAAAATTGGGGTTACAACCTGTCCTTCCGTTAGTGAAGCCGCTAAAACATTAGCTGGACTAACTACGTGATATTGCAACACTCTTGTCAAGTTTGCTGCAGAAACACTTGCAATTCCACCAGGTAATAATTCAGTATTTAAGGCTGTAAAAGCTGCGTTTGTTGGAGCAAACACTGTAAATGGGCCTGTTGCAGATAGTGCTGTAACTAGATTAGGTTGGCCATCACGATTTAATACGCTTACTAACGTACTAAAATTTGGGTTAGCTGCTGCGTGAGTTACTACAGTTGGAAGACCAATTACTGCATCAACAACGTGGATAACTCCATTAGAAGCCATTACATCGGCAGTTGTTACGCTTGAAACACCGTTTAATCTAACTGCTGATCCTGTTACATTTACAAACATACTTAAATTGTTAGTTGCAGATGCAGCTCCTTTACCCAAAGTTTTAATGTAGGAAGTTGTTAAACTTGCTGCTTTAGCTTCGCCACTCACTACGTGGTTTAATAAAAGTTCCCTTAGAGCTGGAACTGGAACAGCGTTGATGTCTGCAATATTATTAGCTCTCAAATATGCAGTAAATGCTGCATCTGTTGGAGCAAAAACAGTAAATTTGCCTGTTCCTGTCAAAGTAGTAGCTAAGTCTGCGCGAGTTAAAGCCTGAACTAAAATTTTTAAATTTGGATTGCCAATTGCAACTCCTGTGATCGTATTGTCAACAGGTTTTGGATCGTCATCATTGTCACACGAGATAAATACTGCGGCACAAAGAGCCAAAGCAAGTACTTTAAATTTCAATACTTTTTTCATAATTGTTGTTTTTAAAGATGATTGTAAATAAAATGTGTTTTTGTTTTGTTCACAAACTTATAGATAAAGTTAAACAAAAAGTAAATTTTTGTGATCACTTTTACTTTTGTTTAGGTGTTCATTTATAGACTGTTATAGTTTATCTACAGACATAGCAACTATTATTGGTTTGATTTGTCTCGAGAATGTTATTAATTATTAAACAATATATAATTTATCATCAAATAAATTATGTTAAATGTAAAAATATATAGGAGAAATTGGTTTTAAATTAATAAGATTAAAGATTTAGATGATATTTCTAACAATAAATTTGAATTAACGCTGTTTTAAATATAAAAATTGAATGAATATGGCAATAAAGAATAACTATATCGATAACTGTTACTTGGTGATAATCTTGCTTCTAAGTATTGTGGTCAGTCACGCGCAAACTGATTTTAATAAATTAGATGGTAACGGTAAAAAGCATGGATTATGGAAAGGATTATACACCGAATCAAAAAGACCCAAATACGAAGGCACTTTTGAACATGGAAAAGAAACTGGTTTATTCAATTTTTTCGATGATACTAAGGCTAAAACTATAATTGCAACCAGAGAATTTAACACTAAAGACAATTCGGCTTACACTATTTTCTACGATCAAAAGAGCAACAAAGTGAGCGAAGGCAAACTAATAAATAAATTATTTGAAGGTGAATGGAAGTATTTCCATCTAGATTCAAAAACTATCATGACTATCGAAAATTATAGCAAAGGAAAATTGCAAGGTTTGCGCACTGTATTTTACGCTAATGGTAAAGTGGCAGAAGAGATTTTGTATAAAAATAATTTAAAAGACGGATTTTACAAGAAGTACACAGAGAAAGGAATTTTGCTAGAGGAATCTAATTTCAATAACGATATCTACAACGGTATGGCAGTTTTTAAAGATTCAAATGGCGTTATTGCTTCACAAGGTAACTTTAGTAAAGGAAAAAAAGTTGGAATCTGGCTTTTTTATCAAAAAGGTAAGTTAGTCAAAGAAGTAAACATGAGTTTGCCCGAAAATTTTTCAAAAACTAAAATTTAACGAGAATCTAAATAAACATAGATTTTGAGTTTTTAGAAATTATAAAAGCTTAGCAAAGTAATAATTTTGAAAAAAATATGTAATTCGTGAAAACAGTTGCTGCTGCTTTCAAATTAATGCCTCCTGACATACTTTGCGTGAAATGTAGTAAATTCAACGCATAATCAACAAATATAAATAAATTATAACGGCTCTAAATTTTTCAAAATTTCACTTATTTATCCGTAAAGAATTAGATTGTTTTTAGATACCGATTATTTATCTGTTGCTTACTCGATAAATCGTAGCCGATTCATTAACATTTCTCCTTCACTATTTCTACAGTAAATATTTGTAACTTTACAGCCTTATTAAATTATAATATTTTGAAGATGAAGCGTGTCGTTGTAGGACTTTCAGGAGGTGTTGATTCAAGTGTTGCGGCGTATCTTTTGCAACAGCAAGGATATGAAGTTATTGGTCTTTTTATGAAGAATTGGCATGACGATTCAGTAACAATTTCTAATGAATGTCCATGGTTAGAAGATAGTAATGACGCTTTATTGGTCGCGGAAAAATTAGGAATTCCTTTTCAGACCGTCGATTTAAGCGAGGAATACAAAGAGAAAATCGTTGATTACATGTTCAACGAATATGAAAAAGGACGCACTCCAAATCCTGATGTTCTTTGTAATCGTGAAATTAAATTTGATGTCTTCATGAAAATTGCGCTAAGTCTTGGAGCTGATTTTGTTGCAACAGGTCATTATTGTCGAAAAACTGAAATTGAAATAAACGGTGAAACTGTTTACCAACTCAAAGCGGGTGCCGACACTAACAAAGATCAATCTTATTTTTTGTGTCAGTTGTCTCAAGAGCAATTGGCTAAATCCTTATTTCCTATTGGAGAATTGACAAAGCCAGAAGTTCGTGAGATTGCAACTCAGATGGATTTAGTTACCGCTGAAAAGAAAGACTCACAAGGATTATGCTTTATTGGAAAAGTACGTTTACCAGAATTCCTACAACAAAAATTACAACCAAAAGAAGGTCTAATTATCCAAATTGATAAAAGCGATTTAATTTATACTCGTGACAAACAGGACGATCTTATTTTTGAAGAAAATTTAAAAGCAGAAGCTAGCAAAATTCCATACACACCAGAAATGGGCAAGGTAGTAGGTAAGCATCAAGGCGCACACTATTTCACCACTGGTCAACGAAAAGGATTGAATGTGGGCGGCACAACTGATCCATTATTTATTATTGCGACTAATGTGGAAACCAACACGATTTATACTGGATTGACAAGTCAGCATCCTGGATTATTTAAAAAAGCGCTCAAAGTTGAAAATGAAGAAGTGCATTGGATTCGGAAGGATTTGGCTTTAGCCAATGGAGAAAGCGTCGAGTACATGGTAAGAATTAGATACAGACAACCACTGCAAAAAGCGACTTTGTATCAACTTGAAACTGCAATGTATATTGCTTTTGATGAACCGCAATCAGCAATTACAGAAGGACAATTTGCAGCATGGTATTTAGAAGATGAATTAATTGGATCTGGAGTGATTTCATAAGGCAAATACTTTTCGATTTATTTTCTTTAATTAATAATAACTCACGAAAAAAACAGCTAGTTATATGAAAAAACAGTACTTCATCTTATTATTAGTTTCCTCGCTAGGATTTGCTCAGCAAGATGCGTGGGTTTACTTCAATGCAAAACCTAGTTCTCAATTGTATTTTGATTCACCCTTGTCAATGCTTTCGCAAAGAGCATTAGACAGAAGGAGCAATCAAAGTATTGCATTAGATGCCAAAGATATTCCTATTGAACCAACCTATATTAGTCAGATAAAAGCAAAAACAGGAATTACCGTATTAGCTAAATCAAAATGGCTCAATGCCATTCATGTCAGAGGTAGCCAAAATAATTTAAACGCATTAAAGACACTATCTTTTGTAAGTAAAATTGATTTTGCCGATAAATCTTTAAATCAGTCTGGTAGAATTTCAAAATCTGCTAAGATTAAGCGAGTGAGAAAATCGGAGAATACAAAAATTGACTTTGCTTATGGTAACTCCACAAACCAAATCCAAATGCTAAGTGGGCAAGTTTTACACCAACAAAATTACACCGGCTCTGGTAAAATTATCGCTGTAATGGATTCTGGGTTTCCTGGAGTAGATGTAGCGCAACCTTTTCAAAGATTAAGAGATAACAATAAAATATTAGGAGGTTATAATTTTGTGTTGCGAAATTCCAATTTTTATTCCGGAGATTCTCACGGCACATTGGTACTTTCAACTATGGGCGGCTACAAAGAAAATTCATTGATTGGAACCGCTCCAGATGCTTCATACTATCTATTCATTACCGAAGATGATAATTCTGAAAATCCTATCGAAGAATCCCTTTGGGTTGAGGCAGCTGAAAAAGCAGATAGCCTTGGCGTGGATATAATTAATACTTCACTAGGCTATTTTGATTTTGATAATTCGTCTTATGATCATACCTACAGCGACATGAATGGTGCAACGGCATTCATGTCCCGAGGAGCTGAAATTGCATTTAGTCGCGGGATGATTGTCGTTGCCTCGGCAGGTAATTCGGGTGCTTCAAGCTCTAATCCTCATATCGCCGTTCCCGCTGATGCCGTTTCTGTAATTGCTGTTGGTGCTGTCAACGCTGTTAAAAGTAGAGTTTCTTTTAGTTCAATAGGACCTTCGTTCGATCAAAGAATAAAGCCGGAAGTTATGGCTCAAGGCCAATCAGCGGTTGTTTCTGACCAAGCCGGCAATATTGGACTGGCCAATGGAACTTCTTTTTCTGCACCCATCATGGCGGGAATGATAGCGAGTTTATGGCAAGCGTTTCCGCAAAAGACAAACCGGCAAATTCGCGATATTGTTCTTCAATCAGCTGATAGATTTACAAATCCTAATAATCAATTTGGATATGGAATCCCGAATTTTGCTTTGGCACTGAACAATCAATTATCTTCAAATTCATTACTCTCAGATGAATTTATTATCTATCCCAATCCAACGACTGATTTTATTTCAGTGATGCTACCTTCACAATTCAAAACCGGAACATTATTTATTTATAATACATTTGGTCAGAAAATGATGGAGCAAACTGTTGTATCAAACTCACCAACAATTTCTCTAAAATCATTAGAAAAAGGAATGTATTTTTACAAAATGGAATCGGACAATTTTTCTAAATCAGGAAAAATTATAAAGCAATAAGCATACACTTAAATGAATAAAATTACTGATCTTTTCAAAATTAAATATCCAATTATTCAGGGAGGAATGATTTGGAATAGTGGTTATAAATTAGCAAGTGCTGTTAGCAATGCTGGCGGATTAGGATTGATTGGCGCCGGTTTTATGTATCCTGAAGTATTGCGAGAACATATTCAAAAATGTAAAAAAGCAACTTCAAAACCTTTTGGTGTAAACGTGCCAATGCTCTATCCCAATATCGAGGAAATAATGAAAATCATTGTTGATGAAGGTGTGAAAATTGTTTTCACATCTGCTGGAAATCCAAAAACATGGACGTCATTTTTAAAAGAAAACGGAATTACGGTTGGTCACGTGGTCAGCAGTTCCGCTTTTGCTTTAAAAGCGCAAAACGCAGGAGTTGATGCAATTGTTGCTGAAGGCTTTGAAGCTGGCGGTCATAACGGTAGAGAGGAAACCACAACTTTCACGTTAATTCCCATGGTGCGCGAAAAAATCACAATTCCGCTGATTGCCGCAGGCGGAATTGCAACGGGCAGAGGAATGCTAGCTGCAATGATCCTTGGCGCCGATGGCGTGCAAGTAGGTAGTAGATTTGCAGCATCAACCGAATCATCGGCTCACGATAATTTTAAGGAAACTATTGTTAAGGTCAGTGAAGGAGACACCCAACTTACTTTGAAAGAACTGGCTCCAGTTCGATTAATAAAAAACAAATTTTATCAAGACATTCAAGATTTGTATCAAAAAAATCCAACAAAAGAGGAACTTGTCACATTATTAGGAAGGGCAAGAGCGAAAAGAGGTATGTTTGAAGGCGATTTAATCGAGGGCGAACTTGAAATAGGTCAAATAGCCGGAATCATTGATAGAATACAACCAGCCGCAACAATCATTCAAGAAATGATAACCGATTTTGAGATTGCAAAAAAAGAAATAATCACGTTTGGATTTTAAATAATGATGAGAATGAAACAATTTATTGTAGCGCTTTTTCTAATTTTTGGCTTGCAAAGCACCTTTGGGCAAACCTATAAATTTAAAACATCAGGTTTTAGCGTTTTAGAAAAAAATGAAAAAGGGAAATGGGGGAAGTGGTCTGATTTGAGTTTGGTAAATATTCTAGTTACATTGGATACAGACAAAAGCCGAATCGTAGTGTACTCTCAAATTATCCAACTTTTTGAAATTGTCACTTACCAACCCATTGAGGAAAATGACACTGATATCGTTTATTCCTTTACTTGTATCGACAATGAAGGTGTAGATTGTACGGTTTCAATTGTCACCAGAAAAAAACAAGATAATAGAAAACAACTATACATCAATTATGGCAACCGAATTATAAATTACAATATTTTCAATATGCCCTAGCCACGCTGTTTATAAAACATAATTATTTTTCTAGCAAGCAACAATAAGATCACATGGAGCTAGAAATTCTTGTTTAAAGTTTTTTGAAATAATTTTAAGCGCTTTCGCTGCGACGAATTTGGCTTTTCTTTTCAATCTTTTTGTTCGTTCCTCTCAAATTGGATTTCCGCTGCAAATGAAAATCATCAAATTCGTCTAAAAAATAGTAACTAATGAGATAAGCTCCAACGCACAATTTCGATTAGGAACAAAATCTATTTTAATATCCACGAAAATCTAGGCTTTACAACGAAATTCCTAAATAGTCAAATGGCAAATCGTGTGAATAGTTCAGAAGTTTTTTTTGTGTAAATTACAACAATTAAGACACTTCAATATCCTTTATAAAAGAATCATACTCGGAATAAAAAGCCTCTAATGCATTCATTTTTTCATTGTAAAATTCAAAAATCTTATCCCAGTTATTCCTGTTGCTTACGCCAACACCTGGTTTTTCAACCCAAATCCGACTGATGTTTTTGCCGCTTTCTAGTGTGTGTTCTTTTTCAAAAACTAAGTCTTTTACAAATTCTTCTTCAAGAATGTTTTTAAGTGCTTCGAGTTTTTCAAAGTAAGCAATTCTTTTTTCATCACTGCGATGTTCAATGTCTATTAAAACTTGTGCTTTTTTATTATCGACGTAAAATTTAAAGGAGAAATCTTTAATCTTAGTATCGTATAAAAGCCATTTGCGCGGAAATTTTTGAGCAAATTCCACCCAAAATTCGCGTTTTAATCTTTGAGTCTCTTCTTTGCTATACATTCGGGATATATTTTAGTAGAAAATAGGCTAAAACGTATTTTCTGATTACTTTTAGATGTAAATAATAGTTAGCAAAAATAGACTTTGAATATGGATTTTCAAGAATTTTTACATTTTGTTCCTAATATAATTGATGCCACGCTTCCCGCATTTCACGCACATATTAAAATGGCACCCATTAATCGAATGGAAGATTTAGTAAACATGGATTTCAGTAAAAAAAATCCTAGAATTGCCGCAGTTTTAATGCTTTTTTATCCCAAAAACGGACAAACACATTTGGTTTTAATTCTTCGTAATCCTTATGACGGAATTCATTCTGCTCAGATAGGTTTTCCTGGAGGAAAATATGAACAAGAAGACGAAGATTTGATTTTTACAGCACTGCGTGAAACCCACGAAGAAATAGGAATTAATCCTAAAACAATTGAAATTGTTAAGTCTTTTACTGAATTGTATATTCCTCCTAGTAATTTTTTAGTACATCCGTTTTTGGGAATATGTAAACAAGAACTTATTTTTGTTGCTGATCCAGTTGAGGTTGCCGCTATTATTGAGTTGCCATTGTCTGTTTTTTTAAGTGAAAATACAGTAGTAAATAGTGATGTAACTACTTCTTATTTAGATAGTAGCACTGTACCAAGTTTTAAAATTGAAAATCACATTGTTTGGGGTGCAACAGCAATGATGTTAAGCGAACTAAAAGATGTTTTAAAAGAAGTTTTGCCTGTTTGATGATAAGTGTTATTTAAGTCTAAATCAATAAAATCTTCAAAGATTATTTTCGTAAGTTTGAAAATTAAATATTTTAAATTATAAGTTAGTTATGGGATTGATAAAGCGAAATCCTTTTGGGCACATAATTTTTCTGAAAAAATCGTTAATTCGGATTTTCGGCGTGGTTACGCATCGAAGATATAGAGGATTTAATGAATTACAAATCGAAGGATCAGAAATTATTCGAAATTTGCCAGATCGAAATGTTTTATTTATCTCAAATCACCAAACTTATTTTGCTGATGTTGTTGCAATGTTTCATGTTTTCAACGCTAGTTTAAGCGGGCGCGAAGACAATATTAAAAACGTTGGCTACTTGTGGCAGCCTAAAATGAATATTTATTATGTGGCCGCTAAAGAAACAATGCAAGCTGGCTTATTAACTCGGATGATGGCTTATGCTGGAGCAATATCGGTCGAGCGAACGTGGCGCGCTAAAGGTGTTGATGTAAAAAATAAAAAAGACATTAACCCAGATGATACTGAAAACATCAAAATTGCGCTCGATGACGGCTGGGTAATCACGTTTCCACAAGGCACAACTAAATCATTCAAACCCGTTCGAAGAGGTACAGCTCACATTATAAAACAACATCGTCCTATTGTAGTTCCTATTGTTATTGATGGTTTTCGGCGCTCATTCGACAAAAAAGGATTGCGAATGAAAAAGAAAGGAATTCTTCAATCTTTTATTATCAAAGAACCTCTTTATATTGATTACGATAATGATTCCATTGATGAAATTGTTGAAAAAGTAGAATACGCGATTGAGCAACATTGTTCTTTTCTAAAAGTGATACCGGCTGAAATTATCAAAGAGCAAGAGGAATTAGACAAGACACGGAGATGGGAATATTAAAAAAACCAAATGTCACTCTGAGCTTGTCGAAAAAGATTTATTTGTGATAAAGACCGGCATATAAAAATAACGCATTATAAAAACGGATGTCACTCTAAGCTTGTCGAAGAGTTTCAATCGCGACTAAAAACCGATTTAAAAAAACTGCAATTATAACTCCAGATGTCACTCTGAGCTTGTCGAAGAGCTTCAATCGCCATAAATATCGCAGGTTACTCTGAACTTGTAGAATGGCTTCAATATCAAAAAAAATGCAGTTATCCGTCATTATTCTCAATTATAACGTTCGCTACTTTTTAGAGCTTTGTATTCTAAGTGTTCAAAATGCACTTGTAGAAATAGACAGCGAAATAATTGTTATCGATAACAATTCACAAGATGATAGTTGTGAAATGATGAAAACGCGCTTTCCAAACGTAAAACTCATTCAAAACAGTGATAATGTAGGTTTCTCAAAAGGCAATAATATTGCCGTAGCTCAGGCAAAAGGCGAGTACATTTGTGTCCTAAATCCCGATACTGTTGTTGCCGAAGATACTTTTATTAAAATTTTGGCTTTCGCCCAAAGGCAAAAAAAATTGGGAATAATAGGTTGTAAACTTATAGATGGATCTGGAAATTTTTTGCCCGAAAGTAAGCGCGGTGTTCCAACTCCATGGGTCGCTTTTACTAAAATAGCGGGTATTTACAAATTGTTTCCCAAATCAAAACTATTTGATCAATACTACGCCGGTCATTTAGGCGAAAATCAAACTGGCAAAGTGGATATTCTGGTTGGCGCATTTATGTTTATGAAACGAGATTTATATCTTGAAGTAGGAGGATTTGATGAAGATTGCTTTATGTATTCTGATGATGTTGATTTGTCTTATGTGGTTACTAAGAAAGGAAAATCTAATTTCTATTTTCATGAAACAACAGTGATCCATTATAAAGGAGAAAGTACAGTAAAAGATGGAACCTATATGAAACGATTTCAAGAATCGATGAATTTTTTTTATAAAAAACATCTAAAATCAAATGGTCTAGGATCAGTTTTTTTTTCTATTTTTATGAAAACTGGGATTTTATTTTTTTTCTCAATCAGAAAACTTAAAAATCAAACCCAACAGAAATTAGTTCCAACTACCTACCACCTTTATTCAACTTCTACAGAATTGCAAAATAAATTAGCTTTACTTTTGCAAAAAAAAGTCACTTTACATAATTTCAAAACTGAAAAAGGATTAATTTCGTCTTTAGGCACAAATAATCAAAGTATCGAAATAATTCTGGATAATGAATTTATTTCTTTTAGAGAATGTATATCATTTTTTGAATTTGCAAAGAATAGTGGATTTACATTTAAGATAAAGCCTCAAAATGCTAATTTTATAGTAGGAAGTAATAATAGTAACGATAGAGGTGAGGTTATTAAAATCGAGTAAAAAAATACATTTAATGTAATTTATATTTGAAATATTTAGTAATTTCGCAAACTGAAAATCAATATCACCTTTTAGGTTAACAATATGGCAAGATTTGAATTAAAACTTCCTAAAATGGGAGAAAGCGTCGCAGAAGCTACCATTACAAACTGGTTGAAACAAGTTGGAGACAAAATTGAAGCTGATGAAGCAGTTCTTGAAATTGCCACCGATAAAGTAGATAGCGAGGTTCCAAGTGAAGTTTCGGGTGTTTTAGTAGAACAATTATTTGGCAAAGATGATTTAGTTCAAGTAGGCCAAACCATTGCGATAATAGAGACTGAAGGAGGCGAAGCGTCATTAACTCCAGCAGAAGCAGTAGCGCCTGAAGTTGTTGCTGAATTGACAAAAATGGTAGCTCCTGAAAATGTAGCTGTCAAAGAAAACACAACATCTAATGACTATTCAGCTACTGAAAAATTCTTGTCACCTTTGGTTAAAAATATAGCTAAAGAAGAAGGCGTTTCCGTATCAGAGTTAGAAGCTATTGCTGGAACAGGAAAAGAAGGTAGAGTGACTAAAAATGATATATTAGAATATGTAAAAAACAGAGCCAGTCAGCCAGTTGTTGCTACTCCAATAGCTACAGCTACGTCAGTACCAAAACCAACTGCGGCTCCAGTGGCTCAAAAAGCGGCTCCAGTATCAGTAAGTGGTGGAGATGAAATTGTGGAAATGGACAGAATGCGCAAACTTATTGCGGGTTACATGGTTGCTTCAGTACAAACTTCGGCTCACGTGCAATCTTTTATTGAGGTAGATGTGACGAATATTGTAAAATGGAGAGAAAAAAATAAAAATGCTTTCGAAAAAAGAGAGGGAGAAAAGCTGACCTACACTCCAATTTTCATGGA
>Ga0105045_10004926_pt1 | contig 11680 bp, 8 predicted proteins | sample MAT02_FD_78089 | JGI IMG/M metagenome (GOLD analysis project Ga0105045, IMG submission 78089) | Freshwater microbial communities from Lake Fryxell liftoff mats and glacier meltwater in Antarctica - MAT-02 (megahit assembly) | ecosystem: Environmental > Aquatic > Freshwater > Ice > Liftoff... | reverse complement strand
ATCCAAGCCCGTGGGCCTCAATCTGGTTGTACCACGGCAGGAGGCAAAAGCCAAAATCGGGGGCTTCGTAATTGAGATAGACCAGCCGGATCAGGCACGCCACCGACAGGCCCCCGCCCCAGAGGATGAGTTCATCCAACCGGCTGGGATCGGCCAGCGCCCGCCGTTTTTTGAGCAGCCACTCCGCCAAGCCCACCAACCCGATGCCCAGAAGGGCCACCCCAATAAACACCAGCTGCCTCGGCGAAAAATCCATGTCGTTTTTTGCCACCAAAATAAAGGGTAAAAAAATCAACTTCCTTCAACAAGACAACTATTTTTGATGATTGGCCCAGTTTTAATTTATATTCGGACGGATGAAACACCTGTATTTGCTCCTTGCCCTTTTTTTGATCGGACCAGCGGCCAATGCCCAGATCAGTCCCCACCAAGTGGACTCGTTGGCCGGGGTGATCCACGGGGCCAAGCTCGGCCCCCGGTTGCGGCGCCAGATCGACTCGCTGGAAGCACTGGGCCGGCCCAAACCCCGAAACCATAAAGTGCTTTATAGCTGGAGCACGGATGGGCTGGTCAACTTGGGGAACGTGAACCGCTTCCTGTTCAACCAGCGCGCCAGCCTGCGCTACGTGGGCGGGAAGATCTTTTGGTTTGAGCTGATCCCCGGTTTTGCCTACGGAAAAACCAATGGTCAACTGGCCGAACGAGAATGGACCGGTAATTTGAACATGACCATCTTGTACAATAAACCAGTGTATGGCTTGCTGTTTGCCATTGGTGAACGGAGCAACCTGCGGCGGATCGATCACCGCTGGTTGGCCGGGGCGGGCATCGGCTACCACACGGGCTATGGGCCCAATAATGGCCAACGGTTCAAGTGCTCGATCAGCACGGCACTGATCAGCGAAGTGACTAATTTTGTCCAAAGCGAAGATCTACGGGTGATCCGCAGCTCCACGCGGCTGGTCATGGAATACAACTTTTTTCGCAAACGACTGCTTTTTTACCACTCCACATTTTTCCAGCCCGCGATTGACCAAGCCAACCTCCGATGGAGCAATGGTTTGGACATCCGCGCCCCGATCAACAAAATATTGGCCCTCCAGTTGAGTGTGCTCTCCACCTACGAGAGCGTGACCGCCATGGGGCGGAGCAATTATGATCACCGGATTACCTTTGGCCTGCAACTGACCAATACCCGCTGAGGGTTGCCCAGCACTGGCGAGCTGGCTGGTTGGCGCCAAAAATTGGTCTCAATGGGGCCAAACTGCTTGCTTATACTGCCCAAGCGCACTGATCGGTTGGCTTTTAACGCGGAAAGTTGTAAGTTTAGCCTTCAATGCATTGTCCCATTTATCTAAACCATGAAATCAATGGCAAATCTCCTCTTTCAAAAATGTCGATCCGTCAATCATCACAATTACAAGCAGTTAGTTCCCGTCTATCTTGAGCAAATGGCCATTAGTGCCCAGCTTGGCTTTGGCAAGCAATATACCACCACCGAAGATTTTTTGGCCCAGTCGGGCGAGGTTGAGCTCTGGGAGGTGGTTGACACCAGTGCCCCCACCCGAGTTTTATACGATTGCTGGGTCTATCTGGCCGACACCGCCAATATGTTTGTGGCCGGCACCGACCAAGATGCTGGGATTGGCATGATCCAATGGAGTTTTGGGGTCACCAATCCCAAAAAAGGGAACGAACAGCTTGTTGAAGATTTACAAAAGGCATTTGACAATAAATAAGTCCCAAACCAACCATTGGCGAGGCTAAAATACCCACTACCATGCTGGCTTTGGGCATGGCAGTGGGGTTATTTTTAAGGGAAAATAATTGAATTGGTTTACCCAACCCAAAGCAACCAACGCGGGGCAGTATCGGTGCTTCGCGGTCCTCGGCCGCAGATTGAGTTACTGCACTGCCACATTGAAACTGACCTCAATGTCGGTTTCGCCACCCGCTTGGAGATAGTTGGTGGCATTGAGGCCAGCAAATGCCTTGTTGAGTTCATGGCGCAGGATCACGCGCAGCGCACCCGTGGCAGCGGCCCCAGTCACTACGCGGTTGGCCAAGCCAATGGGCCGGTTGCTGGCATCGGTGTCAGAATAAGTGTGCTGGGCCAGTCCGGTAGGATTAAACACAAAGAAAAACTGGTGCACCGTGCCCTCGGCCGTGATTTCCGCATTTTTGCTCTCCACAGCGGCTCCTTTGACCTTAGCCAAGGCCACGCCCACGTTGTAGGTGGTGTTGGCCCGCAAGGCAGGGGCAGCGATCACCGCCGGCAGGCCACCCGGCCCATCGGCATCCAAAAAGCTGAACACCACGGGGGAGCCACCACCAGTGGGCGAGAAAGTGACCACCATCGAGTTGATCTCTTCCTGCTCATTTTCGGGTTCGGGATCCTTCTTGTTGCAAGCAGTGAAAAGAACACCCCCTAAAATGAGGGTCATGGCCCATTGAGAAAATTTAAACGTTGTCATAAAACTGGATTTAGGTAAGAAAAAAATTAAAAAAAATAGTTTAGGCGCAAGATGAAGTTGCGACCGGTTTCATCGGTAAAATAGCGGAAGCGGTTGAGGTAGTCGCGGTAGGCCAAATTGCCCAAATTCCTAATACTGAAATGGACCGCCAGTTTTTGTTTGCCCAAGGGCCAAGCTAGCCCCGCATCCAGGTGATAAATGGTGTAGCCACTGGGCGGGGCAGCATAATCGCTTTGGCCCTCATACCGCCGCTGCCGGGCCACGCTCAAGCTGTTCACCGACAAATAAGCATCTTGCCATCCCAGCCGGTTGGGAACGCGCCACGTGAGGCCATTCTCGATCCGGTCGGTGGGGATCCATGGCAGATAGGCTTGGTGTGATACATCCCGTGCCCGAACCATCGCGCCTTTGGCGGTGTAGTACACGGCCGGGCCGAGGTTCACCCGCAGCGAACCGTCCAATCCCCAGAAACGCGCATTGGTTTGGTCATAATTAAACACGGGAAAGGCCCCCCGGATGGTCAATTCGGGCGGTAGCTGTGGATTGAGGTAGATGTAGTTGTCAATTTTGTTGTAGTACAACGTGGCCTCAAAGCGGATCTTTGGGTTGGTGTATTGAATGGTATTGATCCATTTGTAGGCTTGTTCGGGGCGCAGATCGGCCCGGCCGAACTCGAGGGCCGCCACCCCGTGGTGCAGCCCTTCGCTGAACAGTTCGTTGGGGGCGGGGGCCCGCCACGCGGAGGCCAAATTGCTCCGAAAATTGAGTTGATCCGACCATTCAAAGTAAGCGCCCACTGTGCCCGAAACATTGTGGAAGTTAAAATCGGGGCGGGTCAATTGGTCGTTCCGATCAAAGCGCCAAGCCGTTAAATGCCGATAATCATAGCGGGCCCCAACTTCCAGTTCAAATGTATTTTTGATCCATTTTTCAATCACAAAAATGCCGCCGCTGCCAGCCCGGTAATCGGGCACGAGCGGCCGGATGCCCGTGCCCGGCACATTGTGGTTGTCTTGGAACAGGCCACTGAGGCCCACGCTGCCCTGCAATGGGCCGATTGGCCGGTGCTCCAGTACTACGTCCAGGGTATGGGTGATCAATTGCAGGTCCAGGGCCGCCCGATCAGTGGCCGCACTGGATCGCCGCTGATCAAACTCGCGGCGCGAATTGGCCTGTAGGCCGTATTGGAAGGTCAGTTTGCCCATTTGGCCCATTTGCAAATGGCCATTGGCTTTGAGCAAGTGGTGGGCGATTTTTTGCCGGGGCGATTGAATGGCATAAGTAAATTCATCATTAAACCGAACGGGATAAACCGGGCGGGGACTTTGGAGGGCAAAATTGAGATCGGTCAAGTTGCCAATGTGCGCACTGGCCAAGATGCCAATCTCGGTGGAAAAGCGGCCGTAGAAAATTTCACCCCCAAATTTTTCCCGGTGATAGCCCACTGCACCCGAAAAATTGACCTCTCGCAAGCCGGTATTGGCCAAAAAATACTGGGGCGTGTGCAGGTTGCCCCCGCGTTTGCCGGTGGCTTGCACCCGCCAGCCGATGCCCCGGGCATAGCCCGCCAAGCTGCCTGAAGCAGTGCCTTGGCGGCCATTGCTTTGGCCCACCAAATGCAGTTCGCCGGTGAGGCCCGGGGCGCGGGGCAGATCGGGCGGGGTGACGATGATCACCCCGCCGAGCGCATCCGATCCATAGCGCACCGCCGCCGCCCCTTTAATCACTGATAATTTGGTGGCAATGAAAGGATCGATTTCTGGCGCGTGCTCCGAGCCCCATTGTTGGCCTTCTTGCCGGATGCCGTTGTTGAGGATCAGCACCCGGTTGCTGTGCAGCCCGTGGATGATTGGCTTGGCAATGGTCGGGCCGGTCTGGAGCAGGTTCACCCCGGTGATGTCCCGCAGCGACTCGGCCAAATTTCCGCCCCGGGCCTTGTCCAATTCGGTTTTGTCAAGGCTGGTGGCCAAGTGCACGGCCCCGGCAGCCTCGCGCTGGGCTTGCACCGTAACAGTTTCCAGCAGCAAGGTGGTTTCTTCCAACCGGATGGCGAGGTGCAAGCCCGAATCCAGTTTGCACCGAAATTGTTGATCGGTATAACCCTGATAACGGATTAGTACCTCATATTCCCCCGGACATAGCCGGTCAAAAGAAAAAAAGCCTTCGCCGTTGGTGATGGTTTGTCTTTTTGGGGTGATCAATCGGATGCTCGCTTGGCCCAATGAACCGTTTGCACTGGTTACTTTCCCCTCGATTGAGCAGTGGCAACCGGGGGATTGGGCCAGTACCTGATTGACTGTCAGGCTCAATATCAATAAGGCGGCGAATCTTTGCACTAGTAGCAGTTGAAACAATGTTGCAAATATAAGTAAATGCAACATAATTGCAAAAACGCACTGACCAGATCAAGCGGGCAAATTTTGAAGAACTTTTAAGCCTGTCAGCGCGAAGGGAAAAGAACGGGAACGGAGCCGGCCCAAAAAAATTCCGGCTGGGAGAACCCAGTCGGAATTTCACAGTCCTTGTGCCCGTTAAACCCAGTCAAAATTGGTTCGGGGTCAGAGAACAAACCTTTGAAAATCAAGTCAACCCATCTTTAAAAACCCCTAAAATCATTTTTTGGCTTGGCACAGTTTGATTCTCCGGTGCGCGGCCATTGCACGAACGCTATTTTTTCGGTTATTCAACGGTTATATTGAAGGTGGCGTCGGCATCGGATACTCCGCCCGCTTGGGGGAAATTGTCGGGCCCAAGGTTAGTAAACCGTTTGTTCAGGGCGCGGCGCAATACTACCCGCAGTGTACCCCGGCCGGGCGGCCCTGTCTCAATCCGGTTGCCCAAGCCGAGGGGCAGGTTATCGCGATCCGCGTCGGTATAGCGGTGCTGCATCAGGCTGGGCGGCACAATCAAAAAGAAAAGCTGGTATTGGTTGTCCAAATCGCGTACTTGGCCGGTCCGATCAGCAATCAACCCCTTCTCGACGAGCCCAAGACTAATATTGGTATTGAAAACTGAATTGGCCCGGAGCGGCGGGGCCGAGATCATCGGTGCCGCCGCTCCGGGCCCGTCGGGGTCGATGTAGTTGAAAGTAATGGGCGAGCCGCCAGTGGTGGAACCAAAAACGATGGTCAGGCTTATGCCGAAGGGATCCGGCACGACGAGGGGGGCGTTGCTGTCCGAGGTGCAGGCAGCCAGTCCGGCCAACAGTGACAAATGACCGACCTGCCGCAAGACCTTTTTTAAGTGAGTGTGCATTGGTTATATTATTGAGAAAGACAAAGTTAAGCCCACTTTTCCTGATCCGAGATCAGGTGGGCTGTTTTATTGATGAGGCCAGACCAAAATGGGGCTGGGGGTTGTCAAAAGGACAAATCGTTGTAAATCGCCTCGCGGTCAGACCAACCAGGCGAGCTTGATCGCCCAATTATTTGAGCGATTCCAACTCGGCCCAATAGCCTTCTTTGGCCGAAGCTTTGAACAGTCCCAGTTCGGCAATGACCGGACAGGCGGTAGCTTGCTGGACGACCAACCGCACCCGATCCGTGGTCACGGGGGCGAAGCGCAACAAGCGTTTATAACCGATGGTCGTGCCCTGCCCGATTTCCTGCCACCGCTCTCCCACCCAAGCTTGCAGGGCAAACCGCTCCACCCGCTGGCCCAGTTTGATGAATTCTTGGATCGAGGCCCGGTCAAACGTTTGGGGAGCGGCCAATTTTACCTCCACCGAGGCGGCGGTCACGGAATCATCGGTGGCCCAGTAAGTGGTTTGATCCCCGTCCGTCAACTGGTTGGGGGCGTACTGGGCCGAGTTGCCCCGGTGGTTGCTGGCAGTGGCGGGCTGGCGGGCTGCCAAGTTGGTGCGAAAGGTTTCCTCCACTACGGAGCGCCATTCTTGGAGCCGGGCCACATCATTTTCGTGGAACAGTCCCCGTTGATCCGGGGGAATGTTGAGCAGGAGTGTCCCGTTCCGCCCCACGGATTTGTAGTAAATTTCCAACAAATGATCCAGACTTTTCACCGCGTTATCTTCCTTGGGGTGATAAAACCAACCGGGCCGGATGGAAACATCGCACTCGCCCACGATCCAATGTGTACCCTTGGGATCGCCCCGGTTGAGGTAGCGCGAGTCAGCTTTGCCCACATCCACGCTGTCGGGATGGAGCATCGACCAGTTGGTGGGCCCGGCAATGCCCTTTTCGTTGCCAATCCAGCGGATGTCCGGGCCTTCGTCAGAGAACATGAGCGCGTTGGGCTGCAATTCGCGCACGAGCTGGCGGTAAGCTGTAAAATCGTACTCCATATCTTTGGCGTTGGGCCCTTTGGCCCCGTCAAACCAAACCTCGGCCACTTCGCCATATTCGGTCATGAGTTCGCGCAACTGGCTGAGATAGTAGGTGTTATAGTTGGCGGTTCCATAGCTGGCCTCGTGCATGTCCCAAGGCGAGAGGTAAAGGCCCAACTTGATGCCGGCCGCGCGGCAGGCATCGGCCACTTCGCGCACCACATCGCCTTGGCCGTTTTTCCAAGGGCTGTTCTTTACCGAGTGTTCGGTAAATTTACTGGGCCAAAGACAAAAGCCGTCGTGGTGCTTGGCCGTGAGGATGAGCGTGCGGATCCCGGCAGTTTGGCAAGCCTGCACCCATTGCTTGGCATCGAGGGCAGACGGGGCAAAGATCTGGGGGTCTTCTTGCCCCGTGCCCCATTCGCGATCGGTAAATGTATTGACCCCAAAATGGGCAAAACCGATGAGTTCCCGGGACTGGTAGGCCAGTTGCTGGGACGATGGCACCACTGCAAGCGGGGCCACTGGTTCAGTCGGTTGATTTTTCTGGACAGTACTAGATTGGCACGCTCCACACAAAATGGTCAATAAGTACAAAAGCAAACCGGGATTTTTCATGATAGCAGGACAGTATTAGTTGGCTTCAGGCCAAAAATAGGTAATTTTTGGGAGCGATCACCCATCGGAAAGCAGCCAACTAGCCCGTCAAGTGGCTGCCCATTGCCAACGGTTTGGCTCTAAGCCAACTTTCCGCTCCCAAATAACGTTAAACCTTCAGAAATAGCACCTATTTTTGCTATATTTGTCCAAAAGCAACCCAGTTTTTATGTTTAAGCCGCTTATGAGAAAGAGGTTTTTGATTGCCACGGCGGTGGTAGTGCCGCTTATTGTGTTGGGATCGTACATGTTACCTTCTTATACCAACCCCTATGCACTCCGTTCAGACATGTCCAAAGAGGAGGTGTTGCTCAAATTGGTTATGCAAAACTTGAACACTGGCCACGTTTCTGAACACACTATTGACAACAAGTTTTCTGAAGAAGTGTACAAGGAATACATCCAGAACTTGGATTTCAATAAATTGTACTTGCTGGAAAGCGATGTGAAGGATTTGACCAGATTCAAGGACAAGCTTGACGATGAGATCAATGAAGGCAAGTATGCCTTTTTTGAAACTTCCAATGAAGTATGGAACAAGCGCCTGGTACAAGCCGAAGGTTTCGCCAACGAAATATTGGCCCAGCCGTTGGATTACAGCAAAGAGGAAAGTTTTGAAACCGACGACGAGAAGCGGGTCTTTGCCAAAACTGAGGCCGAAATGAAAGAAAATTGGCGCAAATACTTGAAGCTTTTGGCTTTGCCGCGTTTGGTGAGTGTCACCGAAATTCAAGAAAATGCGCTCAAATTGGTAAAAGAAGGCAAGAAAAAAGCGGAGGAAGTCAAGATCAAGTCGGAAGCCGAATTGGAGAAAGAAACCCGGGAAGGACTGGCCAAGGACATGAAAAACTTGTTCAGCATGTACCGGGAAATGGACAAGCCAGAGCGGCTGGCCCGCTACTTGAACGCTATCACAGCGGCCTATGACCCCCACACCAGCTATTACGCCCCGCGCAACAAAGAACGGTTTGACGAAGATTTTTCGGGCAAGTTTGAAGGGATCGGAGCCATGTTACAGCAGCGCGATGGAACTATCAAAGTTTCCGAGATCATCGTTGGCAGTGCCTCATGGCGGCAGGGCCAGCTCAAGGCCGGTGATGTCATCCTCAAAGTAGCCCAAGGAGCGGCAGAAGCGATCGATATCACCACCATGCGGCTGGACAACGCCGTACGCCTGATCAAGGGCAAGAAGGGATCGGAAGTCCGCCTGACGGTGCAAAAACCAGACGGCAGCTTGATCATCATCCCGATTGTCCGCGACATAGTGCTCAAGGAAGAAACTTATGCCAAGTCGGTGATCATTAACCGGCCCATTGACAACAAAAAGATCGGGTATATTTCTTTGCCCGGTTTTTACGCAGATTTCAGCAATTCGGGCGGCGGGCGGCAATGCGCGGAGGATGTGAAAACGGAACTCGAAAAATTAAAAGCCGAGGGAGCCGAGGGAGTCGTGTTGGATTTGCGCAACAACGGCGGCGGATCACTGCAAGAAGTAATCAAGATGGTGGGCTTGTTCATCGAGAAAGGCCCGGTGGTTCAGGTCAAAGATCGGTTTGAAGGGGTGAAGATTTATGATGACCGCGATGCCTCCATCACTTACGATGGTCCGTTGGCAGTGATGGTGAATTCTTACAGCGCATCGGCTTCCGAAATTTTGGCTGGTGCCATTCAAGATTACAAACGGGGCGTTATCATCGGGGGGGCCTCCACTTTTGGCAAGGGTACGGTGCAAACCATCGTCGATCTCGATCGGATGCTGCCAGCCGCCTACAACGATGTCAAACCGTTGGGATCGCTGTTCCTGACCATCCAGAAATTTTACCGGATCAATGGCGGAACCAACCAACTCAAGGGGGTCATCCCTGATATTGTCCTGCCCGACAACTATACTTATCTGAAAGTGGGCGAAAAAGAAGAGCAGAACCCCTTGCCTTGGGACGAAATTTCGCCAGCCAAATATGTGGCTTGGCGGTCGTTGGGCGGCAAAATGGCCACTCTGAAAACCAGTAGCCAACAACGAGTGAGCCAGAATGCCACCTTCTCGTTGATCAACAAAAACGCTGAACGGCTCAGAACCGAGCGCGACCAAACCGTTGTGACGCTGAGCTTGGTCAAGTATCGGGCAGAATTGGCCAGGGATCGCGAAGAGGCCAAAAAGTACGAAGGCATTAACAACTTCAGTTCTGGCATTACCCTGTTCAACCCCAAGGTCGATTTGACCGAAATCAACTTGGACAGCACCCGGGTTCAGAAAAACAAAGTTTGGTTGGATGGTCTGAAAAAAGACATCTACCTTAATGAGACTTTGATGGTGATGAAGGATATGATGTAGACAATCAATGTCACCTGATCGAACAAGCCTTGGCAAAAGTCGCAAAACTTTGCCAAGGCTTGTTCTTTGGGCCTTTTTTGATCGTTGGCCCCTGAACGGAAAGAATCTAAGAATCTTCACTTAATTTTGGCCAGACATTGCTGTCCGCTTATGACTCTGAACTTAACCAACATTCAAGCGCCCATTGCGCACGAAATGGACATCTTCGAGAAGAAGTTCCGCGATTCGGTGAAAACACGGGTAGCCCTGTTAGATCGGGTGATGAGTTACATTGTCAAGACCAAGGGCAAACAAATGCGCCCCATGTTCGTGTTTCTCACTGCTGGCATGTGTGGCCAGATTAACGAAGCTACGCACCGGGGCGCGGCCATGATCGAGCTGTTGCACACAGCCACACTGGTCCATGACGATGTAGTGGACGACTCGAGCCACCGCCGGGGCTTCTTTTCCATCAATGCCCTGTGGAAAAACAAAATCGCGGTATTGGTGGGCGATTACCTGCTGTCCCGGGGCTTGCTGCTGGCCGTAGAACACGGGGACTTCGATCTGCTCACCATCATGTCGCGGGCGGTGCGCGAAATGAGCGAGGGCGAGCTGCTCCAAATGGAAAAAGCCCGGGCACTGGACATCACCGAAGCGGTCTATTTTGAAATCATCCGCCAGAAAACGGCCACCCTCATCTCGTCTTGCTGCGGGGTTGGGGCCAGTTCTTCTGGGGCGGACCGCCAAGTTGTGGAACAGATGCGACTTTTTGGGGAAAAGATAGGCATAGCTTTCCAGATCAAGGACGATCTGTTCGACTACGGCAATGCCGAGATCGGCAAACCGGTGGGCATCGACATCAAGGAGAAAAAGATGACCCTGCCCTTGATTTATGCCCTCCAAAAAGCTACTTGGCTAGAAAAAAGGCACATCATTAATTTGGTAAAGAATGAGAGTGAAAAACCCAAAAAAGTGGCCGAAGTAATTGCCTTTGTAAAAAAGTCGGGCGGGATAGAATACGCAACCGAGGCCATGCACCAGTATTATGCCGAGGCATTGCTGATCATTGCCCATTTTCCCGATTCGCCCCACAAGGCCTCCCTCAAAGATTTGGTGAAATATTCGATTGAGCGGGTGAAGTAACGCACTTTATCACAAAATGGCGAGGTTTGTTGGCAATTTGAAATGACAGGGTAATGAAAATTTCATTGGCACAGACAAAACCAATTAGAGGAGACATTTCAGCTAATATTGTCACCCATAAAAGATTAATTCACCTCGCTATTTCATACAAGGCAGGTGCTATTTTTTCCCCTGAGCTTTCTGTGACCGGCTATGAGCCCAAACTTGCAATAGATTTGGCAACCACTCAAGACGACCCAAAATTTGGGGACTTCCAAACAATTAGTAACACAAATAAAATTACCATCGGAATTGGTGTGCCGACAAAGACAAATTAGGGCCTACAACTCAGTCAATATGGCTGCCATTTAAGCCGCATTAATCATGTCCGCAGGGACAAACTGGGGATTAAAAAAACCGGGTCATTCTGGCTAATTTTATTGCATTTTCGAGGTTCCACTGGGCTTTGAAAATAGCCTCCAGAACGGGGAGGCCCAGCTTGGGGGAACCGCACCCCCACGGGCCAAACCTATTGTGGGGCAGGGTATGAGACGCCCCTCGGGGCAGGCAGCTACTGCCCTTTCGAGGCTGACCTTGACACTTGGCGGATCAGTCCCTGCGATGGCAGACATATTACTTTTAGCGTCTTAAACAATATACTTACATTTGGAGCGGATAAACTGCAACCCAAACAGATCGCAAGGCTTTTTAGATTTAGCATCGAATCTGTTAACATTTTGTTTTCCGTAACTCAAAATTTTAATGCACTTTCAATGCTTTCTCATTTTTTATTTGACCGACGTATTGTTACCACACAGTCATTATTATGAT
>Ga0105045_10004924_pt1 | contig 11681 bp, 8 predicted proteins | sample MAT02_FD_78089 | JGI IMG/M metagenome (GOLD analysis project Ga0105045, IMG submission 78089) | Freshwater microbial communities from Lake Fryxell liftoff mats and glacier meltwater in Antarctica - MAT-02 (megahit assembly) | ecosystem: Environmental > Aquatic > Freshwater > Ice > Liftoff... | reverse complement strand
CTTTCTCCGACTTCAATGCATCGGCGATGATCTCGTTCAAGATGAAACTGAATTGCTTTGGCAGGTTGTGCCAGCGCGCGTTCTCTGCTCCACATTGCGCCACGAGCCACAGTTCCTCGGCATCCGTGATGTCGTCATCGTCGTTACTCCGCTTGGTGTAGTAACGCACCACAGAGCGAAACATCGTATCGGCTTCGGGCACTTTGCCGCGCTCTCGCAGCAGCCGGGCCTTCGTGTAGCGGGCACGCAACTGATATTCTTGAATGGCAATCGCGGCATCAGCATCGGCTTCGGCATCGTCCCAGCGGCCAAGTTCGTAGAGCAAGTCGGCACGTGCTGCAAGCAATGCCGGTTCCTTAGGCGAAGCCGTTTTCGCATCATCAAGTATCTTCATCGCCTTTGCGTAGTCGCCACTCATGCGATACGTTTCGGCGATTCCCATGGCAACGAACGGCGCGAGCTTGTCGTCTTTCTTCACGGCTTCGGTGTAGGCAGCGCGGGCTTCTTCGTAGTTGCCGTGGAGTAGCCGATCGCGCGCTTCGACAAGAGCAGCAGGGCGAACCGAATCGGACTTCTTCGCGGCAGGCGCTTTCTGAGCCGAGATGGGCACACTCGGCGAACCCGCGACGAGCAACGCGAACACAGCGAACAACAAGATGCAGAATCCACGCATCGCAAACCTCCCGAATAGAATGAACGCTATCAGCGTACCGCAGCCTGCGAGTGTGGGCAACGGAATGCTATTCATCGAGGAGAAGCCCGTGGCGCGTTTGGTATTAGGAAGCCGGAATAAAAAAAAGCTCGGCGAACTGGTCGCACTGCTGGCCGATCTTCCGCTGGAAGTGACCGATCTTTCGCCTTACCCGCAGGCACCGGAGGTCGAAGAAACGGGAACGACCTTCGCGGAGAATGCCCAACTGAAGGCCCGCCAGCTCGCGCCGATTCTCGGAGAATGGGTTCTTGGCGAAGATAGCGGTTTGGTTGTGCCGGCACTCGGTGGCGCACCGGGGCTGTATTCCGCGCGGTATTCCGGCGAACATGGCAACGATGCAGCTAATAACGCGAAATTATTGAAGGAACTCGAAGGTAAGACCGGTGATGTACGAGCTGCTTATTACATCAGCACTGCGGCCTTGGCGAACCCAAAGGGTGAAATCGTAGCAACCGTGGAAGGACGCTGTTGGGGCAGGCTGGATACGCAACTCCGCGGCGATGGTGGTTTCGGGTACGACCCGTTGTTCATTGTGCTGGAGTATCATCGCAGTTTTGGGGAACTGAGTGCGCGTGTGAAGCAGGCGCTCAGCCACCGGGCGCGAGCGATTGCACAATTGCGGCCGATTCTGCGCATCCAAATGCATGGATAATCGGAATTTTTCCCGGCTGAATTTGTTGGGAATTTGATGGAACTCGCCGAATACTCTTTCCTTTTTTCCGCGTGCCAGTAAATTCAACAATCAGTCGATGGAAGCTTTGTGAAAAGTGGATGTCGATTGCGTTTCCAAGGCTTCGTTCGTTTTTCACCCGTCGGAGGGTGTAGCGTGTCTGTTGAGCAACGTGTAGTCAAAATCGTCTGCGATCACCTGGCTGTAAACCCAGAGACCGTGACGCGTAGTACCAGCTTCCAAGACGACATCGGGGCAGACTCCCTGGATATTGTCGAACTCGTCATGGAACTTGAGGAAGAATTCGATATTCAAATTCCCGACACCGACGCCGAAAAGATCAAAACGGTCGGCGAAGCCATCGACTATATCGAAAAGAAGAAGGCTTCGGGCGAAGGCAAAGCCTAAACGGACCTCTTCATTATGCAACGTCGTCGTGTTGTGGTCACGGGGCTTGGCACCGTCAACCCCCTGGCTCACTCCGTTCCCGAGTACTGGCAAGGCCTTCTCGCGGGACGTAGCGGTATCGCGCTTATTGAACAAATGGACGTGACCCGCTTCAAAACTAAAATCGCCGGCGAAGTGAAACACTTCCAGCCGTCACCAATTATCGACGCACGCTCGGTGCGCAGGCTCGATCGGTTCGCCCAGTTTGCGCTCTTTGCCAGCCACGAAGCGATCCTCGATTCCGGAATCAATCTCGAACAGTACGACCCGTTCCGCTGCGGGGTCATCCTCGGCAGTGGCATCGGTGGCCTGAACGAGTTTGAGGATGGACACACGGTTCATCTGACCAAGGGGCCGGATCGTGTCAGCCCGTTCGTGATTCCGAAACTTATGGCGAATTCCGCGAGCGGTAACGTCTCGTTGCGCTACAAGCTTATGGGGCCGAACACCACGGTTTCCACGGCCTGCTCATCTGCCGCGCACGCCATCGGCGATGCAATGCGTCAGATCGCGTATGGCTTCGCGGATGTCATGCTCACCGGTGGCACCGAATCAACCGTGACGAACATGGGCCTGGGCGGCTTCGTTCAGGCACGAGCTGTTTCGGAACGCAACGACGAACCGACACGCGCGAGCCGGCCATTCGATAAAGACCGCGATGGTTTCGTACTCTCCGAGGGTGCGGGCATTCTCGTTCTCGAAGAATATGAATCGGCAAAAAAACGCGGCGCGAACATCTATTGCGAAGTAAGTGGCTGCGGCAACACCGCCGATGCCTATCACATCACGGCACCGCACGAAGAAGGCATCGGGGCCGCACATGCCATGGCACTCGCCATGCAAGAAGCGGGCTGGAACGCCACCGATGTGCAATACCTGAATGCCCACGGCACGAGTACGCCACTCGGCGATGTCGCGGAGACGCGAGCGGTGAAAGTCGCATTCGGCGAGCACGCCAAGAAACTGATGATCTCCAGCACCAAGAGCATGACGGGCCATCTGCTCGGAGCGAGCGGCGGTGTGGAAGCGATTGCTTGTGCCCTCACGCTCAAGCACGGTGTCATCCACCCGACGATCAACTTGGAACATCAAGATTATGAAGCCGGCTGCGATCTCGACTATGTGCCGAACACCGCCCGCGAAGTGAAAGTGACGAAGTTGCTTTCTAATAGTTTCGGCTTTGGTGGCCACAACTGTTCGCTGGCCATGTCGGTGGTGTGACTGGAGAGTTTGGATAAAAGCTATTCTCCGCGCGGCGAGGTTTGATACCTTAATAATTGGACCGAATTGCTCAAATAGCCCGCCCAGGGTTTCACCATGAGCTACTCTCTCCTGTCGCTCCGCGACGCAGAAAAGAGGCATATTTCTGAGTCCCGTAGGGACGACTGCTCATAGCCCAGGGTGAAACCCTGGGCGGGCTGATAAACTCAATCAGAATGTGTCAATTCTCCCCGCGCAAGGTATAAAAGCCTAAGCCCGTGTCCTTGCGACACGGGCTTAGGCTTTTATCTTTTACACTGTTTTGGCGAGCGAGGGGTCGTAAGACCGCTGTTTCTTGTACTCACAAACAGTCAGATATAGAAGCAGTGAGCTTACGCCCACTGCTCGCCAGATGGGTGAAAACTCACGAAGTCGTTGCGGAAGGGCCAGTCGAAACCGGAATCACTTCCTGGCGCACGGGGGTTTTCACATGCCCTTCACCGAGTAAGAGCAACAACGGTGCGGCAATGTAGATCGAGGAATACGTTCCGACCACCACTCCCATCACCATGACGAACGCGAATAAGTGAACCCCTTCTCCACCGAAGAAATACAACACCGAAACCACGAGGAAGACCGTCATCGCCGCGAGAATCGTTCGGCTCAGTGTTTGGTTCACACTATCGTTGAGCATCTGTTCCGTCAGCCCGGGGTTCTTGCCACGCACTTCTCGGATTCGGTCGAACACCACGATGGTATCGTTCACCGAGTAGCCCACGAGTGTCAACAATGCGGCAACAGCGGCCAAGTCGATCTTGAAGTCGTGCAACCCCAGGATCTGGCCGAAGGTGGTGTCGTAAAGGAAGTGACACAGTGCGATCGCCCCGAGGGTGAACGCGAGATCGTGAATCAGGCAGATGACCGCCGCGAGGCCGAACGTCCAGCTTCCGAAGCGGAACCAGAGGAAGGCGAGAATCGCCAGCCAGCTGAGGACCACTGCTAAAAGTGCTTTGTTGCGGGTATCTGCGGCGAGCGCAGGGTCGAAGGTTTCCAGGCGATCCGGAATGGGCCGAGCCTCGAATGCTTTCTGGGCTTCGTCCATCACGCTGTTGATGGTTTCCATCAGATCTTTCGTTGCCGCATCATCGGGTTTGGCTGCAGTGAGAGGCTTGAAGTAATTGATGTTGCCGAACTTCACCTGCACGGTTTCGTAGCGGCTCGTGCGTCCTTCTTCGTCCGCGATTAGCTGTTTCTTAGCAATCTCTTCTGCTGGTGCAGCCCCCGCTTCAGGAACAACAGTCGGCACGCCCGCCACTTCGAGTTCCGTACTCTTAAAGAAGATCGACTTATCGAATAGAGCCAAACGCAACTGGCGTTCGATGAACCGCTTGAAGTAGCCGGGCGAAGTTGGTTTGTCGAGCTTCACCGTGACGCTCGCACCGTTGCGATCACGCGAGACGACCTTTGCGGCCTCAAGCAACGGCGTACCGCTGGTGTCACGCAGCAATCGGTCCAGGGTAACTTGAACAAGTTCCGATTCGCGTTCCGTGGTCCGGATCGTGAACGACCGACTCTTGCCACGACCAAAGTCATCATCTTTCAAGTAAACTTGTTCAATAGAAGTATCTGGCAGGTGGCTCACGCGATCCTTGAGGTTCGCCAGTTGTGCTTCTTCCGTCTCTCCATCGGGGAGATTCGCCAAAGTGATAATGCTCCGTTGGCCATCTTCATAGACGACTTCGTAGATGTTTTCCGAAGTCACACGCTCGCCGGCATCAGTACTTTCCGTTCCCAGCGATTTTGAGCGCCAGATCACTTCTTTCACTTTCAGTTGTTCGCGTTGGCGTTTCTCGCTGAGTAGATCGAGCATCCCCATTTTGCCATCGCTTCCGCTCAGGCTCCGTTCTTCGCCTGCACGCAAGCGGCCGCCATACGCTGTACCCTTCGTGAAGTCGACGTTGAGCATCTTTTCGCCGCGATACAAGAACAAGGACAAACCCGCGACAGTAAGAAGACCCGTGATGATGAACATCTGGTTGCGGATCTTCATGAAGTTAATCTTCGGTCGGCTGAAAAGCTTGTGCGGGTTGAAGGTCGTCATCCAGCGTTTGTGGAGCCAGAAATCGAACATCAAGCGCGTCATGTAGAGCGAGGTGAACAAGCTGATGAGCAGGCCGAGTGTCAGCGAGACCGCGAAGCCTTTGAGGTTATCATTCCCGAATGTGTACAGCACGATACAAGTGAAGATGCTCGTGAGGTGGGTATCAATGATTGTTCCAAACGCGCGATCGTAACCGAGTCGAACGGCTGCGACAAGGTTTGCGCCCTTCTCGCGCTCCTCGCGGATCCGCTCGTAGATCAGCACGTTGGCATCGACGGCCATACCGAGCATGAGGACCAAACCCGCCAACCCCGGCAGCGTGAACGCGGCATTCACCGCAACCATGAAGCCAATGGTGAGTAGCAAGTTCACGAACAAAGCAGAACACGCGACGAATCCGGCGAACTTGTAATAGATAACCATGAACACCAGCACAACAGCAAACGCACCGAGAACAGAGAATAGCCCTTTGCGAATGGTCGATTCGCCGAGTGTCGCACCGACGGTATTTTCGCTCACGGCATCGGGCTTTAGGTCGGCATTCAAGTTGCCGGAACGCAAGATATTCACGAGCCGGTTCACCGCAGCCTGGTTGAAGCTTCCACCCGAGATTTGGCCACCGTCTCGCAACACTGCTCCGAGGAACGGCGCGGAAACAATTTTATCATCCATGACGATCGCAAGTGTTCGGACTATCGCATCAGTTGGCTTGTTGCGTTCCGTCATGGCACCGAATTTGGATGCACCCAACGGATTGAAGCCGAAGCCGACGGCAGGCTTGCCCGATTTGCCGTCGTCGGTGGAGCGGACGTTTTGCAATCGAACTGCCCCCGTCACGCGGAGGTTGTCCATCGGCGAGACGCGAGTCAATGCGAAGTATTCGACTTGCTTGCCTTGCTCATCGCGGGTTTGGACCTGCTTCGTGAAGTCCCGGCTATAAAGCAAATAGTTGTAGCTTTGGTTTTTTTCCGTGCCACCCTGAACGATATATGTGCTACCACGCAGCGTCTTGAGAGTATTCCAGAGATCCCGACCCGACTTCCTCGTTTCTTTCGGATCGCCAAAGCGGTTACTGAGTTCCAATGATTCCCGTTCTTCCGTTGCGAGTTCCACCCATTCATACCGCACTTCCGCTTCTTCGCCTTGAGCCTTGACAACGAACGTGCCTTCGGGTGCCATGGGTGGCTTACCCCGTTTAGCGAGTTCTTCAAGCCGGGCTTTGTTGCTCGGATCGCTAAAGAGTTGTTGCGCTTCTTCCCAAGCTTTGGCATCGTCGGTGGAATTTGCCAGAATGCGGAATTCGAGCATCCCGGTTTGCTTGACCAAGTTGCGAACTTCTTCGACGAACTCGGTATTTGCGGCTTCTTTATTGCTGCCCGACGAGCCAGCGAAAGGCAAAATGATTTCGACGCGGGAATCGCCGACGGGTCTCACGACGACGTTTTTCAGGTCGTTCGGGTCGATCCGGCGCTTGAGCTTTTCCGCAAGCTTGCGCATATCATCGCCAGTGATCGGAGTGTTGCTCTTGGATTCGGTGCGTTCTTTATCGACTTCGTAGACGAGAATCGTACCGCCCGCGAGGTCGATCCCGCGTCGGAATCCAACTTGCCCATGCGATTCCTTATACAAGCCCCAGCCGGTATAAGCCCCGGCCAGCAGCGTGGGAATAAGTACGATTAACAAGCCACGAAGAAAGTTGCGTCGCATGACTCGCCTGAAAAAGTATTGTGAAACGGAGAAAACTGAACCGAATGCAAATCGAACTTTAAAACTTCCGGCCGGGTGAGCCGTGTTTTTGTTAGCACGAAGCGCAAACGAGTGGTGTTTCAGAACCCTTCACCCGGCTCGCTTCGCTCGCCGACCTCTCCCCGGCGGGGAGAGGTGAAGAGGCGCACTGGATGGCGTGGAAACACAAACCCCGTCATTATTATACAACCACAATCTCTTACCCTCTCCCCGTCGGGGAGAGGGTGGTTGCGCAGCAACCGGCTGAGGGGTACTTGAGAACTAACTAAGAACCCCTATATTCTTTAGCTCTTCACTTCGGGGGTATCTTCGCCGAGTACCCGGGCCACGCTGCTGCGGAGCACGCGGAACTTGGTGTCTTCCGATTGAATCGTGATTTCGTCTTCGCCGTCTTTGGCCTTCACGACTTTCCCCAAGATGCCCGAATTCAGCACGATTTTCACGCCGGGCTTGATGTTCGCCAGCATCGCGGCCTGTTCGCGGCGTTGTCGACGTTGTGCCGGGAGCATCACAACCAGAAAGAACAGCCCGAAGATGGCGATCATGAACAGCGGATTCGCCCAGAACGGCGCAGCGGGCGCTCCACCTTCGCGGGGGGCAGCCGGTGCCGCACCTTCAGCTTGAGCAATCAAAGCAGTCCAATGCATCGTACAAACACCCTATGCAGTAAGCCGCGAGACGAGGCCCGCGGCTCGGTAAGGTCGGTAGAATCGGAAAGCACATACTAGGCAGGGGTGTCCCATCGGGCAAGGCAGGCCTGGTGGAACTCGCCAAACGCTTGGGCACGAATCGCTGTGCGGGCTTCCGCCATGAGCCGCAGATAATACGCAATGTTGTGCAAACTGAGCAACGTCGGCCCGAGCATCTCATCGGCGGCAAACAGATGGTGCAAGTAGGCCCGGCTGAAATTCGCACAGGTATAGCAGTCGCAATCGGACATCAACTTCGCGGCATCTCGCCGATGCCGCGCATTTCGCATCCGCAAGGTGCCGGTACTCGTGAAAGCTAACGCATTTCGCCCGCTGCGTGTCGGCATCACGCAATCAAACATGTCGATACCCGCTGCAATCCCAACCAGTAAATCTTCGGGCCGGCCCACGCCCATGAGGTAGCGTGGCTTGAATTCCGGCAGCAATGCGGCACAAGCAGGAAGTGCCGCGTGCATCGCACCTGGCGATTCCCCGACGCTGAAGCCACCGAGCGCATATCCGGGAAAATCGAGAGCGACGAGCGATTTCGCACACTCCGCCCGCAAGCCGATGTTCGTTCCGCCCTGCACGATCGCAAAGAGCGATTGATCCGCACGCGATTGATGCTTCAAGCAGCGTTCCGCCCACAATAGCGACCGCCGCACGGCATTCCGCAATGTCGCTTCATCGGCATCGCCGGGCGGGCATTCATCGAGAACCATTGCGATATCCGAGCCGAGATTCTGTTGAATCTCGACGGCTTTTTCCGGCGTGAGTTCCAGCGGCGTGCCGTCGATGTGCGAACGAAACTTCGCTCCGTGATCGGTGATCGTGCGTTGTTCCGCAAGGCTAAAGACCTGATAGCCGCCGGAATCCGTGAGGATCGGCCCCGGCCAATTCATGAACTTGTGCAGGCCGCCGAGATCGCGGATGAGTTCATCGCCGGGCCGCAGCGCGAGGTGGTAGGTGTTGCTGAGAATGATCTGCGCGCCGGCTGCTTTGAGTTGATCCGGCGTGAGGCCTTTCACCGTGGCGAGCGTGCCCACGGGCATGAACATTGGTGTGGGGAATGAGCCATGTGTGGTGGTTACTCGGCCCAATCGCGCGGAGCCGGAAGTGCATTCGAGATCAAATGTCACACGGCATTGCAATCGAGGAGTACCAAAAAGAATGAGCGGCAGATGCAAATCTGCCGAGATGGAACCGATTTTTCACCACTTCAGAATGAGAGCGATGGTGCCGCAACTGAAACCGAGGGAGTACGGAGGCCGTTGGCATTGATTCCAGCGACTTCCCGAGCACCCCTTATTCACGAGTCCTGGAATCATCCCCATTTTCTGGAATGACCATGCGCCACAACGACTTACGACACCTGCTCCACACCTCAATTCGACTCCAAAACAGCATTGATTCCGGAAAACTCTTCTGGAACCAAATGACGACCTGTTAGCCCGCAGGGTCAGCGCGACGTGGTTCTATGAAACGCATCGTCGTTCGCAGAACGCACAACGTCGGTGCTGTTTGATCTTGCCTTTGTTAGCCGGACGCGCAAGCGACGGTCGGCTTTTCTTCATGAGGAAAATCAAAGCACAGTCGCTCGCGCGTCCGGCCAACCAAACCATCAATCGCCGCGGAGTTTCAATCCGAGTTCTGTCAGTTTTTCCCGGACTTCGTGCAGCGAGGTAATCCCGAAGTTCTTCGCTTCCATGAGGTCGTCTGCGGAGCGTTGGCAAAGTTCGCCCAGCGTGGTGATGTTCGAGCGGTTCATGCACTTGCGGGCACGCACCGACAGGTTCAACTCGCTCACGGGCTTACTCTGCATCGCTTGTTCTTCTTGCGACAGGTTCGATTGCGGGCGATAGCGCACTTCGTATTGTTGGCCTTGGTCGAGCGATTGCCCGATGCGCATGCTCTTGTGATCCATGATCGCACGAATCTCTTCGAGCGAGGTTTCGCCGAAGTTTTTACTGGCGAGCAATTGCGATTCACTCACGCGACTCAGGTCGCCGAGCGTGCGAATGTTCATACGCTTCAGGCAATTGCGGCTCCGCACACTGAGTTCAAAATCTGCGATCGGCGTTTCCATGATCTGCTTGAAGTGCGCGCTTTCGACTTCAATTCCCGTTTCGATGGTGCTGGTAATCGCGGCTTCGGCATCGCGGCAATAGAGCAAGGCGCGTTCATCGGTCGGGTCAGCTTTCACCAATCGGCGGAAGCACTCGGCGGCTTTGTCGTACATCTCGTTATCTTCGTACAAAATGCCGAGGTTATTCAGCACGCCCTTGCCAATGGGCGGATGCCGCAGGCAGCGTTCGTAGTAGTCCATCGCCTTGTTGTCGTTCCCGGCGAGGTCGTTCAGAAACGCCAAGCGGAAGAGCGCGCCGGAATGGCTGGGGTCGAGGTCGAGTGCTCGTTCGTAGGATTTCACGCCGCGAAGTGTCTCGCCGTCCCCTTCCGCGAGGCTACCATCTTGGAAGTGATATTCCGAGTTGTGCGCGGCGAGGTCTTTGAGCTTCACCAAAATCTGCTTCGCTTGGGCGGCTTCACCTTGCAGTCGCAGCACGCCAGCGCGTTGCAACTGCACTTGTTGCGCGGCGTAGCCGGATTTTTCCGCTTTATCAAAAGCCTTAAGCGATTCATCGTACTGATGGCTGAGGGTATACGCCCGACCGAGGAAGAACGCCGCGAGTGGGCCTTCCGATTGCTTCAAGTGCTCAATGGCAACTTGCGTATGGCCGAGGTAGTAATGGCAAACGCCGATCTTGAGATGCAATTTTTTAAGTTGCGGGCCAGCGGCGACGGAGATGCGTTTTTGCAGCGTATCGTTGATGTCTTTGAGTGCGCGGATTTGGTTCGGACCCTGAGCCAGGCCCTCGCGCAGCTTCGTTACCATGCTCCCTTCAAATTCTTCGCGTTCGACGAGCAACGCCTTCAAATCGATGACGGGTTCAGTCACGTTCCAAACTCCAGAAATTCCAACAGTGTCGCTCACGGTTAAGAAAAACCGTCAGCGAACCAGCCCTTGCCGCGTGTCGGCGGAGCACGCGATGGCCGGCAAGCAAAGTGTGCGCCGAATTACCAATTATAGTCGGAGCGAGTATTTCGGCAAGTGAAGTGTCCTTTTGACCCAGATTGAACATCTAGTAGCTACAGATCTCCTCGGGTTTAACGGCAAGGTGTTTGGCGAGAGCTTCCAGCGTGGAGTTCTGAATGCGAGTCGATTTTCCTAGTTCAATTCGAGCAATAGTCTTGGCGGAAATCTCGGGTTGGAAATCGCCTTGATTAAGACCTCGTTGCTTACGAAGCCGGCGAAGTGCCGCACCGAAAGTATTTTCATTTTCCAATCGCTTCTTGGAGATCGACCTTCGATACACGGGGTCGAATTCGTAAAGTATTGCATCTACTGCTGCTTCGTAGTCTCCCAACTTCACAGTTTGACCAGAATCTATGACTGAGAAAGCATTGAAATCAGGAACAGTTCCATCTCCGGACTTCTGAAATGCTGAAAACGGCACGGTAATAGATTTCAAATTGCCTCGCCAAAGCGTGACAGTCTGAGTTGCTGTATTTACGAAGCCACCGATCATGAGGTCCGAATAATTCACTGCCTGGAATACTTCTGCCAATTCTTCTGGAGGGAGGAATCCGCCATCAATGCTGTAGGCTATTCGTTGAAACACGGACGACAGCGCTGGGATCGTCTTCGTGTTGAGTGCGTGGATGAACAGCCCCGTTCCGAGTTTATGTTGAGAATTCAGGGCACCACTCACGAGTGCATCCGTGAGATCGCTGGAGTAGCTGATCCAGACAGTGCCTTTTGCCGCGTGAGCAACAGCATCGGATATGTTCGCCTTGGAGGTGATTACTGTTGGATGCAAACCGGCAAACGCCAAGGCTCGCTTCGGAGCGCGATCCAGCAGTATCGTTGAGTGTTTTGTCTGCTTCACTTTGACGGCCATAATATGACTCCTCACTCTTGCCCAGCGATTGGATTATTCGGGTACATCACATCCCAGATTTCGCAGAGTTGTAGCCAATTCGCCGGCATGAGGATGAGTTCAATCAGCTTCACGGGTACATCAGAAGGATCGGGGTCATCATCCATAAATCGCCCGG
>Ga0105045_10004922_pt1 | contig 11682 bp, 7 predicted proteins | sample MAT02_FD_78089 | JGI IMG/M metagenome (GOLD analysis project Ga0105045, IMG submission 78089) | Freshwater microbial communities from Lake Fryxell liftoff mats and glacier meltwater in Antarctica - MAT-02 (megahit assembly) | ecosystem: Environmental > Aquatic > Freshwater > Ice > Liftoff... | reverse complement strand
TCGAGCCTCAACGCCGCTGCCGGCGCAGTGGTCGCCAACACCGTGGTCGCGAAACTCGGCGACGACGGCAAGGTCGACATCTTCAACCACGCCGGCACCACCGACCTGATCGTCGACATCTACGGCTACTTCACGTAGCCGGCATCCACGGCGCAGCGGCGGCAAGGCGGAGCGCGAAGGCTGGTGTTCAGACCGCTGCCATACCGTTTCGGGACGAACTGAGATACAGGTTCGCGACTCTGGATGCTGTCGAGCAACGCAATGGTGCGCCGATCGAACGAAGGCGCCGGGAGGGGCGTCAGGCGGGGGAGGGGGTGGCGTCGTTGCGGCGGCGGAGGCCGGCCACGACGATCAGGCCGATCGTGTTGGCCTGCCCCAGTGTCACAAACCCCGCCCCCACCCGCTGAAATCCGGTTCAACGCGCCCCGAGACCAGACCGAGCCACCCAGCACCGCACCCCCACAGAAGAACCATCACCGACCCCCACACAAGACGTCAGGCGGTGGATTCAGGTAGAGCGGTGCCGGCAGCGGTATCAATTGTCTGGGGATCGGAGGCCCTCCCTACTCGAGTTCCGTCAACAACCCCAGTGCGGACTGGCTGGAACTCAAGTTGACCCTGCTTCACGCCGATGGTCTGAGCGGACGACGGCGTGTCGACCTGCATTCACCGTCAAAGAAGGAAGCAATCGGCGCATGGCAGTCCTCTCACGAATCAGAGACCGTAAAGGCCGAGCGTTTTTGACTGGAGGTGCGCTGGCGCTCGTCGTGGCCGCTGTCTACGTTGCGCCGCAAGTCGCCGCGGCGATCGTCATGCCCGCTGCAGAGTCTGTCGATGTCCTCACGACTGATCAATCGCTGACGCAGGGAGCGGTGCCACGTGGGTTGGCTAGCGACGTGCGAGGGCCGGCCATAGCGCTGTCGACCGATCCTTGCGACCCGAGTGTGCGCTTGACCGGGGACCAGAACTTTCGCCCTGCGGTGAGATTGTCGGTCGCTACTCCGGCGATGGGGCAGACGACATCTTCGACCTGCGATCGGGATGCGACCTCCTCCAACCAGCCCCCCAAGCCATTGGACAACTGCACGGTATCACCTATCCTCGTGCCGTCGTGCGGTGCGTGGCTAGGCGCCGCCACAACCGATGCGGCGAAAAGGTACGACTACAGTGTAGGACTGGCCGAATACGAGGCGATCGCGCTCAACGAGCCCGACATCCAACACTTCTACAGATCAGGCGGGGCACCGTTCCCGACGAGCACGCAGCGGGCGCTCGCCAATCGCCCCGGTCACCAGCGTTCGCTCCTGCTCTTCAACTGGAAGCCGTCGACATCGCACACGTGGCGGCAGATCGCCGACGGTGCCGCAGACCATCTGATCGAGTCGGCTGCAGCCGGCATGCGTGCCTACCCGCACAAGTTCTTCCTGACGATCTGGCACGAGCCCGAGAATGACTTCGGACCCGGGAGCCAGCCCGCTGACTATGTGGCCATGTACCGCCACGTCGTCACCAAGCTCCGTGCGGTGGGCGTCACCAACGTTGTCTATGTCTGGAACATGATGGGGTACTCGGGCTACGGCCACCTCTACGACTCCCTCTATCCCGGTCACGATGTCGTCGACTGGATCGCGTGGGATCCGTACTCCAAGAAGGGCAGGAACATGGCGGAACTCATCAATGAGAACTGCTGCCGGGTGAAGAACTGGACGGGCTTCTACGACTGGGCGACCCGCACGGCGCCCGGCAAACCGCTCATGCTCGCCGAATGGGGATTCGACCTCCTCGAGAATCCGAACGGACCCAGTGCTCTTGACACCGGGGCAGCGATGATCCGCACGCAGTTTCCAGAGCTCAAGGCACTGGTGTACTGGAACGAGAACCGCAAGGGTCAGTATCGCATCGACACCGACACGGTGCTCGGCCGCTCATACGGGCAGGCGTATCAGCGATTTGCGAACGACCCCTACTTCAACGCAACGCCGACTACTTCGGACCCCTGACCTGGGACCGCTCAGCTTGCGTCGGTGTCGTCGTGGCGGTTTGTGCGGGGGAACCGGGACGTCCACCAGGTTGCTGACAGGACTGGGAAATGGCTTGAACCGGTGACGACGGCGATCTTGATCTCGGATGTTCCGACGCTGTCGAGGTCGTCGATGACCTGCTCGATGCTGCTCGCCATCGTGTCGTCTGAGACCAACAGGAGTGTGACGTCGGCGGTAGCGGCGAGCGCGATGCCGGCCGGTAGGACGTCGAGAGCCGGCCGTGGGACGAGGACTAGGTCCTTCGATGCCAGTGCCCTCTCCATCGCCGCCGACGGAGCCGGTCCGGGCTGCCGCTCTCCCGCTCTGGTTGCTGCAGATCTGCTGTTCCGTACGATCGAGGTGGAGATCCCACTGTCGCGTGACGCTGTCCTGAGTTTGGCGGCCAGGACCTCGGCGGCGGCGTCGGCGATGGTGTCGCTCTCGACTTGGAGGATGAGCACGGTTCGGCCAAGTTCTGGTTCTCGCTGTTGTCCGTAAGCAAGCCGCACCAGCAACCGCCCGTAGACCTTGGCGGACTCGCCGGCATCGACATCCTCGTCGAGGCGCGGGAGACGCACGATTTCTTCGATGCCGAAGTGGCTGGCGGCGGTCACACTGCGATACCGATCGTCGTATCGATCGCGTAACAGCGCAAGGATGAACCCGATCAGCGCACCGGCGAGCAGACCGGAGAGCAGGATGATCGGCGACCCCAGCCCGACCGGGCTCACCGCGGTGTCCGGTTGGACGACGACTCGACCCGTCTCGATCTCGGCCCCCAACTGGTCGAGCTCTGCTGAGACCGAACCCAGGCGACCCAACGCCACCTGCTGAACGTTTTCTAGGCCTGGAAGGGCATCGCCGTTCGGCGTACCGACGGCCTCTTCGTTCGCAATCTGTCGGCCCAACTCGTCAAGTTCGCTGAGCAACGAATCCTGCAACCCCTCCAGTTGTTGGCGGCGCTCTCGGCTCACCGAGTTGATCGCAGCTTGTCGATTCTCCAGGAAACGGTCGCTGTACACCGAGGCCCCGTCGATCGCCTGGTCGGTGGTCGGTGCCTGACTGGCCAGGATGAGAATGTCTCCGGTGGCGGCCGCAATCGCGCTGGTTCGGGCCTGGATCACGCTGAGCTCGAGGCCAAGGTCATCGGCAACCTGGCGGAGCAACTCCGTCGAGCGCGCGACCGTCGCCCACGTGTCGATGTCGACCGTGCGTGCCCGACCGCCGCTCGGACTCGCCTCGTTCTCGGCGGCGATCAGCAGCAACGTAGAGCGTGCTTCGTAGCTCGGCGCCCTAACCGACACGAAAACCTGTGCGGCGACGATCCCCAGGAGCGCGCACAGCCCTAGAAGGAACCATCTGCGGCGCAGGATCGCCATCAGGTCGGGGGCTACCTCGACCTCCGCAGACGTTCCGTGGGCGCCGATTTGTCGGGGTTCGTTCATCGGGCGGGAATTCTACTCCTCGACACTCGGACGTGGTGTTAGCTCGGGCGTTCACCGCCAGTCCGCCGATGGATCTGGGCGAGGTACGTCGACGCGGCAGGCTGCAACCGGGCTATCGTGAGTCACGGTCGTTTCGATCGGTCGGCCGGCGGACGGTGATCAGAACGGTCGTAATCGGACAGGCGAGTGGAGGCGGTAGAGGTGGTCGAGACGACGGACGGGCTGCGTGTGTTGCTGGTCTCCTCGGCGGGTGGTCATCTTGCGCAGCTCCTCCAGCTCGAGCCGTGGTACGCCGAGCACGACGCGCGATGGGTCAGCTTCGATCTCCCTGACGCGAGGAGTCTGCTCCCGACCGAACGGACCGTCTGGGCGCATCACCCGACGACGCGCAGTCTCAAGAATCTGGCGCGCAACACGGTCCTCGCATGGCGCGAGATCCGAAGTTGGCGTCCCGAGGTCATCATCTCGTCGGGCGCGGGCGTCGCCGTCCCGTTCTTCTGGATCGGCAAGTTGTACGGCGCACGGACCGCCTATGTCGAGGTCATCGACCGGATCGACACCCGAACAGTGACCGCTCGACTCGTCTCTCCCGTGACCGACCTCTTCGTCGCTCAGGAACAGTCGCAGTGCGAGCTGTTCACTGGTAGCCATCTGATCGGCCGGCTCCTGTGATGCTGATCGTCGTGTCGGTGGGAACCGACCATCATCGCTTCGACCGCCTGCTCGGCTTGGCCGCTGCTGCCGCAGATCGACTCGGGGCCGACATGGTGGCGCAGTCGGGTTTTACACCGCCGCCCGCCGGATCCGAGTCAGTGGATTTCATGCCTGCGACCGAGCTGGCGGAGCTCATGGGTCGGGCTGATGCCGTCGTCTGCCACGGTGGCCCCGGCACCATTGCGCTCGCACGAAGCGTTGGACACCGGCCGATCGTCGTCGCTCGCGACCCCGAACTCGGCGAGCATGTCGACGACCATCAGATGCGTTTTGCCGGCAAGCTCGCCGCTGAGGACGTCGTCGACTGCGCGTCGTCGCTCGATGACCTCATCGCCCTCCTCTCGAATCCTCGGCCCAGGCTCCAGGAGCGAACCGGCCAGACGAACGAAGACGCGGTCCGACAGTTCGCTGCGCTCGTCGAGAGTCTGATGGCGGGAACGCTCGCGCCCCGCCGATGGCGCGACCGGTTCCTCCTCCGGCGGGTTGATCGCCCGCGGACCAGTTCGGGTCCACGGTGACAACCGGCGTTCGAACGCAGTGGTTCCGGCCCGGCTGGATCGTCTTCGCCCTGTTCACGTTGTACCCGGTGTGGTGGTTCCTGGGTATCGGCCAATTCGTCTGGGCCATGGCAGCTTTGCCGCTGGCAGCGTGGGCGCTGCGGCAGCGGCGGTTCAGGCGCCCGCCAGCGGTCTTCTTGTTCGGCCTCTACATCGCGTGGGCGACGTTCACGATTGTCCGGCTCGACAGCGGAGGGCGTCTGCTCCTGTTCGGATTGCGCTATGGCGTTTACCTCACCTCGCTCGGACTGGCGTACTACGTCTACAACGAGCGGCGAGTGCGGCGCGAGACGTTCGTCAACTGGATTGCGCTGCTCTGGGTGTGGGCGATCATCGGGGGTTATGTTGGTTTGTTGGTGCCCAATGGGCGGCTGAACGTGACCGCGGCGAGTCTGCTCCTCCCGCGTTCGCTGGCCGACAACAATTTTGTCGGCGTCCTCGTTCGTCCGCGTTTCGCCCAGGTCCGCAACTACTTCGGTGTGGATTTGCCACGGCCGTCGACACTGTGGGCCTACACCAACGAGTGGGGTGGCAACGTCGGGCTGCTCACACCGTTCTTCCTCGCAGCGACGCTGTTTTCTCCTAGCCCCCGGATGCGGCGCCTCGGTGTGATCGGGTTGATCGTAGGGACCCCGCCGATGATCCTGTCGATGAATCGGGGCCTCTGGATCAGCGTGGGGGCGATCCTGGTCGTCGTTGCCGTTCGCAGCTTCCTCGCCGGCCGTACCGCACCGTTGAAGGGTCTCGCCATTGCTATCATCGCCCTCGTCGGCGTGATCGTGTTGACACCGCTCGGCACCGTCGTCACGGGCCGCCTAGGGGATTCCGATGCCGGTGCCCGGTCGCGCATCTACGCCGAAGCATGGGAGGGTGCGCAGAAGTCGCCGTTGCTGGGTTGGGGAGGGCCCCGTCCGTCGGTAGACCCGCTCGCACCGGCGATCGGCACCCACGGGCACCTCTGGTACGCGATGTTCTCCCACGGACTCGTCGGCGCTTTCCTCTACGTTGCGTTCTTGATCTGGGCGGTGTTTCTCGTCACGCGACGACGCGATCCGATCTCGATCATGTTGGCCAGCGTCGTGGTGGTCGGGGCGCTGCAGATGTTCTTCTACAACATGTTCTCCGGGTCGTTGCCGCTCATTCTCGTTGCGCTGGGGCTCTGCTTCCGAGAGAGCAGCCCTCCGCCCGCACGCGAACACCTCAAGATCCGAGGTGCCAAGATGGCGAACTCGATGGCTGCCTATCAGGGGTCATCCGTGGCGAAGCTTCGGCGATGAACACGTCGATCAGCACCGAGTCGCGAGCGCAGCTCGCCCGGGTCGCTCGAGGTGGGGCGCTGAACCTCGTGGGTGCCCTGGTGGCGGCGATCGCTGGCTTCGCGCTCGTGGTGGTGGTTGCGCGGGCCTTCAGTCCGACCACGGCGGGCGTGCTGTTCGCTAGCACGTCGGTGTTCCTGGTGGTGGTCAGCCTCGCCGTCTTCGGCGCCGACACCGGGCTCATCCAGTTCATCCTGCGATTCGAAGAGGGCGGTCGGTCAGCCGACATCCCGACGGTGTTGCGAAGCGCCCGTCGGCCGGTGCTCGTGACAAGTGTCGCCATAGCGGCGGCGGTGCTCCTCTTCGCCGGTCCGCTGTCCGACCTGCTCGGCTTGGACCATCCCCGATCGCCAGCGGTGCTTCGCGTGCTCGGCGTGACCGTTCCGTTCGCGGCGATGGCCCAACTCGCCCTCAGCGAGACGCGTGCGCTCAGCCGGATGCGCCCGACCGTGCTGATCGACAACCTGTTCCGGGCGACCGCGCAGACGATCGCTGCAGTCATCGTCGGTCTCCTCGGCGGCGGTCTGTTGATGCTCAGTGTTGGTTGGGCACTGCCCTATGTGATGTCAGCAGCTCTGGCCATTCCGACAGCCCGCTGGTATCTGCGGCGTCAGAGCCGACGGTGGGCCGAGGTCGGCGCTGCCGATCCCGCCGAGGTTCGCCGCGAGTTCCGTCACTACACCTGGCCGCGTGGTGTCGCGCGGGTTTCCCAGATCGTGGTCCAGCGCGCAGACATCATCATCATCGCAGCGATGTTGGGAGCTGCGCCTGCTGCGATCTATACCGCCGCGACCCGGTTCGTCGTCGTCGGGCAGATGAGCGCGCAGGCGATCTCGAACGTCCTGATGCCTCGGCTCGCACAACTTCTGCCCCGACGAGACATGGTGGTCGTGAGCGACGTGTTCAAGATCTCGACAGCCTGGTCGATGGCAGTTGCCTGGCCCCTCTACGCAGTGATTGCTTCGTCGGCGAGTTTGTATCTCGAGGTCTTCGGTGAACGGTATGTGGGCAACGACGGGGTCCCGGTCGTGGTCACCATGTCGGTCGCGATGATGATCACGACCGCTGCCGGCGCGCTCGATTCGGTGCTGTTGATGAGCGGCAGGAGCATGGCCAGCCTGGTGAACGGGTTGGTTGCTGCATCGCTCAACGTGGCGTTGTGTCTCGTGTTGATTCCGTGGATCGGCATCGTTGGGGCGGCAATTGCGTGGGCCGTTGCGGTTCTGGTCCGCAACCTGCTCGCATTCATTCTGGTGCGACACGACCTCGGGCTCACCCCGCTCAGCCCGGCAGCGGCACTCGTCGCAGTCGCGGTGATCGGCTGCTACGTCGTGCCGCTCGTGGCGCTGTCAGTTCTCGGACTTCTGACTGTGTCGGGATTTGCTGTCGCCGTCTTCGTCGGCACGATGGTGTACGCCGCGATCATCTGGCGGGGAAGAGCAACCCTCGAACTGAGGGTGTTCCGTTCGGTGCTTCCGAAATGGTTGGCGCGCCGCCTCGACGAGGACGCTGCGGCGGCGTAGCGGAGATGACCGGGTCGGTCAGGACAGCCAGCGATCCAGCACTTCGAGCGTGGCCACGCTGCGCTCGCGGATGAGGTGCCCGCCGTCGCGATGGGCGGCGGGTAGATATCGGCTCGCCATGGTCAGTAGGTAGCTCGACGCGCTCACGAGCTGCTCACGATCCTCCGGTGCGGCTCCTGCCGTACGTAGACCACGATCGATCGCAGCGGCGATGTCGCCGCCGCCGAGTACGACGCTGTCGTTGACGTAGTAGTGGTATCGGTCGAGGCCGACGGGCACCCCCGTCTGGAATCGCTCCCAGTCCCACACCTGGACGCGTTCACCCCGCCACGCCATGTTCCACGATGTCCAGTCGCCGTGCCAGGCGCCGATCGCCCGACGTCGGGCGCCCGCCAGGTCGGCCAGTCGCTCCGCCGCGAACTGATACGCGCGACGCTGCTCGGGATCGGGGATCAGCTCGGCTTGCGCGATCGTCCGGTCCCACCACGGGGCCTCGTCGAGGCGTTGTGCGCCCTCGTCGAAGGAGCGAGCGAGTTCGTCCATGGCGCGGATCGGGGGACCGGCGCGTTTCGGCTGACGAGCCCGGGTGTGCAGCGAGGTGATGACGAGCAGAAAGAGGCCACGCCACTCCCCGCGATGGATCAGGCGCGGAATTTCCATCGTCTCCCACTCGCGCGTTCCTAGTCGCTCGAGCGCCGTCGCTTCACCGCGAACGTCGACCTGGGACTCTTGGCCGGTCGCCACCTTCACGAAGGCGAGGCTGTGACCCCGCTCGTCGAACACCTGGAGAATCGGCTTGCGGTTCACGCGTGCCGTTCCGACACCGATGCTGAACGTGACCGGTCGTCCGAAGATCTCTGCGAGGTGGTCCGACAGGGCATCGTCGCCGCGGTGGTCGATGCTGAACCTGTCGGCGAACAACGCTGCGCCGCCCACCCTCAGGGCTGCTGCGCCGGCGAGCCGCTCCGCCGTTGCTTTCACGGAGAGTGATGCGCTGAACCGTCGCATCGCTCTGGAGGCTGCGGCGCGGTTCTCCAGCGGGACGAGGAGTCGTGGAGATGCCGCGTTGGGAATGGCGATCAGGTGGTGACCGGCACGCGACGTGCGGCGGCTCCGGGTCAGCGTCACGGCATCGGCGTCGGGCCACAGGAGGTGCAGCGTCTCGATCAGTGCGCCGGCCGCATCCGACTGCTTCGACTCTCCGGACATGTGTCGACGGACTCTAGCCAGGCAGATGCGGCTTCGACGCGAGCGGCTCGCGTGCTCGGTGGTTTCTGTGGGAGACACGTGAGAACTACCTGAATTCTGTGACGGAGAGAGGTCGGTTGACCGCGCCCTGTGCTATATGCCCAAGAATGTGGCAAGAGATTCGACGACGTCTTCCATTGCGTCTTAGAGGCTGGTAAACCCAAGTCGTCAACTGGCGCGACAGGTGCCGGTTCAAGAAGGGTGGAACGTAGATGGGCACATCAGTCGTGGGAGAGGTTCTGCCCTCCACATCAGGTGAGACGCATGAGCGTCGGAACGTAGCCGGGACTCGTCGGCGCGACTCCGATCCGGCTGCTCGGGTGCGCCAGATGCGTCGTTTTCCCGCCCTCGTAGCGTTGTTCGCAGCGGTCGTCTCGGCGGTCGTCGTGTCGTTGCCACAGCAGCAGCCAGCGATCGCCGCCACGCCGATGGGAACCCACGGCAACCGGATCGTCAGCGAGACGGCGCCTGTGTCGTGGACACCACACGTCAATGACGGGTACGTCCAAGCGATCGCCGAGGTTGGAAACCTCGTCATCGCCGGAGGCAACTTCTCGACGGTCGAGAACCCGAACCGCACGCAGCAATTCGCCCGGAACCACATCTTCGCCTTCGAGAAGGGCACCGGGGTGATCAGCGCCACGTTCGTCCCCGAATTCAATGGTGAGGTCACGTCGATCGTTCCGACGGGTGACGGCCAGTCGGTCTTCATCGCCGGCGGGTTCAACACGATCAACGGCGAGACGCAGCGGGGAGTCGTCAGGGTCAACATCTTCACCGGCCAGCGTGTCACCCAGTTCAAGACGCCGTCGTTCAACGGACGCATCCACGACATGGCCCTGCGAGGGGATCGGCTCTACGTCGCGGGGCGATTCACCACCATCAACAACCAGCCGCACACACTTGTCGCGGCACTCGATCCGGTGACCGGCAACCTGGTCCCCGACGTCAAGATCGACATCGCCGTGCCACGACCGAACCGGCCGGGCAGCACCCTGTCGGTCGGGACCGCAGACGTGACGCCGGATGGCTCCAAGATGATCATCGCTGGCAACTTCACGGAGATCGACGGCCTTCCCCGCTACCAGATAGGGATGCTCGACCTGACGACGTCACCGATCTCGGTCACCGATTGGCGGACCACGCAGTACGACGACGGCTGCTCGGGATCGTTCTGGTCCTACATGCGTGACGTCGAGTTCTCACCCGATGGCTCGTTCTTCGTCGCCGTGACCACGGGTGCGTTCGGGGGTGGCTACGCCAGCCGTACTCTCTGCGACACTTCCGCTCGGTGGGAGACCGGCGCCACGGGAAACAGCCTGCTCCCGACGTGGGTGAACTACACCGGTGGCGACACCTTGCTCGCCACTGCCATCGGCGATTCGGTCGTGTACCAGGGAGGCCACGAGCGGCGGGTGAACAACCCGTACGGTTCTGACCGCCCAGGGCGCGGATCGGTCTGGGTCGAGGGAATCAGCGCGGTCGATCCACGCGGTGGCGGGACGTTCAGTTGGGCGCCGGGACGCGACCGCGGTGTCGGTGTCTACACGCTCAAGGTGACCCAGGACGGTCTGTGGGTCGGGAGTGACACGACGAGAATCGCGCGCTGGAATTACCGCGGGCGGATCGCGCTGCTGCCGATCTCGTCCGGCTCGGATCTGCCGGATGACTACACTGGTTCGTTGCCGGGCACGGTCTACTCGCTCGGCAGCGACGCCGGATCGAGCGCGCAACAGAATCAGCTCGTCGCTCGAGCGTTCGACGGGACCACGGTCGGCGCGACTCAGATCGTTCCCACCGGTGAGCTGCTCCGCAACACCCGTGGTGCCTTCATGGTTGACGGCAAGTTGTACACGGCATGGGACGAGAACGGGAACCGTTCGTTCCGGGTGCAGACCTTCGACGGCGAGGCGTTCGGCTCTCCCGAGACGATCAACCTCCGCATGCTCGACGGCAACAACCCAAGCGGATGTCCTTCGTATCCGAATGTCAACGAGGCTCCGGGTACCGCTTCGTGCAACCAGGTCAATGCGACCACGCCGCCGAACATCCCGAACTTCGGGAACTTCGACATCCCGAATGCGAAGGGCATGTTCTATGACGCGGTCACCGGTCGCTTGTACTACAACTCCCCGCAATACACGTGGGTGAGTGGGGCAACGAGGACGAGCCCGCCCAGCCTGGCGTACCGTTCCTTCTCGACCGAGTCGAACATCCTCGGCGCGGTCCGTTACAACACGGTCGGCAACATGGCCGGCCTCGACTGGACCAACGTCCGCTCGATGTTCCTCGCCGGGAGCGACCTGTACGTCGCCGATACCAGCGGGACCCTGACTCGTTGGACGTTCGACCACTGGGCCGGCGCGCCGGTCGCAGGGACCAACGTCGCCGTCAGTGGCCCGGGCATCGATGGTCAGAACTGGCGAGCGCGCGATGCGTTCGTCTACGTCGGCGAAAACGCAGTGGTTCCCAATGTGGCGCCGTCGGCGTCTGCGTCGGTGGAGTGCACGGCGGGTGCTTGTGTGTTCAGTGCTGTTGGGAGTGTTGATCCTGATGGTTCGATCGTGTCGTATGCGTGGAACTTCGGTAATGGCACCGATGTGGTGGTCACGTCGGAGTTGTCGGTGAAGCACACGTATCTGGTCGATGGTCAGTACGACGTGACGTTGACGGTGACCGATGATCAGGGTGCGACTGGCACTGCCGGGATCGTGGCTGACGTGGTGATCCCGAACGTGGTGCCGACGGCGGTCATCGTTGCTGATGGCACGGGGTTCGATTTCTCGTTCGGTGCTGCTGGCAGTGTTGATCCTGATGGATCGATTGTGTCGTACACGTGGGACTTCGGTGACGGTAGT
>Ga0105045_10004921_pt1 | contig 11682 bp, 8 predicted proteins | sample MAT02_FD_78089 | JGI IMG/M metagenome (GOLD analysis project Ga0105045, IMG submission 78089) | Freshwater microbial communities from Lake Fryxell liftoff mats and glacier meltwater in Antarctica - MAT-02 (megahit assembly) | ecosystem: Environmental > Aquatic > Freshwater > Ice > Liftoff... | reverse complement strand
CATTTTTTAGTAAAATCACTCCAGGTTCTTGTAAGACTACCTTCTCCTGATTGGGCAACTCCTGACTGCTTTGCCAGCTTTTTCCATTGTCATCGGAGTAATAGCAAAATATATCACCCCGCATGCTAAAATCAACACCGGTAGTTTTATGTAGTGAAACAGGTACCAGTAGTCTTCCTCCGGTGAGTTGAATCACCCGGTCATTGTTCAATACAAAATAACCTTCCCTGTCATTGAATATACCGATAGGTTCTGACCAGGTTTGCGCTTCATCATTAGAAATCCGCATATAGGGAATACAATCGTCCAGAGAATTTTTCCGGGCATAAAAAAGGGCGATTGAACCATTGTCTAACCTCAAGAAAGAAACTGACATGACATTCATCCCTCCTTCGTTGGAAACGATTATTTCATCTTTTTTGGTCCAAGTATTACCACCATCTGAGGAGTATCGCCCGGCGATAAAACCACTGGCGTGGTCCCCTGATCCCCCTTCAAATTTGGAGTAGGCGAATAAAACCCTCCCGTCTTTCAGATGAATAAAGCTTCCTTCACTATTTCTGGGAGAGACTCCGTCCTTTCCAATATGAAGCACGACTTCAGCGGGGCGCAGGAGTTCCTGTGCTATGGAAAGATCTGCAAAATTCATAAGGAAAAACCCGGTAAATAGGAATAAACTATACTTTCTCATAGGGATGGCTAATAGCTGTTGTACAACTAGGCAGTTTAGTGAATAAAATCTTCCACTTTTAGTTTGACCCTGAGACCTCCCTGCATGGTCGTGATCCACAATTCCCCCGGCATATTTTCAAAAACATATGGATAGGAAATTCTTCTTAAGGGTGGATCCATTTTTTGGTTGCTGTCTATTTTTGCAATCACTTTTGGATCAGACCAGGTCAACCCGTCATCTTCAGAAAACGCAATGGATAATTCATCCCTGTGATTGCTTGCCGCCACTTCCGACCATTGCTTGTCCCCTCCACTAAGCGGATATTGGCAGGTACCTTCTGGAAATCTTCTGTTCCATACCAACACCAATCTGCCGCTTTGAAGTCTTTTTAGCAGTCCCGGAGCTGAACTTGCTTCTATGTTAGTTGGCCGGATATTTTCCCAGGTTTTCCCATCGTCTATGGAGTAAGCCTCCCAGAAGGTACCCCAATTGGTGCGCATCAAAAGCCATAATTTCCCGTTTTTAAGAACTTCTAACGTAGCCTCCGTGACTCCACTGTGATGCCCAATTCCGCCAAGATCAATGATGGTTGACCTTTCCCAAGTTTTCCCCTCATTTCCGGATTTATACGTCAATACGGTATGGTGTCCCGGGCGGTGTCTCATCATCATTGAGGTAAAAATAACATTTCCATTTTCGGTTTCGATCATGTCACGAATGGCACCGGTCCATTCATTATGGAGCTTTTGCACATCTTGCCAGGTTTTGCCACCATCCAAACTTCTTACCGTATAAGTAGGAAGTCTAGCCCCAGGTGAATCTGAAATATCCTCTTGCCAGTTCCAATTCGCCCTTTCCTTTAAATTCATAAAGGCAAGAATTATCACACCGTTGTGTGTCTTTAAGATGGCCCGTTCATCTGAAATCAGGAAATTTTCAGGATCATCAAATACAGGATAGCTTTGCCAGGTTTTACCACCGTCATTGCTTATGACACAATCCGTCCCGTCTACTGTTAGAATATTCCCGTTATCCAGCTTGACAAAAGGACCCATTAATAGACCTTGTATTTCATCCACATCCTGATGAACCAAAGCTCCTATTGAGATCGGTTTACCGTTTTCAGCGGTTAAAAGGACCTGCTGCGCTTTTAGAGGAAGGTAAAGGATGGCCATAAACATACTTATGGATAGGGATTTATTTACATGGGTCTTCATCATGGGCTATTAGTAAAATTCTGAATTCGTATTATTTTTTCTAACCTGGATTTTGTTTTATTTTGAAGTCTCAATGGTTTCCAGCAATATGGCCACAGTAATAGGTGGCCCTGTGAAGCTTTTCACTTTAAAGAGGATCCTTTATCATAGGCTTTGTCAAACCGAATAAGATTCCACCATCTTTGAATCGAATAAAGCTCCCTTCACTATTTTCTAGGAGAGACTCCATCCTTTCCAATATGAAGTACAACTTAATGGGATTATACACGCTGTTCATAACTTTCCCAGTCCAAAAATTCGATTTTTCACATCTAGGGAAAGCCTTTCGGAATAATGATAAACTGTTCCAACTTCATTATCTCCATTCATGATCGGTGTGGGCGCCTCAATAACAAAGTCAGCAAAATGGGGCTTGTTGAAGGCAATAAATGCAAGGCTCAGGGATTCAATAGGTGTGTCATACCTTTTTGAAAGGTCCGGGAAAGCAACGGGCCCGGTATCAACTTGATACATTTTCTTCGGATGACTGATATTCATTGTCTTGCAGGGTGCCTCGATAATTGCCCGAAGTCCGGTTTCATTATTATGAAATTCTGTCTGAGTCACAATAGGTATACCAGCAGCAGATGCATCCCGGATTTTTTCAAAGGAGTCCAGTTCTATCATTACTTCTGGGACAGGGGAATATATTACTGGATTAGCACCCCACATTTCCTCCATCTTTTTTACAGATTTGTACGTATCTCCACGTTTATCGACAAAGCGTCGGAAAACCAGCACCTGACCATCGCCGAAAATGGGCAAAAAGTCATAATTGTCTTCATAAAATAAATCGGTTTCGCCAAAAGTGTTTTCACTTTTACAGGATGCCCCTTGATAATACGTCTTACTTTCTCCTGATAAAGCATCGAAAATGGTGGTGCGACTCTCTATCCACATTCTGACAGAATTAAATTCAGCCGTATTGCAGAAAAATGATTTCCCATAATCGATGCAGTCTAGAGGTGTGATTTCCTTTAGTGGTTTTTTGAAAGAATCATTTGATCCAGTTATCGCAACGGGAAAAATCACCGCACTTAATAAACTGTTTTTCAGAAACTTTCTTCGGGATTTTTCCTTTTTATTACTAAAAATCCCATTGGTGTTTGGGGGATAGCTTCTATTTTTCATATTTGCTTTCTTTTCCATATTGCATTGTTTTTATGGAGCAGTTAAGGCTTACCTTAAATTCAGTCTCATGGCCTATCATTAACTCCTTGATTTCATCTACATCCTGAGGAGCCAAGACACCTATGGAAATAGGCTTACCATTATCCGGACTTAAGGCAACCTGCCGGGCATTTACCGGATGATAAAGAGCGGATAACACCAAAGCAATGGTTAGAAATATTTGCGTCCCGTTCATGGTTGCTACTTTTAGACTAATATGGAAAATAATTTATTGTTCATAACCCGGATTTTGGACTATTTTGGAGTTGAGACTTATGGTTTCCAGGGTTATCGGCCATATAAGTAAATGGTTTTGTCCTACTTTGTCCTGTAGGGAAGGAACCTTATTAAAAGCCTGGTCAAAGCGAATAAGGTCCCACCATCTTTTCCCTTCAAATGCCAATTCAAACAACCTTTCTTGCAATATCGCTTCATTGTTAGCTTCTTTTGACACGTTGATAAATCGAAATTGATCAAACTTCCCCTGAAACGCCCTTGCCCTGATCATGTTTATTTCTGGAGAGGGATCTTGATCCAGCGCATTTTTTGCTTCTGCTATCAGCAACAATAATTCTCCATATCGATAAATAACAATATCATCCAAAAACCTCCTTGTTCCTGCTTGGGTATATCCCCTTGCCTTTGTTACTATGGAACCGATAAAAGTTCTTTGGCCACCTTCGGTTGCATATATTTCAAGGAAGCTACCGTCTCGCCGTTTGTCTTCCTCATGGAATTGATTTCGAATAGTCGCTGTGGGTGCCCACCAATTAAATCCTCCCGGGTTTCCAATTTTCATAAGGGTCTCACTGCCAAAAGAATTTCTAAAATCATTGGCATTGATATACATATCAGAGAAGTAATTATTAAGAGATTCAAAATCATTGAAATGAACCGCAAAAATTATTTCATTATTCCCTTTATTGGCAAAATTGAAGATATCTGAATAATTTGGCAACAAAGAAAGGTTTGCTGTTTGTGCTTCAGTGAGTGAGGAGAGCGCAGTGCTGAAGTCGGTATTCCCTCCGCCCAATCGTTTGCCTGTCCATAAATAAACATCGCCTTTAAGCATGTTTGCCGCTGATTTGGACCACATAGCCCTCCCAGTTGGAAATTGATAATTTGGAAAAAGGGAAATGGCCATGTCTAAATCTGACTTGATTAGGTCAAAAACGGCATCAACGGATTCTCTTTCCTTAAACGTAGTCTGGGCATCAAATCCTTCAACAGGTTGTGTCATTAAGGGAACATCGCCCCAAGTTTTGGCTAGTACAAAATACATAAAAGCCCTCATTGTATATCCTTGAGCCAAGATAGTATTCTTATTAGCTTCATTTGGGAAAGGAATTGACGGGACATTTTTGATCACCAAATTAGCGAAATTGATAATTCTGTATGATTGAAGCCAATCAAGATCCGCGGTATTTTCATTCATGTCATTCTCAAAATAACGCTGTCTGAAATCAGCGTTTTGTAATCCGTGGCCCATCACTTCACTTCTGGCCTCTCCCATGTAATACAAACTCCTAGTGGCAAGTATCCTGAATTGATTGTACATGCCGAACAAACCACCCCTGGCATCCTGTTCAGTTTGCCAAAAAGAATTTGCGCCGATTGAGCTGATGGGGGCTAGCTCCAAAGGCTCTGTGCATGAGAAATTCCACAGTATTCCACCGAAGAATAACAGACCTAATTTATACCGTATATTTTTCATGATTTTGTTAAGTTTGGAAGTTAAAATATTATAAGGATAGGTTTATTCCCAGCAGGATATTTCTTGGGACAGGAAAACGCCCTCTATCCATTCCCCCTTCCTCAGGTGAGAGACCGTTGTAATTTGTAAAGTAAATCAAGTTATTCCCAGTCAGATTGAATCGCATATTATTGATTCCGATTTTTCGGTACCATTCGGCAGTATAGTTAAAACTGAAGGTTACCTCTCTCAAAGCCAAAAAATCTCCTTTCTCGTAATGAACGGAACTTCCTGCCCCATTATTCAAATTTCTTGGATCCCCTCTCCAATAATTGCTCTGCGCCGTCTGGTCAGCCCAATAGTACCTTGGAACATCGGTGATGTCTCCCTGGTTTTCCCAGGATCTGAGGATATTGGAACTCATGTTGGTATTCCCCACAAATTGCCCGTTCAGATTAGCCCTGACATAATTGTATATCATATGTCCAGTTGTATAATCGAACCTCCCGTAGAGACTGAATCCTTTGTAATTTACAGTATTTGCAAATCCGCCTGTCCATCTGGGAAAAATATTACCCATATACACACGGTCTCTGGTATCAATGATGCCGTTGCCGTCCACATCTAGCCAATTTACATCTCCTCCAAGTCTGGTTCTGTTCGGTCCAGGCATGACCAAATCTTGGGGAGCTGATCTGGCAGCTTCATCCGTGGGAAATACGGAAAGAAATTGATAACCATAAAGTTCCCCTATCCTTCCACCTTCCTGAAGGCCTCCTCTCCACGCATTTTCTCCGATTGCAGGATCATTGATAAATAAGCCTCCAATTCGATTGTTTTCGTTATCGTTTTGAGGTAGTTTTAAAATCTTATTATCCACAAATGCCGTATTGAATGAAAAATTCCAATTCCAATCTCCTTTTTCCAATATTTTATAGGTCACTTCCAATTCGACCCCGCGGTTTTGGAGACTACCCAAGTTGGTTAATATACTGGTAAATCCGGTTAGCTTAGGCATTTCAAGTGTTGTTATCAAGTTTGAAGTAGTTCTCTGATAAAAATCAAATAATAAACTTACCTTATTGTTAAAAAGGCTGGCGTCAAATCCGATATCAAACGTCTCGGATTCTTCCCACCTTAGATTTGGATTTGCAATCGTCGTATATTCTACTGCTGCATTGCCCTGATAAATTGCTCCTACACTGTATGCACCCTGCGATTGGAAATCCCCCAAATTCCCTAGATTACCATTTAGACCATAGCTGGCTCTCACCTTCAATCTGTCGATCATTAGAGGTTTTTTCCAGAATGTCTCATTGTGAAGATTCCAGCCGGCAGACATGCCAGGGAAGAAGCCCCACTTATACTGTCTTCCAAGATTGGATGCTCCGTCGTATCTGGCACTCACCGAAATCAAAAACCGATTATCAAAATCGTAGTTTACCCTACCGAAATAGCCTAATATTAACTGTTTTCCTTTAGTACTGGAAACCCGAACAGGCTCACCTGAGGCATTTAGTGTGGAAATAAGGTCGGTTGCGGCTCCCCTGCCCTCAGCCAATAATGAGTAATTATCTCTTTGGTAAAGAGAGTAGCCCAAAGTAGCGTTCAAATTGTGTAACCCATCCCAATTTCTGTCGTAGTTCAGTACAGCATCTACTTGAATTTGATCCCAATTTACCTGTGAACCACTCGCATTTCTATCCTGTATTAACTGTGTCGGAGTATTTAGGTAGGACATCAAAAAGGTGTTTATAGTCCTGCTACGGGTAAAAAGAGAGGCAGTGGGCTCGAAGCTCAGTCCTGGAGCTAACAGCCAGTTAGCCCCGCCACTAAGTGTCATAATATTCAGGGTGTTGTCATTTATGTTTCTGGTTAGATGGTATGCAGGATTTCCCAAACTCCGGTTAACACCGGGTGCTAATGTGCCGTCTTCAAACGCATATTTAGTAGTAGGTGGAAGTGCCAGCGCCCTTTCAAATAGCGAATTTTCGCTGAAAACCACATTGTCAGTAGATCTAACAAAGTTTAGATTTCCGAAGACAAAAAGGTTTTTCTTCACTTCTAATCTGCCATTCATATTTGCGGTAAACCTTGTGTATTTAGTGGTGATTGCAGTACCTTCCATGTCTGAATATCCCACGCCAAGATTAAAAGTGGCTTTTTCCGTACCGCCAGATAAGTTAAGATAATGATCATGGGTGACAGCAGTCCTAAAAAGGATATCCTGCCAGTCTACGTCGTTAAAAATTATTGTTCTAGAAGGATCCAGCGGATCTAACATGCTCTCCCACCCCTCATTTAGTTTGTATTCATTCTCTGAGGTTAGGTATTGAGTCGTGTAAGGCGTATTATTGGTAAGATTGTTTCCTGTTCCAAACCCAAATGATCCCGCCAACATAGGAAGGCGACTAGGAGTCTTTTCACCGGAAGCTGCTACTCCGAGTCTGCCAAAATAAATGTAATCCCTGGCAGAAAGTAAATCATATTTTTCCCGTAATTGTGAAGTCCCGACAGTATAGCGATAATCTACTTTAGTTTTACCGGACTTTCCACTTTTGGTTGTTAGTATCACAACGCCATTGGAGGCCCTTGCTCCATAGATTGCCGTTGATGCTGCGTCCTTTAGCACTTGCATGGATTCGATGTCCATTGGATTAATGCCCTCTATGTCATCCCTAATAACACCGTCCACAACATAGAGTGGCTGTGCGCCATTTGGGTTGTTTATAGAGGTGCCGCCCCTGACAATAACACGTGGTGCCGCTCCAGGTTGTCCTGTTAGAGTTTGTACTCTTACCCCTGAAACAGTACCCTGCAAAGCAGAAGCGGCATTACCCATGGGTACATTTTCTAATACTTTGGTATCCACCGTACTCACTGCGGTGGTTAATTTTTCTCTCGATTGGGTTCCATAACCCACAACGACAATCTCATCAAGCGCTCCCAAATCTGTTAATAGGCTAACATTGATCGTGTTTTGGTTGCCTACTTTAACTTCCTTCGTCGCATAACCTACTGCTGAAAACCTTAATAAAATTTCCTTGTCAGCAACCGTCAAAGAATAATTTCCATCCAAATCTGTGACTGTGCCTGTGGTGGTGCCTATTACAACAATGTTTACTCCGGGAATTGTACTGCCATCTTCATCGGAGACTACTTGCCCATTTATGGTGGTACCTTGACCCATACCTTGGAAGTAAACCATCATTGCCAATAAAAGCAGCGATAAATACCGGTGCTTGAATAATAACGTAAAATTATCCTTCATATTTGTAATATTTATTTTTACATTTTTTTTATAATATCGTTTTAAGATCAAAAAGGAGCTTTTTATTCCATTTTAATATGTATTATTTATTCAAATATAATGATTTTTAATTTTACTCAAAATAAGGATTCATTTTTTTTTAAAAATCAAGAAATCGTTTATTATTTGGATAAATGGTTCCGCCAATAGCATAAATGTTTGGGTTGTCCCATCGCTGGCAACTCTTCCGAAACAAAACCAATCTTCCATCCTTCATACATAGGAATGAAGCTGGCGAGTCCGAAGCAATTTATGAGGTTGGGACTGGATCTTCCCACGATTCCCCACCATCGCTGGATTTGGATTTGTACAAGAACCCGCTTGTCATTCTTATAAGCATCCAAATTGTCCCCTTTTCCAATTCGATGATATCCGGCTCTATGGCACCATGCCTTGTTGGTTTCGTCCGTTCTATTGCTATTTTGATCTCATTGTGAGATAATTTCCAGCTATGTCCTTTATCGTCTGAATACATAGAAATAATGGTATTCCAGCCGTAATCAATATTTCCCTCCTGATGAGATTTTTCTCTTTCCGGAATTGCCCTTGCGAAGGCTAGCAGTAATCTCCCGCTGGAAAGCCTTTTCATTCCGCAAATAGCACCGACGTATCCGACATATATTTTAAAGGGAATTCCCCACTTGCCATCTATTCGGTGATTTACCCAAAGATCCAAATGCTTGTCCCTATAACCGTTTTTGCCCGTTCCAAACACAGGAGATACACAAATCAAGTCTCCTGTTTGGCTTTCCGCCAATTGCAATGCATCATATGATTTCCCTGGAATGGTGAATTCCGCACTAGGATTAGTCCAATTTTCATCTGTCCAATCCATAGACATTATCCCGTCCGCATTGCCTGGCCTGTTTACAAAAAAAAGTCCCGCAAACCCTTGGTCATCAATAATTACAGCTTCATTTGACGGTGAATCACCTATTTTTATGGCAAGAATACCCGTACTGTAATCGGCGCAAAATAGGCTTGCGTATGCCAGAAACCAGATCAATTGAATGATTTTCAGGATGGTACACATTGAACCATTCTTTTTAATATGTATTATTTATTTAAATTTTACAAAAAATAACCGTATTAGCAAATATTTCCGAAAAAATTTCAAGTAGAAAAATACGCATTATTAATCTGAAAGTTAGCCTGTTAGATTTATTACGCAACTCCCCATATTTGGAACCCATCAGGAAAATAAACTATAATTATAATATTACTTATTATATTTGGGCATATTTTAAAGTTAAAAAGTGAAGTGAATTTGCCGAGTGTTAAACCTAAACCAATAGTAGATACGTCCATGTCTTTGGTGGACAAGGTTGAATTGAATCTTAGAAAATATTTTGAGGAGGCCAATCTCCAAGCCGGGGATCCCATCCCAAAGGAAGCGGAACTAGCCGAGGCCATGGGTGTCAGTAGAACTGCCTTGAGGGAAGCTCTTTCTAGGTTAAAAACGTTGGGGTTAATTGAATCTAAAAGGAATAGGGGTATCATACTGACTCAACCTGACATTTTGGGAAGTTTCGAGAGGGTATTAAACCCCATGTTGTTGGACAGTACCACCCTACAGGACATTTTCGAACTGCGTTTGGTTTTGGAAATGGGAATAGCTGACCTTCTTTACATCCGTAAGACTGAAGGTAATTTGCAAAAGCTGGAGGAATTGGTTTTAAGGGAGGAAAATACCCGGGACAGGTTTCTAAAAAACCGTTTTGACGCCGAATTCCATTCTATGCTCTATGAAATATCAGGCAATCAAACGATCCTCAGGTTCCAAAAGATGTTGCATCCCATATTTAATTTTGTGCATAGCGGTCAAATAATTGGAAAAACGGAGGTGAAAAATGCCGTGACGCATAGACATTTGTTAACCGATTTAAAAGAAGGAACACCGTCAAGTTTTAGGGACAAAATGAGTATCCATTTAAAGGTGTATTTTGATAATGTTGATGAATAATACCTTAGTTTTGAAATTAATTTTAATCTCTTTGTTTTTAAAGATATTCGGAAAGCGTTGATCACCCGATTAAAATACGCAAAACCTCACCAACTCACTCATCAGTACCGACGTTTCCCCAAACGGACTTGCCATATATTGATCGGTCTGAACTTCGGCATTGTTTCCATATACGGCGATAGTGGCCTTTAAATCTCCAAAGTCGGCATCCGGTATATCACCAATGTGGACCACCACCTTGAAGATAAAGGGGAAGGCGTAAAACAGTCCTTCCAATTCCACGACAAGCTGGGTGAAAGATCCAGGGGTGGAGAAATTTAAGGTGTTGGTCTGTTCGATGATTTGTGTCCAATCCAGTTAGCCGGGTTTTTGGTGTCAATTGCTGACTCTCCGAACTTCTCTCCGAACTTTTTCACTTGGTTCATAATTCACTTAGGCTTAATGAGTAGCACTTTCCAATAACCCCTAGTACCTCCCTCTCTCTCCAACACACCCTTTTCTTTCAGTGTATTTACCTGCTCTTTTACTGTATAAAAATTTATATCCAGGAGTTCAGCCATTCTCATTACAGAAATTGCCGGGTCCTTTGCTATTAATTGAAGGATCTCTTTTTGCTTTTTGGAAGACTGGATATTGTGACGGATGCTTTTTGGGATTGGGGGGTATCTGTTTTTTATTAGATTCTACCAAAACCAGGCATGATTGGGAAAATTCACTAAATTAGGTCTGATTTAAAGGAGTATGAAGCTTCCTGAGACAAAATCAAAAATAAGGATCTACTAACCATAATCATAAAATGGAAGATATAGTAAAAGAGTGGAATATTGAGATCGATGAAGCTAAACAAAGTAATAATTTAGCGGACGTAAATGTAATACTAAGACCTCCCAATAGTGATGGATTTATGGAGATTCCACCGGGAACAAGAAAAAAAATAATAAGATCTACTCTGCAAAACGCCTATGCATCACTAAAGAAAGATTTCAAGCTGAAAGATTTAAAAATAGTCCTAGGAACACGAGTCGAACCCCGAGTGATAAATGGCAAAATGGCCCTCAAATCCGTTTTTTCATTAAGGGATAAAACTTATGTTAAAGCCTTGGTAATTAATTCAATTGAAGGGGTGGAAGCAAAAGAAGTCTCCCAGCTAGCCCCAACCGACAGGTATTTCTCTGTGAAAGCTAGGTTTGGGATATTGATCGAAGGTCAAACGAAGGGGCTTCAGGAGTATGAAGAAAGAATCGTTTTAATCAAGGCGGCTCATGAAAATGAAGCAGAAGAAAAGGCAAATGCAATGCTCCCTTCAAGTGACGAACCATACCTGAACAGTGATAAACGATTTGTTTGGTTCAAATTTGAAGAGGTTCTAAAGGTCACAGGGTATGTGGAAATTCCCCGCATTGAACCTAATTTGGACGGTGCAGAGATTTTTTGGGAATGGAAAAAACGAAAACTAACACCCGAAAATACCTGGGTTTGGGAATATCGTAAAGAAGAAGAATAGCTCGTCCGAGTGAGGGAGTGAAAGCTAACACCCTCAATATCTTCTACTATCTGAATGTATACTTCTTCCAAACTCAAGATGATTTTCCTTCGAACTTTAATTTTTGGTTCTTG
>Ga0105045_10004920_pt1 | contig 11683 bp, 8 predicted proteins | sample MAT02_FD_78089 | JGI IMG/M metagenome (GOLD analysis project Ga0105045, IMG submission 78089) | Freshwater microbial communities from Lake Fryxell liftoff mats and glacier meltwater in Antarctica - MAT-02 (megahit assembly) | ecosystem: Environmental > Aquatic > Freshwater > Ice > Liftoff... | reverse complement strand
GCCGCGACCGTTGCGCAGCATGCCCCAGATGTAGCCATCGGAGCGGCCTCTCGCTGACTCCGTCATCAAGCTCGGCGAATACCCGTAGGCCGGATTGAGCTGCTTCATCTTGCCGTTGGCGTCACCCAGATCACCGTGGCACACCGCGCAGTTGATAGAATAGAACATGCGTCCGTTGTCGAGCGACCGTGCGTCGGCGGCGACCGGATTCGGCAGTCCCGACATCGAATCGATCGTACCCGGGATCGGCGCGTACGAAATCGCCACGCCGGCCACGAGCGTTCCCTGCACCGGCACCGACATTTGGGGATTGAACCGCGGCGCTACCATGGTGTCGTTCACGTTGACCGAGAAAGACTCCCACGGTTCAAGACGCGGCTGGTTCTTGAAGTCGGAGAACCAGGTGCACGCCGACAACGAGACGGGCAGCGAGACCGCAACGACAACACGCGCCAGGCGCGCACATGAGAACATGACAGTGGGCTTAGTCTTCACGACGCACCTCGTCTGCTCCGTGCTTCTGCAGCAGCGCTTCGACCTGCGGGGCCTTGTCGGCGCCGCAGGACACAAAAATTCCGAAGTGACCGCCGCTGAAACGCGGGTCGTATCCCACCGTGGTGGTGAGACGCGGGATGCGCGCATTGATGAACATACCGGCCACCGTGGACAGGCAGCCAACAAGCACCATCACTTCAAATCCGATGATGGTGTAGGGAATCCACGACGCGATCGCCTTGCCGCCTGTGACGAGCGGCCAATAATCGCCGGTCCAGATGGAAATCCAGTACCCGAACGACACTCCCAGCAATCCGCCGACCAGTGTAAAGCGGCGGACCACGCTGTTGGGCGCATCGATTGCGTCGTCGATTTCGTGGCGAATCGTGGGCGAGAACACGGTCACGTCACCCAGGCGAGCCTTTTTGAGCTCCTCAATGGCGTGCACCGTGGTGTCGAGATGATGGAATGCTCCGAGCACACCTTGCATCAGTGATGCCCTCCGTCGACCGCGTGCTTGCGCTTGGGAACCACGATCTCCTTGAGCTCCATGATGGCCATCACGGGCATCTGCTTGACGAAGAGCAGGAACCACATGAAGAACCAGCCGAACGAACCAACAAGGAAACTCATGTCCACCCAGCTGGGTGTGTAGCTACCCCACTGCCACGGTTCAAACTCATGGCTGAGTGACGGCACCACGATCACGAAGCGCTCGTACCACATGCCGATGTTGATGAAGATCGAAAGGAACCAGAGCCACGTGGGGTTACGACGCAGCTTCTGCGACCAGAGCGACATTGGGAGGGCCATGTTGCAGAGCAACATGATCCAGGCCGCCCACCACCACTGTCCGAACACACGATTCCAGAAGAACTCCTGTTCGGGCCGCACACCGCTGTACCACGCGATGAAGAACTCGATCATGTAGGCACACCCGACAACCATCGACGTGAACAGCACGACCTTGGCCGTGGCATCAAGATGATTGAGCGTGATGTAGTGCTCGAGCCTGAACCACTTTCTCATGGGAATCGTGATCGTCCACACCATCGCGAAGCCGGAGAAGATGGCGCCGGCCACGAAGTACGGCGGGAAGATCGAGGCGTGCCAGCCCGGCACCAACGACATGGCGAAGTCGAAGGAAACGACGGAGTGCACGGAGAGTACGAGTGGCGTGCTGAAGGCGGCGAGGAACAGGTATGCCTTCGCAAAGTGACGCCACTCCCGATCGCTGTTGCGCCAACCGAGCGAGAGAATGCCGTAGATCCGCTTGCGCATCGGATTGGTTTCCCGGTCGCGCAACACGGCGAAGTCGGGAATGAGACCGATGTACAGAAAGGTGGTCGAGATCGTGAGGTACGTGGAAATGGCGAACACGTCCCACACGAGCGGCGACTTGAAGTTCGGCCACAACAGGCGCCAGTTCGGATACGGAATCAGCCAGAAGAACTTCCACGGACGCCCGATGTGAATGATCGGGAACAGACCGGCCGTCATCACGGCGAACACGGTCATGGCTTCGGCCGCTCGATAAATTGAGGTGCGGAAGCCGGCGCGGAAGAGATACAGAATGGCCGAGATCAGCGTACCGGCGTGACCGATACCGACCCAGAAGACGAACGTGATGATGTACACACCCCACATCACCGGCGGTTCGTATCCGGCCTGACCGAGGCCCCAGTAAATCTGATAGATCCAGGCCGACGCACCCACCAGCATTGCTGCGATGGAGACGCTGAGCCCGATCAACCACTTTTTGGTGAAACCGAGCGTCGCGATGATCTCGCGATCGACTTGTTCGTAATCGGTGACCGCGGGGATCTGAACGTCGGCCGATGCAATGTTCGGCCGGCGAAGCCCCTCGACCGGTTGCGCGATGGTGCCCATCCGGTGATGCCTCCTCAGGCCGTTGCCGACGCCGCAGGCGCCGGGTGGTTGACCTTCTTCAGATAGACAACGGCCGTATACGTGTTCAACTCCTCGAACACGTGGTAGGCGCGTCTGTCGTAGGCGAGCTTCGCTACACTCCAGTTTTCATCGGCTGCGTCACCGAACACAATCGCGCGCGACGGGCACGCCTGTGCACAGGCGGTGGTGAACTCGTCGGCGTTGAGCTCCCGCTCTTCGGACCTCGCCCGATTCTCACCTTCACGGATACGCTCCACGCAGAACGTGCACTTCTCCATGACCCCCTTGCCGCGCACCGTGACATCCGGATTGAGCATCCAATGCATCGGCTCCGGCCACGCATACTGCTTGCGCTCCGGCTCGCCGTACCCGAACCAATTGTAATAGCGCACCTTGTACGGACAGTTGTTCGAGCAGTACCGCGTACCAACGCAACGGTTGTACACCTGCACATTGAGGCCATCGGGCGAGTGATACGTGGCGTACACAGGGCACACCGGCTCACACGGCGCGTTGCCGCAATGCTGACACATCATCGGCACGAAACGCGTCTCGAAGTCGGGCGAGAACTCGTTCTCCGTGTTGGTATTCCCCTCGTAGTAACGCTCGAGACGAATCCAGGCCATTTCGCGGCCCTTGATGATATTTGCGCCGGGACGCTCATCCCACGTGGTGGGGCTGAGCGCACGACCCTGATACGTCGCGCCAACCGTGGGAATGTTGTTTTCGCTGTAGCACGCCGTGACGCACGCCGAACAACCCGTGCACCGCGCCAAGTCGATGGTCATCGCCCAGCGACGCGCCTCCGCCTTGGTGGGATGCTCCGGATTGTACATCCCCTTGTCGTTGGCCTTGGGATTGGCGAACTCACCCTGCGCATCGGCCGCGACCGGCGACTTGAGCCCCGGCAGGAACTCCTGCGAGACGTGTCCCGGAATATCGTGATGATGCTCTTCTTCGTCCGGCGCGGAAATCGCCGCCGCCATCATCGCCTGGGCGATGCCGCGACCGTGCTGACGTGCCGACCCTTCGGTGGTGACCAGCTGACTGTGCTCTTCGAGACGCGTGACCGTACCACGCGAGGCGACGAGCGCCAGATTGCCGGCCGTGTCCCAACCGCTCGGCACTAACTGATACGCGTTCACGCCGACGTTCTTCGCGAACCGGCCGTACGCGGTGTGTCCCTGACCAAGCGCGATGGCGACCGTGTCCGGGCGAACTCCCATATACGGATACGCCGGAGCGGTGATCTCACCTGCGGCAGTTTTCACCGTGAGGTGATCTCCTTCGCGCACGCCCATTTCCTTGGCGGTCTTGGGGTGAATCTCCACCCACGTCTGCCACGCGATTTTGCTGACGGGATCCGGCAGTTCCTGCAGCCACGGCTTGTTGGCACCAGCGCCGTCACCGAGTGTCGCGGACGGATACACCACCACAAACATGGTGCCCTCTCCAGCGGCCAAACCAGGCGCGGGCGACGGGCGCGACGCCACGGCCGTGCGTGTGCCACGCGACGCCACCGGAGAACCAGTCACACTGGCCGTCGTGAGCGCGGCAGCGAATCCTGTGGCGCCGCCGGTAAAGTTGGCGATCATCCAACTGCGATAATCGGCCTGCGGGAAACGCGAGGCAATCGTGCCGTCGGCACGCGCGGCGGCAATCAATACATCGGCCGCACTGCGCGTATCGAACACCGGCTCAAGGGCCGGCTGCAGAAACGAGCGCTCACCCGCCAGCGCGACCGCGTCGCCCCAGCTCTCCAGCCAATGATTGTCCGGCAGAATCAGGTCGCACAGCTCGCTGGTTTCATCGGGCATGCTCGAGAGCGACACCTTGAAGCCAACCTTGGCGAAAGCGCCGGCGAAGCCAACGCTCGTGGGCATGGAGTATGCCAGATTTGCGTTGCGGACGAACGCGACCGGCACACTGCCGGCAGCCATGCGCTCGGTAGCCTCAACGAGCTCCAGATACGTGGCCACGCCTTCATACCCTGCGTGCGGCTGCGCGGGCTTGATAGTGGTACCAACACTGCCATTTACCTTGTTGATCTCCGCCACCATCGAGCCGCATTCCACCGCGTCGGGCGTGCTCATGCCGCACAGCGCAAGGACCTTGGCGCCCGCGCCGCGAACCGCCGCGATGAGCGCGGTGATCGTGCCTTCGGCAACATCGGCCGCCTGCGCTGCTTCGGCCGCAGTGCCCTCACCGAGAATGGCACGGCAGATCGCCATTTCACTACCGGGCTTGGCCGGAATCCACTGATCCGCGTTCAAACCGGTGAGCGAGCGACGTGCTCCGATGTACACGAGCTTTGGCGCCGACTCCAGCTGGGCACGCGCGTCGGCCCAATCGAGTTGCTGCGGAACACGACCGCCCCACGCATCGAGGAAGTCGGCGGAGAAGCTCAGAATGAGCGACGCGGCCTTGAAGTCGATCGCGGGCCACGCCACACCATACGCTGCGCGATTCACCGCAATGGTGGCCGCCGGTGCCATCGTGTCGACGGAGAGGTGGGCCGGCATCCCATTCGCCGACAACCACTGATCTAAAAAGCCGGGGAAACTGCCGGTCTCATGCGCATTCAGGAACACTGCATTGCCCGCACCGCCGCGACTCTTCACTTCACCGAGTTTCTGGCCGAAAACTTCAAGCGCACGATCCCATGTGACCGGCTTGAGCTCACCGCCCTCGCGCAGCATGGGCTGGCGATAGCGATCGGGATTGTAGAGTCCTTGCAGCGCCGACATGCCGGTGGCGCAGATGGCGCCGCGATTGACCGGATGCTCCGGGTTGCCCTCGAGCTTGATGGGGCGGCCGTCGCGTACTTCGGCCAACACGCCACAGCCCGTCGCGCATTCCCGGCACGTCGTGGCATAAAACTGCGAAACGCCCGCCACCGTGTTGTCCGGTGACGAGACATACGGAATCAACTTCCCGACCTTTTCAGACGTACAACCCACCACGGCTGTGGTAGCGCCCGTTGCGCCGAGAATCTTGAGGAAGTCTCGGCGCTTGACGCCGCTTCCCGCTTCAGTGCTCATGCAGTCACTCCGCTCCTGGCGGCTGCTCGTCACGGGAACGCCGGGGATGGTCCCCGACGTCCGCACGAGGTGTGAGGTCAGTCGAGGATCAGTAGTGGCAGACCGAGCAATCGTAACGCGCTTTCTTGAGCGGTTCGTTCGCCAACGAGGCAACCACGCTATCGGGCAGGCCAGCAAGCTTGGCGCCTTCAGCTGCATTGTAGCCTTGCACATGGCAGTTGATGCACCAGCCCATATTGAGCGAGGCGTACTGTTCAACCGGCTTGTAGCCTTCACCAACACCGGCGGCGCCCTGCTTCTGTATTTCTCCGTGACACGACTGGCAGGTCACACCGGCGTTCACGTGGCGCATGTGCGGGAACTGCACATAGTCGGGCACCTTGTGCACACGATTCCACGGGATCGGTTCTTTCTTCTTCCAGTATTCGTCGAGCTTTTTGATCTCTTCGCTCCCGTTGGCTTTCACAACGGTATGGCAGCCCATGCAACTCGCGACGGACGCGTTGCCGGGATCCATCGCCTTGTTGGCGCCCGAATGACAGTACAAGCAGTTCATTCCCAGCTTTTCGACGTGCGGGTTATGAATGAACTTGATCGGCTGCTCGACCAGCTTACCCTGCGAAGACGAAGCTCCGCTGTATGCTGACAACAGCGTCGCTGCTGCGGCGAGTGTAAGAAAGCCGGGTATAACGGTCCACTTTTTCTTCGTCGTCATCTACTCGACCGTGTCGGTGGAGTGGTGAGGCGTACGGGAGTGACCTCGATCCCGGAACCCGTGGAATGCACATACCGCGTCATCCGTACGAGGCCCATTGGCGGAGGCCGGTAAACACAATCGCGTAGTATGACGGCGGTCGTATTTGTACGCAAGTGCAACTGAAACAATCACAGTGGCTTGCGTTCATTCTCCAGTATTTAATGAACGCGTCCCCGCTACGCCCTGTCATAACAGTTCGCGCTCCGCACTTGTTTCCTCTCCCCGTTTCGGGTACGGAAGTGGAAGAGTTACCGCTATATCGGACGGAAGCAGCGAGACCAAGGCCCTCGACTGTTGCACCAGTCGAAGCGGCCACTGGCTGCCATACACGAGCTGCGCTGATCCAAGGGCGCGCACAAGCCGGGCGAACTGCTCTTCCGGTGGACCCCACACCCAGCCGAAGTCGAACCAGACCAGCGCCCGCTCTTCCGGTGTGAGGCCCCACGCGACCTCTTCAATGACGTCTCGCCCGGCGCCGCTGATGACAAAACGGCAGCCCGTGCCCGCTCTGGCCAGTGCGCGGACAGTGGCAGCGGGAACATCGCCGGCGACATCATGCGGATGGCGCTGACGCAGGTCTTCCACGCGCACGGTGATGTGCACGGGTAGCCCCACCTCGCGACACGCGTGCGCCAGTGCGGTGAGCCCGGGATCGCCGGGTCCAAGCCCCCACTGCGCCGGATACGTGCGGATAGAGGTCGCCCCACCCTCCACCTGCTTCGCCAATTCCCGCTGCCAGCCCGGCCAGTCGGGACGAACCGCCGGCGCAGGATCGAGCACGTCCCGCCACGGCGCCAGCGCTTGCAGTAGCCGGGCGTTACCCTCCGATGGATCGCGCTGCCAGGCACTCGGCAACCATCCCACCCATGCCCGGGCCACGCGTTCACGTTGCAGCACGCGCACCAACACTTCAGGATCCGGGTGCGGCGCCTCGCGAAACGGATACCCGCCGATCCAGGCGCTCACATCGACGTGCGCAAAGAGTGTGGTTGGCGCGGTCATGCGACCAGTGCCTCGCCATGCCGTGTGAACGGGGCGCGCGTAAACAAACGCACCGCGTTGCGCCATCGCACATCAGCCAAGGCATCGGGGTCCAGACCCATCGCGTCGAGCGCCCAGGCTTTGGTGAGTCCGGTGCACAACGTCAGGTCGCAAGCCCAGAGCACCCGCGATGCCCCCAACGTCTGAATCGTCGCGTCCATCATGCCGCGATCGATGCCACTGCCGGACAAGTCCACATGCACATTCGACAACTCGCGCACGGCGTGCAACGTGTGCGCCCAATCGCCACCGCCGCCGATATGCGCCAGCAGCAGCTGCGTGGTCGGATGTCGGGACGCCAACCGACCCAGCTCTACACCATCGCTGGCATCCTGATTCGGCCACTCACGGCGACGGTCCTGCCAGATATGATGCAAAATCGGGATGCCAAACCGCGCGGCTTCCGACGCGATATCGTCGAGCAACGCGTCATCGGCCTTGCGACTGGCCGCAAGCTTGATACCGACCGCGCCATGATCGAGACCCAATCGAATCTCCTGCAGCGCATGCGCCGCGTGATTCGGGTTCGCCGCGACGTACGCGAACACCCGTTGACCGCCGGATTCCGGACGCTCGGCGTCACGCTGCGCAAAGTCACGCAGCCACGCGTTGGCAAACGAGAGATCGTCAGGCGACGGAAAATACGTGGGCGAGCTGTGGCCCCACGAGCCCAGGACCGATGCCACGTGTGCGTTCACCCCGATGCGTTCGCCCGCCTGCAGCCGCGACGTATTGTAGCCGTCCCAATCTGTACGCCCCGATCGCTCGGTATGAAAGTGCGCATGCGGATCGATGAGTGGTGCGGCGCCCGCGAGCGGTATCGGGAAGGCATCACGCACGGGTGTGCCCGAGCGCCTGTCTGTGGCACTGCTGTTGTTCATGAATGGTGCTCCGCGTTGTCACTCGTGCTGTTCATCATTTCGGCTCCGTGTTCTGGGGGGCCCAGGTACCGTGCGCCTCGCGGTACGCACGCAAATGCGCGCCAGCGTTCGCGATGGCTTGGCCAATGCTCTCGATCGCCTCGTCATCGTGTGCCAGTGACGCAAACTGGTAGGCACCGCGCTTGAGCAATACGCCCTCACGCACCACCGCCGCCACCAGTGCGTCGAGCACGTCAGGCTCGTCGCTGTGCAATCGCCACATCGGCGCCGGCCCATCAACGTGTATGCCGAGCGCGTGCGGCTCAAGGGCCTGCCGCATCACTTGTTGCATACGCTCCCCAACGCGCGCGAGGTCGTCGCACACAGCACGGCGACGATGGCGCTCGATCACCACACGCGCGGCGGCCAGCGCCGTGGTTTCACTCGCCAGCGTCGAAGAAACCCACGCCCGGTGCGCGGCGCGCATCACCGCGCGTGAACCGACCACCGCCGCCAACGGGTACCCGTTGGCCATCGCCTTGCCGATCGACGTCAGATCAGGAGTGACGCCAACGGCCTGCTGTACGCCACCAGTGCGAATGCGGAACGCAGTTTTGATTTCGTCGAACACGAGCACCGCGCCGCGCTGATCGCATCGTGTTCGCGCCGCCAGCAACCATTCGTGTGACGCGATCCGGTGCACGAGCGGCTCGATCACAATCGCCGCGAGCCGTTCACCCGCGTCCAGCACCGCCGCGTCGAGCGCGTCAACGTCATCAAACGGAACGTGATGCACATCAGCGTGCGCCTGCCACGGTACGCCGGGACCGGGATTGCTCCAGTCGTGCCATCCAAAATATCCGGACGCGATGACGACGTCCCGGCCCGTGTGCGCGCGAGCGAGCCGCACGGCCGCCGATGTCGCCTCGGCTCCGCTCTTGAGGAACCGCACCTGTTCGGCACAGGGAATGACGTCGGTAAGCTGCTCGGCCAGCTCAATCTCGAGCAGGGGCGAGAGTCCGCCCGCGGGACCGTTTGCGGCGGCCTCCTGCACTGCCGCCGTCACCTCGGGGTCGGCATAGCCGAGCGCGACCGCGCCCAAGGCCATGCTGCAATCCACCAGCACGCGACCATCGGCCGTCTCCAAGCGACAACCGAACGCGCGCCGTAAATGCGTTGGGAGATCAGACGCGAGCGCGGTACCGTAGAGCGCATCGGGACGCTTGCTCCCCGTGGACGCTCCACCGGGAATCACGTGCGCGGCACGCTGCGCCCACGGATTCAGTGGCACCGACGCATCAGCGCTCACGCGGACGGCACCTCGGGCGGTACATCGGCCTCGCTGAGGCCGAGTCGCGCGAGCAGTGCGCCACGCTCCCGGTCGAGGGTGCGCAGTACCTCGATCGCGGCGGTGCGCAGCATCGTGAGCTCGCGCGAATCGGGGGTCGCACGAAACACGATCGAACGAACACTGCGCATGATCAGTTCCGGGTTGCGCGTCTTGAAGTACGCAATGGAGTTGAGCGCTGATTCTACGTCCGCAAAGGTGCGCTCGATCTCTCCGCTGTTTGGCGGCGGCGTGGCTTTGCGCGGCCGCATCAGCTTCCGCGTGGCATCACCGGCCGCCAGATGCAGTTCATACAATCCGAGCAGCACCGCCTGTGCAAGATTGAGCGAGAAGTGATCCGTGGTAGGGATGGTGACGATCACGTGCGCGCGGTCGAGCGCGTCGCTCGGCAAGCCGTGATCTTCCCGTCCGAACAGCAGCGCGACCGGACCGTGCTCAACGACGCCGAGCAGATCCTCAGCCATGGTGCGCGGCGTGTGCATGGCCCATCGCGTCGCGCGCCGGCGTCCGGTGAAGGCCGCCACGCGTACACAATCGGCCAGTGCCTCATCGAGCGAATCGAAGTGCCGGATGCGCTCCACCACGTCCCGGGTATCGTGCGCAATCTGTTCAATGCGCGTCAGGTCGTATTTTGCAGGTCGCACGAGCCGAAGATCATGTACGCCCATGTTCTTCATGGCGCGCACGACGGCGCCAATGTTGATCTGATCCTGCGGTTCGAACAGCACCACCTTGACGGCGGCGAGTGTTGATTCAGTCATGCGAACGGAGCGGGTGAAGAAACAGTGTGCGTCGGCAACGTGAGCTGAAGGCGCAGAGCGCGCCGCGGATCGTGCCGGTCCCCACGAAGATACACGAACTCCCCCGTGGAGCCGGAGAGCACCAGCTGGCCACGTCGACGCCGACAGTGCGCCGGCCGCTCGTTCACGATCAGATCAAACCGGAACGGCTCGCGCCCGCGATCGGGCGTCGACGCAAGAGGGACACGCAGATGCATCTGCCAGCCGGCATCGGTGCGGGTCCACGACGATTCGACCGGGGTGCTGTCCGGCACGAGTGCAGCCAACCGAGTGCCACCCGTATCCGGATCGGGGACAATCAGCCAGGCGCTGCTCCAACGCTCAGCGGAGTCAGGGCCGACGTAACACTGCACGCCGTCGGCGTTGATGTCCGCTCGCTCATTGTCGAAAGGATTTTCGCTGCCGGCTGCGGGTACGGTGATCGGTCCGGTTCGCGCATCAACCAGCACGTGCAGCGACGTGGCGTCGCATTGTATCGAGACCGTGGCCTCAGGCGACCCCGCCTCCACCCACGATGCTTCGGCGCCGCGATAGTGCGCGATTCCCAAGTGAAAGCGCGTGGGCGCGTCACCGTGAACGATGGCGAGTGGCGGCGCCGGAGGTTGCAGGAGCGGCGCGTCGCGAGGGGTCGTGCGCGGCACCGCGCGCAGCCCGCCGAGTGCGATGCGATCAACCGAATCGGACGTGCGCACCTCGATGTGCCAACCGGATGCCCCGGCCCGGTGCTCCACCACGCTACCGTCGCGTCGCGTCAGTGTCACAGGCAGGAGCGACGCGATTGACGCGGGCAGAGGAGCACGCACACTGTCTCGCAACGACCAGACGCCGAGCATCTCGCCGTGCGCCTGCCGCACCCGCAGCCAATGAAAGCGACGCGGCGACGTGCGCGGCGGACCGGGTGCGGTGGCGCGCCAGAGCGTGGCGTCGCTGTTCGTGCGATACCATGCACGGGCCGATGCATCCGACAGTTCCGTCCACGCACCGGCTATGATTGCACAGGTGGCGACATCGTCGAGAAAATCGAAGCCGTCTTCCAGCCCCCCTGCACCGCCGGGATTCGCCGGTACCCAGACGCGATCAGGATTGGTCTCGCCGGCGACATGGAATGGCAGATCCATTGTGATCTCACGCGGTGACCACCACGCGAGATGATCGATCACGTGTTCGTCGAACAGTACGACGGTGCGCACGACGCGTACGTCAGTCGCCATCCCGCTGGCGTCGGCGCGGATCCAGCCGGCATCAGCGTTCGCGTTCGCGTCAAACGCGAGCAGTCGCGCTGGCACGGGGCGCTGCGACTGACCATCGATGAGCGGCGCGTTGTGTGCCAGGGTGCTGCGATACCAGTGCAGCGTGCGCTCGACATACGAACCGGCTCCGGGGTCTTCGAGCATGCGGACGGTGCCGTCCTGAATCGTGAGGCCAAGCCG
>Ga0105045_10004919_pt1 | contig 11684 bp, 9 predicted proteins | sample MAT02_FD_78089 | JGI IMG/M metagenome (GOLD analysis project Ga0105045, IMG submission 78089) | Freshwater microbial communities from Lake Fryxell liftoff mats and glacier meltwater in Antarctica - MAT-02 (megahit assembly) | ecosystem: Environmental > Aquatic > Freshwater > Ice > Liftoff... | reverse complement strand
TTGGCTAGTTGAAAAGACACTCCCGCACGTTGTCGAGCGGGAGTGCAGCGAGATACGCAAAGCAATCTCGGCGCGAGAGTTGATTACCTTTGAAACAACATTGATCACTGGTCGTCCACCCGCCCGTTTTGAAGACGCGATCAAGACAGCTACGGCATCGACGAGCGAAGCGAAAGAGTCCGCGTATCATGCAACGATCGACATCAACCGCGCGGATGTCGCAAATCCGCCCTTTGGGCGTCAGGGCAACCTGGCCGGACACGAAATCAAGAAGCGTTCTCCAATAAGCAACTTACGTCAATGCAGCAGCAGAGAGTTAGTGCCGAGAGCGTCCTGATCGGGGAGGGCGTGGCTGGTCCTGTCCAAGATGTAACCTATGAAATGATTTGGTTGATCGAATCCGACGATGCGAGCCGCGAGGCATAGGATGGACCGGCCGTCGAGGGAATGGAACCGGCGGGATATGGCCGACGGGTTCGAGCTGGCAGCGCTAATGCGGCGATTAACAAGGCTGACGGAGTGATGATTGATTATGTGGCGAGCCGCTTGTCGGACGCTGACGAGATCGCTAGTAAGCTTGCAGGAATGCGATGACTGGTTCGGCGATGGTCGCCAGCCCTTTGTATGACAACGTCTCGCTGGGACAGGTTTGCAACGTTCGTAGCAGACGATGCTTTTGAGGGTTCGCTAAGTCGCAAAGTCTTGTTTGATGAGTGTGAATGGTGAACAGTATGTTCCCTGTTTTTGAAAGTCGTGAAAGAGTTTGGCGCTCGACACGAAGAAAGCATCGATCGCCTGCATTTCCGGATGTCACGAGAGCTTGTTGCTGAGTCAGAAACTCTTCATGACGAGGCGATTGATCAAGCTGGCGAGTGGGCCGAATGCCCCAGTTCATTCTCCAAACAGGACGCTCAATCTTGAGACGTGCCATTAAGTTCTGCGTCGGTGCACCGAGGATTGAATTGAAGTCCGGTACAGGCTCGTGAACACCGAGTATTCCGCGTCCAAGCTTATCGGGCAATGACCAGCCGCTCGGAAAGCAAACCACCCCTGCAATGATTGGGAAGTCGTTTTCGGGATCATTTCTCAAGATTACCAAATCTTCCTGGACGTGTAACGCGATCGACAAGAGCGGCGGTAACCGAGTATCCATTGTTTCATTCGTCAAACGGTTTTTCCCATCGAGCAGGTGCTCGCAATGAGTGAGCAAAAACTCAACGGCTTCCGCTTGAATATCATGAAGCTCGGAAGGCACACAGGCATATTCGTGTATCGCCGATGCAAGCTGTTCACGCTTTTGATCAATCTCGTCACGATAGTGCTCGGTAACTTCGATCAGCTTTTCGTCGTTAACGATCGCTCGCACGCCCAACGAATGCTCAAACGCATCGCTCGTAAGTGGAAAGTGTCTCATCGCATCAACAACCGTTTGCAGCTAATATTAGCGTTAGGAACGTCCGATTCGGCATCATTATCACTACTGGTTTGTAACGACGATCATGAGAATACTCGCATCATTCTGTCTTGTTTTTGGGTTGGCTCTTTCGGCGCTAGCGCAATCGGTCCCTGAAGTACAAGCGGACAATCGCGTTACGTTTCGCTTGAACGCAAATCAAGCCGAAAGCGTAGCGGTTCTCGGTCAGTGGAGCAAAACCCCCATTGAAATGGCAAGACCCGACGGCGAGCACGCTGCCTGGACCGTGACCACCGATCCGATTCCCGCGGGAGTTTGGGAGTATCGGTTTTTAGTTGATGGAATGTCAATCATTGATCCGTTCAACTCATCGATTAAGCCGCAGCGGGAGCCGGACACCAGTATTCTTCATGTCCCTGGCTCGCCGCTGAAACCTTGGGATTTCAAAAGCGTTCCTCATGGTACCATTCATAATCACAGTTACTTCTGCGGGTCGCTTGGTCGACGGCGTGACATGGTTGTCTACACGCCACCTGGATACGAAACCGACAAGGAGACCGTATATCCGTTGCTCGTACTGCAGCACGGATCGGGCGACAATCAACAGACATGGGTCGCTCATGGCAAGGCACATTGGATTCTCGATTCATTGATCGCCGGCCAGCAGGCAGTTCCGATGATTGTGCTCATGATCGATGGTCATCCAAAGGGGCAAGTGCCGCGGGACGATTCCGAGGCTCGCGACGAATCGCTGGTCGCGTTTGGGAAAGAGTTGTTCGAAGATGCGATTCCGTTAGTGGAAGCCAATTATCGCGTTGAAAGCCAGCGTGAGCGACGCGCGATCGCGGGGCTCAGTATGGGTGGATGGCAATCGATAAACGTTGGGCTTCAAAACCTCGATCGATTCGCTTGGATCGGTTCGTTCAGTGGTGCTGCAGATATTGCCACACTTGGGACGACTCTGAATGATCCAAAGACGACCAATGAACAAGCGAAGCTGATCTGGATTGCATGTGGCAAGGAAGATTTCTTGCTTGATCGCAATTTAGCACTGGTTGATACGTTCAATTCACACGGCGTCGAGCACCAGTGGTCTTTGACCGACGGTGATCACTCGTGGCCTGTCTGGCGTACGTATCTCAATGATTTTCTCCCTCTGCTATTTCGGGAATAGTCGAATTCGATCGTCAGCAGTTGATCCCACGTCGGCAGACGCGTGATCGATATCTTGCCGAGCACAACCGCGTAAGGTTTCAGGCGGAGAAAAGTTGTCAGGACTCTTCCTCACCAAATTCCTTCTGATAACACCAAGTCGACTCGTCTAAATTGTGACTTGCGAGGATCTAGGGTCGCGTTTACTTATTTCGACGTCGTTGGTGCTTTGCCAGAGGGCAAAAATCCTGTTCCTAGTGCGACGAGCATGGCTATCCAGAAGATCCAAAATTCGGGGCGAGCTGCATCGTGAAAATCGATAACATGGGGATGGGCCGGGGAATTAAACGCCCAGTCCGTTAGCAGTTTTAGCGAGATCACGATGATCAGAAAGTACGCCGCGCTTTCGAATCGTGGGAAACGATCAAGCATTCGAATTACCAGTACCGCGGCGATCCGCATCATGACGATCCCGATGATGCCGCCAACAATGATGACCCATAATTTTGGGTGCGGCATGTTTTCGGGGTGACCAGCCGGCGGGCTGCCGACGAGCGCGATCGCGGCCAAAATCGAATCGACCGCGAACGCGATATCGGTCAATTCGATGACCGCAACCGTCAACCAGAACTTACGAGTGTTCCGCGGAATTGCATTGCCCAGGATGATCGGCACACGTTCTTCGATCTCGATCGACTCCTGGTTTTCGGTCAGCGGCAAACCGGTTTCCGCATCGCGCAGCACGGGTTGTCCATCGGCATCAACAACAACCTTTTCGTTGGTCTGTTCCTTCAATTCGAAAAATAAATGCTTGACCGCGATGTAGAGCAAATAACCACCACCGAGCAATTTGACGACGTGCCATTCGAGCAGGTAGGCGGCCAATACGATCGCGGCGGCGCGAAACAGGAACGCGCCGACCATTCCATACCACAACGCCCTTTTTTGTTGCTCTTTGGGCAATCGGCGTGCTAGCAGTCCCAGCACGATCGCATTGTCCAACGACAACACGCCTTCAAAAAAAATCAACAGAAGGACAAGGAACAGATCAGAATATCCGACGGTTTGTCCCCAAAAACCGAAGGCCATGTCAGCAATGATGATAATAAAGAGCTCCCGCGTAAGACCGAATCAATCGCCGCGACCTTCTTGCGAACACCTCGGCCAACCATCGCCGGACATTCTTACCAAGTTTCGACTTTTGACAATGCGTCCGGCAGGGGCGGTGTCGCACCTGGTTGCGAGCAAACGAATTCCGCGATGCGACAAGCCGCGGGCAAAATTGAGTCCTTCGAAATGCCTCGTAACCAGCCGACGACGACCGCAGCGGTAAAGGAATCTCCCGCACCGACCGTGTCGATGACTTGCGTTTCATGGGCGGTTGCTTCGACAAAATCATCAATGCTGATGATTGCGCCACCACGCGAACCGCAAGTTAACGCGATCCAGTCCAGGCCGAATTGCTGGATGATCGCTTTGGCCTGAGTGATTTCGTTTCCAAGAATATTGAACATTCCGGCGACGTGTCGAAGTTCGTCATCGTTCAGTTTCAGCACCGTCGCCAATTCCAACGACTCCGTGATCGTCGTATCGTTGTCGAACGGCGGCCTCATGTTGAGATCAAGCACTCGCATCGTCGATGACGGCGCGGCGGAAACGAGCGACCGGATCGATTGGCCAGAAACCTCACTGCGTTGGGCCAAGGTGCCAAAACAGATTGCGTCTGCGCGGCCAATGGAATCATGCATCGCAGCGGTTGCCGAAATGAAGTCCCACGCTTCGTTCGGGTGAAATGAATACGACGCATGGCCGTCACGATCCACCGCGACGTCGACGGTGCCGGTCGGATATTGGTCGTGCCGTCCGACAAATTGAGTGTTGATACCAGCCGTCGTCAAGTTTTTGATCGCTTCGTCACCCAGGGGATCATGCCCCACGCCGCTGATGATTGACACGTCGGCACCGAGCGCCGCCGCGTGGTATCCGAAATTAGCCGGTGCCCCACCGAACCTCGGTCCGCTGGGGAAAAGGTCCCAGAGGATTTCACCGATCGCGACCACGTACGGTTTGTTTTGCATAACCATTAAGTTCTAGACACGGGTACCGAGGCGTTTGCTGATTTCTTCCAATGTCACGCCTTTGGTTTCGGGAACCAGCGTCAGGACCCAAATCAATTGCAACACCATCATCAAACAGAAGAACAAAAACACGTAACTTGCCGAAAACTTTTCAACCATGGTCGGAAACACCGACGTCAACAGTGCGGCAAAGACCCAGTGCGTTGAACATCCTAACGATTGGCCACTGGCGCGAAATTGATTCGGGAAAATCTCGGAGATGAATACCCAAATGACCGCACCCTGGCCGACTGCGTGCGAAGCGATAAACGCAAAGATACAGGCCGGAACGATTGCGAACGTCTGCGTTGCGAAGGCCCATGCGCACATTCCGAGCGAAGCGACGTAGCCGATCGAGCCGACGATTAACAGTGTCTTTCGACCGACGCGGTCAATCAGATACAACCCCAAAATCGTGAATATCAAATTGGTCACGCCGATCCCGATGGATTGTAACAAGGCGGCTTGCGACTCCAGTCCTGTCAGCTCGAAAATTCGGGGGGCGAAATACAAGACCGCATTGATGCCAGACATTTGATTAAAAAAGGCGATCAAGAATGCGAGCATGATCGGTTTTCGAAGTCCCGAGGACCAAAACCCTGTGGCGACATTGCCACCAGAAATCGATGCGGAAATCCGGGCAACCTCTTCGTCAACCGCCGCATCGGTAAACGACGGATTCGCCTCCGCGATCACGCGGCGAGCCTGCGTTTCGTTGCCTCGTTTTGTCAACAACCATCGCGGGCTTTCGGGCAATCCAAGGCACATCACCCCGTAGATCAACGCCGGAATCGCTTCGACGCCGAGCATCCAACGCCACGCGTTTTCGCCGAGCCCGCCGAGCAGCCGATTGGAGACATACGCTATGAGAATACCGAACACGATATTGAACTGAAACAATCCCGTCAGCCGTCCGCGGCGGTCCGCCGGTGCGATCTCGGAAATGAACAGGGGGGCCGCGATGGTCGAGACGCCAACACCGACACCCCCCAAAAACCGAGCGATCATGAACGAGTAAACATCGGTGGCTAGTCCCGACCAGATCGCGGAAACGAAGTACAAGACACCAATCCACAGCAGCGTCGGTTTTCGTCCCCATCGATCCGATGGATAGCCGCCGATCAGCGAACCGAGCACCGTGCCCCACAACGCCATGCTCATCGCCAAACCGTGCTGGACCGAGCTGAGGTTCCAGACGCTCTGGATCGTTTTCTCCGCGCCGGAGATTACGACGGTATCAAACCCAAACAGGAATCCGGCGAGCGAAGCGGTCAACGACCACCATAACAAACGGTTACGCATGAGAAGCCAAGGTGGAGGGAAGCTACTGTGGGCGGAAGGATCCGCTATTGCTGGAGCGCGAAGGCGATAAGATTGATGACGATTCGCGCAGCATCGTTTGTATCATAACCGGGGCACTGGATCGAGTTCTGGCTTTCGAGCGCACAGCTCAGGTCGAGCGGCGAAAAGAAGACCGACGCGTTGTTGTCGATGGATGCAAACTCCAATTGCGGTGTGCCGCGGCGGCGGTCGATCGTCAATCCGCCACCAACGCGTGAAGGCGTTCGCGTCGTCACATCGCGGAGATCAAAGCCGCCGAATTGCGTGGTGAGTGCGGGGTGATCCGGTGGCATGGCTTGAAGCTCGATACCCGGCATGATGGCAGCCAGTTCGCGACGAAACGCTTTCGCAAAATCAACGTTTCCGCAAATCGAATCGGCGAGGATAAACCCTCCGTTCTCGAGGTAGGTGCGAAGCGTTTGGCGTTGGTCCTCGGTCAATGAGAAATCGGTTCGTCCGTGAATCCATAGGAACGCTTGGTCGGCCAATACTTTTGAATCGATCGGAACCTCGTCCGGCGTGACCTCCAAGCGCAACGGGACGCGGTCTGCGGCGATGGCGACAAAGTTTGGCAGCGCCCGTCGCGCGTCTTGGCCACCGGCATCGATTTGCAAGCGAGCGATGCGGTTTGCGCCTCGCGATGGCGTGTCGTCTTCGAGCGAACGGATGACCAGCGGTGCATCCAGTTTGTCTTTTAACTCGCGACCGGTCACGTAGGCCAACAGGTTTTGTCCCAACCGCGCGGACGTTTCCAGTGCGTCCTTGGCGGCTCGCGGCACATCGGCGTCCTGATTGCGCGATGTCGGATCGCTCAGCTCCCACCGGCATGTCAGGCTGATCGGTGAATAGAATACCGAGGTCCGGCAGCACGCTTGGACGCCCATCAGTTGGTAATCCGGCGCGATCAATGACGGTTTCACGTCGCCCTCGGCAAAGTACACCGGATGCGTTGGCGGCAACGGTTCCAGCGGTGCCGAGGGAAACCACTGGTCACACCATTTCCGCACCGAGCTCTCGAATTTGTCGGCCGGACCACAACCCGGTCCGGCGCTGGCGTCAAACAGCAGGCTGCCGCCCTGGTCGAGATACGATTTCAAAAGTGCCGCCTCGTTGGCTGAGAACGACAACGCTTCCCGGCCGGTCACGACGATCAGAGGTGCCTGCAGCAGATCCTCGACCTTGGCGTTGTCCATCGTCACGGTTTGCCACGTCAACTCTTTGCCCCAATTGCGTTCGAGCCGACGGATCAATTGTCGTGACGCATCGGGATGCTGGTTCCAGACCGCACCGGTGACCGGGTCGATGTCGTCCGCTTTGGCAACGCCATGACGCAGACGACCGATCACGACTTGGCGTTTTCCTTTGGCGAGGAAGAGCAGCGCGAACGATGTCGTCACGTTGCGGTCGTCCTCGGCGAAAGCGACGCCGGACCAAAACCCCTGAAACGCGTCCTGCATCGCAACCAACCGCGCCGCTCCCTCGCGGTACCAATCGTGACCGCCGATGAACCGCCGGCCCGTCAATCGTCCGACTCGTTCGAGCGCGTAGAGATAGTAATAAAGGGTGGACGCACCATTGTTGCCCGGATTGATCTGAACGGAGAAACGCTTACCCAGCCATTCCAAACCCGCTTCGACGGCATCGCGATCGTCCGAATCGCCACCGCAGCAAACGATCTTTCCGTTCTCGATTTTCGAGGACGACTCCGCCAATCGCCCGCGACAGATTACCGTCGAAGCGATCCCCGCACATGTCATGCTGCCCGTTGGTGGCGACGCGCCGTTGTACGACCAAGCTCCGGTGGCGGTTTGTCGCGACGACCAATACGTCGCGCCGAGTTCAAAGACTCGCGGGTTGACTCGAACACCGCGCTGTTCGGCCGCGTCGAGGGCCAACAGCGCGAACTGGGCATTGGACGGGTCGCCGCCGCCCTTGCCGCCGCCGTAACCCCAACCGCCGGCGCGGAATGCGTCGCCGCCTTCATTGCCGATTTGTTCGCTCTCGAGCCACTGGACGTTTCGCCGAATGCGAACCAGGTCGCCGGGTGAGCCGAGTTGGCAATACAGAATCGTCTGCAACGCCACCGAGTAGGTTTCCGAGGACTCGATTTTCCGTAAATAAGCGAGCGATTTCAGGATTGCTGGATCGTCCGGCGGCACGCCCGCGGTCAATAGCGCTAGAGTACATAGCGCCGTCAAACCGCCGCTTTGGCCCGTGTACTCTTTCCACCCGCCCTGTGCATTTTGGGTGGTTCGCAAGTATGCGATGCCACGATCGATCGCCTGCTGAACGGCCGCCGCATCGATCGCCATCGCCGATCGCGTCGGCACGACCAGGGCGGCAACGATGACAAGCAAAATTCGCCCCAAACGAACCAACCGCCTCGGTGGAACGATTTGCACGCGACGGGGATGTGGGGTCGGCATGGCGCAGGAACTCGTTACGTTGGGGGCTCCGTTGGACCAGAGCAAAACCGGGACTCTAATGTTTCATGATGGTCCGCCGTCGTCAATCAATGACGACGACGCGTCATGAGTCACGATTCCCTTCCAGCATAGACGACACGATGACAGACAAGAACCCGCGCGGCCCGTCGACCCCACTTCCCGAAACCGCTCCGGCCATCGCGATGAACCCGGCGAATGCGGGCACGGTGTCTTCCGCTGCGGCCGCAGCAGGCGGAAAACCGCGAAACCTCGGCGATATGCTGCGGGAGTTTTCCCAGCACCAACAAACGATGCGGGCCGAACTTGCAAAGGTCATCGTTGGACAACATGACGTCATCGAACAATTGCTCGCCGCGATCTTCACGCGCGGCCACTGTCTGCTCGAAGGTGTTCCCGGGCTTGCCAAAACGTTGATGGTCAGCACGCTGGCCAACATCCTTGACGTGCCCTTCAAACGGATCCAGTTCACGCCCGACCTGATGCCGTCGGACATCACCGGAACGCAGGTGCTGGAAGAAGACGACGCGGGCAAACGCAGTTTTCGATTCGTCCAGGGACCGATCTTCACCAGCGTTCTGCTGGCCGACGAAATCAATCGCACACCGCCCAAGACCCAGGCGGCATTGCTCGAAGCGATGCAGGAACGCCAGGTCACCGTCGGACGCGAAACGTACGCGTTGCCGGAACCATTCTTTGCGATCGCGACCCAAAATCCGATCGAACAGGAAGGCACCTATCCGTTGCCCGAGGCGCAGCTTGACCGATTCATGTTCAACATCAAAGTCGGCTATCCGTCGGCGGACGAGGAGGAACAAATTTTGACGGCGACGACGCGTGGCGAATCCGAAATGCCCGTCAAGGTGCTTTCGGGACGCGCGATTTTGAACGTCCAGCGATTGGTGCAGAGCGTCGCGGTCAGCCCGTTTGTGATTCGTTATGCATCGCGGCTCGTCCGCGCGACACGACCGTCGGATGAGTCCGCGCCGGCATACATCAAACAACTCGTCGACTGGGGCGCGGGACCGCGAGCGGGTCAAAACCTGATCGCCGGCGGCAAGGCGTTCGCCGCGATGGATGGCCGTTTCGCGGTCGATCCCGCCGACATCCAGCGGATCGCCATTCCCGTGCTGCGTCACCGCATTGCGGCAAACTTTCAGGCACAGGCCGAAGGCATGATGACGGACGACATCATCGTGCGATTGCTGAAAGACATTGCCATCCCCAAGCCTGACAAAATGTCCTGATGAAGAAACACGCGACCCAGGCGACCCCGTCAACGACGAAGGCGATCCCGCGGTGCTGGTTGATGAAGACGGAGCCAAACGAATTTTCGATTGACGATCTCGTCGCCTCGCCACAGCAAACGACCCACTGGTTCGGCATTCGCAATTACCAAGCGAGAAACCTGCTGCGCGATGACGTCAAGATCGGCGACAAAGTGCTGTTTTATCACTCGTCATGCGCCACGCCCGCGGTAATGGCGACGGCGCGTGTCGTGCGGCAGGCGTACCCGGATTCCACGGCGTTTGATCCGCAGAGCGATTACTTTGACCCCAAAAGTTCGCCCGACCAGCCGCGTTGGTTTATGGTCGACATCCGTTTGGTCAAACGATTCAAAAAACCCGTCACGCTGGCGGCGATGCGAGCCAGCGTCGTGCTCGCGGACTTGCCGCTGCTCCGGCGCGGCAACCGGTTGAGCGTCCAGGGCGTCACTGCGGCACAATTCGAAATCATTTGTGCGATGGAAACTTGATGCCCAGGGGAACCGCCGGATGATCGTGGCATGGCACGGCTCGTGTCGGTTGCGATACAATCCGCCGCCGCGGGCGTCAGTGAACACTCGCTTTAATTTTCCCCCGAAGGAGCTGAAGGATGTTGCGATTGTTGTTGGTGCCCTGCTTGGCGTGGTTGGCGGTCATCGCGTCGGCGGAGTCCTCGTTGAAGGCGACGGTGACTTATAAGGTTTATTTTGACATCGGCATTGATGGAGAGGATGCCGGACGGATCGTCATCGGGTTGTTCGGCAAAGACGTTCCCAAGACTGTCGAAAACTTCAAGGCGCTTTGCACGGGCGAACGAGGCGTCGGCAAATCGGGCATCCCGCTCAGTTACAAAGGCTCGATTTTTCATCGCGTCATCCCCGAGTTCATGCTGCAGGGTGGCGACTTCACGCGGGCCAACGGTACCGGCGGCGAGAGTATCTACGGCGAAAAATTTCCCGACGAAAGTTTCAAGTTTCGCCATGACGTGCCCGGCGTGCTCAGCATGGCCAATGCCGGTCCCAACACGAACGGTTCCCAATTCTTTCTCACCACCGTCCCGACCCCTTGGTTAGACGGAAAGCACGTCGTCTTTGGCCGCGTGCTCGAAGGCATGGATATCGTCAAGAAAGTCGAAAGCCTTGGCAGCGGTTCGGGGCAAACGAAAAAGAAGATCTCCATCCGCGATTGCGGTGTCGTCGAAGAAGAAGAAGGTCCGATCGAAGATTGATATCGGCGCAGCGACCGTGCAGTTTTTAAGGCACGGTTCGGCGGGCATGTCACCCTCCTGCGCAGCGGGAGGGTCGGGTCCGGGGAGGGCTTGGCGCGGTCGCCCTCTCCTCGCTTAAGCTCGACTCTCCCGGAGGGAGAATGAAATTGACCGAGCGATTGCGGATTCAAAAATAGCCGTTGATCGCTTTTCACTTGTCGCGAATTCGATCTGGGGAGTCGGTGCGATTGATCGATGAAATCAACCGGCTCGCCGGTGGCCTGAAGTCCAACGGGGTCATCCGGATTCCGCCGGAGATCGATGTTCCCATCACGCCGCGCGTTCGTCGGTTGATCGATTGTCCGGACGTTCGGCGGTTGAAACAGATATCGCAGTTGGGTCTCGTGTCGCTCGTCTACCCCGGGGCGACGCATTCTCGGTGGGAACACACGCTCGGCGTTTATCGCAACGCCCTGCGAGTCCTGCAACTCCTCGCCACTCAATCTCATCTCAGCGAGATCGTCGACGAGCGGGGCACGGAGGCGTTCGTGGTCGCGGCGATCATGCACGATGTCGGTCACTGGCCGTTTTGTCATCCGCTGGAAGACATCCGGATGCCTTTCACCCCCCGCCACGAAACCCGCGCGGGGACGATGGTGCGTGGCGAGCGGATCACCGAACTCATGGGTAACGATTGGTTATGCGATGCCGATGACGTGATGTCGATTGTCGCGAAAGAGCCGA
>Ga0105045_10004918_pt1 | contig 11684 bp, 11 predicted proteins | sample MAT02_FD_78089 | JGI IMG/M metagenome (GOLD analysis project Ga0105045, IMG submission 78089) | Freshwater microbial communities from Lake Fryxell liftoff mats and glacier meltwater in Antarctica - MAT-02 (megahit assembly) | ecosystem: Environmental > Aquatic > Freshwater > Ice > Liftoff... | reverse complement strand
CATCGGCTGCCGTGTCAACGAGCACGAGCCCCACCGACTCCCAAAGGCACGCGAGGGTCAATTGCAGCAAGGCCTCGCCCGCTGGCAATTCGCTCACCACGCGATCACCCGCGCCAATCTTGACGGCACGAAACGTGCTTACCCATGATCGCATCCCCGCCCATAGCGACGCTGCGCTTCGCACGGAATCGCTGAACAGCACCACGGGCACAGGCTGATTGGCGAAGCGCTCGTAAAGCAGCGCACGCCATGCAGTTCTGGCTTCGTCGGCCGTCTCGATGTCGGAAACCGCGGGAACGGGAGTGGGATCGTCAGTCATTGATAACAGGAATCATGATACAGACCGCACACCGCACGGAAGAGCCGCGTCGAACGTCCACAGCATCCCGCCTACCATCCGCGTCGCTCGACGTGGGCGGTGACGTCTCCAACCGTGACGTGTACGAGGTGGCCACCGCGCAACGCCCAGTTACCCTCGGCGAAGCCGCGCGCGCCCGGATGGCAGCGTCGCACGCGATGCTTACCCGCATGGTGCACGAGCGGCGGCGTATCTACGGAGTCACCACCGGCTACGGCCCGCTGGCCTCGCACCCTGTCACGCCCGAGCACGCCGAGCTGCTCCAGCGCAATCTGGTGTATCACCTCTGTTCCGGGGTGGGGCGCCCGCTGTCGATCGTTCATACGCGTGCCATGATGGTGGCGCGAGCCGCAAGTATTGCCCGCGGCTACTCCGGCATCAGTGCTCCGCTCTTCCAGACGCTACTCGACTGCATCAATCTCGATCTCACCCCAGTGGTCCCCGAGATGGGCACCGTAGGTGCCAGCGGCGATCTGACCCCGCTGGCCCACGTGGCGCTTGCGCTCATGGGCGAGGGGGAGCTGTGGTATCGCGGCACGCGTCTCCCTGCATCAGACGCCTTGCAGGCGGCAGGACTTGCCCCCGTGACGCTCGGGCACAAGGAAGGGATTGCCCTCGTCAACGGCACGTCCTGCATGACCGGCATTGCGGCGGTGAACGCCGAACGCGCCCGTCGCGCCGCCGATCTCGCGCTGCGCCTGTCCGTGCTCTACGCCGAATGCCTGAGCGGACGACTCGAAGCGTGGGACCCGCGCTTCGCCGTGGCACGGCCACATGCGGGCCAGGTGAAAGCCCACGCCTCGCTCGCGCGCTGGACCGCCGGCAGCGCCCGCCTCACGCCGACCGTGCAGCCACCGCCTCAGCTCGATGAATCTGGCGCTGAAAACGGCTGGCTGCCCGAAGGCGAGCTTCCTCAGGACCCCTACAGCATCCGCTGCGTCCCGCAGCTCATCGGCGCCGTGCTCGACGTACTCACGTTTCACGAAAACATCGTGACCACCGAGCTCCAGAGCGCCACTGACAATCCGCTGCTCTTCCCCGATGAAGACGCCGTGTTGCACGGCGGCAACTTCTATGGCCAGCACGTGGCGTTCGCTTCGGACACCTTGCTGCTTGGTGTGATCAAGCTCGCCATTCATGCCGAACGATGCATCGCGCGCATCACCGACCGCGCACAGAACCACGGCTTGCCGTCGTTTCTGCACGGCGGTCCCGATGGGGTGAACTCCGGCTTCATGGGCGCACAGGTCACCGCCAGCGCACTCGTGGCCGAATTGCGCACGCGCGCCATCCCGGCGTCGATTCAATCGGTCCCCACGAACGGCAACAATCAGGACGTGGTGACGATGGGCACCATTGCTGCCCGCAAGACCGCCGATGCGTTGGACCTCGTGTATCTCGTGCTCTCCATCCACGCCCTCACACTCGCACAGGCCGCCGAGCTCCGCGGTGGTACGGCGCTCGAGGGGTTCGCCCCTGCCAGCCAAGCGCTCGTACGCTGGGTACGCGAGTCGTCCGCCCATCTCGACCGCGATCGTCCGCTCTCGCCCGATATTCAGCGGCTCGCCACGCGCCTCGAAACGGTGGACTGGGATCGTGACATCATCGCCCCGGAACAGGAACGGGACGCGTTCATCTACTGAACGCGTCCCGCCATTTCACACCAGCGTACGACACCGGCACCACACACCGTACCACAGCAGCCGTCGATTAACTCGGCAGCAGCCCCGCCGCCGCCAGCCGATCCCGCACGATCGCCAGTTCGTCACCAACCACCGGCAACAATGGGCTGCGCGGCACACCGCCCGACAGCCCCACCAGATTCATCGCCGCCTTGATCCCCGCCGGGCCCATCGCGCCGGCAATGTCCGTGGCGATCGGCGACAAGCGCGCCTGCAGCGCCGCCGCCTCCTCCAGTCGGCCCTCAGCATGCGCGGTCATCATCACGCGCACCATGGGACCAGCGTAAAGCGCAATCGCGAGAATCGCACCGGAGACCCCGGCCACCAGCGCCGGCGCAACCGTAGCGCCGCTCCCGGTGATCACGCGAAACGCAGGACATTGCGCCTCGAGGTACTGCGCGAGCATGGGCAGGTTGCCTGCGCTGTCCTTCATCCCAATCACGTTCTCGTGCTGCGCCATGGTGTGCACGAAGGTCGCACTCATCACGAGATGCGTGTACGCGGGCATGTTATACAGCATCACCGGCAACGGACTCGCATCGGCCACGGCGCGGTAGTGCGCCAGCAGCGCCGCTTCCGTCATGCGTTTGAGGAAGTAATGTGGCGCAATCACCAGCGCGGCACTCGCGCCTTCCACCTTCGCCTCATGCGCGCGGCGGATGGTCTGCTGCGTGCTCTCGCTGCCCACACCGGCCAACAGCCACTTATCGGCCGGCACTCGTTCCCGTGCCCACGCCAGCAGATGGCGACGATCCGCATCGTCGAGCAAGGCGGACTCGCCGCTGGAGCCGGCCACGAGCACACCGTCTACACCGTGGCCGAGATGCGCGTCGAGGTTGGACTGAAACGCGGCGCGATCGAGGTCGCCCGCCGCAGTGAAGCACGAGACGGCAGGCACCATCAGCCCGCCAAGAGGAGTGTTAAGCATCGCGGAAATGTATGCCAACCCCTCAGCTTCCGAACAGACTCTCGAAGCCGCTGCCGAACACCGTATCCCCGCCCAGGGGGTTGGGGCTCGTCACCGACTGGTGCGATGTGGGGCTGGTCGCCATTGGGGGAAGCGTGGATCCGGTGCCTAACGGGTTCGCCCCCAAACCGGGCACCGCCGTTGACTGGCCCGTTCGGCTCATGGCCGACGGAATGGCCATCGTACTTCCGGTAAGCTTGGCCGTAATCGACGGCACACCAGCCGGCGTCTGACGGCTCTTCCCAATCCGGAAGCCCAGCTCGAAGTCGGCCGGCTTGGTGGCCGCCGCCTTCGCCACCTCAAACGCCACCTCGCCACTCAGCACCAACTCCGACAGATGTTGATCGAACGTCTGCATGCCGTACTGCGCACCGTCGGCGATATAGTCGCGGATTTCAGCGATCGCACCTTCCGCGATGAGATCGCGGATCGTGCTGGTCACAATCATCACCTCACAGGCCACCGCACGCCCCGTCCCACTCTGGCGCGGCAACAGGCGCTGCGACACCACCGCGTGTAGTGATTCCGCCAGTCGCATCCGTACCACCTGCTGCTCCTCCGGCGGGAACATCGCCATGATCCGCATGATCGTGCTCTGCGCATCGGGCGTGTGCAACGTGGAGATCAGCAAATGCCCCGTTTCCGCCGCTTTCATCGCCGTATCAATCGTCTCCGCATCACGCATCTCGCCGATCAGAATCACATCGGGATCCTGACGGAGCGCAGCGCGCAGTCCCATGCGAAAGCTCTCGGTGTCAATGCCGACCTCACGCTGTGTCACGGAGCTCCTGAGATCCCCGTGAATGAATTCGATCGGATTCTCGAGCGTGAGAATGTGCTTCTCGTACGAGGCATTGATCGCGTTCACCAGCGCCGCCATCGTACTCGACTTGCCGGAGCCCGTCACACCGGTCACGAGCACCATGCCCCGCTCGGTGTGGGTGATCCGATCCAGCACCGGCGGCAGTTTGAGCGATTCGAAGGTGGGGACATGTTCCGGGATCACTCGCATGACAATGGAGTGCGAATCCCGCTGACGCATGATGTTCACCCGGAAGCGTCCTACGCCGGCCGCCGCCCACGAACAATCATGGTCCTTGAGCGTATCCACGTGCGCGCGATCCAGCTCATTCACCATCAGATGGAGCGCGATCGCCCGCGTTTGATCGGCCGTCAGTGCCTGTTTCGTCAGCACAATCAGTCGCCCGTCGATTCGCGCCCGCACCACATCACCGGCCTTGATGTGGACGTCGGATGCGCCGCGCTCAACCGCTGCCTTGATGATTCGTTCGATCGCCACAATGGGGATGGGTTGGTGGACCGGAACAGCCAACCCATCGTATCACGAAGTCGTGATCAGGAGCCGGCACCGCGCCACGCGCTGTCCCTTCGACGATTTTCCCCGCCGAGTGCAACGCCTACTCCGGCACCGCGACCGGATCGAGCCCCATATATCCGCGCACTTCACGCATGGTCTCCTGCGCAATCGCCCGCGCGGTGCGTGCGCCATCCGCGAGCGCGTCCAGCACGAGCGCCGGCTCGGCATCCAGCTCCTCGGCGCGGCGCCGGATCGGCGTCAGCTCCCGGACCATCCCCTCCTGCAGCACCTTCTTGCAATCCATGCACCCCCAGCCCGCCGTGCGGCACTGCATGGCCACGTGCTCCACCGTCTCGACCGGGCTGAACGCCTTGTGCAGCTGAAAAATATTGCACACCTCGGGACGACCAGCGTCGGTTTTGCGCACCCGCTGCGGATCGGTCATCGCGGGCCTTAGCTTGGCCCAGATCTCGTCGTCGCTGTCCATGAGCCCGATGGTATTACCCAGCGATTTCGACATCTTTGATTGGCCGTCCAACCCCATGATGCGCCGCGTCGGGGTCAGCAACGGCTTGGGCTCAGGGAAGTACTCCTGACCAAACTTCGCATTCCACTTGCGCGCCGTGTCGCGCGCCAACTCCAGGTGCTGGATCTGATCCTCCCCCACCGGTACCGAGTCCGCCCGATAAAGCAGAATGTCCGCACTCTGCAGCACCGGGTACATGAGCAGCCCCGCCGGGATACTCTCAAGCTTTGACGACTTGTCCTTGAACTGCGTCTGCCGTTCGAGGTCCCCTAACGGCGTCAGCGTGGTAAAAATCCACGACAGTTCCGTGTGCTCGGGTACATCACTCTGCACGAACAGCGCCGCCTTGGCGGGATCGATACCCGCCGCGAGCAGCGACTTGGCCATCCCCCACCGCCGCGCCCGCAGGACCGCCGGGTCATAGGTACCGGTAATGGCGTGGTAGTCCACCACGCAGAACAGCGCGTCAGGATAGGTATGTTGAAGCTCGACCCAGTTTTTGACTGCGCCGAGATAATTGCCGATATGCAGCTCGCCCGAAGGCTGGATGCCGCTGAAGATACGTGCCATCCTTCAAACGTACCGGAGCGCAATTTCCCGAGCAACGCATCCATGACATCCGCTGCTGCACTCGCCGACCGCCGTCGCTGGCATGACGCTACACTCGCCGCCGCTCGCGTGGCCGCCTCCTTCATCGCCGAACAATCCGCCTCCCGCCGGGAACTGGTCTGGGAGGAGAAGAGCGCGACTGACTTTGTGACCGCGGTCGACATCGGCGCTGAGGAGCGAATTCGCTCCGTGCTGGCAGAACAGGTACCGGAGGTTCGCATTGTGGGTGAAGAGTTGGGAGCGGACGGCGACCCCGAACAGGGGCTGGTTGCCATTGTCGACCCCCTCGACGGCACCACCAATTTCCTGCACGGCTTCCCGAACTACGGCGTCTCCATCTGTATCGCCCTCGATGGGGTGCCACAGGTCGGAGTGGTCCACGATGTCGCGCGCGGCGGCGTGTGCCACGCCATAGCCGGCGGCGGCGCCTTCTTCGACGAGACGCCACTCCGCGTGTCTTCCATCAGCAGCCCGCCGCGCGCTTTGATCGGCACTGGATTTCCGTTCCGCGATGTGTCGTTCGCCGATCAATACGTACGACAGTTCCGCGCCCTCATGCCGCAGGTGTCGGGCATGCGTCGCGCCGGGTCGGCAGCCCTCGATCTCTCCGACGTGGCCCGCGGGCGCTTCGAGGCGTTCTGGGAGCTCTTTCTGCACCCGTGGGATCTTGCCGCGGGTGTGCTGCTGGTTCGTGAAGCCGGTGGCCGCGTCACCGACCTCGAAGGAAACGACGCGCGGCTCATCGAGGGACCGATCGTGGCCAGTAACGGCGTGCTGCACGATTGGTTCCTTGAGGTGTTGAACGAACACGATGCCTGACCCACGCAGCCCGTTCCCCGTCGTAGGCGCCACGGTGCCCGCCTTCCCCTTCACCTCACCCGCACGTGCCTCTCGTCGAATGCGTCCCCAACTTCTCGGAAGGTCGCGATCAGCGAGTCATCGACGCGCTGCACGATGCGATCGCGAATACGCCCGGCGCTCACGTACTCGATGTCTCGAGCGATAAGTCGCACCATCGCACGGTCATCACGTTCGTTGCGTCACCGGAGGCCGCAGTACCCGCCGCACTGGCGGCCATGACCGTCGCGCGCGATCGCATCGATCTCACGCGGCATCAAGGCCAACACCCGCGCATCGGGGCCACCGACGTCGTGCCGTTCATTCCGCTCGACGGCGCAACCATGGAGGACTGCATCGCCCTCGCCCGTCAGCTCGGTGCACGCGCCGCCGCGCAGTTGGACATCCCTGTGTATTTGTATGAACGTGCGGCGACCACACCAACACGCGAGAACCTCGCCGATGTGCGGCGCGGGCAGTTCGAAGGACTTCGCGACGAACTCGCGACGTCCCCCGCACGGCGGCCCGACTTCGGCCCCGCCGCCGTCCACCCCACCGCCGGCGCCACAGCGATCGGGGCCCGCCCCTTCCTCGTGGCGTACAACATCTACCTCGGCGAGTCCAGCCACCTGCCGGCCGCCAAAGCAATCGCCAAAGCCATACGCGGCTCTTCGGGCGGATTGCGCGGTGTCAAGGCGCTCGGGCTCGTGGTCGATGGGCAAGCGCAGGTGTCCATGAACCTCTTGGATACCGAGCAGACCCCGTTGCACAGCGTCTTCGAACTTGTGAAGACGGAAGCCGCGACGTTCGGTCTGACCCCAACCTGGAGCGAGCTCGTAGGACTCGTACCCGAGCGTGTGATTCTCGACGCCGGCGCGCGACATGTGCAACTCCGGGGCTTTTCACGCGCCATGCTGCTCGAGCACAGAATCCGGGAGCTCGATGGCGGGCGAATGCAGTACGCCGCAGTCGAGCCGTCAACAACGGCACCCGCACTCGACGCCGGTTCGCTGCGGCATCATCTCACGAGATTGGTGCAACGTGACGTCCATGCTCACGAACGCGTGCAAGCGGCCTATACCATGCTTACAGAACCGGACGCCGCTCGCACCGCGCGAACCACAGCCATTCACGACGCCATGCTACACGCCGCAGAGACTGCGCTCGAGACGGCGAGAGCCGCCCTACGGGTCGCAGAGATGGCGGCCGATCTCGCGGAGCGTGGAAACCGCCATACCGCTGCCGACGCCTACGGTGCCGCACTGATAGCGGAGGCTACGTGCAAGGGGGCGGAGTTCACTGTCCGCATCAACGTGGCGTTGCGCGATCACGCGCGCACCACCCGGGAGGCCACGTTGGCCGCAGAGGCCCGCACGTGCCTCCTTGAAGCCACAGCCTATGCCCAGATAGCCGAACGGGCAGCGGAACGGGCCATCGCCCAGTAACGCCACCCGTCGTATCACTCAACCCTTTCGATCCGCCCCGCCGTATTCACACGGCGATCATGCGGCAGATTCTCAGAGCAGGCTGTCCACTCGGGTCAAGATCACCGGCCCCTGCTCCGTCACCGCAACGGTGTGCTCGAAGTGCGCAGACCGCTTGCCGTCCGCGGTTACCACCGTCCACTTGTCGCTCAGCGTCTTGGTGCGGGCGCCACCGATATTGACCATCGGCTCGATCGCGATGGTCAGACCGATACCGAGCTTCTTGCCGCGCTTCGCTTTGCCGTAATTGGGGACCTGCAGCTCTTCGTGCAGCGAAAACCCCACGGCATGCCCAACCAACTCACGCACGATGGAGAAGCCTTCGGCTTCCACCAACGTCTGGATAGCCGCCCCAATGTCGCCGACATGGTTGTCCGGGCGCGCCGCCGCGATCCCCGCGTACAGCGAACGCTCCGTCACCTCCAGCAGCCGCTGGCTCTCCGCATCGATCGTCCCGACCGGCACAGTGATGGCGGCGTCGGTGTACATCCCTTCGAGCTTCACGCCAACGTCGAGCGTGACAATGTCACCCTCGTTCAAAATGCGCTTCCGGGACGGAATCCCGTGCACGACTTCCTCGTTGATGGAAATGCAGGCGCTGCCGGGAAACCCGTACAGTCCCTTGAACGCCGGCTCTGCGCCGGCGTGGGATCGTATGAACTGCTCGCAGATCATATCGAGCTCGCCAGTCGAAATGCCCGGCCGGACCGCATCTCGCATGATGTTGTGCGCGCCGGCCAAAATGCGTCCACCGCGAGCCATGATTTCAATCTCACGGGGCGACTTGAGCAGCGTGGACGGCGCAGAGCTTCCCACGCCCATCAGCTTTTGAACTGCTGGAGAGCCTCGAACGCACGCGCTTCGACCTCTTCCAACGAACCCAGTGCATTGATGTGCGCAAGGCGACCACCATTGGTCTCATACCACGACATGACAGGCGCAGTCTGGTCGCGATAGACTTGCAGACGCTTGCGAACGGCTTCGGGCTCGTCATCCATCCGTCGGATCAAAACGCCCTGCGGCGTGTGCCCTTCCACCTCGCACCGCTCCCCTGGCTCACGCCCGAAGAACGGACGCTGGCAGAGATCACACGTGGTGCGGCCGCTCAGCCGCCGCACCAATTCGTCCTCGGCAATATCGAACAACAGCACCGCGTCCACCCGGCGACCGAGTTGCGCCAGCATTGCGTCGAGTCCCTCGGCCTGGGGCGTGGTGCGAACCACGCCATCAAGGATGACGCCATTGGCCGCGCCCGGTGCAGCCAGTGCTTCTTTCATGATGCCCATGATCACCTCATCGGGCACCAAGTCGCCGCGATTCATCGCAGCCTTTGCCTCAAGTCCAAGAGGCGTTCCATCACGAACAGCAGCGCGGAGTACGTCTCCGGTGGCGATCTTAGGAACGTCAAGGCGAGCGGCAAGCCGCTCGCCTTGAGTCCCCTTGCCCGCACCAGGCGGTCCAAGCAGGACAATGACCATGATTTTCCTTAGGAGCCCTGAGTCGCCTGACGGCCGCGGAAACGGACCCGGCCCTTCTTCATGAACCCATCATACTTCCGCAGCAGCAAATGTTGCTGCATCTGCGCCATCGTATCGAGTGCGACACCCACCACGATCAGCAGCGACGTACCGCCAAACGCAAACGGCACGTTCACGATCCGGGCAATCACGATAGGCAGCAACGCGATCGTGGTCAGAAAGATGGCGCCGGGCAGCGTGATGCGTTCGACAACGGTTTCAATGTACTCTGCCGTCTTCGCCCCAGGCTTAATGCCAGGCACAAACCCACCCTGCTTCTTCAGGTTTTCCGCCAGATCCACCGGATTAAAAATGATGGACGTGTAGAAGTACGTGAAGAGCATGATTAACACCGCTGACAACACGAAGTACAGCCACGGGTTCGGGCCACTCGGATTGAAATACTCCGCGACTTCCTGAAGCTTGGCATTCCCGCTGAACTGCGCGAGCGCACCAGGAATCACGATCACCGATTGAGCGAAAATGATGGGCATCACACCAGCGGTATTGATACGGAGCGGAATGAAATTCCGTGCCGCTTCACGCTGACGCCCACGAGCCATCGTGCGCTGCGGGATCTGGATCAGTACCCGTCGCGCCGCGACAGTGATCGCCACGACACCCGCCACCACACTCACCATCACCAGTGCGAGCACTACAAGCGAAAGCGGTGCAATGGCGCCCGTCGTCACGAAGTTGAACGTCTGCAGGATCGACGGCCACATCCGCTCGACGATCGAGAAAAAGATGATCAACGACGCACCGTTGCCAAGTCCTCGCTCCGTGATCTGCTCACCAAGCCACATCACGAAAATCGCACCGGTGGTCAGGAACAGCATCATCTGGATCGTGAACCACGGCCCGGGCATGGACACCGCCGCCGGCAAGGACACCGTGAACAAGGCGAAGCCATACGCCTGAATCATGGCCAAACCCACCGTCAGGTACCGGGTGTACTGCGTGAGCTTCTTCCGACCATCCTCGTCCTTCTGCATCTTGTCAACGTTCGGCATCACCGCGCCGGCGATCTGGACGAAAATGCTCGCCGAGATGTAGGGCATGATACCAAGTGCGAAGACGGTGGCGCGGGACAGACCACCACCCACGAACATGTCGTAGAGGCCGAGGAGGCCACCGCCCTGCTGGCGGGTGAAGTAGTCTGACAGCGCCTGCACATCGATCCCGGGCGCCGTGATGTGCGAGCCCAGACGATAGATCACCATGCACATAAACGTGAAGGTGATCTTCGCCCAAAGCTCTGGCGTCCGATAAATGTTCGCGACGGCCTGCGCCGCTGGATTCGATTCTTGCGCCATGCGCCGGTTCTTCTCCGTCAGCCGTCGATGCGGCCACCGGCCGCTTCGATCTTTGCCTTCGCTGATGCGCTGACCTTCACGCCGCGCACCGTGAACGCACGGGGCACGTCACCATTCGAAAGCAGCTTCGCCGGGCCGCGGCCCACACGAATCAGCCCCGCCGAGGCGAGTGTCTCCACCGTCACCTCGTCACCGATTACCTGAGCCAGTGAGTCGAGGCGCACCACCTGCGCTTCCTCACGGAACGGATTGGTGAACCCACGCTTCGGAATACGACGCGTGAGCGGCATCTGACCGCCTTCGAAATGTGGCTTACCGCCACCGGGACCGCCGTGACCCGAGCGGGCCAAGGAACCCTTATGTCCCTTGCCGGACGTCTTGCCGGTGCCAGAACCTGGTCCACGACCGATGCGACGACGCGCGCGGTGTGAACCCGGAGCGGGCTGCAAGTTGTGCAGACCGATCTTCTCGACGCCTTCGGCGCCTGTGTGCTGAGCCATGGGCTTAACCCTCAACCGGTGTCACCGACACCAAGTGACGAACGTGCTTGAGCTGGCCACGCAGCGAGGCGGAATCCTGCTGCACCACGCTCTGCTGGTGATGCCGCAGGCCAATCGCCTTCAGGGTCAGGCGCATCCGCCACGAGTGGCCGATGGCGCTCCGCACCTGCGTGATCTTCACCTTGCCATCAGTGGGCGGCTGAAGCTTGGGCGTCGTAGCCGGTCCTTTGGACGCGTGCCATACGAAAGTACGCGGCATTATGCGACCTCCGCAGCCACCACGGCCGCCTTGCGAGTGTCAGGGGCTTCGGTGCGCGACTTCGCGCGCGACCGGTACCCAATCTGCGAAACTTCAACGCCACGTTCCTTGGCGATCTGCTCCACCGTCACCAGATGCGTGAGGCCGTCGAGCGCCGCGAGCACCATGTTGTGCGGGTTCGTGGAGCCGAGCGACTTGGTCAGGATGTCGTTGATGCCCGCGCACTCGAGAATGGCACGCACCGCGCCACCCGCGATCACACCGGCACCCGGCGCGGCCGGCTTCATGAGCACCTTACCGGCGCCATGCTT
>Ga0105045_10004917_pt1 | contig 11684 bp, 9 predicted proteins | sample MAT02_FD_78089 | JGI IMG/M metagenome (GOLD analysis project Ga0105045, IMG submission 78089) | Freshwater microbial communities from Lake Fryxell liftoff mats and glacier meltwater in Antarctica - MAT-02 (megahit assembly) | ecosystem: Environmental > Aquatic > Freshwater > Ice > Liftoff... | reverse complement strand
CCAATAGGATCTTGAATAGAGCCGATCTGCCCTTCGTCGATCGCCACGCCGATCAGCAGCGCCAGCAGGGTTTTGACCATCGACATCGAGTTCACCAGGTCGTTGGCCTGGTGGCCCTGCCAGTATTGTTCGAGGATCAGGCGATCGCGGTGCATGACCAGCAGCGCCACCGAGTTCTGCGCCTCGGCAAACTCCAGCGCTGTTTGCAGCGCCGCCTGTAGGGCCTCTGGGGGAATTTCGGTGGTGTCAGCTTTGGCTAGCGGTGGGGCTTGGGGGCCAACGCCGGGGACGATTTGCTGAGGCTGATACCAATTGACAGAGGTGATCGGGGTTTTGGGATAGGTGAGCGATCGCCCCAGCAGCCGCCAGTCCAACGAAACCCGCAGCAGCCCCCCCGCAGTCACCAGACCAACCACCGTCCACAGTTTGGGCTTGAGTAGAGTCCTCGCCATAGCGTACCTGTCACCATTCCTACTATTTCAGGATAAGTATTTGTGTATTTGTTAGCCCGCTGAATTAGGGTGCATCTGGGCAGGTCTGTCGCCAACCGACAGCCACCTATATTCAGACCGATGACACCGGTGCTCGGCACCAGGGCAAGAATGGGTACTGTACGGTAATTGGCAACAGCTGGTTTACCTACTTCAGCAGTGGGGCGAGTAAAAGTCGTCGTAACTTTCTTGAAGGCCGCTGGCGTTGAAATAAGATACCGACGTTAGCAGAAGACCCATGATGGATTCCCGCCTGCGCGGGAATGACTCTGGGATGTTATTTAATTGCTGATCCCTTAGCTGGGCGGTTGCGGGCGATCGCCGACATTGAGGCTGAGCCACTTGCCGACTGTCACCGCGATTTTTTGCGCGGCCTGCGGGTGCGGGCAAATTTACTTGTGCCGGTGCTGGTTGCCGACAATCTCTAGGGGCTGCTTGTGGCTCACCATTGCCGACCGACCCGACCCTGGCCAGAGGCAGATATTGCCGCCATAGAGCACGGGGCCGACACTTTAGCAGTGGCCCCCTCCATTCAGGGGCGAGCCCACTGTGACAACAATAGATGAGACATAAAAAACGGCTATGGGTCAGAGGGCGAAGCGTCCGGCCTTTGGGGAAGGGAATATTTTACCTTTGGTTGCTTCAAGCGATCGCTCAGACAACGAATCCACCTTGAAATTAATCATAGGATCGTTACAGTGGTTACTGTTAGCAGCTCATTTGTGATGTAGAGGCTTTGTTAACCAATAACCAGCCCATGCCCGTTCACACTCGACAGATGACTCTGCTGACAGATAACAAACTAAGGTAAAACCCATGGCTGACATTGTAGATACTGCCGTAAGCGCAGGTTCATTTAGCACTCTAGTGGCTGCTGTTAAAGCCGCTGGTCTGGTTGATACACTCAAGGGCAAAGGCCCATTCACGCTATTTGCCCCCACCGACGACGCCTTTGCCAAACTGCCCGCTGGCACGGTGGATAGCTTGCTAAAGGATGTGCCCAAGCTGAAGGCAATCCTCACCTATCACGTTGTCTCCGGCAAGGTGATGGCGGCGGATGTGAGCAAACTGACCAAGGCCACCACTGTACAGGGCACCGATGTCAAAATCGATGCCTCCAGCGGTGTGAAAATCAACGACGCTACGGTAACCACTGCTGATGTGGCCGCCGACAACGGTGTGATTCACATCATTGATACCGTGCTTCTACCTGCATAGGTAAGGGCTGCATAGGTTAAGAAGTGAGAGGTGGGGCGGCGGATCGCTGCCCCACCTCTCATCTTAGAGGTTGTTTGAAAAGGTATCTGTTGTAGCATTAGATACCTGTCGATCCCCCCTGCCCCCCTTAAAAAGGGGGAAACGCCCGTTCAAAGTCCCCCTTTTTGAGGGGGATTTAGGGGGATCTCCACATTTGCTACATGAGGTGAGACTTTTAAAACATCCTCTCAGGCTTGCCACAGATCTATGGGCAAGGCTAGCTGATCGTTAAACAAGAGACAGCACCTTTGATCTGCTAGGCCAGCACCTTGGCCGGAGAAAGCGTCAGCACATCCACCCCATCTTTGGTCACGACGACGGTGTGCTCAAACTGGGCCGAAAGCTGGCGATCAACGGTGATCGCCGTCCAGCCATCGACGAGAACTTCGGCTTCGTAGCTGCCGATGTTGATCATTGGCTCAATGGTAAACACCATGCCGGGGCGCAGCTTTTTGCCCTTGCCCCGGTCGCCGTAGTGGGGAATCTGCGGCGCGGCGTGGAAAATGCGGTGCACCCCGTGGCCAACGAAGTCGCGCACCACTGAGAAGCCTTCACCCTCGGCGTAGGCTTGAATGGCGGCACCAATATCGCCGACCCGAGCGCCGGGCTTGACGGCGCGAATGCCGCGCCACATGGATTCTTCAGTGACTTCGACCAGGCGGCGGGCAGCAGGAGATACATCGCCCACCAAGAATGTGCGGCTGGTGTCGCCGTGGTAGCCACCCAGAATAGGGGTGACATCTATATTGATAATGTCGCCGTCGCGCAGCACATCTTCGCCGTTGGGGATGCCGTGGCAGATGACTTCGTTAAGGCTGGTGCAGATAGAGCGGGGAAAGGGCATCACCGTGCCAGCGTAGCCCAGGGGAGCGCTGGTAGCGCCGTGCTGTTGGGTCCAGTCTTCGGCGATGTCGTTGAGCTTTTGGGTGCTGACCCCAGGTTTGACGAAGGGGGTGAGGTAGTCGAGCAGCTGGGCGGCAAGCTGGCAGGCCTTACGCATTTTCTCTAGCTCGCGGCTAGACAGCAGGGTGATGACTTCGGAGGGTTGCTTTTGTTCTTCCACGGGGTGCTTTGGCTCGGTGAATAAGGGGGAAATGCCCTGGGCTGACGGTAGGCATTTCGTCTGCTGAAGGTACACCAGGGGGTAAAAACCTGAATGCGTCCCTGAATGCGCCGCCAAAAATGCCACTTTGTTAGTATAGCAACCGATTCCTTACTCCTCTGGCAAAGGTCGATGGGCTGGGGATAAAAAATCTTGTCGCAGCTCTTGTTGCAGTTTAGTGCAGGTAGGTGAGTCTCAAGGCGAATGCCCTAGCCGCCGGTTTTGAGCGTGTCGATTTTGCGCACAAACAGGTCAGAAACAATGGTGATCACCCGTCGGGGCCGGGTTTTGATGTTGGCGCTGAGCGACATGCCCGATTGCAGCTTCACCGGCTGCCCATCGATCACGATCGCCTGGTCGCCCAGGCTGATTTCCGCCGGAAAGCGAAAGTTAGGGTTGATCTGGTCGGGGGGCAGTGCGTCGGAGCCGATCTGGGTGAGGGTGCCCTTGACATCGCCAAACTCACTGTAGGGGAACGAGTCAATACGCACGTCGACCGCCATGCCTTCGCGCACAAAGCCAATGTCGCGGTTGGTAATAAACACTCGCGCCACTAAGGCATCGCTGGGCACAATTTCAAGAATTGGCTCGGTGGAGTTGGCCACGTAGCCCGCCTGGTTGGCCTTGAGGTTAAACACCGTGCCACTGACCGGGGCGCGCAGCTCTTGGTAGGTGAGGGTCTGCTGGAGCTGGGCGAGCTGGCTGTCGATCTCTTGCAGGCGATTGTCGTTTTCCAGCATGGTTTTGGTCAGCTGGCTGTCGATGGTGGCGATTTGGTTGTCGTTGGCGGCAATGCGCTGCTGCAATTCGTTTTGAGAAGTGATAGAAGTGTTGCGAAACTGCTCCTGGGCCTGGGCAATGCCGAGTCCCAGCCGCTGCTCTTCTTCCACCAGGCGGTTGACCTCGGTTTGGCGGTTGTTGACCTCTTGCTCCTGCTGGAGGTACTGAATCTGGCCGATGCCTCCGGCCTCAAACAGCGGAGTAATGCGATCGAGAATGTCTTGGTTAACCCGTAGGGCGCTCTGGGCGTTGGCCAGCTGGGCCTGGGTTTGGGTGAGCTGGCGGCGCAGCTGGTCAACTTCGAGGTTGGCGATGCTGAGGCGTGAGTTGAGTTCGGCATTGGCGGCCCGCAGCCGATCGCGCTGGGCCACGGGCAGCGTTTCGCCCGTGGCATCGCCCGCCAGCTGGGCGCGGTAGAGGGCGTTTTCGGCCACCAGGGCGGCCCGGTTGCTGGTGAGCTGCACCAGGCCAGGGGCAATTTCTACGGGGGCGCTGGCGTCAAGGTCGTTGGCTAGCTGCGATCGATAGAAGGCGTTTTCTTCCTGCAGCTTGGTGCGAATCGTCCCTAGGGAGGTGAGCTGAGCCTGGGTGGTTTCGGGGTCAAACCGCAGCAGCGGGTCGCCCGACTCCACCGTTTGCCCCTCGCTCACCAGCACCGCCTGCACCACGCCGCCCACCGGAGCCTGCACCGGTTGCACCAAACCCTTGGGCTCTAGCTTGCCCTGGGCCGGAATGGCCTCTTCAAATTTGGCCAGGCAGGCCCAGCCGATGGTGAAGGTAGTGACCCCCACCAGGCTCCACACCACCGCCCGCGACCAGCGGGGCGACTGGCGCAAAATCACGGGTTTGTCGAACTGTACCTTCTGCCGCGAGGGCTGGTTGGCGAGCAGGGCGTCGCCGTTTTGGTGGCCGTTTTGGTGGCCGTTTTGGTCAATGGGGGTTGGAGTGGGGGGGAGGCTGTTGGTGCGAACCATGGTTTGGGGGAGTGAGTGGGCGAGTGGGTAAGCGGGGGCGGTGCATCGCGGTTGCGGATGCACCCTACGGATGGTTAGTATCGGGCATAGATCTTTCCCTTAGACACCGCTGAGCTGCTGCTGATAGAGCGTGAAATAGCGCCCCTGCAGCTCCATTAGCTCGGCGTGGGTGCCCAGCTCCACCGCTGAGCCTTGATCCATCACCAAAATCTGGTCGGACTGCTGAATGGTGTTGAGCCGGTGGGTGATGAAGAACACCGTGCGGCCCCCGGCCCAGGCTTTGAGGTTCATCGAGACCTGGTGCTCGGTGTCGTAGTCGAGGGCGCTGGTGGCTTCGTCGAGAATCAGCAGGCGGGGGTTTTGCAGAATGGTGCGGGCGATCGCCACCCGCTGTCGCTGCCCCCCCGACAGGTTCGAGCCACGTTCGCCGACGCGGGTGTTGTAGCCCAGGGGCAAATCCATAATGAAGTCGTGGCAGCAGGCGATTTTAGCTGCCTCAATGATCACGCTGGCCTCGGCGTCGGGGTTGGTGAGCGAGATATTCTCCTGCATGGTGCCCTCAAATAGCAGGCTGTCCTGGGGCACAATGCCAATCTGCCGCCGCAGCGAGTGCAGCTCGACCTTGCCGATGTCGTAATTATCAATCAAAATGCGGCCCGACTCTAGCTCGTAGAGGCGGGGTAGCAGCTTCATCAGGGTGCTCTTACCCGAGCCGCTCTGGCCCACCACGCCAATAAAAATTCCAGCCGGAAACTCTAGACTGACGCTGGCCAGCTGCAAGGGGCCAGAGGGGGCAAAACGAAAGGCCACATTCTCAAAGGTGACCTGCCCGGCAATCTCGGGCATGGGGATCTGGTTGGCGTCATCGGCATCGGTCTCTTGGGGGTGGTCGATGATATCCGACAGCCGCTCCAGCGACAGCGCCGTTTCCTGAAAGTTTTGCCACAGCTGGGCCAGGCGCAAAATCGGCGCGGTCACATAGCCCGAGATGATCCGAAAGGCGATCAGCTGGCCCAGGGTAAGCTGCCCCTCCAGCACCAGGTAGGCCCCCACCCACAGCACCAGCAGGGCCGAGAGCTTGTTGAGAAAGTTGCTGGCGGAATTCGCGGTGGTGGAGGTGAGCACCGTATTAAACCCGGCGCTGACGTACTCGGCATAGCGCTCTTGCCACTTCCAGCGGGTGCGTAGCTCGATGTTTTGCGCCTTGACGGTTTGAATGCCCGACAGCGACTCGACTAAGAGCGACTGGGTAGAGGCATTGCGCTCGGCTTTAATCCGCAGCTGCCGGCGCACGATCGGCGAGGCCAGCACCGTTACCAGCACAAACAGCGGAATGGTGGCCAGCGCCACCAGGGTGAGCAGCCAGCTGTAGATGAACATCACCACGATGTACAACACCGAAAACACCGCGTCGAGCACCACCGTCAGGGCAGTGCCGGTGAGAAAAGAGCGAATATTCTCAAGCTCGTTGATGCGGCTGGAAAGTTCGCCCACGGGGCGTTTGTCGAAATAGCGCAGGGGCAGGCGAAACAGGTGGTCGATAATCTCTGACCCCAGGGCCATGTCGATGCGGTTGGTGGTGTCGACAAATAGGTAGGTGCGCAGGCTGGTGAGCAGGGCCTCAAAAATGGCCACGACCACTAAGAAGACACCCAGCACTTGCAGGGTGTCGACGCTGTTTTGCACAATCACCCGGTCGATGATGATTTGCACCATCAGCGGGTTGGCCAGGCCAAACAGCTGCACAAAGAACGAGGCCACAAACACCTCGATCAGCACCCAGCGATACTTTTGAATCGAGGGCCAAAACCACTGTAGGCCAAACTTTTGCTGAGGGGTTTCGCGGGTGGGCTCCAGCAGCAGCACCTCGCCGCTCTCGCCCCAGACCTCGGCAAAGCTCTCGGGGGTGCGGCGAATAATGCCCACCTCGGGGTCGCCCAGCACGTAGGCTTTCTCGCTGGTTTCGTAGACCACCGCAAAGCTCTCCTGCCAGCGGATTAGGCAGGGGGTGTTGAGCCGGCCAAAGGCACCCACGGGCACCCGCACCAGCTGGGTCTTGAGGCCCATCATTTCGCTCACTGAGCCGCAGATCGGCAGCGATAGCTGACCCATGCGCTCGTGCTGGCTGGCCAGAATGCGGCGAATTACGTCGCGCCGAAAGGGCATGGAGAACTGCTGGCTGAGCATGTCGAAGCAGGCCAGGGCACCGTCGACCTCGCCTCGGCCTCGGGCAAAGGGGTAGCTGCGGCTCGGGGTGCGTTCGGGAGCCTGACCTGGCGGCGCATCCTGGGCCTGGGGCGTCAGATTGGCCTCGGTGGCGTAGGGAATGTTGTTAACATCGAGCACCTCTATAGTACGGGCTACGGCTTCAGGCGCCGCTGCGGCTGGCTCGGGCAGCGCCTCTGCCAGTGCCGCCGGGGTCATGCCCAGCAGCCGCGCCCCCTGGGGGCTAAGCACCTCGATCTGGCGATCGCGCCCCAGGGTAGAGCCGATGGGCACATTCAGCACGGTGCCGCCGCTGAGCACCCAGGTGAGGGTGGGGTCGAGCTGGGCCAAATCGCTGGGGCCGCTGGGCAGGGTGACAATGGTAGATGCGTCACAGACGGTTTGGGCCTTGGCCTTGAGGTCGCCGACATCGAGGGCATGGGCCTTGGCGTGCTCGGCCACCAGGTCAAAGGCTTCGATCGCATAGATGCGATCGCGCACCGCCCCGCCAAACTCTGGGTACTCATTGAGCAGACTCAAGAACGTGTACGACGGCAGGGTGAGCGCCAGCACCTCGCTAGAGGCAATCACCGTCTCGCAGGGCACGCCGCGAATCAGGCTAATCACCCCCAGCATTTCGCCCCGGTCAAAGCGCCCTAGGGTAACGGGCTGCTGGGTGCGCGGGTCGTAGCCCAGCAGCCGGGCCTGCCCTTCTAAAATCACCACCACCTGCTGGGTGAGCACCTCCCGACGCAGCAGGGGCTGGCCCACCCGATAGCGCAGGGGCTGGGCGGTTTGCAGCAGCTGTTGCAGGGCCGCCGCTGGCAGCCGATCAAAGGGGGCCAGGGTCTGAAAGGTTTGCTGAATCGAAAGCGACGTTTGGGTCATGGCCAGTTTTGAAGGAGGCACGGTAGCAGCCCGCCAGGCATTCTGTGACAAGGCCCATAGCTACCCGGTTTAACCTATACGGTTGCGGGGCGATCGCCAGATGCACTTGATCGTCACACAACGTAATTGAGGCTGAGTATCTTTAGCTACCTGCACTATGCTACGCCGTAGGGTGTCGCCCAAAAGATAATCCCAGGTTAACGTCCCCCAGGTTAACGCCCCAACGGTGGGTTTCGCCGATCGACCACCGCTACCCCGTCTAAAACCTTCATTTCATCTGTCACTGTGCCACTTTTGCCCCCTGCTCCCATCCCTATCCGTTCTCTATGAGCCGCTGGTAGGTTCATAGACAGAAAGCCCACTGCTGATTACTGCGCCGATGACTGCTATGCCTACTCCTCCGTTCTCCGTATCCCGCTGGCTCCAGGCAGGTGCCCTCGGGTTGGCCCTGGGCCTGGTCACAGGCTGTGAAAACTACCCCGCCACGAGGGAGGCCGTTACCACCGGCACCTACGAAGCCACTGCCACCGTCACCCAAACCTGGCGGGCTGAGTACGCCCGCAGTTTTGACCGTCGCCAGACCATTCACATGGAAACCTTCGAGTCAAACTCTCTGGTCAATCGCAACGGCGTGCGCCCTGAGGGTGCCGCCACCGGCCCCGACGATGAAGGGTTGTACTGGCCGTCGCTGCCCCCGCGCCCCACCGCTGACGACCTTGACAGCCGCAAGCGTGAGCCCATCGAGCAGCGCACCGACCCGGCGATTCTCCGAGAAGTTGACTACGCCATCACCTTTGACTACAACGGTCAGCGGCGCACCCTGCCCACCACCCGCACGGTCTACAGCGAGGCCTCATGGGCCTTTGCCGACCAGCAGGCGTTAGAAGTCACCTTTGGCCCCGGTGAGCAGAGCATTGGGGCGGCGCGGCGGATTGCCAGTTTTGATCGGTAGGGTGGGTAGGGGGTGGGCAGTGCCGCACCTTGACAGGAGTGGCACCCTGAGGGGGCTACAGCCTTGACCTACTTTGAGCCTGGGACTCGAAGTCCCAGGCTCAAAGCAGAAATCCTCTAAAGAGGATTGGGAGCTGAGTTCCTCAGTCTGCTTTAGCAGATCTGCCGTAGGGTGGGCACTGCCCACCAGCCTTAATTCAGTGACATTCCTTTAAAGAGGATTGGGAGCTGAGTTCCCCAGTCTGCTTTAGCAGACTTCAGCTATCAGCCAGGGAGTTCACTCCCTGGTGGTTGTGGCTCATTCCCCCCATCCCCGTCTCCTACACCCCGGCCCCTCGGTAAATGCGTGCAGACTGCTCCGGGCTGAGGCGATTGGCCCCCGGCCAGTAGGGCTGTACCGGCTCAGAAAATTGGGGCCGGGCGACAGCAGCGGCACCAGACTGGGCATCGTTGTCAAACTTGATGGAAAGCCCGCCGGGTTTGAGCGCTTTGGCGTCTTCAAGGTCGGCGTAGATTTTGCTGTGGGGCGGCACAAAGGTTTCGGTTTCTTCATCGTAGGCCAGCAGCTGGGCGGTTTCGAGCTGGTAGATCCAGCCGTGGATGTCGAGGGTGCCCGCGTGCAGCTTAGAGCGCACCGAAGGATAGGTTTGCAGGTTGTCGATCTGGGTGAGCACGTTTTGAGCCACCAGCATGTCGAGCTTTTCTTTCTTGCCGAGGTGGCTGTAGTGGTCTTCGACCAGCCTGCGAGTGGCCTCGGTGTGGCGCAGCCAGTGGTAGACCAGGGGCATTTTTTCTTCGAGCTCGCCAATTTGTAGCAGCCCCTTCATGGCACCGCACTGGGTATGGCCGCAGACAATCACCTGGTGAATATCGAGGGCTTCCATGGCGTACTCGATGGTGGCCCCTTCGCCGCCGTTGGTGGCCTCGTAGGGCGGGATAATATTGCCCGCGTTGCGGATGATGAACAGGTCACCAATCTCGGCCTGGGTGATAATGGTGGGGTCTACTCGCGAGTCAGAGCAGCCGATAAACAGCACCCTGGGGTACTGCCCCTTGGCCAGCTTGCGGATCAGCTCCTGGTGGTCGGGAATGTAGTTTTCCTGAAACTCACGCAGACCTTGCAGCAGCTTTTCCATAGGACAGATCGAAACCAGGGCAAAACATCAGGGCAGGCTCAGGCCACCGCCTGCACCCGCACCTATTGTTATCTCATATCTATGGCGCTGGCACGGCAAAGATTTGCTTATTGGAGCTATCACCGCTGCTTCTCTTTAGCAAAATACTGCCCTGGCGCAGCCGTAAACCGACTTAGCAACATACTAAAGCGAGGATTCAACGCAATAATAGGCATGACTTCTATCGCCACCTCTCACCATCGCCATGCGCAACCCCTTTTCGCGGCTCAAGTCTTTGCCCTGGGCGATTTTGCTTCAGGTGGCGCTGGCGGCGGTGGCGATCGCCACCGCCGCCGACCTGCTGCTCGCCCAGGGGCTAGCCCTGCTGCTGGGCGGCGTGGGCAGCGGCCTCTTGCCCCTGATGCAGCTTTTGTTTTTGGTGCTGCCCGTCGCCGCTGGCTTTGGCATTGGTGCCCTGGGCCTGACGATCTTAGAGCGCTGGTTTACCAGCGTATATATTGAAACCGGGGTGCTGTGGGCGCTGGTGGCCTGCCTGGCGCTGGTGATTTTTGTCAAAGGGTTTTTGCCGATTCCGACCTTTTTGGTATCGATGGCTTACCCGCTGGTGGTGGGGGTGCTGCTGGGAATCTTTGTGGTGGGCAAGCGCCACTGGCGACGCTGGTAGCGCCAAGACTCTCCGGGGCAAGCTGGGCCAACGATGTAAGTAATCTCATTGAGACCTAGAACAGTTCATGAAAGCCATTTTGCCCAGCCTGCTCATCGGTAGCCTAGTGACCCTAGGGCTGCCCGCCCTGGCCGAAAGCCCGCGCCTAGAGATCGACTACGACACCGGAGAACTTACCGATCAGCAGATCGAGCAGGGGCCAGTTCGGGTAGTGGTCAACTACACCCCCATCGACTACGAAGCTGAGGAAATCGGCAACAACCTTAGCCTTCAGCTGTTTTACAACGATCAGCTACAGCGGTCGGTCAACGACACCGCCGCTATGTTTGCGGGCGTTGAACTGATGGATTTAGACGGCAATGGCACCGCTGAGGTGGTGGTGCAAACCTTTACTGGCGGTGCCCACTGCTGCATGGCTTATACCACCTACAGTTGGCAAGACGGGCAGTTTAACCTCACTTACTTTAGCTATCTCGACGGCGGCGGCGGCGAGTTTAAAGACATCAACGGCGACGGAAAAATGGAGTTTGTCACCCTCGACAATGCTTTTTTCTACAGCTTTAGCTCCTACGCTGGGTCGTACCCGCCCAGCGTCATTCTCACCTACGACAATGGTGCCTATCTCGATACCACTCCCCAGTTCACCAACTACACCGATGACATCGCCGCTGGCATGCGCTTCACGGTAGAAGATCCAGAATTTAGCGATCGCGGTGACAAAAACGGCGTGCTAGCGGGCTATGTGGCCCAAAATATTCGCCTGGGGCGCTATCGAGAGGCCTGGCTGTTTATGCTGGCCCACTACGATCGCACCGATGACTGGGGCCTCTATACCTACACCGACGACGGCGAGGCCGTGCAGACCTATCCAGACTTCCCCACCGCGCTCTACAGCTTTTTGCAGGATTTGGGCTATCTCGATGCCAGCGGTAGACCCCAGATAGAGGTTGATCGCTCCCCGGTGGTGGCCGAGCGCGAGCAGTTCTAGGCTGACGCAAAAAAGGGTAGGCCACCGCGGCCTACCCTTGGACTTGGATGAGATTTAAATTCTTCGGCTGATGCCGCCTAGGGCGACTTCTGGAAAATAGTTTCCAAAATGGTGGGCAGTGCCCACCCTACAGCGGCTACAGCGGCTATAGTCGCTCGATTAAAGCTGGTATCTTCTTTCCTGGAAATCTCCTAAGGTCGTTTGATCTAGCAATTCCTAGAATCTGGCGTTTCTTAGGTGTCGTACAT
>Ga0105045_10004916_pt1 | contig 11684 bp, 5 predicted proteins | sample MAT02_FD_78089 | JGI IMG/M metagenome (GOLD analysis project Ga0105045, IMG submission 78089) | Freshwater microbial communities from Lake Fryxell liftoff mats and glacier meltwater in Antarctica - MAT-02 (megahit assembly) | ecosystem: Environmental > Aquatic > Freshwater > Ice > Liftoff... | reverse complement strand
TGAATTAAGCACTCACGAGCAGGAGTTCTCGCCGTCACGAGCGGTCGCTACGCGAAGTCGAGACAAGACGACCAACTGGCGCTCTTCGGAGCCATTCGGCCCGCCGAGCCGCCTCGGGTACGATTTGTCCGTGTCAGAGTCTGGGTACGGCGTGAAGTTGGTGCGTGGACCGTTCGTGGATCCTGGTCGACACCCGAACGCAGTTGATGATCCAGCGGAACTCACCTCCCTTGTTCGTGACCGCACCGGCCCTCTTGCCGCGGATCTGTTCTGCGGGGCTGGTGGGCTGAGTCTTGGTCTGCAAGCCGCCGGCTACGACGTGATCGTCGGTATCGACAACGATGCCGACGCACTCCGCACCCACCGCGCCCTTCACGGAGGGTGGAGTGCAAACGTGGACCTTTCAGATCCGGCAGAAGTCGAGCGTGTGGGCGAACTGCTTCGGTCACTCGACATCGACCTCGTCGCTGGAGGCCCTCCGTGTCAGCCGTTCTCGCGGGCCGGTCGGTCAGGCATGCGCGATCTCGTCCGACGCGGCGCCCGCTCGGCGGAGGACATCCGACGGGGTCTCTGGCAATCCTTTCTCCGCATCGTCGTCGTCTCGCAGCCCTCGGCTGTGTTGATGGAGAACGTTCCCGACATGGCTCTTGATCCTGGAATGTGGATTCTCCGCACCATGGTCGACGAGTTGGAGGCCCTGGGCTACTCCGTGCAGGAACGGGTTGTGACCACAAGCGACCTCGGTGTACCGCAGTTCCGGCAGAGGTTTTTTCTCGTCGCTTTAGCGGACCGGGTTCAGTTCCGGTGGCCGCAGGGCGACGGTGCAGTTACTAGCGTTCGTAACGCCATCGGTGATCTCCCGCCAGTGGAGGGTGGGTGGCGTCCGACGAATGGTGACGACCCGTCCGACCCAGTGGCGTCAGGGTGGTCGGACTACGCGGGTCCGCGTTCATCATTTCAACGCCGAATGCGCGCTCACGTGCCCGACGAGCGGTCGGACCGGGTGTACGACCACATCACTCGGCCGGTGCGAGAGGACGACGTCGCGGCCTTCGAGCTGATGGACTCGTCCACGCGGTATTCGGATCTGCCCGAAGAACTCCAGCGTTATCGCTCCGACATCTTCGACGACAAATACAAGCGACTCGACTGGGATGGGCTCAGCCGAACGATCGTTGCACACATCGCAAAGGATGGTTATTGGTACATCCATCCCGACCAATCTCGCACGATCAGCCTGCGTGAAGCGGCCCGGCTGCAGACGTTCCCGGATCACGTGCGCTTCGCCGGACCGCCGAGCGCTGCGTTCCGTCAGATTGGGAACGCAGTTCCGCCGATGGCCGCCGAGGCCCTCGGGGTGGCGATCCTGGATTCACTTGAGCGCAGCGTGTGCGATGGGTTTTCGACGGCGGCTACGTCGGCAGACCTTGCGAACTGGTTCAACACCCGAGAGCACCTCGCGATGCCTTGGCTTCGGGCGCCCACCCGTTGGGCGTTCATTGCCGGAGAAGTGTTGTTGTCGCGGCTGCCCGCACGCGAAGCCCGGCTCGGCTGGCGCTCGATTGAATCGTTCGGCTCACCTGAGGACTTCGTCGAGAATGAGGACCTGGTTCGTTTCGGCGTCGGTCCTCTCGGACGCGCAAACCGGGTCGCTGGCCTCGTGAACGCCGCGACGAAGTTCGTTGAGGCCGGTGCCGACCCTCAGCAGGTCGACTCCGATTGGTTCGGCGCCAACCTGGATATCGGACCTGCCGCCATCGCTCTGTCGTTCCGTGTATGGCCTGAACGTGGCGGCTTGGCGGAGGAGCCGGTGATCGCGACAACCGGTGCCGTCCGGGTGGCGAGCCGCTTCTTCGGCGAGCACGTCTCCGAGAACCGCAACCGTCATACTGATGGCCGTCTCGCAGTTGCACGGCTCATCGGCGGTGAGGACCACTCACATGCAGCACACCTGGCTCTTCTCGAATTGGGCGCTTCCCATTGTGCCGCTGGAACTCCCTCTTGTGGCGGGTGTCCACTTGCCGACTCGTGCGCCTATGCAATCTCGAGAGGATTTCAGCTCGAGATTCCTACCAGCCCATGAGTTCGGCGGTCGACGGATCGCTTCGGCGAAGCTCGTCGACCATCCGGCGAAGATGGACCGTCGTCCCGGTCGCCACCGCAGCAGCGATGAGTCCACTTGCGATACGTGCAACGTGCGTCCCAGCGCCGCCGTCGGGCGATGCGGTCACATCAGCCTGAGACGTCTGGTCCCCCATCGCGCCGTCGCTCGTGCGTTGGTCACGTCGGTACATGGCTTGGGCGCGTTTGCAGAGAGCGCCGATCTCGGGTTCGATGAGCGTCCGCACTTCCGCGGGGAGTGTCACGCGCATCTTGGCGACGTTCACGCGGAACAGGTCGTCGAGCTCAGGCCCGAAATCGACTGCGGCACGGGCCAGTTTCGTGTGCTCGTCGATCGCCCGCATCCCCGCCCAGCCGCCGGCCTGAACAAGCCGGTCGGCTCGGTATATGTACAGACCCTGCTGTCGGTTCCAGCGCTTTGGGCCAGACATCCGCTCGAACTCGTCCGGCGGGTCGAACAGGGATCGGGCGGGCAGCACGCTGGGCGTGTACTTGATCAGGCCGGACCCGTGGTCGGTGTCAAGCTCGTACCGCCGCTCGGGCAGCCGCACGGTTGCAGCCTGGTCTGGTGCGAAGGGATTCCAGGCAGAAATCTTGGTGCCGTTGACTGAGATGGTCAATCGATCGCCTTTCTGGCCGGCGGCTGTTCCCTCGAGGAATCGGTGGAAGATCATTCCGAGGTGGATGTGCAACGCGCTCGCGATGCTGTTAATCCTCCGTTTGGCGGAGCCAGGATTCGCTGTGCCGCGCAGCATTCGATCGAGCTCGTCCCACACGACAACCGTTCCTGGTCGCTGACTTAGGTGTTCGTGAACCGGGCCTGCCCACGCCGCCCGATGATGACTCAGCCGTTGGAGAATCTCCCAACGGTCGACCCGTTCGATGTGGTCAAGGTCCAGACATCGGGTCCGGACGACGGCGCGGGACGGAGCGGTTCGTGTGAGCACGGTGAGCCGACGACACTGAGAAAGCGAGGCAGTCTTGAGTCCAAGGCCGTACTTGCCGAGATCGACGCTGTCGTAGTGACGCTGCGAGCCGAACCTCAGCGCCTCGTTCAACTCGTGCTCGGTCATTCCTTCGCCGTCATCGGCGATCATCAGAAATGACTCCGAGCCGTGATACTCCGCGATGATGTCGATGTTCCGAGCCCCAGCCGACACGCTGTTGTCGACGAGGTCCGCCATCGCAGCGTGCACGTCGTAGCCGATATCGCGAAGACTCGATGTGAGGCGTCGAGCCGAGGGTGTGACAAGAATGGTGGCGGGGGTTTGACGGGTCATGTTTGAGTTTGAGGGTAGATGATTGCGTCGGTCACCCTGCGTCTGTCAGTGCGGGCCGTCCAGATCTCCTCGATGCGGTCAGCAGCTGCGGTCGGATTCTCGTGCTCCCACACATGGATCGCAACCCATCCCGCTTCGAGGAGCTGATCGTCCTTGCGGCGATCCCGTTTGACGTTGGCATCTAACTTTGCTCGCCACCACTCGCGATTGTTCTTTGGAACCACTCCGTGGTGCGGGCAGCAGTGCCAGAAACAGCCATCGACGAACACTGCGAGTTTAGCGCGACTGAACGCGACGTCGGGAGTTCCTGGGAGCGCTCGGTGGTGGATCCGGTATCGCAGACCTCGGCGGTGCAGCTCTCGACGCAGCGCCAGTTCGGGCCCTGTGTCACGGCGCGGCATCCTGCCCATCTGCCTCGAGACGGCTGGGGCGATGGGGTCTGGGCGCGTGTCCACAGGAATCCAGCTCAGTGCCAGTGGTTTGCCACGTAGTCGATGAGGTCGCGCCCGTCGAGGCTGTTCGTCGCGTTGCCGGTACGCACCCAGAATGTTGGCCGGGACGGTTCGTTGTTTGTCGCGAACGGAAGACCGAACCGCGGGTTGGGCGACGGTGCGACCGTGAGGTGGCAGGTGTGATGCCCGTCATGGTCGGTGAAGCTGATCCGGATCTGCTGCGTGACGATTCGGTCGATGCGGGTACGGAGGAGTTCCGTCAGGTGAAGTTCGTAGGTGTCGAAGTCGTCATTGGAGAGCTTGCGTTCACGTAGGTCTGCTGCGATGCCCGTGATGTTGTGGTCGTCGTCGACACCGATGATCAGTTCGCCTCCGTCGGTGTTGAGGAAGGCCACGACCGTCTTGATGACCGAAGTCTGTAGTGCCCGCACGACCCGCTCGCGATGCTCGGCACTCTGGGTGGGCGCGGTCGGGGCCCACGCGGTCGACTTGAACTCAACAACAGTGGACTCAGCCGCAGTAACCCCGTGCGCCGCACTTCCCGGCAGCCTCAACCAGCCGATGACATCAGCGTCCTCGATGCGGTAGGCCTCGCATGCCGACGCCGCTATCGAGTACCGGAGCCCTCCGGTCCCGTTGGGTAGGTCGGCCTCGGTAAGACGGGGAAAGCCGTGGTGAACTCGGTAGTGGGATGAATCGCGCAGGGTGTAACCCGTCGTGCTGTATTCGAGTTCGTCGGAGTCGTCGTAGCCATAGGTGTTGAGGCCACCCGTGAATCGATCCTGCGTGGCAATGTCGTCGCCGATTCGCGCCCGGAACTCAGCAATGATCTCCGGAAGCGACTGTCCCGACTGTCGGTGACGGACAACGCGATGGTGGGCGAGGACCAAGGCGTCGAGGCCATGGTCGTCGAGTTGGCGCTCACCGTCGATCGTGAACACCTGCGGCTCGCTGTGGACGATCGCCTTCACTTCCACTGCGATCCTTCCGACCTGGAAGTCCTGTGGCGCATTCGCTGGTCCTGTCCAAGCGGAAACTGCGTCTAGCACTCCGATGGCCGGCGCGAGCAGATCGCGAAGCGTCACAAGTTCGCCGAAGAGGCCGAGCTGACGGCTCGTGGACAGCAATCCCCCAGTGGTGCGACGTAGGAAGCGCTGCCATGTGGTGAAGCGCTGGACCAAGTTATGAACCGCTACACCGACCTCGCTGCAGTCGATCAGGTGTCGGCTGATGTCGTCAGCGACCGTGAGGAAGATGTCAGTGTGATCCGCCAAAGTTGCTGCCAGGACAAGCTGAGCCGGGTTCCCCTGCCGCAGTGCAAGTCGGATCCGGTCAGACCCACGGGCATCACCGATGTCGATCCCGTCCGTGGAAATCAGCTCGATCGCGAGACCGGGCAGCGCATCGGGGTTCGTCATCGTGACGTAGATTGGAAGGGCGGCGATGAGACGACGGCGGTACGTTCCGACTCCCGTTTCGCTGCTGATCGCATCCCATGCCGTCATGAAGCTCGTGCTCTCGCCTTCCGTCATGCGTTGAGTTCCTGACTTTCCTGTTCCATCTGGACACTGTTGATCCGGTACTCGACCTTCGTGCCGTCGGGGTCCGAGGGGAAACTGACGCAGAAGGCCGCGAAAGGTGGTCCTGGTGGGGCATGGTCTCCGATGTCGGGATCAAGGACGTAGAGGATGAGAAGCCCCCGGCCGGATGGTCGGGCGTGCCTCAGATGGATGCCGGTCGGTCTCTCGACGTCCCCGGCGAGTTGCCTCGCCCGTTCGAGCTCGGCAGCGGTGAGATCGAACCGCTCATCGGCCGATCCGATGAGGCTCTTGAAGGAATAGCGGCCTGGGCGCCCGTCATCGCTGCGCCTGCTGAGACCGATCGCGACTTCCCCACCAGCGAGTTCCAGTTGGGCCGCCTGCTGCTGACTGTTCGATCGGAGGAGTACGGTCCAGTCTCCGAGGTCGCCGTGTTCTCTCCGTCTGCGGATGTAGTCAGCGAGATAGAGCGGCCTCCCAGTCGTGTAGGGGTAGAGGTCCTGCGAGGCCAAGCCATCGAAGTAGGCGATGACCGTGTCCGCACCGACGCCCCTCCACGCGTAGTCGGCTCCGCTGCGCTCGGCCGACCCCGAGAGCCGCGTGACGAGACCGTCAAGGTGTTGAAGAGCGAGCAGCCGCCGGCTCGATGCAAGTTCCAGGCTGGTCGACTCGGGCCGTTCGGCACCGAAACCGATGCGTCGGATCTGCGTGTTGCGCATTTTGGTGCTCCCCGTGATGAGCATCCCCGGACTGTGGCGTACTCGCAGCCCGAAATCCCGCGGCGTCATGCCGGTGCTTTCGAGAATCTTGACCTCCGATAGCAGCTCTGTTGTGGCAACACTAATTTCCCGGAAGTGGGAGACGACTCCGGGAGGTGCATAGACCCGACAGAGATCGAGGTATCCGGGCCGGTAGCCAAACCAGCGGCCCATCTGCATGAGCGCGTCGTACAACCGCGTCGTTCGTGCGTAGTAGCTGACAGTCAGACCTTCGAGCGTCAATCCACGCGACAGCTTCGCTCCGCCCACGACGATGGTGGATAGACCCTCAGGGTGCTTGTCGTAGTCGAGGACGTCGTCGGAGTCGCCGTTGATGAGCCGTACCTCAATCTTCGAGACCGCAGAGGCGAGGTGGGGTCGCACAGAATCGAACTCGTCGATGGGTGGAGGGGTGCCTGAGCGATCCTGCAGAGCCTCCGCGGTCGGAATGAAATCCTGGACCCACACATCCCTGAAGCGCTCCCAGACAGGATCTTCCACCGGCGCGTACCGCAGGTCATTGAACCGTTCGGCGAGCATCTCACCGAGGCGGTCGCCGATGGCCTTCTGCGGCTTCTTGAAGCGCGTCAGGTGAACAAGCATCGAATTCGACGCACCGGTCTGGCCGCGAAGGCGCCGCGCGGCGCAGGCCAGTATGAACGAGTCAAGCGCTCGGCCGAGTGAGGCCGGTGTCAGGTCATCTGAGGGCACGAAGTCGACTCGATGATCCGGCGGAATCCATACCTCGTGATCATGCAACCGGTTAACCATTGGCAGCCCTGCATCGTCCGAGCCGGTTCCGAAAATCAGGTCTGCGCCGACGTAGTTCGACGGGGCTTGGAGCCCGACGATGAAATCACGGGGGAACAGATCCTCGCCCAGCTCCTCGTGCTCCGCGTTCGCGTCAATGAAGACGTTCGCATATGGGGTCGCCGTATAGCCGATGTAGGCCGACTGGTCGAACAGGCTGAGAATCTGACGGATGCGCTTGTTGGTTCCAGTCGGTTGCATGTCGGGGTCGGCGTGGTTCGCCGTGTCGATCGATGCGTTGTCCGCCTCATCATCGATCAGCAGCAGCGGCACATCCTGGATAGTCGGCTGATCGGGTGGGATTCCTGCGTTCTGTCTCAGCCAATCGTGCAGTGTCTTGAGAACCGTGACGTGTTTCTTGACAACGAAGACGGTTGGAAGGTCGGAGTGCGCGAACGGGTTTCCGATCCCATCGGCGACCGCCTTCTTGAAGTCACCGTTCTCAGTCGCCTGAGTCATCGAGAATGCATGCTTGCGAATTCGATTCAGTCCAACCCCAAACATGGGCGGCGTTTCGTCCAACTGCACTCGGGTGTCTCGGCCGACGAAGGCCTCGTCAAACCGATGCTGGGTCTGTGCGCGAAGGTTGTTGTGCGAGCCGGCGAGGATGACTATCAGGCGGTAGCCCGCGTCGGCCGCTTTGGTCACGACTCCCAAGTAGTTGTTCGTCTTGCCCGACTGAACATGGCCGATGACCAACCCGCGTCGATCCCAGATGCCTTGACGGTCTGGATCTCCGAGCAGGTCGACGATCCTGTCGGTTGATCGATCGAGTTCGGCAAGAGCGGTTGGCGGCAGTCGAGGTTCCACCAGGCTTCGGTAGTTCCGCCAGAACCCTCCCTCTGGGAAGATGTTTTCCTGGTTTCCTTCCACCCACGGCTCGTGAAACGAGTCGTCTCCAGTCAGAACGGCCGCCGCCTCCTGCACCGTCGTGAAGTGAATCTCGGCCCAAGCCGAGAGTTCGCGAATGTGTCGGTCGAGCATGTCCGGATCACCGGACACCTGCGCCGCATGCAAAGCGCGCCCGGCCAGTTCTGTGATGACGACTTGCGTAAGTCGCTGCCCGAGATAGGAGGGATCATTCCGGATCAGCGATCCGAGAACGTCATGCGCGGTCTGGATGGCGGCTGATTCTGTCACTGGCAGCTCTCGGGTCTGAGGGTCTGGATGAAGTCGTCGGCGGAGTCGAATGGTTGAGCGTCGAGGACGATTCGTCGGGCGTTCTCGACTGTCTCTCCCGCGTGGAGCATCGCACAGAACAGACGAGCCGCTGCCGACCGCGTCAGTTCGTCGACGTCACGACCCTCGTCGATTCGGTTCTCATCGCGAAAGCCCTGACTCAGGATGTGTGCCACCGGAAGTGTGGTCTCGATGAGGCGGAGGCTCTCCTCGGTAGCCGCAGGTTCAATGTCGTGAGATAGCAGGGCCTTGATTACCGGATGCTGGCGGTTGATGAGGTAGCGAACGGTCGCTCCTGAGGTATTCGCCGTCCACAGTGGAACCCTGTGTCCTTGTCGCGCGGGTCCGACCGCCCGACGGCCTCGGGATCGGTACACCTCCTCGCCTCGACTTCGTGTGGCGCGAGCGATACGGACGAAGTCCGCACGCAGACTCACGGGCGGACGCGCCTTGGCCTTGCGCACGTCGAGCGCCCAAGTCTCGTCCAGATCTTGATCGAACTCGACCCGCACACGCGCAAGCTTGTGATGTTCCTCCGGCTTGGTTCCGCGGTCGAACCAGTCACCAGCGACGATGAGCCTGCGACGTCGGTAGAGATAGAAGCCCTGTTGGAGATTCCATCCCTTCGGGCCACCGGCGCGCTTGTGCGTCGCTGGGTCGAGCTTGGAGTTGTGCGGGAGGATGAATGGTTGGATGTCGATGCGCCGTTCAACGCCAGCGGCGTTCGTGAGCGTGAGGGACTCCGTCTGGAGTCGTTCAGTCGACGGGTGGCTTTCCATGAAAGGGTCCCACGCCTCGCAGACCATTCCGTTCACCGAGATTCGGAGTCCCTCGCTGATGAATCGGTGGAACACCATTTCGAGATGGATCCTGACGTCGTCGATTATCGCGAAAAACGAGTTTCTGGCCCTCGTATCTGAGGCGGGGCGGTCGTCGACGACTCGGTCGAGCTGATGCCAAGCAACGACTGTTCCTGATGCGGGCAGGAGCGGCGCGAGCTCATCGAGGTGCGGCGAATCCGTGAGAACTACCCAGCGGTCCGTGCGCTGGACGTGATCGAGATCCCAGCGTCGGGTCTCAATGGTCGCGTGGTCGACGTGACGGGTGGCGACCGTGAGCGTCCGCGCCTGGGAAAAACTCGCCGTCTTGAGACCGAGTCCGAAGCGGCCTAGGTCGTCGGCGGCGCGATCGTCGAGCGGATTTGCTGAGCCTGGTCGCATCGCCTCGTTCAGGTCGTCCGGCAACATTCCATCACCGTCATCGGTGAGCGTCATCCAGCTCGCACCGCCGTGCCAATGGAACTGCACGTCGATCTGCGACGCATGAGCGGAAATCGAGTTGTCGATCAGATCTGCGATGGACGTCGCAGGCGAGTAGCCGAACGAGCGGAGCGATTCGATCAATGAGCTGGCCCGAGGAGTTGCATCGATCTCGTTCGGCTGCCGAGCGATCACGAGGGAAAACCGTTCTCCGTAAGCCAGCGGACAACCCCGGCACGCTGCGTCGGCTCGAGGTCATCAACGGGGGTAATGGTCTGTGCGTCGAGGTCCACCACAACGTTGAAGATGTAGTCAGGTCCGCCCGAGCCGGGCATGGTGGCGGCATAGGCGTGCAGAGCCAGATGTCCGGAACCAACGACGCTGGTGTCACCGAGGTGCCGCCATCGACGTCGACGGTAGCGGCGGTAGCGACCCTCGATCGCCGTGCCTTGGGCGACGTGGATGGCCTCAGCCAGGCTCAAGTTTCCGAACGTCACCTCGGGTGCCGGCCAGGCCGCCTGTTTCAGTGCGGGCGATGAAGGCTCGTGCGTAAAATCGTCGAAGGGGAACTCGATGTTTCGAAGGGTTGTCCAGCATGCCTCCTGCTTTGTCCACTCGGTGATGTTGCGTCCATCGGAGGTCTCGATCATCGCCTCCTTCACGCGTTCACCTACCTGCGCTATGGCATCAACGAAAGCATCGGAGATCTGCTGTGTCCGCCAGATCAGACCGAGATCGGGTTCGTGCGCCGAGCGTTCGAGCAAGCAGCAGAGCGTGTAAGCCACGACTTGTCGCTTATATGTCCCTCCGAACGTCCTTTGTACCGTTGAGTCGGCGGACTTGAAGATGATCGCCTTCGCGACCAAATCGCGGAACCGCTGGCGGTGCCACTCGTCGATATTGGTTTCGGGCGGTTCAGGGAGACGCTCCATGAACTCAACGAAGTTCTTCTGGCCGCCGCGACACACGAGGTGCGGGAGACGCGACCACGTGTTCTCATAGAGTGCGATCTCGTTCTTGCCGAACTTCTGTTTCTTCGGATACTCAGCGAGGAAGCGCTTCTGAACAGAAGCTTTCCCGGAGCTCGTCTGGTCAACCGTGTACGAGCCGCGAGCCCGCTCGAAGTACCACTTCGTCGGCCGACCGTGTGCCGTCGCTGGGGTCCACTCAGTGCGCGAAGCCTCGTCCATCCGACGCAGATAATCGTTGTTCGCCGAGAGGTCGCTCTCCTGCACATTGTTCTGACGATTGGCATACCGAGAGATATTCGGCACGAGCTCGTCAATGAGCTCAGGGCCGACGACGACGAGCTTCATCTGAACGCTGACATCGCCGAGGTCACACTCGGCGTCACGAGCCGCCACAGCGAGGCTCGCTGTAGTCTGCCCACCGTTGACGATCTGGAAATCGTGAACGGACTCGATCACGTCGCCGCCGTCGCTGCGCCTGATCTTGACGGAAGCAGCGGTCGCCGTCAGCCCGTTGTTGTAGGGAAGGAACCTCTCTGGCTCGGTTCGAAGTGTGTCCCGGATTCCGCGGTTGATCTTGCCGCGTGCCGACAGAAACGCCCGAACGTTGCGCTCCAAGAGTCGACCGCCGTGTTCCAGGTAGATCTCTGCAAGGCGCTGTCCGGGAATGTAAGCAAGGTACGTCTGCACCTCGTCATGACGGTCTGCCGCAAGACATGGCAGTCCTCCATCGTCATCGGTGAAGTCGATTGAAATGGGTTCTAGCCGCTCGCCCGACACGCGGGAACGGCGGATCGTCTCGAGGTCCCAGACCCTGGTCTCGATCGTGATGCCCTCGATAGTCGGAGCCTCGGGCACGAACTCGGGGGCTGTTCGGTGCGTCAGTACGTAGAGGGTCACGGCGTCGTAACGGTCGGTCTTACCGGCGACATCGACCAGGTCGGCGACTGGGTGGTGGTCTTCGATCTCGATGCGCCCGTCGCGACTTCGTTGGAGGAAGCCAGCCAGCCGCTTCACCAAGGTGTTTATCTCGGTACGGGTGATGGTGCGTGCATCGCTGGATCGGTCGAAGTCGCTAATCGCCAGATAGAGACGCCGTAACGTGGGGTCGATCGCCCACGCATTCACGGTTGCGCCCCTTGCGGAATAGTGACTCACCTGGTAATCCGGCCAGCGACCCTCACCTTCAAGGTCGTCGAGAATCAGGTCAGTGAACGCATCCTCAACAAACGCTTCTTGACCCTCGATCTCGGCGTGATCGAGCACCTCGACGAGTAGCTGTTCGCTGAACCCAAGTTCACCGGTCCCGGGCGCTGTCT
>Ga0105045_10004913_pt1 | contig 11690 bp, 5 predicted proteins | sample MAT02_FD_78089 | JGI IMG/M metagenome (GOLD analysis project Ga0105045, IMG submission 78089) | Freshwater microbial communities from Lake Fryxell liftoff mats and glacier meltwater in Antarctica - MAT-02 (megahit assembly) | ecosystem: Environmental > Aquatic > Freshwater > Ice > Liftoff... | reverse complement strand
TTGGTGTTCAGGTGTTGGGCCTCAAAGCGCACCGAATTCTTGTCGCTAAGGTTGTGAAGTCCTTCAATGCCGACGATATCCGCATACACCAGCGGCTTTCCAGGCTTGCCTTGGATAATGTCTATGTCATAGATCAGGTTAAGATAGGTGAACGCAAGCTCCCAATTCGTGCTGATCTGCTTACGTACCTCCACGTTCAGGTCTTGAAAATAGGTGTCTTCTCCGGGACGAAAAAAGCTGGTGGTATATCCCTCTCGCGAAGAATTCTGGTCGTTGAGTGCAACGCTATCCAGCGACCAGGCCACGCTGTAGTTCACCGCCAGTCGGGTCCCATACTTCCCCCCCAGGCGAGTCCCTTTCTTCCATTTGTAGAACACTTCGCCCTGTGTGGATACCTCGCCGTTGGGCTGTGTCGCATATGGGTACAACGTGGCTGGAAGGTTATAGGTGTGTTGCTTTGTAAGCGGAGGCAGAAAATTGATGTTCAGATCGAAGGGGGTCGGAGAGGCACGGTCGCTCTGGAAGAACATATTGTCGAAGGCATGCGCTCCAGCGGAGATGCCTATTCCCTTGACCGAATAGCTGGCGTTGAACAGGAGCGCCTGCCCTGGTTTGTAGATGAAGTCGTTCTGGACATTGGGGTCGTTGATCTTGTATGCGTACTCCGAATACAGGTTCCAGCGCGGCGATGTGTAGTTGGCGCGAAGCGACCATGCACCTACGTTCTCGGGCAATACGAGCAGCGGATCCCGGTCCTCTTGGAAGCGACTTACGAAGCTGCCCCCGATGATCAGGTTATTATTCCCAGTCCAACTGCTGTCCAGAAGTTCGCGCAAACTGACCTCTGCATTGAACCCGCGCACCGTTCCGTCGCCCTTGATGACACCATCGTTGAAAACGAAGCGCTGCTTGCCAAGGACACCAGTAAGATACACACCACGGTAGGGCTCGTACTTCAAGCGAACACCATCCATGGCATTGTCCACCCCCAAGTAGCGTTCCTCGAAACTGCGGAAGACCATTCCAGACCCGAACTGTTCAAAGAAATTACCGACCGTAACGTCCAAATTCTCCAGTTTGAAGCGCACGTAGCGAAAGCCAAGCCCGGTTCCTTCATAGACCTGCCCGGCAGGATAGCCGATCAACGCTGGTTCATAGCTTTCCAGTCGCCCACCCACCTCTACATTGCGGTAGGAGTAGATCAGGTTCATCCAGACATTGGCACCCATACGTTCGGGTGGAACGATAGCACCGATATCTTCATCCTCATTGTAGAATTGGATGTCAGAGCTGATGTTGCCGCTGATGCGTGCGCCATCCTGGGCCATTGCCGGTATCCCGGAAAGGAATACCACAAGCCCGATCAATGACCTGAAGACAGGTCCGGTCTGTACCCCTGTTCTCACTGCTTCCCTGTCAGTTCAAGGACCTTTCGGAACAGTTCCTTCTCATCGCCGGGCACATAGTTATTGTGCTGCCAGACCACTTCTCCATTCCCATTCAAGAGCAAGGTGTGCGGAACACTATTCACGTTAAGCGCTCTTTTGAGGTCCCCGTTCGGGTCAAGGTACACTTCGTATTCCCAATCTTGTCCACTTACATAAGGCGCCACACGCGCCATGCTTCGGGCATCATCCACAGAAATGGCGATCAGTTTAACGCCGGTCCGTTCCTGCCAAGTGTCATACACATCGGATATCGCGGAAAGCTCCTTCTTGCACGGAGCGCACCAAGTTGCCCAGAAGTTGATGATCATGGGCTTTCCGTTGTTGCTGAAGGTCGCAACATCGACCTTCTTCCCCTCAAGGGACTGAACGTTGACATTCGGAAGCTTGGATGATGATTGGGCATAAATGGTTGGAAGGCAAAGCAGCAACGAAAAAAGGAAGGCCAGGGTCTTCATTCAAAGGGTGTGTTGTATCGTGGAAAACAAGCACTCCGGCACATGCAAAGCATGCGCCGGAGTGTTGAGGTGCCGACTATCTCAGATCTCTTGTTCAGCGTGCAATGGTCAATTTTCGACTTGCTGACATACCATCGGCGTAAAAGGAGATGAGGTAGCTTCCGTTCGCCAGATCGCTTAAGTCCAGCGTTGTTTGTTGGGAGCCTACCGTTGCAACATGCAAACGTTGTGTAATGACCCCGCCCAGAATATTTCGGACCTCGATGTTCAAGGTTCCGGCGGCTGGTAGGTCGAACTGTACGGTCACCATCCCCGAAGTGGGATTCGGAAAGAGCCCCAGGCCACCGTCCAGTACATTCTCGGCAATACCTACGGCGGTCCCTGTTTTGAAATAAGTCGTGGCCAGCCCCCCGAATTGCCCTCCTTCTGCCATTAGGGTGCCATTGCTCCGGAGGCGGAAGAACCCATTGCCATAAGCACAGCAGATCCCATCACCATATCCATCGTACAGATCGAAACGATAGCACTCGTTAGGGTTCAGGTTCCACCAATGATCATAGGTGGTCGCGTTGGCCAGACTCCCGTTCTGGGCCACCTGGTTGTTGTTGCTGTCGAAGAGCTTCCACGAGGATTCAGAAGCATAGTTGTCAGTTCGGAACTGCAAGTGAACGGTGGCCAACTCAGCGATCGGTGCAATGGTGTAGGTATAGTCTTCCGAAAGCCCCGGCTCATGGTCGTCAACAACACCGTTCGGTAGGCTAACTGTTGCCGTGTAGGTGGTTCCGCTTACCACGTTCAACTGATCGAATTCCACCATGGTGCTTTGCCAACGAGGCAGGTTACCAGTCCAATTCACGGTTTGCAACAGTGTATTGCCTTGGCGCATTTCGACGCGCACACTTGTGAGCGCTGCAGAACCCATGTTGTACAGTTCCACTTTGGGGTTTTCACCCGGGCAGATCGTTGTGTTATCCAACTTCAACAAGGTCGCATCATTGACGCCATTGTTGAATGGAGCACCGCAGCCGTTGCGCCAACTGGCGAAGAACGAGCTCCACGTAGCGCTCCGCTGGATCTCAACTCCAGCAGGTGCTCCAGGGCAATGCAGGAACAAGGTGGGGAAGCCTGGGAAATCGTAATTATTCGCGACTAGCTGGCCCTGACCTGCGGGGCCGATGATGGGATAGTTGGTACCTAGTGTCCAATTGCCTTGGGTGCCGCTGCCAACTCCATTCAACAAGTTGATGTTGCTTGGTGGGTTGCTCGACCCATCAATGAAGAGGATCATCAGATCGTCCGTGCCCTCAGGACCGAATTCATGGTACAGCTTTTCCATGATCCCGCTTTTATGCCAAGCCCAACAGGGTGGACACCAGTGGGCACTAAGGTCCACCAGAACGGTCTTGTCTTGTTGCAGGTAAGACTGTATGCTGTGGCTGGTCCCGTTGATGTCCGTAGCTGTCCAGTTCTGGTTGCCTTGGCCCATTGCAAGAGTCCCTGCTGCTGCCGCAGCAGCAAATAATGTCATTCTCATGGTTTCGTGGACTTTACGTGAGGGAAAGAGTTGCGTGCGCCTGAGCGTGAACTGGGGGCAACACTCAAAGAACACTACGAACATAGATAAGCTTTGCTCGGAGTAGACATACCCGTTTGGCATTGACTTGGAAACCTACTGCACCCAATGAAGCAAGGGTCTCGACCCGAATAGCCATGAAATGAGGACCGGGTCGGTCCTACCTTTGCAGCATATCCGTAGCACATACGTTTCAACCATGACAACTCTCCGCATCCTAACTGTACCCCTGCTTCTCCTGCTCAGTTGTGTTGCATACGGCCAAGGCGTTGTCACCTTGCGCGATACACAAGGCCAACTCGTGAACGGGACATTGGTGTCCCACACGGCATTGCAGGCCAATATCACCGACACGGTCAAGCTTTATACCCAACTGACCGGCGCATCGGCGACGGAGATCAACGTTAGGCGCTACGAACTTTGGACCGTTCCAGGAACCCAGAACTTCTTCTGCTGGGGAGTGTGTTACCTGCCCGTGAACGCAGGTGTGAACCCGACTTGGATCTCCCAACATTGGCTGGATCTCAACCCCGGGACTTCGTACAATAATTTCTCTGCCTACCATGTTCCGAATGGCGAAACCGGAACGGCTCGTTTCCGCTATGTGTGGTTCTCCACAGCAGATTCATTTGGGCCGGATAGCAGTTGGGTCGATATCGAGTTCAGTGGCACGGTATCAGTGCCCGAACGCGCCCAGAGCCTGAAGCAGTTCCAAGTCTGGCCAAATCCATCACAGGGTCAGGATGTGCGCATTGCCTTTGGTTTGGATCGGCTTGTGCCAGGCACCGAATTGGTAGTGTACAACGTGCTTGGCGAACGCCTGCGTCGTCAGCAATTGACCGGGTTAGAGGGGGTGATCGTATTGCCTATCACTGATCTTGGTGCAGGGGTCTACTTCGCGAACGTCGAGCAAGCCGGCAGAGTATTGGGCACGCGACGTATGGTGGTCGATCATTGAGCCTTGTCTTCGTTCACAAGCCGGTGCGCCAACTGAGGCAGGCCGAGGCTGGCTATTGAGCGAATGTGCTCCACTTGCGTAGACCCCACGGCCACGGGCATGGGGTCTACGAGGTAGATCTTGCAATACCCAGGTGCTACGTGTACTAATCCGGCTGCCGGATACACTTGGAGGGAGGTGCCCACCACGATCAGGATGTCGGCTCGGGCAATGAGCCCGGCCGCCACACCCAAGAGCGGAACCTCTTCCCCGAACCAAACGATGTGTGGCCTAAGTTGCGATCCCAAGGTGCATTTGGCTCCCCAAGGCAGGACCGGCCCTTCCACGGGGACAACGATCGATGGATCCGCTGTACTGCGCGCCTTCAGGATCTCGCCGTGCAGGTGAAGCACCCGCTTGGATCCAGCGCGTTCGTGCAGGTCGTCGATGTTCTGGGTAACGACATCGACCTCAAAAGCTTGCTCCAGGGCCCTAATAGCAAGGTGGGCTTCATTGGGCAAGGCCTGTAGCACTTGTTCGCGCCGCAGGTCATAGAAGTGCAGCACCAGTTCGGGGTCCTTCTTCCAGGCTTCCGGGGTGGCCACGTCCTCGATCCGGTATTCCTCCCACAGACCATCGCTATCGCGAAAGGTTCGCAGCCCGCTTTCGGCGCTTACGCCGGCCCCGCTGAACACGACCACACGCTTGCGCAGGTCCGAACCATATCGGACCTCCTTAGGGTCTTTGTTCCGGGTGTTCTCCATGGCTTCGGTTTGCGGCTCGCAAGATCCGCTTATTTTCGGGCCCTTCTAACGTGGCACCAAGCTCCCTCCGCATAGGTCGAACTCTACCCCCTTCTTAACGCAACACGAATTCCGGAAGGGAACAGGATGATCGATAGCCTGAATGGTATTGTATTGGACAAAGGTCCGGACCACGTGGTCGTGGATTGCCATGGTGTGGGCTATTTGGTCCACGTTTCCGCAAGCACGCTGGGGCAAATGCCTGCTACCGCTGGCTGCCGCTTCCACATCCACTATTCCGTATCGGTCGATGTGCGCTCTGGCTCCAGCGAGCACAAGTTGTACGGATTCCTCCATCCGGATGAGCGTAGGCTGTTCCGGCAACTGATCGAGGTGCAAGGGGTGAGCGCTACCCTTGGCATGGCCATTCTTGGGGCGCGCAGTGCGGAAGAGGTGCATCGTGGTATCCTGCTCGGCGATGAAGGCCTGTTCAAGTCGGTGAAGGGCATTGGACCCAAGCTGGCACAGCGTATCGTGGGCGAGCTACAGGGCAAGCTGGCACAGGGTGCCATGCCCTCAACTGGGAGAGTGCCATCTACGCAACCGGGCAATACGTTGCGGTCAGAGGCGTTATCGGCACTGGTCTCACTCGGATTGGACCGTGTGAAGGCCGAACGGTCCCTGCAAGCCGTGCTGCAAGAACATCCAGCGGAACAACCCCAATTGGAAGAGCTGATCAAGCTGACGCTGAAGAAATTGTGAGCGCGTAAATAGACGATGAAGCAGGGTTGTACTATGTATTCCAAGGGCGTAGCCATTGCCATACGAGCGATGGTGATGCTGTGTGCCTTGGTATTCTTTGCGCCCGATGCCGATGCTGCATTGTACGGTGGCCTTATGCTTCAGGTGGACTCGCCCGAAGTGGATCTACAATGGCCTATCCAAGACCCCGTTACTCCCGGCGAACCACCCGGATCAGGTATGGACCTGCCCGATCCGAGCAACATCCAGAACGATGTGATCTACGACCCGGAGACGGGGCAGTACATCATGCAAAGCACGGTCGGCGGATCCTTTGACTACCGCCCGCCCATGAGCCTGTCGCTGGAGGAATACCTCAACTACGACATGGAAGAGGCCATGCGGTCCTATTGGTTGGACCAAGTGGAGCAGGATAGCGAAAGCGCCCAGAAAGGCCTGATCCCGGCCATCAAAGTGAAGGGCGAGGCATTCGACCGCATCTTCGGAGGCAATACCATCGACATTCGACCGCGTGGATCAGCTGAATTGATCTTTGGCATCAACAGCAGCAAGACCGAGAATCCAAGGATCCCGATCAACCAGCGGCGCATCACCACCTTCAACTTCGACCAGCGGATCCAGCTGAACCTTGTGGGTAGCATTGGTGATAAGCTGAAGATCAACACCAACTACAACACCCAAGCGACCTTTGATTTTGAGAATCAGGTAAAGCTGGATTATACCGGCTACGAGGACGAGATCATCCAAAAGCTTACAGCGGGCAACGTGAGCTTGCCGCTGCAGGGAACCCTGATCCAAGGCAGCCAAAGCCTCTTCGGTCTTAAGACCGAACTCCGTTTCGGGAAGCTCACGGCCACCGCGATCTTCAGCCAAGAGAAAGGCCAGCGGCGCAATGTGCAGACCCAGGGCGGTGCCCAGACCACGACTTTCGACATCAAGGCGGATGAGTATGAGGCCAACAAGCACTACTTCCTGAGCCATTTCTTCCGTGGCCAGTTCGAGAATGCGCTACGCACGCTGCCAACGGTGAACAGTGGTGTGCAGATCAGCCGCTTAGAGGTCTGGGTCACCAACATACGGCAGGATTTCCAGCAGAATCGGAACATTGTGGCCTTTACTGACTTGGGCGAGGACGCAAGCCCGCAGGCCCTTACAGAGCGCCGATTCAGCAGTGATTTACCCCCGGGTTTCGTGGTGGATAACCCAGGGTCAGTTGGCAGTAACGGTGCCAACACCCTCTATGCCCAAGTAAGTACCAACCCCGGTGTACGCAGTTTTGCAACTGCCACAGGGGCATTGCAGTCCTTAGGCCTGGTGGCGGCACGGCACTTTGAAAAACTGGAGAGTGCGCGTTTGCTGCTGCCCAATGAATACTCGATCAACGATCGTCTGGGCTTCATCTCCTTGAACCAATCTCTGAACAACGACGAGGTTCTGGCGGTCGCCTTTCAGTACACCTTGGAAGGGCAGACCTACCAGGTCGGCGAATTCTCCACCGATGGTATAAGCCCGCCGGATGTATTGATCCTGCGCTTGCTGAAAGCCACTATCACAGACCCGCGTATCCCGCTGTGGGATCTGATGATGAAGAATATCTACGCCTTGGGAGCCTTCCAGGTGAACCGCGACAACTTCCGGCTGGACCTGGTATACAACAACCCTACGACCGGGGTGGACATCAACTACATACCCCGCGCACCCTTGGATCAGATCCCGCTGCTCCAAGCCCTTGCACTGGATCGTCTGGACCCGAACAACGCTCCCAACCCGGATGGGTGGTTCGACTTTGTGGATGGCGCTGCTACGATCGGGGGTACCATCCAGACGCAGACCGGTCGGATCTATTTCCCTGTGTTGGAGCCTTTCGGCAGTTTCCTGAACAACCAATTGATAGGCCCGGATGCAAACAACCCGATCCAGCCAGAGCAGGTGCGACGCACCATCGTATTCCAACAGCTCTACGACTCGACCAAGACCGCAGCACAGTTCCTACCTGCACTCAACCGCTTCCGCATGAAAGGGAGCTACCGCAGCGCCAGCAGCGACGTGATCTCGCTGAATTCAGTGAATATCCCACAGGGCTCGGTGACGGTAACGGCCGGTGGTGTTCGGCTGGTGGAGAACCAGGACTACACGGTGGATTACAACTTGGGTCGGGTGCGGATCCTGAACCAAGGCATCCTGGAAAGCGGTACGCCGGTGAACGTATCGCTGGAGAGCAACTCCTTGTTCAGAATACAGACCAAGACCCTCGCCGGAGCGCGTTTCGATTACCGGGTGAACAAGGACATGATGATCGGAGGTACCATCATGAACCTGTATGAACGGCCCTTGACGCAGAAGGTGAACGTGGGCGACGAACCCATTAGCAACACGGTGGTGGGCTTGGACGGCCAATGGCAGACCAAGTCCCAGTGGCTCACCGACCTGGTGGACAAGCTGCCGTTCTTCGCTACCAAGCAGGAGTCCAACGTGAGCGCCATGGCCGAGGCGGCCTACCTGATACCTGGCCACAGCCGGGCGATCGGCCAAGCTGGTACCAGCTACATCGACGATTTCGAAGGCAGCATCAGCTTGATCGATCTGCGCACACAAGGACTTTGGTTCCATGCGGCCACACCACAAGGTATCCCGCTCTTACCCGAAGGCAACTTGGTGAACAACCTTTCAACCGGATTCCGGCGCGCACAGCTCAGTTGGTATGTGATCGATCCGCTCTTTTTCAGGAACAACTCACTCACGCCGGAACACATCCGTGGCAACGCCGCCATGCGAAGCGACCACCGGATGCGTGAAGTCTTGGAGCAGGAGGTGTTCCCCAACCGGCAGTTGGCCGCAGGTACGCCAGCCAACATTCCAGTGTTGGACATGACCTACTATCCCAGTGAACCTGGGCCTTACAACTACACGCCCACACTGTCACCAGAAGGGCGCCTGCTAGACCCAGAAAGCAGCTGGGCAGGCGTTACCCGCCGCATTACCACCACCGATTTCGAGGCCAGCAACATCGAAACAATCCAGTTCTGGGTCATGGATCCCTTTTTCAACGCAAGCAACAGCAGCGGCGAGCCTGCGACCAACATCAACTCGCTCAACAGCACGGGTGGCGAGTTGTACATCGATCTGGGGAACATCAACGAGGATACGCAACGGGATGGTCGGAAATTCTTCGAGAACGGCTTGCCCAAGGACCTCACCGACGTTGCCCAAGAGACCGAGGAGACGACTTGGGGCGTGGTCCCTTCGACACAGAGCGTGGTGAATGCCTTCGCCATCGTGGAAAACAACAGCAACAAATACCAGGACGTTGGACTTGATGGTCTTTCCAGCGTGCAACCCGATGTCGCGGGGCGTACAGAACAGTCATTCTATGCCGATTACCTACAGCAAGCCGCCCTAACGGTGGTGGATCCAACTGCGCTTGCTGCTATCCAGAACGACCCCAGCAACGACAACTATCGGTTCTTCAGGGGCGCACAGCAAGATGCTCAAGAACTAAGTATTCTGGACCGCTACAAGCGTTTCAATGGGCCTGAGGGGAACAGTGTGACCGACGAGGACAGCTCGGAGGATTTCCCGACCCAGCAGACCACCCTGCCAAGCACCGAGGACATCAACCAGGACCAGAACCTGAGCGAGAGCGAGAGCTACTTCCACTACAAAGTGAAGTTGCGTCCGCAGGACATGGTCGTGGGCCAGAACTTTATCACGGATAGGATCCTGGCCACAGCAAACACTCCCGAAGGTCCCAAGCAGGTGTATTGGTATCAGTTCAAAATACCCATTCGCCAGCCGGATCGTGTCGTGAATGGAATGCAGGATTTCCGCAGCATCCGGTTCATGCGGATCTACATGCACGGTTGGCAGCAAGAAGCCACACTCCGTTTTGCCCGCTTGGAATTCGTGCGGGGTGAGTGGCGCAAATACCTCTTCAACTTGGAGACCCCAGGTGAAGTGGTGGGTGGTGACCCCGACCCGACGCTGTTCGAGGTGGCCGCGGTGAACATTGAAGAGAATGGCAACCGCACGCCGATCAACTACGTGTTGCCTCCCGGCATCAACAAAGAGATCGATGTGGCCAGCGCCAACCTGCGGAACCTGAACGAACAGTCGCTGCAACTGAAGGTGTGCAACCTGCGTGATGGCGATTCGCGCGCAGCATTCCGCAACGTACAATTCGATATCCGGAGCTACAAAAAGATGCGCATGTTCGTCCATGCCGAGAGCTCAGACCCTAACCTTCCGATCCAGCGTGGTGATGTAAGCGTGTTCATGCGCTTGGGGAACGATTTCGACCAGAACTACTACGAGTACGAGATCCCCGTGGTGCCCAGTGAATTCTTCAACCGGGACCCGTTCAATGTATGGCCGGAGGCGAATGACCTGATCATCGAATTCGCCAAGCTCAATGACCTGAAGATCCAACGGGACCGCACCGGTGCACCAAAGAACGAACGCTACGAAGGCCGTGATGGCGACCGCAGGGTATTCGTGAAGGGCAACCCCAACCTGAGCCTGATGCGCACCATCATGGTCGGGATCCGCAACCCTAGCCGCGATGGGGATGAGGCCAACCCTTGGAAGGTGGACGACGGGCTGCCGAAGTGTGTGGAAGTGTGGGTGAACGAATTGCGCCTTACGGATTTCGACCAACGCGGCGGTTGGGCTGCCTTGGCCCAGGCCAATGCCCAGTTGGCCGATCTGGGCAATGTGAGCGTGGCGGGCAACTACAGCACACCGTTCTGGGGCAGCATAGACAAGCGTGTAAGCGAGCGCAGCCGAGAAACCAAGTATGGGGTCGACGTGGCGGCGAATCTGGAAATGGGCAAGTTCCTGCCAGAAGCCAGCAACGTGCGCATACCCTTATACATGGGCTACTCTGAACAGGTGAGCAACCCACAGTTCGACCCCTTGAACCCCGATATCGAGTTCAATGACGTAACGCGCACCCTGTCGCCGGCCGAGCGAAGGGAACGCTTGAAACGAACTCGGACCTACCAACGAAGGCGAAGCATTAACCTCACGAACGTGCGCATTGACCGCGCAGCGGGGAAGCCGGAGAACTTCTACAACGTGGAGAACCTGAACTTCTCCTATGCCTATTCGGACAACGAGTTCTTCGATGTGAACACCGACTTCGAGAATACCCGGACCTACCGGGGCGCGTTGCAGTACCTCCACAATCCGAAGCCGAGGGTGTTGGAGCCATTCAAGAATGTGGGCCTCCTGCAAAAGAGCAAGTGGCTGCGTTTGGTCAAGGATTTCAACCTGGGCCTGGGATTCAAGCAGGTAAGCTTGGTCACTTCCGTAGACCGGATGTATCTGGAGCGATTGATCCGCGCGAATCCGGACATCGAGACGCTGCCACCAAAACCCACCTACAACAAGAACTTCAACTGGAATAGCCAGTATGGTTTCCGATACGAGTTCTCCAAGGGCCTGCGGGTGGACTTCAACGTGAACAATCGGGCATTGATCGGAGAGACACCAGGCCGTGTGAACTCCCGGTTCGAGGATGAGCATGACCTCTGGCGCGATAGCGTGTGGTCCAGCATACGCAGTTTTGGGGAGGTCACACACTACGACCACACCATCAACCTGACCTACGTGCTGCCTTTGGACAAATTCCCTATGACCGACTGGATCACCGTGAATACAGGCTACGTGGCCGGCTACCAATGGGATCGTGCGCCCCTTACCCAAGACACCCTTGGTTCAGTGATCCAGAACTCGCGGAACATTTCCGTGAACGGACAATTCAACTTCGTCAAC
>Ga0105045_10004912_pt1 | contig 11690 bp, 10 predicted proteins | sample MAT02_FD_78089 | JGI IMG/M metagenome (GOLD analysis project Ga0105045, IMG submission 78089) | Freshwater microbial communities from Lake Fryxell liftoff mats and glacier meltwater in Antarctica - MAT-02 (megahit assembly) | ecosystem: Environmental > Aquatic > Freshwater > Ice > Liftoff... | reverse complement strand
TTAAATTTAATTTTTCCATCATAAACGAACATTCTGAGCGAATTGCCAGCAATGAGACTGAATTTTCAACCATTGATGGCTTTGAATTTGGGAAAAGAAGATTTGAAAGAACCCTTCTAAATTCAGCCGTTGAGTTTATTTTCTCCAGATATGTATTTGAAAGGGAGGGCGGTTTTGTTAATTTCCCCTCGGCCTGGTGCTCGGATGATGCTTCGTGGATTGCTTTTTCAAGCCCCGGCACAATACAATGTATTGAAGGGGGGAAAGTTTTCTGGAGACTAAGTAAAATTAATATTTCCAGCCAGGCAGGAGAATTTACCTTGACAAAACTTGATGCCGCTTCAGATTTTATCAATTGGTTTAATACAAGATACAAAGACAGGATTTCAAAAACCTTATTTGGCGAGCAGATCATCTGGTTCAGGCTTCAAATTGAGCACCTTAATTTTAATATGCCCTTTTTAAGGGCCGTATTTTTTACAAATAAATTGAAGCCAAATGGGTTAAAATCCTGGCTAAGAACTTTCAATGAAATTTTTGCCAGAAGTTTTATAATCATTAATACAAAAAATGGGAAACTAGAAAATTCAGGGTTCAGAAACTGGATTTCTAAACAGCTTCCAAAATTCTAACTCTCCTTCAAAATGTCATGCATTCGGATGATTCCCAATACATTACCCGTTTGAGGATCCAATACAGGCGCCACATAAATCTGGCGTTTCGGATTTTCCATCAGGTCTAAAACTTGTCCTAATGTCATTTCTGGTGAAGCAGAAATTGGGTTTTTAGTCATAATTTCAGAAACAGGAATCTGCAAATTGTCATTTGCAGAAAGGTACTTTCTAATGTCGCCATCGGTCAAAAAACCTGCAAACTTTCCAGATTCCCCCAATACACAAAGGCCACCTAAATTCTTTTTGGTAAGTAAAACTATCGCCTCTTTTATGGTTTGATTTGGACTGCAAATCGGCATTTTTTCGCCCTCATGCATGATGTCTGAAGCCTTAAGTAGTAAATTTCTTCCCAATTGCCCGGCAGGATGGTTAGAGGCAAAGTCGCTTTCTTTTAATCCTTTAGCCTTCATAAGACCGGCTGCAAGGGCATCGCCAATCACTAAAGAAACTGTTGTGCTAGCCATTGGAGCCAGATTAAAAGGGCTACCCTCCTGCAATACTGATGCATCAAGAACCAAATCGAGATTCTCAGCCAATCGGGTATCCTTCTTGCCAAAAATACCAATGATTTGAATTCCAAAGAATTTGATTTTGGGAAGCATCTTTATCAATTCGGCAGTCGTTCCGCTTTTTGAAAGCATGATCACCACATCACCTTTTGAAATAATACCTAAATCACCATGTAGCGCTTCATTGGCATTGATAAAAACGGATGGACTTCCTGTACTTGCAAAAGTGGCTGATATTTTATGGGCAATGATGCCAGATTTGCCTATTCCTGTCAGGATGATTTTGCCTTTGCAAGATTTCAAAAGTTCTACACATAATTCTAAATTCTTAGAAATAAGAATCTTCGATCTTTGTAGAGCAGCAATTTGAATATCAAAAATATTTAGGATGTCTTCCAAAACGATCAGGATAAGATCTGAACTAAAAGTGCTTCCAAATCATTCAAATATAACATATTAGGACCATCGCTTGGGGCATTGTCAGGATCCGGATGCACTTCGAGAAAGTAACCGTTTGCGCCAAAAGCCTTTGCAGCTAAGGCCATGGGCGCCACAAATTCTCTGTTGCCTGTAGTTTTTCCACCGCCACCGCCTGGCCTTTGGACCGAATGTGTGCAATCCATCACCACAGGAAAACCGAATTGGGCCATATCAGGCAAATTCCTGAAATCAACGACAAGATTATTGTACCCAAACATGGTTCCACGCTCGGTCAACCAAATGTTATTATTTCCTGTGGATAGAACTTTATCCACCGCGTATTTCATGTCCTGGCCAGATAGAAATTGTGCTTTTTTAATATTGACGACCTTTCCGGTTTCACCTGCGGCCACAAGCAAATCAGTCTGGCGGCATAGAAATGCAGGTATTTGAAGAACATCTACATACTTGAAGGCAATTTTCGCCTGGTAACTTTCATGAATGTCCGTCAAAACCGGAAACCCAAAATCTATCTTGATTTGTTGCAACATTTCAAGGCCTTTTTCCATCCCTAATCCCCGAAAACCACTCATAGAGGTACGATTGGCTTTGTCGTAAGAAGCTTTGAAGTAAATGTCTATGTCGTATTTTTCCTGAACTCTTTTCAATTCTTTGGCGATGGTTTCCAGTAAAGACCAGGATTCGATGACGCAGGGACCCAGAATAAAGAACGGTTTATTGTTTTGATGACCAGAGTTCATGCTGCAAAGAAAGTCGAATTGCTTCTTATTTGTGCGTAAAGATGTTAATCCTGTTGCTGCGCTCCAACACAAGGCGGGAGAGACGACCCGGTAAAAAAAATATCAAAGTACCTGACAATATGATGTTTCCAATAAAAAAATCGATGGCTTCAGCCAAACCTTTCTCTATTAAAATGGCTACAAAAGCGAAACCAAAAACAGCAATCAAGCCCATAAAAAGCCAGCTAAAAGCAAGTTGAATTTTGGAAGAATGGACTTTATCAAAAAAAGGAGAAAAATTTAAGGCAGTATTGATCATATTTCTAAGCATGATGACCAGAAAATATGAAAGCAAAATAAAGAAAATAATTGCGAATCCGGCGCTTAGAAAAAAATCGAATAATCCGTGAAGAACGATTGCCAAAGCTCCAAAAAACAAAACGTTTAGCGATTGTATTCCTTTTTCAAACATTTGTTTTCTGATGATGCCATACGCAAAACAGCAAGTAAAGGAAAGGTGACCAACCACAGAAATATATGCCCGTTTATCTATGATCGCGTTGCCCTGTTCATTAAAATATAGAATATTTTCAAGTGTTGCAAATCCAAGGGCACTGCACATAGCAAATTTTAGAAAATCATACGGTTCATTCACCTCTTTGGTAATGGCAACCATTATAAGAAGAGGAATAATCTTTACTACCTCTTCAAAAAACCCCACCCTCAAAACATAAAACAGAAAATCATGAATCAAATCTCCATTTGGCTGGATGTCTCGAATGACTGGCAAAGAAATCACAATCATAAGAAAAAGGGTAAAAACAGCACCCAAAGCGCAGGCCATAAAAGTATATTTCCACTTTTCAGGCTCAAAAATATCTAACCGTCGGAGAAATTCAAGCCAGACCCCACAAATCAACAAAGCACCAAAGATTCCAAAATAGTTCAAAGCTGGACGGTTTTAGTTTTGCAAACGTAGGGATTCAAATGGACATTTTTTTTGAAAGTATTGGCAAGATTCTATCCATACAAAAAGCGAAACCAATATTCCAGGTAGGGATTCATCAGCCGATATCCTCTTGGCTCCTTTGCCAGTAATTCTCTTTCTGTCAACACTTTAACTGCAGATCCTATGGAGCTTGCAGTTCCAAGCTTATGTTTCATCAGCCATTCTTTGCTTTGCACCCTTTCTACATATCCTTCTGCTGCTACTGCCTGAAGAACCCTCCACTGCAAATCTGAAAGTAAATTTTTGAAGGTTATGAAATAATGCTCCTGCTCTTTTACCACTGAGGCAAAAAACATCTCATAATCGTATTTTTTCCACTTTTTTGGCTTTGCCGCATAAAGATGATTCATCATTTGCTGCACATAAAAGGTGTGGCCTTTCAATCTATCATACCAACTGTCCAGAATTTCAGGCTCAATGTATCTTTTACCATGCTCCATGTGCCTGATAATAAATGGAATATACTCTTCTTTAGGAATGGGGTCAAGGTGAAGCATATCGGTACTTTGATAAAATGGTCGCCCATAATCCGAAAACATAGAAACGAGCATATCTTCCTGGCTACCCAGATAAACCATTTTAAGAGCCGGGCAAAACTGAAGCAAAGACCGCAACTGGGCCTCTGTGCCTTTGGTTGGATATTTCACGATTTGCTGAAACTCATCAAGGGCCAGCCAAAGTTCTCCATCCCATTTTGACAACCATGCAAAGAGTTCATCCAAAGACCGGGTTCCGGCATCTTCACCAGCAAATTTTATGGAAAGGCCTGGTTGACCTGTTATTGGGTCAAATTCCATGGCAGGAGAAATCCTCGAGAAAATGTCTTTTGTCCAGCGAAGAAGTTTTTGAGGCTTACTTTCAATAAGTGGAAGAATCTTTTTTATTAATAATTCGGCCAGATCTACTACATTTTGAGTTGAAAAAATATCAATGTATAGCAAATTACGTTCAGTATTTTGTGAAAAAAGATGAGATATTAAGCCTGTTTTACCCATTTTTCGAATTGAATAAAGTGTACAACTTCTGCCATTTTTAAGATTTTCAGAAACTCTTTTTGTTTCTTTATATCTATTGCAGAAATAGTTAGCATCTAAATAGGTGCTTACCAGAAAGGGATTAAACTCGTCTATATTCATAAATCTCCCCAAATATATCACATATTTTTCATCACACAAATTTCATGATGAATATTTCGTGATTTTCCGCATTGTTTTACATAAAGAAAATCACAAATTTTGGCCAATAAAAAAGGGGTATCGGCTTAAGGACGAAGGCGAAAGCCATACATTTGCGCCATGTCGCTAAAATTTGAAATCATAGGTTTGATGTCTGGCTCCTCACTGGATGGATTGGATGTGGCGTTTTGCGAGTTTAGCAGAAATGAAAATAGCGAATGGAGTGGAAAAATCATTGATGCACAAACTTTTAAATTTCCATCCGGGCTTGAAACAGCACTTCGAAATTTACCCAAAAGCACAGCACTTGATTTGGTAGAAACCGACCAGACTTTCATTCAGTTTTCCGCCATTTGTACCATTAAATTGTGTCAGAAAGTAGGCCGGAAACCGATGGCAATTGCCTCTCATGGACATACCATATTTCACAATCCAGGCAAGGGTTACACCACCCAAATCGGAAATGGTGGATTGCTTGCTGGAATTACAGATTTGGCGGTCATTTCGGATTTCCGGACATTAGATGTGGGTCTGGGTGGTCAGGGAGCGCCTTTGGTGCCAGGTGCAGAAAAATTTCTATTCTTAAATTATGATGCATGCCTCAATTTAGGAGGAATTGCCAATGTTTCGTTTCCAAGGCATGCACCATTTCTTGGTTTTGATATTGCACCCTGCAACCAACTTTTAAATCAGGCCGCCAATTGGATTGGGCTGGAATATGATGAAGGTGGAAAAATTGCTTCTTCAGGTCATTTAATTCCAGACTTACTCAAGGAACTTAATGAAGCAAATTATTACAAAAAGAATTCTCCCAAAAGTCTTGGAAATGAAGATGTTGCAAATTTCTGGAAGCCAATCGTTGATAAATGGAAATCGCAGCCAGAAAATGTAATGCATACCTTAACTCTTCATATTGCCGATCAAATTTCAAAATCAGTTCTTGCCATCCAGCCAAAAGGAAAACTATTAACCACAGGTGGGGGAGCCTTTCATTCTTTTTTGATTGAGGAAATTAAAAAAGCAACTTCTGAAAATTGGAAAATTGAGGTGCCTGAAAGTCAAATGGTTTCTTTCAAAGAAGCCTATTGCTTTGCCTTTTTGGGCCTGAAACGACTTTTGAATGAAACCAACTGTTTTGCAGAAGTAACCGGGGCAAAATACGACTCATCTCTGGGTGCTGTTTACAATGGCAATCGGCTCGATTTCAATATCTTCCGGTGTTAATTATGGGCGGAAGCGTTTTACATCTTTTGGAAAAATTGAGTTCAATTCAGGAAGAAAGTTTCCAGGATCTGAAAGGCCTGTTTCCATCACAACGCTCCCATCCGTTTGGGTATAAAAGGGAGGATTATTCAGCCTATTTTACGGCAACCCTCTATCATTCACTTGCTAGATTAATTCCATATCTTTCTGAAAATGAGAAAGAAATACTTGAAAATATTAGGCAAAAAGCTTGTTTTGGTGTTTCTCCTTTTCAAAACAAGCAAGGTCTTCCAAGGTATAATTTCTGGCAAACCAATCCTGGCCGGCATTTTCCAAATGGGTATTTGCTGGGCAGATGGGATTATTTCCGTCCGCCAGACGATGTGGATGACTCAGTAATGATTTATCAACTGCAAAACCGGAACAAAGAAGACGCATTTTGGCTGAAGCAACACATTGATTCCTATGCCAATGGATCAAAAAAATGGATTAAAAATACGCCTGATTCGTATAAAAAACTGAAGGCCCATTGCACCTTTTTCTGCAAAGACATGCCCCTTGGTTTTGATGCATGTGTGATCAGTAATGTGTTGTATTTTAATTATTTATTTCAATTTCCTCCAACAGAAAATGATCTGGCTTCGGTTTTCTATTTGCGCCAGATGCTGGAGCGGAAAGATCATATTTTGAGGCCGGAAAAAGTAGCGCCCTACTATCCACACAGCAGCATCATTTTTTACCACTTGGCTAAATTGATGAATAATTTTCAGATTCCTGAATTAGAGAAATTTAGGGTTGAAATCAAAAATCAAATGGCAGAAGTTCTTCAAAAGCCACTTTTTAAGACAGAAAGGACGATGCTGGAAAACGCCTGGATGTGGCTATTTAAAAGTTTGCCCCCAGTTTACATTTCAGAGAATCGAAAGGGTAAATTCTACTTTTTTGTTTTGCCGCTTACCCTGGAATTTGAAGGTTGGATTCCACAGTTTCTTGCCCATCAACGCATAAGCCATTTGCAATTTCATTGTGAAGCATTGGAAATTGCTTTTGAAATTGAAAATTTAACCTTAAGAAATCTTCTGTTAGAAAATAAAACTAAATCTCAACCACCATTTCTTTAAAAACAGAATGGGTATTGATCCTGGCTTTCAGCTGATTAAGCAAAGAATATAAACCAAAATAAGTACGGTTTACATACAAACCATCTTTACTACCTCTTGCTACTTTAGACTCTCGAAACTCCTTCATCTTGCCTAGCTCCTCTACAAATTTATAAATACCGTCAAAGTAAACATCATTTCCAAAATCAAATTCTTCGGTCCGGAAGGGAACACCAAGAACGTCGACCATTTTGGTAAAAAGTGGAACATAGAATTCAATATCAGCCTGGCTATCTGAAGGATATAAAAACTCCAACGCGTAAAAAAGCTTCATTACACGTTTCGAATCGTTCACATTTTCAGGATTGATGAGCGCAAAATAATTGTGATAATAAAATTCCGGGATCTCCTTCACGCAACCAAAATCAATGATTCCCAACTTGCCATCAGGCAGCATCATAAAATTGCCCGGATGTGGATCTGCATGAATTTGTCTCAGTTCATGAATTTGAAATTCATAAAAGTCCCAAAGTGCCTGTCCGATTTGGTTTCTGACCTCCTGACCAGGATTGGTTTCTAAAAATTCCTTTAAATGCAAACCCGGAAGCCAATCCATAGTGATGATTTTTCGGCTACTAAATTCGGGATAATATTTAGGAAAAAACAGATTGGGAATGTGTGCACAAGCTTCCGAAATTTCTTGCGAACGCCTCACTTCAAGCTCATAATCAGTTTCTTCCAATAGTTTTCCTTCAACCTCACCCATATATCTATTCACATCGGCTTCATTCAATCCCATAAGTTTTACCGCAAAAGGCTTTACCATTTTTAAGTCAGAACTGATGCTATCTGCAACACCTGGATATTGGATTTTAACAGCCAGCTTTTTTCCATCTATCCAGGCCTCATGCACCTGCCCAATGGAGGCAGCATTGCTTGCTTTTAACTCAAACCGATCATAAATCTGGCTCGGGCTTTTGCCAAAATATTTTTGAAAAGTCTTGACGACCAAAGGTCCTGAAAGAGGCGGTGCGGAATACTGACTCATTTGAAATTGCTCCACATAGGCCTTTGGCAAAACCGACCTATCCATGCTCATCATTTGAGCCACTTTTAAGGCTGAGCCTTTTAATTTACTGAGTGACTGATAAATATCTGTTGCATTATCCTGATGAAGCTCATCTTTTGTCAAATCAGGATTGACTATTTTTTTTGCATAGTGCTTCAAATAGTTTCCTCCAATCTGCGCCCCGGTTTTTAAAAACTCTGTTGCCCGCTGCACCTTCGAAACCGGAATGCTGTTTTGCTCTTTCATCTAGATTTATTTAACTTATATTTTTATAATCAATTGACATTCAAATTGAAAACTATCTTTTCCTTCCTATTAAAAACCTGGCCAGATCAAAAGCCTTGTCCAATGAGTTTTCCTTCATCAGGTCAAGTCCAAGATTTACAGCTTTTTCAATCACAGCATCTGTATCTTCAAAATCTTTGCTTTCATCTTTCAACCAAAAATCCAGAATAAACCAAAACTGGACAATTAGTGCCTTTTGGTAGTAATCGCTGATTTTGGTTCTGTCGGCCATTTCACCTGTTTCAAATCCTTGAAAAACCAATTTATCAAAATATGGAACCAGCTTTTTTTCAACCGCTTTTTTGGCAGGCAAATTGCTTCTGAGCCTAAACCAACCTTTAGAAGAATAAGAAACATAGCTTCGGTTAGCTTTCAGAATTTCAATATTTGTGTAATAAAACGCAAGAATCCTCTCCCGTACTGAGAATGATGCATATTCCTCACTTGCCTCAATTCGTTCAATTGTCTGGATTAAAAGGCCCTCCCAGATGTCTACGGCGATTGCATCGAAGGAATTGTAGAACTGGTAGAATTCACCTTCTTCTATTCCTAGCTTTTTGGCGAACAGATAGACTGAAGTAGGATTTCTGCCTTCTGTCAATACATAGTCAAGGTATTCGTTTTGTAACTTTGACTTAAGATCGGTTTCCGGTTTGGAAGCAGTTTTTGTTTTCATGGGAGGAAAAATAATAAAAAAAATCGTGCTTACGACAGCCTCTTAATAACGGTCCAGAAGACCAAAAGTTTTGAAGTCTGCGCAAACATTATTTTAACTTAAAAAGAGCCAGTTTAAAATTGGCTCTTTTTATTTTTATTCAGTTTGGGAGGCGCTGGAATTTGAAATTTTCTAGAAATCTTCCTCTTTTTTATCATTTTTTCAGAAAATTGGTGTCACAGAACCCTGATTTTGGTGGGAATTGAAATTTTCTTTCTAGTTTCAACCGAAAATTTTTTCTGTGCCTTTTTGCCTCAACATAGGATTTCTTAATTTCCGCTGGATCGACCTGGTTGACATCCTGCTGGTTGCCTATTTGGTGTATCAGATTTATAAGCTGATCAAAGGCTCTGTTGCACTCAAAATTTTTATAGGGATCATTTCAATCTACATCATTTACCAGATTGTAAATTCTCTTGGGATGGAAATGCTGAGTGGAATTCTTGGACAATTTGTTGGAGTAGGTGGCCTCGCAGCTTTGATTTTATTTCAGCAGGAAATCAGAAAAATATTGTTGCTCATAGGAAAATCATCAATCATTTCAGAAGAGGGCCTTTTCAGAAACATCTTTTCTGGTTCGGCAAACAGGGATCATTTGCAACTACTCCCGGTAATTGAAGCCGCCAAAGCATTGAGCCAAAGCCACTCTGGTGCTTTAATTGTATTTGCCAGAAGTACAGAGCTAAAATTTTACGCAGAAACAGGTGACTCCATCGATGCTGTTTTATCTAAACGACTTTTGCAGAGTATTTTTGTAAAAACCAGTCCATTGCATGATGGGGCCGTAATCATAGCTAAAGGTAGAATCAAAGCCGCCCGTTGCATTTTGCCGGTTTCCGAAAATCAGGACCTTCCTCCAAATTTTGGATTGCGACATCGTTCTGCCCTTGGACTTTCTGAAATGACAGATGCAGTTGTTTTGGTGGTTTCAGAAGAAACGGGTCAAATGTCAATTGCCCATGATGGTATTTTGGAACACAATCTCAATGTCAATGACCTCAAAGAAAAGCTTACTGTAATGCTATCAGCCCCGCTCCTTCGCCCATTTGAGGAAGAAATAAGCGGAACCGAGATCTTGGTTAATACTTAAAATGACTTTGACGATTACAAGGGGTTCATTGGCAACTCCTTAATTGGTCTGGAACTTGTATCCGGAACCACACCTAAACTCTTAATGAGAGAAGCGGCATCATTTTTTAATTCATGATCTGGGTACTTTGCCATGAAAAACTCAAGCATTTCTACTGCATGGGTGGTGTCGCTGATGGTGTGGAATAAATTTCCAGTCATAAACAATGCAAAAGGAGCCGCTTTCGATTCTGGATACTTATTATATATGGAATAATAAATTTCAGCTGCCCTCCGCTTATCATCAAAAACATTCTCAATCACCTGGCCTGCCTTAAATAAAAATTTTGGCGAAAGCGAGTCCTTTGGATACTTCACATCATAGTTTTGATAGGCCTGAGCCAGATACATGGAAAGGGTTAGATCAGGTTCGGCTGGATTTTTTTCCGCAGCCAATCGCATCTCATTTTCCAGGCTATCAATTCTTGCTTTATCCGAATTTTCGGTCTTAAAAACTTTGGATTTACATGCAAAAGTTATGCAAAAAATCAATATTATTTTTCGAAAAAGGCCGCCGTAATTTTTGATCATCATGCGAAAAAAAGGATTTATACTGTGTTATAGAAACAATTTAAGAAAAACCCTCTAAAAGCCTGATAATCAAACACAAGTTTTTTTTCAATGTTAATAGAATCATATTATTTTTTTTCTACTTTTGGCCTCCTTCATTTTGAAAACAGGTAAAACCAGTAACCAATTGAAGACCAAATTAGTATCATTTATTCACACAATAGAACCAAGGTTCATCCATCTCAATTTTTAATAATTACCGGAAATCAATGCTAGTAATCAAACGCGACGGAAGGCTGGAAACAGTTAGATTTGACAAGGTCACAGCCAGAATAGAAAAACTCAGTTATGGTCTCGACACCCGATTTGTTGAGGCAATTGAAGTATCCCGAAAGGTAATTGACGGGATTTATGATCGTGTTCAAACCACTGAACTCGACAATCTTGCTGCCGAAACCGCCGCATCACTGACAACCACACATCCGGATTATGCCATTCTTGCTGCCCGAATTGCAATCTCAAATTTGCATAAAACCACCAGTAAGTCATTTTCAAACACCATTAAACTTCTATATCAATACGTTGACCCTAAAACTGGAGAAAACGCATCCCTGATTTCCAGAGAAGTATATGAAGTTGTGAAAAAGAATGCATCTCTTTTAGATAGCACCATTATCTATGACAGAGACTTCGGTTATGATTATTTTGGATTCAAAACTTTAGAGCGATCTTACCTTCTAAGGTTGGATGGAAAAGTGATAGAAAGACCACAGCACATGCTCATGCGGGTAGCTGTCGGAATCCATTTCAATGACATTGATTCTGTAATTGAAACCTATAATTTACTGAGTGAGAGATGGTTTACTCATGCCACTCCTACCCTATTCAATGCAGGAACACCAAAAGGTCAGTTGTCTTCCTGTTTTCTTTTGACTATGCAGGAAGACAGCATTGAAGGCATTTATGATACTTTAAAACAATGTGCTAAGATTTCCCAATCTGCCGGAGGAATAGGTCTTGCAATTCATAATGTCAGAGCAACTGGATCTTATATAAAAGGAACCAGTGGAACCTCCAATGGAATTGTTCCAATGCTGAAGGTATTTAACGATACGGCCAGATATGTAGACCAGGGAGGCGGAAAAAGAAAAGG
>Ga0105045_10004909_pt1 | contig 11693 bp, 11 predicted proteins | sample MAT02_FD_78089 | JGI IMG/M metagenome (GOLD analysis project Ga0105045, IMG submission 78089) | Freshwater microbial communities from Lake Fryxell liftoff mats and glacier meltwater in Antarctica - MAT-02 (megahit assembly) | ecosystem: Environmental > Aquatic > Freshwater > Ice > Liftoff... | reverse complement strand
TCGAGCGCGAATCCGACCTGCCCCAGATGCGCGAGCTGCTGATCCACCGCTCGGCGGAGCGTCTCAGGCGTTGCGACGCCTGGCTCTGGACGCTGCCGAGGTTGCAGGGACGGACTCGCACGGCCCTGGCGTTGATCGAAGGGGACGAAAACGCGAGGCTCGGCCAGCTCGGTCGCAGCTTGCGATCGGTCGGCCTTGACGACAGGGTCGGTGCCTACCGGGACCTGCTGCCCCCCGGCACTCTTTGCCTGGTGAATCTGTACTCGCTGTTCTGTTTGAAGCGTCAGGGGCGCGGTGCGGCGGCGGGGCACGTGGCGATGGCGAAGATTCTCTCCGGGCGCGAGGATCGCGCCTGTGGCCGGGCGATGCGGAGGCTCGGCTTCGGCGATGAGACGACCGGGTACTGCGAGGACTCCGCGGTCTCGAGCGAAGCGATGGTCGAGGTCGCGGTCGTAGACCTGGCCGGTCGGCTCGCCACCGAGGAACCAATGCTGGCCGGGAGCATCCTGTTCGGCGCCCGCGCGGCGCTCGTCGCCCAGGGACGATTCTCCGAGTGGATGCTGGACCGCTGGAAGTCCGGTAGCAGTTCGCTGCTGACCGAGTCGGTCGGTTTTGACCGCTCCAGCGACAGCTAGAACCGGGGCGGATCGGGGTCAGGTTCAGGTAGGGGTGAAGCCGCGCTCGCGCAGCCGTTCGGCGGCCTCGGGCAGGGAACTGACCGACTCGATCACCTCGATCGCCCCGGCTCCGGTCAGGTCCGCCTCCGGGAATCCCCCGCTTAGCACGGCGATTGTCGGCACGCCAACGCGGTCCGCGGCCTCGACGTCCCAGACCGAGTCGCCGACCATGAACGCCTGCGCGTCGCCTTCAACTTTCCGAAGAGCTGACTCGACCAGATCCGGCGAGGGCTTGGTCTCCCCTACGTCGCTTGAGTCTGTGGTGCCGGCGACGAGCTCGTCGGCCCCGAGCAGATCCACGTAGTGGGAAACCTCAGCCTCCTTGGCGGAGCTGGCGAGGATCACGGTCCAACCCGATTCCGTGAGAGCGGCGATCGCTTCGGTCGCGCCCTCGACCGCACGGACCTCGGGCATCAGCTCCACATATTTCTCTTTCTCTGCGGCCCGAACGTCGTCCCCGTGCTCGCGCTCGAACCCGGCCCCGGCGACGGCCTCGACCAGCTTGTCGCCGCCCATTCCCATGTGGCGGTGAAGCTTCCAGAGCGGCACCTTCGCGCCGCAGGCGGCCAGCGCCCGGTCCCAGGCCACCACGTGGTGGTAGTTGGAGTCGACCAGGTTGCCGTCTATGTCAATAATCGCGGTAGGCAAGAGGTTCTTTCAGCGCGCCTGTACCCGCTCGGCGGCGCACGAAAACACCGATCGCCCGCTCCCCGGAACACACGAAGACCCGGCGGGTGCCGGGCCTTCGTGCTCAGGGAGGGGTTCCCGTAAGGAGACCCCCGGACCGCGCCGCCAGGCGCAGCCAGGTCTTGGTGATCAGGCGCTCTGGCCGGCGTGCTGTCCTTCGCAAAGTTCCTCGACCATCTTTGAGCAGAACGCTTTGAGGTCATCGGGACCGCGACTGGTCACGAAGCCCTGGTCGACGTGGACCTCCTCGTCTACCCAGTTGCCACCGGCGTTCTCGATGTCGGTCTTCAGGCTGGGCCAGGAGGTAAGGGTGCGGTCGCGGACCACGTCGGCCTCGACCAGCGTCCAGGGCGCGTGACAGATTGCCGCAACCGGCTTGCCCTGCTCGAAGAACTCGCGGGCCAGACTGACCGCGGCCTCGCTCTGGCGCAGCTGATCCGGGTTGGCGACGCCGCCGGGCAGGACCAGGCCGGCGTAATCGCTGGCGCTGACCTCGGCCACCGTGTGGTCTACGCGGAACTCGTCCGCCTTGGTCAAGTGGTTGAAGGCCTGGATCTTGCCGGTCTCGGGCGCAATCAGGTCAACTTCGGCGCCGGCGTCGCGCAGAGCCTCGACCGGGCCGGTCAACTCGATCTGCTCGACCCCCTCGTTTGCCGTCAACACGGCCACTCTTTTGCCTTCCAATTCTCTGCTCATCGGCGTTCCTTTCGCTGGATGTCGGTTGGGATCAGATGGATTGCGGACCGCGGGAGGCTGCTCCACGGCCCGCCCCGGTGAACTACCCCTCCTCTGCCCGACCAAAACAGCGGGGTTCAGAGAGGGGGACTCAGGCGAGCCACAGAATGAGTGCCGCCACGAGGCCGACGCTGGTGTAGAGGATTGACGTACGGGAAAGAAGCTTTTCCCAAATCCCGTCATATCGCACGCTCTGAAAAAAGATCAGACCGACCACACTGGCGATGTTGAGCAGGAAAGCCCCGATCGTGATCAGCAAAATCGCGGCGGTGCGCTGATCCAGGTCCCCGGCTCCGACTGTTCCGGGCGGATTGTCGAGTCCGGAGAAGACCGTGATCAGGCTCAGGGCGAGCGTCCCGAGTAAGCCGACCAGAATGCCGATCACGTCGCGACGGCGCAGCGGCGGGAAGCTCCGCGAGACGATGATCTCATCCTGATCGAGGTGATGCCTGGCGGCGGTCCGCTCGGTCGACACCAGTGCCCCGGCATCGGACCGGTTGGTCGGGTGCTCGACCATCAGTGCGGTGATCGGCTGGGCGAAGTCGCGCTTGAGGCGGTTCCAGAGGTCCTTCTCACTGTAAGTACGGTCGTGGCCCTCGGCGTGGCCGACCACGAAGATCTCGTCAGCCGGGAATTCGCGCAGCCCGTCGCCCACCGCGACGGTCGGGTCGCCGTCGCCGACCTCACCCAAGGCCTCGATACCGACGGTCTTGAGTTCGTCGACGATCCACTCGAGCCGCTCTCGAGCCTCGAGGATCGGTCCGTCGAAATCGGCCATCTCATGCTCCAGTCCCGACTCAGCCAGCGACGGCGCGATCACAAAGACAGCGACCTCGCCTGAGTCTCCGTCGAGGTGCCCCTTCAACTCGTCGACGAAATCGACCCCGTGGAAGCGCTCGTCGGCGACCAGCAGGACACGGCGGACACCGTCGGAGGCTTGCGGTTCCCAGCCTTTGATGGCGGCTGAGCCCGAACTGGGGGCGTCGGGAGCGGCGGGATCTTCCAATTCGCTTCGGCCGTAGTTCATGCCATGCCTCTACCCGGATCAGGTCAGCGACAAACGGTCAAAGCCCCGTAGGGAAAACGGCTCAGCGACTGGCGACGACAGCGGAGACGGTCTGGTCGAGGTTCGAAGATGCGTCATCCAGCTCTCCGCTGGTGGCCGTCCAGCTGACGATCACGTTCTGGCCGAAACGCTTGCTGCCGCTCCAGGCGCAGGAGTTCAACGACCTGTCCCCCTCGTACCGGACGCACTGCTTCGACCAGATCACGCCGTCAACGTCAGGCTTTACTGCAACCGTGCGGTCGAGCCGGACGGTGTCCCCGCCGCTTCTGATCGGCTCGCCCCCGCCCGGCTCGCCGACCACAGTTTCGAAGATCATGTCGGGGTCGCCGTCGGCTGTGACCACGTAGATCTGGGCGGTACCAAACTCTTCCTGGAATCCGGTCTCGGCCGGGCTGAACTCGGTCACATCGCCGTCCTCGTCGAAGCCGAGCAGAACCGCGCCACCGGGAAGGTCGTCGGGGCTGAGTTCGATACCGGTCTCATCATTGAAACCGGTAACGAACTGATCGACGGTCACCTTGGCATTCGGATCGGGATCACCGGCGGAATCCGAGCCACCGTCCCCGCCACAACCGGTGAAAGCGGCAAGCGCCAGGACGCAGACGAGAGCGGTCGGGATTCGAAGTAGCGGCCTCATATGTGGCCGACGATATCGCCCTGCGCTAGGTTTGTGTCGTGGCCCCGCTCGGTGACGAAGATGTCGAAAAATGGCTCGCCGCGGTCAAGCCGTCTCCGCCGACCACGCCCGGTAAGGTCACCTACCTGTGCCGTGACGTCGAGGCCAGCGGACTGAACCTCAACCGGGTCCGGATCTGGATCGAGGACAAGGGCGGCTGGGGGTTTTTCGACAACATCGAGACCCCGTACTTCGAGGTTCCCGACACCAAGGCGCCCGCTTACGACCCCGACGCAATGACCCTGGCCGAGCACGAACGACTCATGGCTCAATCACACCAAACCACGGACTGAAAGTATCCAGCAGGTCGAAGATCCCGGCCAGCGGAGCAGCGTCCGGTTCGCCGGTGATCATCCCGGCCTCGATCCGCTCGCCGACTTCGAACTCGCCGGCGACGATGCGGTGCAGCAGCGAGCGCTCCATCCTGACCGTGGCATCGGGGTGCGGGGCGAGTCGCCCGACCGAGTGGCTCAGCGATCCATTCTCCAACCTGAGCCAGGCGGTTTCCCCGGTATCGGTGAACTCCAGGTTGACCGTGATCTCGCGGTCCCCGGCTTGCGGCCCGTTCAGTCTGACCGCCATGTAGTTGAACAGCATCGGCAAGGTCAAAGCCAGCATCGTGTCCGGACTGCCGGTTTCGGGCAGCATCGGCAGTGATGGTGTGCCGTAGCGCAGCTCCTGGGCGCCGGTGAGGTAAGCATTTCGCCAGGTCGCGGATTCGGCCTGGTAGCCGAGCTGCTCCATCGCGTCGGCGGCCAGATCGCGTGCATCCTGGTTGGTGGGGTCAGCGAATACGACGTGGCGCAGGACCTCCGCGACCCAGCGGTACTCGCCGCGCCCCTGGCATTCGCGAGCCCGTTTGATCACCGCATCGGCCCCGCCCATGAACTCGACGTATTTTTTCGCCGCCGCCACCGGCGGCAGCGCGTCGAGGGTCGCCGGGTTTCCGTCGAACCAGCCGAGGTAGCGCGTATAGGTCGCCTTGACGTTGTGACTGACCGTGCCGTAGTAGTCGCGGATCGCCCAGTGGCGCTGGAGCGAATCGGGCAGCCGGACTTCCTCGGCGATCTCGGTCGCGGTCAGTCCGTGGTTGGCCAAGCGCAGGGTTTCGTCGTTTATGTAGCGGTATGCGTCGCGTCCTTTGCTCAGCATCTCGACGATTCGCTCGCGGCCCCAGGACGGCCAGTGGTGCATGCCGTACATGACCTCCGCCTCGCCGCCCCATCGCTCGATCGTCTCGTTCAGGTACATCGACCAGGCCTGCGGGTCGCGCACCTGGGCGCCGCGGATCGGGTAGGTGTTGTGAAGAGTGTGAACGCAGTTCTCGGCCGCGGTCAACGCCTTCAGCTCCTCGACGTACCAATGCATTTCGGCCGGCGCCTCGGTGTCGGGGGTCGGCATGAACTCGAAGGTCAGTCCGTCGATCACCAAACGCTGACCGTCCTCGGTGATCTCGTCGGTTGGCGGGATCAGAGTTACCGTGCCCAGCGAAACACCGGTACCGAGGCCGACCCCGACCGTGCCCTTGTCATCCGGCGCCAGGAGCGGACCGAACTGGTACATCGCCCGCCTGGTCATCGCGTTGCCGGCCAGCACGTTCTCCGAGACTGCGGCTTCGAGAAAGCCCTCCGGCGCGATGATCTTTACCCGTCCGGCGGCGACGTCCGCCTCGTTGACCACGCCACGCACGCCGCCGTAATGGTCGATGTGGCTGTGGGAGTGGATCACCGCGACCACCGGACGACGCGGCCGATGCTTGAAATAAAGCTCGAGCGCGGCCCGGGCGGTCTCGGTGGAGATCAGCGGGTCGACCACAATAACCCCGCTGTCCCCCTCGATCACGGTCAGGTTGGAGATGTCGTAGCCGCGCACCTGGTAGATCCGCTCGCAGACCTTGAACAGGCCGCCTTCGGCGACCAGGCGGGCCTGGCGCCAGAGGCTGGGGTTGACCGTATCCGGAGCCTGATCGCGGCCCTTGGTGAAGGCCAGCCGTTCGGGATCGAAGACGAACAGGCCGTCCTCTCTGGTCACCGGACCGTCGGCCAGCGATGCGATGAATCCGCGGGATGCCTCTTCGAAATCACGTTGGTCTTCGAACGGCAGTGCCTCGAACACGGCGTGGTTGGCTTCTACGGTCGTCTCGCTGGCCTCTTTACGCGGATCCATGCGTCAACCCCTCTCTCGTTTGCCTCATTATGCTGGCCGGGTGAGCAACACGAATCCGAACAGGAACCGCGACGGAAGCAGTATCGACCAGAAGCAGTACGCCGCCCTGCTGCTGGCCGTGCTGGTCCCTCCGGTCGGGCTGGGCTACGGCCTCTACATGCGCAACCAGGAAGACCGGTACGCGGGTCGGGTGATCGCGGCCTCGCTGGTCGCCTTCGCCTTCTGGGTCGTACTCGTTTTCAACACCTAGAGGCAGGGGCCAAAACTCTGTCCTCAAGACGTTTTGGCCACGACCTTAGTCGGAGACCCCTGCCGCCTGAACGTCGGCGACCGACACCCTGACCGAGCCGGTCACCGCGAACGGGTAGTCGAGCCGGTCCAGAGCGGACTCCAGTTCCTCCGGCCCGAGCCGCCCGGCGCTCGGACCCATCGCGACCAGGTCACCGACCTCGGATCGCGAGAGATTCATGACCCAGGCGACCGGGTGATCTTCAAGCACCTCGCCCAGCGGGCCAAGGCTCTGCTTGAGCCGCTCCTCTTTGTCCGGGTCGACCGAGATCATCGAGAACGGAGCGATCAGCTCCTGCAGGTGCTCCGGCTCCGGAGTGACCACGACCAGGCGGCCGCCCGGCGCGAGGATCCGCTCGATCTCCTCGCCGTTTCGAGGGGCGAAGATGTTGATCGCCACGGCCACACAGTGGTCCTTGAGCGGGATCTCCTCCCAGAGATCAGCAACGACCGCTCCCGCGCGCGGGTGCCGCCGGGCGGCGCGGCGGGCCGCGAACTTCGAGTTGTCGATCGCGACACCGAAACGGGACGGCACGGCCTCGAGCACCCGTTCAAGGTAGTAGCCGGGACCGGAGCCGAGATCGGCCACCGACCCCTCTACCCCGTCCAGTGCCGGGTCGCTCGCCGCCGCGACAACCGCCTCGACCACCGGCTCGAACAGGCCGGCGCCGAGCACGTTCTCGCGGGCTGCAATCATCTCCGCGCTGTCAGCGGTGTGGGTGCCGGAGTGCTTCCCCAGCAGGCTGACGTTGCCCTGGCGGGCGATGTTGGCCGTGTGGCCGCCGCTGCAAATTAGCGATGCGCCGTTCTGGCGCAGATCGCCGCCGCAGTGGGGACAGCGCAGGAGGGCCAATACTTCACTTTGTATAGTTAGGGGGATGGGCACTTTTCGCAGACTGCTTGCTTTCCTGCGGCCCCACCGCCGTGAGCTGTGGGGTTCGCTGGTCTTCGCCTGGGCGGCGATGGGCATGACGGTACTGATCCCGTGGCTGATCGGGCAGGCGGTGAACGCGATCGAGTCTGGTGACCGGGACGCCCTGCTGCCGCTGGTCGGGTTCATCCTCGGCGCCGCCGTCCTTCGGCTCGGGCTGACCGTGGTACGACGCATCATCGCCGGCAAGGTCTCGCTGGCGGTTGAGTTCGACCTTCGCCAGAGCCTCTACAACCACCTCCAGCGGCTCGAACTCGGCTTCTTCGACACCCAGCAGACCGGCCAGTTGATGTCCCGGGCGACGGTCGACCTGCAGGCGATCCGGTTCTTCCTCGGCTACGGGTTGATCTTTTTCTCCCAGAGCCTGCTCACGGTTGCCCTGGCCGGCGTCGTGATGTTCGTGATCAACCCGTGGCTGGCCCTGATCGCGCTGGCCCCGACGCCGTTCGTGATCCTGACCGCGGTCCGGTTCACCCAGCAGTCGCGACCGGCGATGCAGGAGGTCCAGCAGCGAATGGCCGAACTGACCGCCGAAGCGGAGGAGAACGTGACCGGTATCCGCGTGGTCAAAGCCTTCGCCCAGGAGGAGTACCAGCTGACCCGCTTCCAGGCCTCGGTGACCAGGCTGTTTGACCAGAGCATCAAGTCAACCCGGATCCAGGCCTTTTTCTCACCGCTGATCGGCGCCCTGCCACAGCTCGGAACGGCGGGCATACTGCTGGTCGGCGGCACTGCCGTGATCAACGGCAGCATCGACCTCGGTCAGTTCACGACCTTCTACGTCTACATGATCATGCTCGCCTCGCCGATGCGCATGGTCGGCATGGCGCTCGGCATGGGCCAGCGGGCGATCGCCGCCGGCAACCGGCTGTTCGAGGTGCTCGACCGCGACCCCGAGATCACCTCACCCGAAGGCGCACCGGCCCTGCCCGCCGGCGATGGCCGGGTCCTGCTCGAGGGCGTCTCGCTGCGCTACTCACCGGAAACCCCGGAGGCGCTCCGCGACATCGACCTGACCGTCGACGGCGGAACCAGGGTGGCCCTGGTCGGACCCTCCGGTTCGGGCAAGACCAGCCTGGTCTCGCTGATAGCCCGGCTCTACGACCCCGATCACGGACGGATTTCGATCGACGGCGCCGACCTGCGCACGATCGATGTCGGCTCGTTGCGCAGCCGGACTGCCTACGTATCCGAGGACAGCTTTCTGTTCGGCGACACGGTCGCTGCGAACATCGCTTACGCCCGCGCCGACGCCACCACGGAGGAGATTCAGCGGGCAGCGAAGCTGGCCCAGGCCCACGAGTTCATCCTGGCACTGCCGAACGGCTACGAGACGGTGGTCGGCGAGCGCGGACTTACCCTCTCCGGCGGCCAGAGGCAGCGGGTCGCGATCGCCCGGGCAATCCTGGCCGATCCGCGGGTGCTGATCCTCGACGATGCGACCTCGTCGCTGGACGCGACCACCGAGCGCCGGATCCGGGTCGGCCTCGACCAGGCGATGGAAGGACGGACCACCTTCGTGATCGGCCATCGGCTCTCGACGATCTCCCTTGCCGACCGGATCGTGCTGATGGAGAACGGCCGGATTGCCGATGCGGGCAGTCACGACGAACTGCTCGAGCGCTCCGAGCTATACCGCCAGCTGGTCACCGCCGAAGAGCCCGAGCAGATGTTTATCGACGAAAGCGTGGAGGTGCTGTCGTGAGCCCCGCGGCCGCCGAGACCGCCGGCACCACCCCGGCACCGCGCCGGCTCGAGCGTTTCCGCGGTGAGCGCGGCCGCGCCCGAAAGGTCTTCTGGGTACTCCGGCTGCTGCGACCCTACGGCCGACGCATCGCGCTGATGGCGCTTGCGGTTATCGCCGCCAGTGCGACATCCCTGGCCCCTCCTTACCTTGCCGGTCAGGCGATCGATTCCGGCATCAACACGAGCGACACCGTGGCGCTCACCTGGATAGTCGCCGCCTTCGTTGCGGTGACGATCGCCTACGCCCTGGCCAGCTACGCGCAGGCGTACCTGGTCGGCTGGGTCGGGGTGCGGGTGCTTCAGGACCTGCGCGAGGAGGTCTTCATGCACATCCAGAGGATGTCGGTGGGCTTCTTCACACGCAACCGGCCCGGCACGCTGATCTCCCGCCTGACCAACGACATCGAAGCGCTGAACCAGCTGATCAGCCAGGGCATCGTCACGCTGTTTTCCAACCTGCTGACCCTGGTCGGGGTGGTCGTGATCATGCTCCTGCTCGACTGGCGACTGGCCCTGATCACCTTCACCGTCCTGCCGCTCCTACTGGTCGTCAGCATCATCTTCCGGACCTACTCGGGCGGGGCGTTCCGCCAGACCCGCGAGACGATCGCTGCGATCACCTCCCACCTTCAGGAGACCCTGAGCGGGGTCCGTGTGGTCAGGAGCTTCGGCCAGGAACGCCGCCACGTCGAGAGGATGGACGTGCTCAACGGGGCCAACCGGGACGCCAACATGAAGACGGTCTACCTCAACGCGACCTACTTCCCGGCGACCGAGCTTCTGACCGCCCTGGGGACCGGCGCGATCCTGCTCTACGGCGGCTACCAGGCTGTCAACGGAAACATCGAGATCGGCATCCTGATCGCCTTCATCGGTTACCTCCAGCTGTTCTTCGACCCGATCCAGCAGCTGGCCCAGCTCTACGCCACCTACCAGCAGGGGATGGCCGCGCTCGACAAGATTTTCGGTCTGCTCGACACGCAAGCAGAGATCGTCGACAGCCCGGACGCGATCGACCCCGGGCCGCTGCGCGGTGCGATCCGCTTCGACGGGGTCTCCTTCAGCTACGACGCCGAGGCCCGCGGCTCGGACTCGGCCGGACCGGATGACCGCTGGGCGGTCGGCGGAATCGATTTCGAGATCAGTCCCGGTGAGACTGTGGCGCTGGTCGGCAGCACCGGTGCCGGAAAGTCGACCATGGCCAAGCTGGTCACCAGGTTCCACGACCCCCAGCTCGGTCAGGTCCTGATCGACGGCAAGCCGCTCTCGGCCTACCGCCAGCGGGCGCTTCGCAGCCAGATGGGGATCGTGCCGCAGGAGGGCTTCCTGTTCTCCGGCACGATCGCCGAGAACGTCGCCTTCGGCAGGCCCGATGCCACGCCGGAGGAGGTCGCGGCGGCGGCCGATGCGGTCGGCGCTGGACCGTTCATCGAGCGGCTGCCCGACGGCCTGCAGACCCAAGTGGGCGAGCGGGGCGTCCAGCTTTCTTCAGGCCAGCGTCAACTTGTCGCCTTCGCGCGGGTGATCCTGGCCGAGCCGCGAATCCTGATCCTCGACGAAGCGACCTCGTCGGTCGACACCCGGACCGAGCGCACGATCGAAGCCGCACTCGACCGGCTGCTCAGGGGTCGCACCGCGATCGTCATCGCCCACCGGCTCTCAACGATCCGCCGGGCCGACCGGATCGCGGTACTGAGTGGGGGCCGGATCGCCGAGACCGGAAGCCACGAGGAGCTGATGGCGGCAGACGGTCTGTACAGCCGGCTCTACGCCGCCTGGACCGGCTGAGCGGAGTCAGCCGGGGCTGATTCCGCCGCTGGAGCCGCCGGGCGAACCGGAGCCGCCACCCGTACCACCACCGGAGTCCGGCGGGACTCCGCCGCCGGCCGGTGGTGCCGGCGCAGGTGCAGGGGCCGGAGCGGGTGCAGGAGCCGGGGCAGGTCCGACCGTGCCGCCGGTGCCGGGGTCGACCGTTCCGCCGGCGCCGGGGTCGACCGTGCCGCCGGTATCGAGCGGAGCCGCGGGGGCTTCAGCGCAGGTGGGCATGCCGTACTCCGTTGCGGCGGTCTGGAAGTCCGCGAGCGCCGATTCACTGGTACTGGCCGGGTCCCCGAGAGCCTGGGCCGCCTCGATCACGGCGGTCGGTGCTTCTCCGTCTGACGGGGTGCCGAGTTCTTCCAGCCGGGTGCCCAGTCCGGCGTACAGGTCCGCAATCTGGCTCGCCTTGAGCTCGTCGTCGGAGGTCTCCGAAGCCTGGATCGAGCCGACCGCTGCGTTTATCTCGGCGCAGATTCCATCGCCGGCGCTGATTAGCTCCGCCTGGGTCAGGACGGTGACGGCAGTCGGCTCCTCGACGGTCGTCGGCACCGCGGGTTCATCACTGTCACCGCCGCAGGCGGAGAGCCCGACCGGAGCGAGGGCGAGCAGGACGAGCATCGTGACTATCCCGGGACGCTTGAGCACAAAACTAAAGTAACAGAGCCGCCGGTCGCCGTGGCCGCAAGAATCGAAGCGCGGCGTTATTCTTCGGTTTTCACGCTGCGGGGTAGAATAATGGCAATTCGTGCGGTTCTGGTCCGTGAAATCGGGGTTCGAGTCCCTGCCCCGCAGCCTTTTCAGTCTGGAGCTCCGAGCACTCCCTTGAGCGCTTCCTCCTGGTCGGGGTCGAGCACGGCGAGAATGTCATCCCCGGCCATCAGCACCGAGTCGGCGTCAGGCACG
>Ga0105045_10004907_pt1 | contig 11699 bp, 11 predicted proteins | sample MAT02_FD_78089 | JGI IMG/M metagenome (GOLD analysis project Ga0105045, IMG submission 78089) | Freshwater microbial communities from Lake Fryxell liftoff mats and glacier meltwater in Antarctica - MAT-02 (megahit assembly) | ecosystem: Environmental > Aquatic > Freshwater > Ice > Liftoff... | reverse complement strand
TTTACATCCAAATTAGGGGTTTTGCCTATTTCATAGGTTTTCTATTTCGAGGATTTGACGTAATAGGCCCTCGTCCAGATCATGTCCGCCGGCATAAGTGAAATTGCTGAATTTTTGAAAGGCCAATGTACCTACATGTTCCAGGTGTTCTTTCATTTTTTCGGGTGTGATCAGCGGGTCATCATCCCCGGTTGCCAGGATAAGGTGGAGGTTTTTCGCTTTCTCCTTTAGTTGATCTCTATCTAGATCAATGGCCAGTCCACCTCCCCACAGTACCATTTTTTCAACAGCATAGCAGCTTTGTATTACCCAGCGGCTTACGCTGGCAGCTCCCTGAGAAAAACCCAACACGTTAATCTCAGGCATAATATTAAAAGGAATCAATACCTTATCCACCACTGCATTGAGGTAATTCATGCCGTTGACAATGTCGTTTTCCCGATGATGCTTGGTCATCCAATTGGCTCCCACACGGCCCGAGAATCCTTCCCGGTAGGATCGGTTGATGCCTTCCGGGGCCACAAATAATCGGGAAGGATTGAAGAAAGGCCTGAATTTGCGTAAAAAAAATTCCGAGAGTTGACCGTATCCATGGAGAACCAGCCAGATTTCTTTTTCTGACCCGGTAGGGGGTTGTGAGGTTAAAAAATTGCTTTGCTGCCTATAGGTTACCTGCTGTATGCTGGAGTCACTCATGGTAGTTATTGGTTGAGATCTTCAAATTTAAAAGGCAGCAATTGATCAATGCCACTCGCCTGTAACACTTCACCTGAGGGCGTGTACATAAAAAGCTCAATAGCTTGACCAAACTTCATCTCGTATTCACTGATTGACTGCCGGCAAAGGCCACAGGGGGTGACGGTGGCATAGTCCTCTTTCCCGGCAGCTCTTCTAGCTACGATTGCCAGTTTTATGGGGGGGATTTGGGGGAAATTGGCATGTGTGTATCCCAATAGGATCCTTTCGGCACATACACCTACCGGGAAACAAACGTTTTCCTGATTGTTTGCCGTAAATACCTGCCCGTCTTGGAGAAGTACGGCAGCACCCACCATAAATCCTGAATATGGGGCATAGGCATTTTCTGTTGATTCCTTCGCTCTAGTGACCAACTCCTGAATCTCACTGGGCAGGGAGGACCAGGAATGCAGGGTTAGTGTGCTGGTTTTTTCAATTATTTTTTTGGTCATATGGGCACTGTTGGTAGGTTAGACGCTGCTCGAATAAGCTTTGGGTTGTCCAATATGTTTAATTTTTTCGTTAAATAAAAAGCAGGGTAGCTATTCTCTAATGTAAAATCTGGAAGACGCACTATTCCAGAAGACTCAGGCAATAATATTTGAAAAATAAAGCGTAAGAAAGTGATGAAAGATAAAACCATTTTGATCCTTGGTGCAGGAAAATCAGCCACCGTATTGATCGATTATTTGTTGAGAGATGCAGAAAAGAAAGCAAGGAAATTTATCCTTGGTGACGTCTCGCTGGAGGCTGCCGAACAGAAGGTCAAAGGTCATCCTTCAGCGACAGCCAAGGCACTGGATATTGAAAACGCAGCGGAGCGCAAAGCCTTGATTCAACAAGCTGATGTGGTGGTATCCATGTTGCCTCCGGCCTTTCACCCCTTGGTTGCTGCGGATTGTGTGGCGGAGTCAAAGCATTTTTTCTCCGCATCCTATTCATCTCCGGAGATGAAAAAACTGGAAGCTGAAATCATCAAAAAGAACTTGTTTTTTTTAAATGAATGCGGGCTGGACCCGGGACTGGACCACATGTCCGCCATGCAACTGATGGATAAGGAAAGGGAGCAGGGCTATACCATCACCTTGTACAAATCCTTTTGTGGGGGATTGATGTCCCCGGAATATGCCGAAAATCCCTGGAATTACAAGCTCACCTGGAATCCCAGAAATGTGGTTTTGGCGGGTCAGGGTGTGTCCAGTTTTATCCGTAACGGGTACTACAAATTTATTCCATATCACATGCTCTTCAAACGGACCGAAGAGGTTCATTTCCCTGCATTGGGGACATTTGAAGGTTATCCCAACCGGGATTCACTCTCGTACCGTGAAATTTACGGACTGCAGGATATTCCGACGATCCTAAGAGGAACCCTGCGTACGCAAGGCTTTTGCCAGGCCTGGAACGTACTCGTGCAGTTGGGTCTTACCGATGATTCCTATGAACTGGATTTACCCCGGGAGTTTAACTACAGGATGTTGACCAATACCTTTCTTCCCTATAATCCGGATACATCCGTCGAGGATAAAATAAAAACTCTTCTACCCGATGTAACGGATGCGATCTTGGAGAAATTGGCATGGCTGGGGCTTTTTGAGGAGGCACCGCTGGGTTTGCGGAAAGGCAGTCCTGCCAAAATCCTCCAACAGCTGCTGGAGGAAAAATGGAAGTTGAATCCGGAGGATAAGGACATGGTACTGATGCAGTATCAGGTGGAGGTGAAAGTGGGAGAGCGGGTGAAACGAGTGGTTAGCAGCTTAACGGTAAAAGGCGATGACCAAGCGCATACCGCCATGGCCAAAACCGTAGGATTGCCTTTGGGAATAGCGGTTGACTTGTTTCTGGATGAAAAATTTCCCAGTAGGGGCTTGTTGCTCCCTACCCGAAAGGAGATATATGAACCGGTCATGGAACAATTGAAAGAAGAAGGAATATCCTTTGAAGAAAAAGAATCTTGGATGGATGAGACCTGAATGAGCAAATGCAGACAGGAGCCTTTCCAGCTAACCACATCAATTGGCATCCAATATATCTTGGGATATCAGGCGGTAAATTTCCGCCAATTGCTCATTATAATTCAAAAACTGATGATGTGCCTCCAGGGTTGGGAAATCTACCCGAATGGCAGGGCCTGTCTGGGCACCTCTCGCACCGATTTGGAGGCATTTGCTGATTTGTTCGATGATCAGTGGCTTGAGCATCTCGACATCCAAACCTTGTCGGTTCATTATCTCTTCAGCAATCCCAATCAGGTGGTTGGTGAAATTGCTGGCAAATACAGCGGCAACATGCACGGCTTTGCGGTCTTTGGATTTTACGGTATAATGGGGAGAATTAAGGCTGGAAGCCAGTTTTTTAAGGATTTGGAGTGTTTCCTGATCTTCGGATTCCAGAAGTATGGAAACATCGGCAAAATCAAGTTCCCTTTTTTGACTAAAGGTCTGTAAGGGGTAAAAAATCCCCGTATAACTCGCCGAACTGTACTCCAAGATCTCAAGTCCCATGCTCCCGCTGGTGTGTACCAAGATGCTGTTTTCAGGGAGGATGACTGCGTCTGCCACCTCGGAGATCGCCTGATCCGCAACGGCAATAATAAACACCCTGGCCTTACTTTCAGAGAAATCCAACCTGTCTGTAGCTTCTGTGGCATACAGCCTTCCCGTGATTTTACGGGCATGGTCCAGGTTACGGCTGTACACTTCGGTTATTTCATGTCCGGCGTTTTCCAGTGCGGCACTGAGGTGCCAGGCCACGTTACCGGAGCCCAGGATGGCGATGTCAAACTTCATGAGAAAACAAACTTAACGGTCAAAATAAAACCCCTTGGAAGGGGTTTTAGAAAGATAGATGTGCGGGGACTTTATTCCAAGCCTTTATTTCGCATTTTGGTAAATTCATCGTAGCGCCGGAAAATGGCCGTTCCAAATCCAATCAACATGATGATGGTGCCTAACCAAAGCACATTTATAAAAGGCTTTACAGAAGCTTTCATGACAACATAATCTTTCTGGTAGGTATTGTATTTGAATACAAACTTTCCTTCCTCCGGCATAATATTGTCAATCTCCACTTTGATTCCAAGATCAGAATCGATGGCCGCTATTTTTCCCACTTGGTTGTCACGGATAAGAAACATTGGCTGGATAAGCCGCTCCACGTCATTGTCCATAATACTGAGTTTCGCACGGATGGCAATATCCCCTTCTTTAAGACTCAGGTCTTTTAACTCCTGGGGATCGCTTATAAGCTCCGTGCCCTCAAAGATGGTGACAAAATCATTCATGAAAAACTGTCCACCCGGTTCTGAATTTTCAAACTGATCCTCTTTCCATTCGGGTTCCTCGTAGTCGTTGATGGCCGATACGTGGGTGTACAGATCTTTTGAAAGGTATCTTTTGGAGTCGGGAGAGGAAATCAAACCCATGGTAGGGTTTGGCTGGGACATGGGGAACAAGGTGAATTTTAAATCATCTTCCTGGTAATATTCCACTTTGAAATAGCTGTTTTCCTCCAACACGTAGCTTACCGAATCTCCTTTTGTGAAATAGGTTTTTCCTTTGGCGTCAATATTCTGCAGCGCAACTGCGGCATTGACACCTTCTACAGATTCCAATAAATCTGCTTTGACATATCCGGGAAAGCCTTTGACCTTTTTGTACCTGCCCCGATAGATTACTTCGTAATCTTTCATCTGAAGCGGCTTGTTGATCCAAAGTAAGACGTTTTCCTTGTTTAGATTATCTTCCCAATCTTTCTTGTAGGTCATGCCCGACATGTTGATGGAAATGGTATCGGAATACCCAGAAGAAAACATGACCCCAATTAGGATCATACCCAGGCCGATATGGGCTAGGGATCCACCGGATAGCTTGAAGGTTTTGGCTTTGATTAACTTGATGAGAATGGATCCGTTGGCTACTATGGTAAAGGCTCCAGCCAATACAACCACGATATAGCTGATATCATAAACTTTTCCAAGCGTGATAATGAGTGCGGCCAGAATCATAGAAATGATGTAAGGTGTCACCAATGAATTTTTAAGCTCCTGCTTATCCATTTTATTCCACCAGAAATACTGTCCCACACCCGTCAATAAGGCTAAAGCAACGGCAAACCAAAGCTGGAATTTGGTATAGAATCCTACCGGGTCTGCGGGAGGAGCCATATTGGAAATCCCTCCCAATCCTTCTACAATGGCATTATATACCGGGATAGAAGTGGGTAATATGACCTGAAAAGCCATTAATCCCAGCGTGGTCGCACCGATGAAAATCCAGAATTCCCGGGAATAAACAGATGCTTCTTTTTCGGAGGTTGGAATATTTTTCCATTCTTTTACGGAAAGGAAAATGGCTATGACCAAGAAGAACAACATGTAGATCAGCAACTGACCGGATAGCCCCAGATCGGTAAACGAGTGTACGGAAGAATCACCGAGTACACCGCTTCTTACCAAGAATGTTGCATAAAGGACTAAAATAAATGAAGCTATTACCAACACGATGGAGGTCTTCAGTGCCGTGCTGCTCTTCTTGTAGGTGATCATGGTATGGATAGATGCCACCATGATGAGCCAGGGGACGTAGACTGCATTTTCCACGGGATCCCAATTCCAATAACCTCCAAAATTAAGCGTCACATAGGCCCAATAGGCACCCATAATGATACCCATCCCCAATATCATGGCAGAGAAAATGGCCCACGGCAAAGCTGGCCTTACCCATTCGGAATACCGCTTCATGGCCAGACCTCCCATCAGAAAGGCAAAAGGCACCAAGGTGGAAGCATACCCCAGAAAGAGGGTAGGCGGATGGATGACCATCCATATATTCTGTAACAAGGGATTTAGCCCCGTTCCATCCTTTGGGATAAAGTCCGGGTTAATCTGGAAAATCGGGGCTTCTGAGATATCCCGCAGCAAAATAAACGGAGAACTTCCCAGCTTGAGATCACCGATCACTACACCCAAGATCATAGAAACCAGAAACGCCTGCACAAGGGCAAAAACTACCATCACAGGCCCTTCCCAGAATTTATTGGTGTGGATGAGAATAAGGCCCAAGACAACGTTCCAAAAGATCCAAAGGATGAAAGCACCCTCTTGTCCCTCCCAGAAACTGGAAATCATATAATGCACCGGCAGTGCTTTGGAGGAGTGAGAATAGGCGTAGAAATATTCGAAGCGGTGATTGTAGATAATTTCGAAGAGCGAGATGGCAATCCCCACACTCGCCACAGCATGAATATAAAACATTACCCGGCTAAACAGTCGCCAAGAGGCTTTTTCGTGTTCGGGTGCTTTAATGTAACTGTAATATGAAAAGGCAGTTATGATGGCAGTCACAAAGGCAATAATTGCCATGAAATGCCCCAAATTACCAACAAAGGTATTCATCATTATCCGGAGGGGTTAATTTTGGAGGTATGCAACAGGAAGATTATAGAGAAGCGGCTTTCACATCAGTTTCCTGATATTTGGAGGGACATTTCATGAGGATTTTGTCAGCTACAAATATTTCTTCATTTCGAAAAGATCCGATGACCACCACTTGTTCCGATCGGGCGAAATCTGCCGGTACGGGTTCGTTGTAGTAAACTTGCTGTTCGTCTCCATTGTTGTCAACCATCAAAAAGGTAAACGATGTTTTATCTTCATGTACCTCAAGACCCATTACTTGTCCGGATTCAGTTTTTTTCAGTCCGCCCACAACGTGTATGGCATTATCGTTGCCGTTTGTGGCAAGTTTTCGTGCAGTTGAGAAACTTTCATAGGTACTTGCGTCTCCTATGGAAGTGATGATGATCATGATGGCTACGCCAATGATGCCCAGTCCTATGATATGTCCTTTTTTCATGATAACTCTTTATATTGTTTTTCCAGATTGGATATCTTTCTGTCAGTCTGTACCACATAAACCAAAATTCCCCCCAAAACAATTCCAATTATTCCTGTCAAAACGTAGATTTTTCCATTGGACCGCATGATGTCAGCCATTTCTACTTGGGTGTTCTGATAGTCTTCGCCGGTAATTTCGATTTTATCCTGCGCGTAAACTGAAAGGGACAGCATTAGCAGTGAAACGAACACTAATCTTTTCATATATTTATTGACTTATTGGTTTATCATTTTTTCTTCCATTTTTCGCTCCAGTCTTCTATACCTTACCCGTATGGTGGTGACCCAGGTGCCAAGCAGCGACCACCCTATGACAGCAGGGTAAAAGACGGTGCGCAGCTGACTGTCCATGTCATACGCGTTGAAACCGGGGTTGCCTCCGTTTCCCGGATGTAGGCTGTCTGTGAGTCTTGGCAAAATAAATATAAGCGGGATAAAAGCAGCATACGCAAAAATGCTGTACACGGCACTGATTTTTGCCCGTTGAAAGATGTCTGTAAGTGAATTTCTTAGGATAAGGTACGCAAAGTACATCAAAAGTCCGATGGCAGCGGCGTTTAACTTTGGGTCATTGGTCCAGTATGAACCCCAGGTAAAGCGGGCCCACAAACTGCCCGTTGCAATTCCTATGACACCGAAAAGAATGGCGCCTTTAGTGAATTCCAAGGACATGTCATCGTCTTCCAACCTGCCGTTTTTCAGGTATTTGACGCTGTATACGATTCCCACCGTAAGCATGGCAAGCATGCTGAACCACATCGCTACGTGGAAATATAATGCCCGGATGGTTTCGTTGAGAATGGGAAGTCTGGGAACATCAGCCAATAATCCGGCGATAAGGGTATAGGCCAAGAGTACTACGGCCAATACTTTCCACCAAGTTGCTTTCATAGAATATCTACAAGTAATCTTACTGCAAAAGTAAGGTATAAATCCCTATTTCTTCTAGTTTATAGGTTTTATTTGATCAAGGTCGTACAGCCGTGATTAGACTGCTTTTGGCAGTTTGATCGGTGGATATTTAGCTTTTCCAGATATAAGGAAACAGCAGGTAGGAGGTAGCTGCTATTACTCCATTGATGGCGAGTAAAGTGATGATTTTGTCCAGACTAACCCCCCTGTCCAATCCGTCAATGGCATTTTTGGAGATCTGAATGGACAGCAGTAAGATGGGGATTAAAATGGGGAAACTCAGTATGGCCATGAGTGTGCCGTTGTTTCCTGCTTTACCCGCAATGGAAGAAACCATGGTCAGGCAGGAGGAAAAACCTATCGAACTCAACAGTAAGTTTAAAAGAAACATGGGCTGGTCCTGAACGGGATTTCCCATAACCACCGAAAAAACCACATAGCCCAATACAGATAGTAGGAGTGTCAGGCAGGTGTTGTACAAAATTTTGGAAAGAATGATGGATTCGGGCGAAGCAATCATGTAATAATAAAGCTGCCTGCCCGAGTTTTCCTGAATAAAACTCTTGGCAACGGCATTCACGGCTGAAAAAAGGATGATGATCCAGTAGAGGGCATTCCATGTTGGGATTTGGACGGTGCCTCCTTTTACTCCAATACTAAGATAAGTGATGTAGACCGTACTAATTACGTAAAGTAATATGCCATTCAAGGCATATTTCTGTCTCCACTCCAGCGTGGCTTCTTTTTTTACCAGTGCAATAATCTCATCCAACATTCCACCGCAAAGATACAAAGTAATGGTAAAGAAGTGCAGCTTGGGTTGCCTTTTGAAAAAAATGTAAAAGTGGAAGTTTGACTGGTCTTTTTCAGGGTAATTTCAGTATATCTTTTAAGTAACCCTTTTTTAGGTAACCCTTGGCAGGGGAAATGCATCAATCGGCCATAAGGAATAGGTCAATTTATAAATATGGTAAAATTTTCGATATACCCATCCCAAAACACCTCCCGAAGAGGCTTTCTGGCAAAAGTTGGTGTAGGCCTTGCAGCGGCATCCATGCCATTTTCTATAAGGGCGAGTCAGTCAAATTATTTGAGTTCTTCAACTTCCACTATGAACACCTCCGAAAAAATATTCATACCGGTGATGCTAACTACCTACCACCAACATGGAGCCATCGATTACGATGGGATGAGTAGGTTGATGGATTTTTATATAGCGGCAGGTGCCAAGGGTTTCTTTGCCAACTGCCTAAGCAGCGAAATGTATTTCCTCACCGATGAGGAAAAATTGAAATTGACAAGCCATGTGGTAAACCACGTGGGAGGAAAAATACCCGTAGTTGCCTCAGGATCATTTGGAGACACGATCCAAGCCAAGGCAGATTTTACCAAACGGATAAAAGATACCGGAGTGGATGCGGTGATAATGATTTCCGCTCACTTTGCCGGCAAAGAGGAATCTGACACCAGGCTTATGCAGCAGTTAGATGATTTTATGCTGAAAACGGAGGGGATTCCCCTAGGCACCTACGAATGCCCTTCACCGTATAAACGGATAATCACCCCCGAAATTATGAAATTCATGGTGACTTCCGGCAGGTTTGTTTACCACAAGGACACCACGGAAGACATCGGTCAGATCAAGGCCAAGATAGATTTGGCGGAAGGCGGAAAGCTTGGACTTTACAATGCGCACATAGGAAGTGCAGCCGAATCTTTGCGGTACGGCGGGGCGGGTCTGTCTCCCATAGCGGGAAATTTCTATCCGGAAATTATCACCTGGCTCTGCGACCATGCCTCCGATCCCAAGAAAAAATCAGATGTGGACTGGCTTCAGCAAGAACTGCGTGAGGCAGAGAAAAAGATAGGGGGCCAATATCAGTTGGGTGCAAGGTATTTTTTGTCCAAAAGGGGGTTTTCAACACCACTGATCAGTCGCGGTACTCCTGGACCTTTAGCCGCTGAGCAGGCGAAGGTTTTGGACGATCTGCTTGTTAAAGTAAGCGCTTGGCACGAACGATTGGGCATTTGAGAGGCGCTTTTGGATTTTCAAAGTCAATTGATCCATTCGAACCCCAGATAGGGAACTAACGCAGGCGGCATTTTTATTCCACCCTCCTGTTGGTTGTTTTCCAAAATAGAGGCAACTATCCGGGGCAGTGCCAGTGCGCTTCCGTTGAGGGTATGTGCGAGGACTGTTTTTTTATCGGCGTCCTTAAACCGGAGCTTAAGACGGGTGGCCTGGTAGGTTTCGAAATTACTGACCGAACTCACTTCGAGCCAACGTTCCTGGGCGGCGGAAAACACCTCCATGTCATACGTAAGGGCAGACGTAAAACCCATATCGCCTCCGCAAAGTCTGAGTACCCGATACGGTAGTTCCAGTTTTTGAAGGAGCCCCTGCACGTACACACTCATCTGTTCCAACGCCTTGTAGGAGTTGTCCGGATGCGAAATTTGGACGATCTCTACCTTGTCAAACTGATGCAGGCGGTTTAATCCCCGTACATGTGCTCCCCAGCTGCCGGCCTCCCTTCTAAAGCAGGGGGTAAAACCTACATTCTTTACTGGAAGTTGATCGGCTTGCAGGATTTCGTTTCTGTATAGATTGGTAATGGGCACCTCTGCCGTAGGGATGAGGTAGAGGCCGTCAACATTGCAGAAGTACATTTGACCTTCCTTATCCGGAAGTTGTCCGGTGGCATATCCACTGTCTTCGTTGACTAAGATGGGGGGCTGTACTTCTGTATATCCGGCTTTAGTTGCTTCGTCCAAAAAGAAATTGACCAGACCACGCTGTAGTCGGGCGCCTTTTCCCTTATATACGGGAAATCCCGCACCGGCAATCTTCACGCCCAGTTCGAAATCGATGATGTCGTATTTTTTAATCAATTCCCAGTGGGGAGATTTGAATTCAGGTGCTAAGTCGGGGATTTCACCATTTGTCAGCACCACCTCATTGTCCTCGGCACCAAAACCTGCGGGAACGGATTCATGGGGAATATTCGGAATCGTGTACAACAACTGCGTCAAGTCATTTTCCTGCCGCGTATATTGATCTTCAAGTAGTTTTACCTGAGTTTTGATTTCCGAGGTTCTGCTTTTCACTTGGTCGGCCTCCTTTTTTTGTCCGCTTTGCATCAGCTTACCTACGGTTTTGGAGATGGAATTGGACTCCGCTTGCAGCTGATCCCTCTCCAACTGTATGTTTTTACGGACATCGTCCAGTTGAATTAGCTTTGACAAAATTGCCTCTGCTTCGGTAAAATTTCTTTTTTTTAGACCTGAAACAGCTTTTTCGAAATTTTCTCTGATAAAATTAACTTGAAGCATGGGTACTGGGGTAAATGTGTCTTTTCGTTTGTGGCGCAAAGATAATCAAATCTTACGAGCAGATGAACCATTCAGCCTCTAAGAGATGGTTTGAGGTCAGTTGGTATTTCTATTGAGTCCGCTTTTTATTCTTTTCTGAAATAAATTTGGAATTGAGGCAGAAATATAACAATTTTCCAAAAGTTTGCGTTTTACCGATTGTTACCGTAATATTGTAGCATCAATATGTTCAAAATCCCAATCCTGGAGATTTTAGTATTATCTGAATACCTTTTTACAGCAATCAAGATATACACTACTGACTTCATCAATCAATCATTCGAAATTATTTTCATGCGTTTTTTATGTATAACATAGAAGAATTAAGAATCAGGCTATTGTCTGAATTAAAGGAAATAGCTGAAGAGCTTGGCGTAAAAAACTTCAAATCACTTAAAAAAGATGATTTGGTTTATGCGATTTTAGACCAGCAAGCTATACTTCCTGAAAAAGCTTTACCCAAGAAAAAGCTCTCCCAAGTAGAAGTAGAATCACCTGAAAATCAAGCACCAAGTACGCCAGAAAAAGCACAGGTTGAAATCCCTAAATCAGAATCAGTCATAGATGAAAAGCCGAAATTCAGAAGGGAAAATGTGACAGAAATACCAAAAGAAGCCAAGGAGGAGGAAACGGAAAAGTCATTCATTTCAGAAAGTCAGGAAAAAAACCGCCGGCTCCCTAGGGAAAATAAGCCAAAAAGGTATTCGGAGCCCAGGGAAGTTGAGGTGGAGAATAAACCGAAAGAGGCCGTGTCTCCACCTGCCCCAAAAATTGAATCACC
>Ga0105045_10004906_pt1 | contig 11700 bp, 11 predicted proteins | sample MAT02_FD_78089 | JGI IMG/M metagenome (GOLD analysis project Ga0105045, IMG submission 78089) | Freshwater microbial communities from Lake Fryxell liftoff mats and glacier meltwater in Antarctica - MAT-02 (megahit assembly) | ecosystem: Environmental > Aquatic > Freshwater > Ice > Liftoff... | reverse complement strand
GACAAGGGTCTGTCGATGATCGCAGGCTTCATCGACGAGCTGGAGGCGATGGAGGGATAACTCGCTTGTCTTGTCCCTTTCCTCTTGGCCCAAATATCCCACGGGGGTGCGGGGGTGTGAAACTCCCGCCTTTCCTTTGGGCAAAGACCCAACGCCCGAAAATCCGCGCCCGCGCCAAGCGTCCGCTCCAGAACTGACCCGATCATCCCCGGCCCGGTGCGCAAATTTCGCCTGACAAACCAATGCACAAAGGTCGCATAAGGCCAATTCCGGCTTGGAATTCAGTTGAACGCTGGAGGCCAATATTCTGATATCATTACGGTTTTTAGGTCATAAAGCAGATCGAACCGCCCGCACATCCACCCAGATCTGTGTCCCTGTCCCCGCGAACTGCCTGTACCGTGGCCCCCTTCGGCGCGCAGAACCTGCCCCATCTGCTGGAACCGCAGCAATCGGTTCCTCCGCCAGTGGCGGTGCATGTGCAGCAGAACAGAAGCCCTTGGCGTTACAGCGTAATCTCAGTGGCCGCCGCATAGGCCATGTCCATCATCGCCTGCGTCCCCCGGACGAATTCCAGCGGGTTGGGATAGGGCGCGCCAGTGCGGACCGAATGGCTGAACGCCTCGACCTGCAAGACATATTGGTTGGCGGCCGGAAAGCGGTCGATCGTCACGCGGTTGCCGCCGGTGTGCAACTCGACCTCGGCCATGTCGTTGACATTGGCATTAAACGGCCCGCCTTCGACCCGGATCATCCCCTTGTCGCCCTGAAACGTCGCCACTTGCCGATTGTAAAGCCGCATCGACGTCATCGAGCCATAGGTGAAGCGGCCAGTCGGCCCCTCCATCACCGCCGTTATATTGGCGAAACTGTCGATGCCGTTGTCGCGGATCACCTGAGCTTGCAGGCTGACGGGCTCCGCCCCGGTCACGAACCGCGCCGACCCGAAGGTGTAAACCCCGATGTCGCGCAACGATCCGCCCCCGGTTTCGGGCCGGTTGCGGATGTTTTTGCCGTCGGTCAGATGAAAGGAAAACTGCACATCGACGTGGCGCAACTGGCCGATCTCGCCCGCCTCCAGCCACTCCCTCGCGCGAATCCACTGGGGGTGGAACACGATCATATAGGCCTCGGCGGCCAGCAACCCGCTGGCATCGCGGGCGGCGATGATCTGGTCGATCTCGGGCGCAGTCATGGCTATCGGCTTTTCCGTCAGAACGTGCTTGCCAGCCGCCAATGCCTTCAGCGTCCATTCGACGTGCAGATGGTTGGGCAGCGGAATATAGACCGCGTCGATTTCGGGGTCCGCCAGCAGCGTATCGTAGCCGGAATGGACACGAAGACCGGGGCGGAAGGCGTTGAAATTGATCGCTTTATCCGGACTAGACGTCGCAAGCGCCACCAGATCGGCTCCCTTGGCTTCATGGATCGCCGGCCCCATGTGCTTCAACGCAAAATTCGCAGCCCCCAGAATGCCCCACCTGACCACGTCGACCATCGTAACCCCCCTGCGATTTGGAAAAACCCTAGCGCAAGGGGGCCAACTTGGAAAGCATCAGGCAGGCACGACCATGCCCTTGCCGCGCGCCAGTTCCCGCATCCGGGTTTGCAGCTTTTCGAACGCCCGCACCTCGATCTGCCTGATCCGCTCACGGCTGACGCCATAGCTTTCAGACAGTTCTTCGAGCGTGACCGGCGTTTCAGCCAGACGTCGTTTCATCAACACATCCCGCTCGCGGTCATTCAGCACGTCCATGGACTGGGTCAACAAGGCATAGCGCGCGTCGAATTCGTCTTTCTCGGCATAGTCGCCGGCCTGATCTGCGGAGTCATCCTCCAGCCAGTCCTGCCATTGCGTCGTCGATTCGCCGTCCGAGCCGACCGTCACGTTCAGCGACGCATCCGATCCCGACAAGCGCCGGTTCATGTCGATCACTTCCGACTCTGACACATTCAGGTCGGTCGCGATTTTAGCCACGTTTTCGGGGCGCAGGTCGCCTTCTTCCAACGCGCCGACTTTGGCCTTGGCCTTGCGCAGGTTGAAGAACAGCTTTTTCTGTGCGCTGGTCGTTCCCAGTTTGACCAGGGACCACGAGCGAAGGATATATTCCTGAATCGAGGCCCTGATCCACCACATCGCATACGTGGCCAGACGGAAGCCTTTTTCGGGGTCAAATCGCTTGACCGCCTGCATCAGACCGACGTTCGCCTCGGAAATCACCTCGGCCTGCGGCAACCCGTAGCCGCGATAACCCATGGCGATTTTCGCGGCCAGACGCAGGTGCGAGGTGACCATGCGGTGTGCTGCCTCGGTGTCCTGATGATCGACCCACCGTTTGGCCAGCATGTATTCTTCTTCGGGTTCCAGCAGCGGAAACTTGCGGATTTCCTGCATGTAGCGGTTCAGACCCTGTTCCGGGCTGGGTGCGGGTAGACTGGTATAGGTGCTCACGTCGTGCCCCCTGTTTTGCCCGGTGCGATGTCGCCCCCGGAGCGTTGCCTCCCCGTCAAGACATGACCCGCTTAGCAAAGCCATGCCGTAATACAGGAAGGTTAACGCTAAATGAAGCCACACCAGCGCGACCATAGGTTTGTTTCGCTGTGATCACGCGGTTGTCAGAGAACACTCCGCAGCCCGTCCAGAAGTACCTGCATGTCGGCAGGCAAAGGCGAGGTGAATTCCAGCATCTCTCCGGTGACCGGATGCGCAAAGCCCAAGGTTGCCGCATGCAGCGCCTGACGGGGGAAGCCGTTGCCCAAGGCGGCCACCTCGGGACCGAAAAGCTTGGGCGCCAGTTGACGTCTGCCCCCATATGTCGCGTCCCCAAGCAGCCCGTGCCCTGCATGTGCCATATGAACCCTAATCTGGTGGGTGCGCCCGGTTTCCAGCCAGCATTCCAGCAGCGACGCCGCACCCCGGAAATCCTCCAGCACCCTTGCGCGGGTCACGGCGTGGCGGCCCTGATCCCAGACCACGGCCTGACGCTGGCGGTCGGTCTTGTGACGGGCCAGCGAGGTTGCGATTTTCACGATGCCACCGGGTTCGAAGCTGATGCCTTTGGTCCCGCGCAGCCTTGGGTCGGCGGCAGTCGGGGAGCCGTGGACGACGGCCAGATAGCGGCGATTGACGCTGTGATCCTCGAACTGCGCGGCCAATCCATGGTGGGCGCGGTCGGATTTGGCGACGACCAGCAGGCCGGTCGTATCCTTGTCGATGCGGTGGACGATGCCGGGGCGACGCTCGCCGCCAATGCCCGACAGGGTATCGCCGCAATGGGCCAGCAGGGCGTTGACCAGTGTGCCGGATGGGCTGCCGGGGGCGGGATGCACCACCATTCCGGCGGGTTTGTCGATCACGATCAGGTCGTTATCTTCCCAGACGACCGACAGGGGAATGGCCTCGGCCTGGGTTTCGACCTCTGCTGCCGGGTCAAGGCGCAGAGTGTAGACCTCGCCTTCGGTCACTTTGGTCTTGGGGTCGGTCACGGCGTCCGTCCCCCGACTGACCGCCCCTTCGGCGATCATCCGCATCAGGCGCGAGCGGGAAAGGGCCGCCTCCTCTGGCACAGCGGCGGCAAGCGCCTTATCAAGGCGTTGGGGGGCGTTTTCGCCGATCATGATTTTCAGAATGATGTCAGGGGGTTGGGACATGGATGATGCTCCGCAGGTCGAGGCGCTGCCGCCAAGCCTTAGATTCCTGAAATGGCTGGTGATCGTGCTGACCCTGACCATGATTGGCGGTGTCATAACGGTCGTGGCGGTGATTGTCACCCGAATGCCGCAGATGGCGGCGGGGCCGGAGTTGCCGCAAAATCTGTCGCTGCCGCAAGGGGTTACGGCGGCGGCGGTGACGGCGGGGCGGGGGTGGTTTGCTGTCGTGACGACCGATGACCGCATCCTGATCTTTGGGCCCGACGGGGCGTTGCGGCAGGAGGTGGCGATCGCGCCTTTGCCGGAATGACCGGGGTTCGGGGGGGGTAATATTCTGATTTCGTTGGAGTAAAACCGTATGGTATCGGTCAGTTATCTGTCGGATAAACGTCGGGCGTCCGGGAAGACACCCATTCGTTGACTGTTGGGCGCGAATCGGATCGAAACCGACAGCGGCATGGCGCGGGCGGGACGGACGGCGGGCAGGTGCCCGCGTCTGCTGTGACAAAAAGGGAGAGCGGAATGATCGGTGATCTTGGGGCGCACGATGCCACGGACTTGGCCGGGTTGGTCGCGCGGGGCGAGGTTTCGCCGACCGAACTGCTGGACGCGGCACTTGCGGCGGTGGACACACGGAACCCGGCAATCAACGCGGTGGTTCTGATGCAAGAGGGCGTCGCGCGCAAATCCATCGCCGATGGTCTGCCGCGCGGACCGTTCCGGGGGGTGCCGTTCCTGATCAAGGACCTGGGGTGCGAGGCCCGCGACTTCCCGTCACACAACGGGTCGCGGTTGTTTGCCAACACGCGCTATGGCCGCGATTCAGCGATATTCGAGCGGATCAGGGCGACCGGTGTTGTCACCTTCGGCCGGACCACCAGCCCCGAAGGCGGCATCGGGGCTGCGACCGAATCCATGGTCTATGGCGGGCCGACGCGCAATCCGTGGTCGCTGGGCCATACCTCGGGCGGATCGTCGGGCGGGGCGGGGGCGGCGGTGGCGGCGGGGATCGTCAGCTTTGCCCATGGGTCGGATGGCGGCGGGTCGGTGCGCATCCCTGCGTCAAACTGCGGGCTGTTCGGGTTCAAACCGACGCGCGCGCGGCTGCCCGATGGTCCCTATGCGGGCGAAGGCTGGGCCGGGATGGCGATCGACGGATTCCTGACCCGGTCGGTGCGCGATACTGCTGTGATGCTCGACGCCTGCGAAGGGGCCGATCTGGGCGCGCCCTATGCAGCCCCTGCCCTGCTGCACGGCCATGCGCAGGCGATTGCGCGGCCACCGCGCCGCTTGCGCGTGGCGATCTGCGACACCACGCCGACCGGTAATGCCATCCATCCCGGCGTGGCCGATGTGGTGCGGCAAGCGGGGCGACTGATCGAATCGCTGGGGCATCATGTGGAACCGGGCCTGCCGGGCGGGGCGGATGTGCCGATGATGATGCGGGCCTGGACCGATATTGTCGCGGTTGGCACGGCGCTGTCGATCCGGGGCGGATTGCGGGGTCGCGATCTGACCGAAGCCGACGTCGAGGGCGTGGGCCGGGGGGCAGTCGCCCACACCGCGACGCTCGATTCGATGCGCTATCTGGACGCGGTGGCCGAGATCCACCGCTTTGGCCGCCAGATGGCCGGGTTTTTCGATCAGGGGCCGGATATTCTGTTGACCGCCACGCTGGCCGAACCGCCCGCCCGCGTCGGGCGGTTTTCCCATGCGACGACGGATTATGTGGCGTTCCGCACCGGACCCGAGGGCATCTTTGCCTATTCGCCGTTCTGCGCGATCTTCAACGCCAGCGGGCAGCCCGCGGCGTCCTTGCCGTTGGGGATGGTGGACGATCTGCCTGTGGGTGTGCATCTGGCCGCAGCATTCGGCAAAGACGAGGAATTGATTGCGCTTTGTGCAGAAATCGAGGCGGCAGCCCCTTGGGCGGCACGAAGGGCGGGGTTGGCTGCGTAATTTCCTTGCGTGGCCCGGAAAATGCGCAAAAACTGACCAAACGTCCAAACCATCCTGACCTCGACCAAAGACTCAAGGGAGCCTGCCATTGACGCCTGTCGCTGTTGAAGCCCGAAATGCCGTGAAAGCCTTTGGTCAGGGGGATCATACGGTCCGGGCGCTGGATGACGTGTCGATCCGGATCAACACCGGCGAGTTCTTTACCCTGCTGGGGCCGTCGGGCTGCGGCAAGACCACCCTGTTGCGGTTGATCGCCGGGTTCGAGATGCCGACAAGCGGCTATATCCTGCTGGACGGCAAGGACATCACCACGCTGCCGCCCAACAGGCGCGCGGTGAATACGGTGTTTCAGAGTTACGCGCTGTTTCCGCATCTGACGGTGTCGCAGAACATCGGCTTCGGCTTGGAAATGCTGGGGCAGTCGCGGTCGGTGGTGGCCGACCGGGTGGCGCGGATGCTGGCGCTGGTCAAGCTGGAGCCGCTGGCGGGGCGGAAAACTTCGCAGCTTTCGGGTGGGCAGCAGCAGCGCGTGGCGCTGGCCCGCGCGCTGGCGCCGCAGCCCAAGGTCCTTTTGCTGGACGAGCCGCTGTCGGCGCTGGATTTGCAACTGCGCAAGGAAATGCAGATCGAACTCAAGCGGTTGCAGATGGAAACCGGCATCACCTTTGTCTTTGTGACGCATGATCAGGAAGAAGCCCTGACGATGAGCGACCGGATCGGCGTGATGAGTGCGGGCAAGTTGCAACAGGTAGGCTCTCCGCGCGACATCTATACCAAGCCGGTCAACCGCTTTGTCGCCAGTTTCATCGGCGAGACGAATTTCTTGGCGGGGCAGACGGTGCCGGGCGGTGTCCGGCTGGGCAGTGGGTCTGTGGTCGAGGTGATGGGGGCAAAGGCGGGTGCGGTCACCCTGACGGTACGACCGGAACAGGTGCGGATCGAGCCTGCCGACACACCGGGGTCGATTCCGGCCCGGCTGCGCAATCTGGTGTATTTCGGGACCGACACGCATTGCCATACAGAATTGGCGGACGGCACCGAAGTGATGGCGCGGTTGCAAAACCCGTCGGGCGGCGAGATCGGGCTGGAGGTCGGGCAGATGGTCGGTCTGAAGTTTCAGCCGGGTTCGGCGCAGGTGCTGGAGGATTGATGCGATGAGCCCTGCCGAGGAGCACCAGATCAAGGCATCGGCCCGCGCGGGGTGGCTATTGTCGGCCCCGGCGTTGGTCCTTCTGGCCGTGGCGGCAGCGGGGCCGCTGTTGATCGTGGTGGTTTATTCGTTTCTGACCCCCGGCCAGCATGGCAATGTGGTGTGGGACTTCTCGACGGCGGGCTGGGTCGGCATCCTGTGGTCCAGGGACATCTTCACCGAGGAATGGGTGCTGGCCGATGCGCATCTGACGATTTTCTGGCGGTCGGTCAGCCTGTCGCTGATGACCACGGCCTTTGCCTTTCTGGTCGGTTTTCCAACCGCGTGGTTCATTGCCACCAGACCGCCGCAACAACGGGCGATGTGGCTGTTCCTGATCACCATTCCGTTCTGGACGAACCTTTTGATCCGCACCTATGCGATCAACGAGGTGTTGCGGAAGGAAGGGTTGATGAACACGGTCCTGATCGGGCTGGGGATCACGGACACCCCGATCGAGGTGCTGTACACGCAGACTGCGATCTTCATCGGGATGACCTATGTCTACCTGCCGCTGATGGTGCTGCCCCTGTTCGCCGCCATCGACCGCTTTGACATGAAGCTGCTCGAGGCGGCCTACGACCTTTACGCCAGCCGCTGGAGAGTGCTGCGCCGGGTGATCCTGCCCATCGTGAAGCCGGGGATTGTCGCCGGGTCGATCCTGGTCTTTGTGCCAAGCCTCGGGGCCTATGTCACGCCGCGGGTGCTGGGCGGGGGCAAGCAGATGATGATCGGCAACTTCATCGAATTGCAGTTCCTGCAAGGCAAGAACTGGCCGCTTGGGGCGGCGCTGTCGATGGTGCTTCTGATCATCGTAATGGTTGCCCTGCTGGTCTATGTCCGCTTTGCCAACAAGGGGTCGTCCCATGGCTGAGCGCGCCTTTCACGTCGCCCGCCTGCCCGGCTTTGCCACCACCGCCGTGATCGTCTTTGTGGCGCTTTATCTGCCGATCGTCACATTGGTGGCCTATTCCTTCAACGCCAGCACGTCGCTCGCGGTATGGGGGGGCTTTTCGCTGGACTGGTATGCGAAGGCCTGGGCAAACGATCAGGTCAAGGATGCGACCGTCCGGTCGTTGATCATCGCGGGTTTCGCGGCGCTGATCTCGACCACTGTCGCCACGATGGCCGCGCTGGGGACGACGCGGCGGCGGGCCTTCAAGGGCCAGACCTTCGTCTATGTGATGATCAACCAGCCGCTGATGGTGCCGGAAATCGTGACCGCCGTGGCCCTGATGATCCTGTTCGGGATCGTCAAGCAGGCCACCGGACTTCAGGGGCTGGGCTACATCATCCTGGCGCATGCCGCCTTTTGCATTCCGTTCGCCTATCTGCCGATCCGCGCCCGGCTGGAGGGCATGGACCTGACGCTGGAAACCGCGGCGGCCGACCTTTACGCCAGTCCCTGGCAGGCGTTTCGCCGCGTCACGCTGCCGTTGCTGTTGCCGGGGATCATGGCCGGGGCGATGTTGGCCTTCGTCATCAGTCTGGATGACGTGGTGATCACCGAATTCGTGAAATCGGGCGGGCAGGACACTCTGCCGACCTATATGCTGGGCCAGATGCGGCGCCAACTTACGCCCGAGATCAACGCGGTGTCGACCATGTTGCTGGGCGTGACCGTGGTGCTGCTGACCGCGTTCTTTCTTTTGACACGCAAGAAAACCTGAAAAACCAACCAACCGGGAGAGACAAGATGAAAAGAGTTCTGACCGCAACCGCCCTGCTGATGGCAACAACCGGCCTCGCCACGGCCGAAGGGGTGCTGCAACTTTACAACTGGGGCAACTACACCAGCCCCGAAATGCTGGCCAAGTTCGAGGCCGAGACCGGTATCAAGGTGACGGTGACCGATTACGACAGCAACGACACAGCACTGGCCAAGATCGAGGCCGGGGGGTCCGGCTTCGACCTTGTGGTGCCGTCGGCCAACTATGTGCTGATCTTCATGGATAAGGGACTGACGGTGCCGCTGGACCTGGCGCGCCTGCCGAACCATGTCAATATCGCGCCGGAATGGCGTGACGTGGCCTGGGACCCCGGCCGGGCGAATTCGATCCCGTGGCAGTGGGGCACGGTCGGCGTAGCGGTCGATACCGCGATCTATTCGGGGGACATCAACACCTCGGCTATCTGGCTGGAAGTGCCGGACGAGTTGAAAGGCAAGCTCAACGTCGTGCCGGAGATGACGGACATCGTCACGCTTGCCACGCTGTATTACGGCGGCGAACCCTGCAGCGAAGATCTTGAGGTGCTGAAGAAAGTCCGCGACGGGCTTCTGGCGGCCAAGCCGGACTGGATCGCGATGGATTACGGCGCAACCGAGAAGATGTCGAACAAGGACTGGGCGGCGTCGGTCAACTGGAACGGGTCGTCGATGCGCATCCGTACGGCGTTGCCGACGGTGGCTTACGGCTATCCGAAGGAAGGCTATACGCTTTGGATGGACAGCGTGATGCTGCTGAAAGACGCGCAGAACGTGGACGAGGCCTATGCCTTCATGGACTTCATCCTGAAGCCCGAGAATGCGGGGCTGATTTCGAACTTTGCGCGCTATGCCAATGGGGTGGCGGGATCGGAAGCCTTCATGGACCCCGAAATGGCCACGGCGCCCGAAGTGGTCATCCCCGAAGAGTTCAAGGCAAACGGCGTCTTCATGCCGGTGTGCAGCGAGAAGTCGCGGGAGTACATGACCGCGATCTGGACCGAGTTGCTGAAGTAATCTTGCGGAGCCGCAGCGAAGGGGCTGCGGCACGCCTGCAAGCGGAAGGTCGGGCTGAAGAAGCCCGACCTTCCGCCGGGGGGCTTTCCGCCCCCCCGTCGGTTGGCGAAGGGCCAACCGCCCCCCGAGGATATTTTTGAACAGGAAATAGCATGGGTTTGGTCGATCTGTCGGCATCTGAGCTGTCTGTGCTTATCGCTCGCCGAAAGGTCGCACCGTCCGACGTGATGGCGGCTTTTCTGCATCGGGTGGGGGAGGTGAACGGAGCGGTCAATGCGATCGTGTCGCTGCGCGATGGGGATGACCTGATGCGCGAGGCGAAGGTTCTGGATGATGTGGCTCCTGTTGGGTGGCTGCATGGGATTCCCTTTGCGATCAAGGATCTGGTCGAGGTCGCGGGGGTACGGACCACCCATGGCTCGCCCTTGTTTGCCGATCATGTGCCGGGGATGGACGATCTGGTGGCGAAGCGGATCAGGGCGGCGGGGGCGGTGATCGCGGGCAAGACCAATGTGCCGGAATGGGGGCAAGGCTCGCATTCCTTCAACCCGGTGTTCGGGGTGACGCGCAACCCCTATGATCTGTCGAAGTCGGCCGGGGGGTCGTCGGGCGGGGCGGCGGCGGCGCTGGCGTCGCGGATGGTCTGGGTCGCGGACGGGTCGGACATGATGGGGTCCTTGCGCAATCCGGCGGCGTTTTGCAACGTTTATGGCTTTCGCCCCAGTTGGGGGTTGGTGCCGATGGATGCGGGAGGCGAGGCGTTTCTGGGCACGCTGTCGACCGAGGGGCCGATGGGGCGGACGGTCGAGGATGTGGCGGGGGTGCTGGGGGTGTTGGCGGGGGTGAACCCTGCGGTGCCGTTCGGGCGGGGCGGGTTCGGCGGACTGGAGCAGGGTGAGGTACGGGGCTTGCGTATCGGCTGGCTGGGCGATTGGGGCGGGGCTTACGCGACGGAGCCGGGAATTCTGGACGTTTGTGCTGCCGGGTTGGCGGTGTTCGAGGCGATGGGCGCGGTGGTGGACCCGGTCGCGCCACCGTTTGCGGCGGGGGCGCTGTGGGAGGCTTGGGTGACGCTGCGCGCGATGCTCAATGCGGGGCGCATGCGGGCGCTGTACGAGGATGCGGGCAAGCGCGCCCTGCTGAAACCGGAATCGGTATGGGAAATCGAGCAAGGGCTGGGCCTGTCGGCGGCGGCGGTCCATGCGGCAAGTGTGGTGCGATCGGCGTGGTATGCGGCGGCGGCAGATGTGTTTGCGCGTTATGACGTGCTGGCGATGCCGTCGGCGCAGGTCTGGCCGTTTCCGGTCGAATGGCGCTGGCCGCAACAGATCGGGGACCACGTTATGGACACCTACCACCGCTGGATGGAGGTGGTGGTGCCGGTGTCGCTGATCGGGTTGCCGGCACTGTCGGTTCCGGTGGGGTTCGGGACGGGGTTGCCGATGGGGATGCAGGTGATCGGACCGGTGGGGTCGGATGCGCGGGTGCTGGGCATCGGCCAGGCCTATCACCGCGCGACCGACTGGCCGGGGCGCGCGGCACCAAGGGGTTGGGCCTAGACCCGCAAGTTCCGCCCCGATGCCGCGTCGAACACCTGCAGGCGGGCCGGGTTCCAGCCCAGACCCACGTCATCGGCGACAGCCACCCGCACCGTCACCGGCACCGTCACCGGCACCGACGCGCGCAGGCGGTCGGTGCCTGCGGTCAGCGTCACGATCTTTTCGACGCCGTGGATTTCGACATCCGTTATTCGCGCCGCAACGCCTTCGTCGCCCGGTTCCAGATCCTCGGGGCGCACGCCAAAGATCAGTGCGCCGGGTTCCGACCCAAACAGCGGCAGGACCATGCCGCCGAAATCAGCGCCCGCTGCAAGCCGCCCGGGCCGCAGGTTCATCGCGGGCGTTCCAACAGCGCGGGCAACGAAGGTGTTGACCGGCTTGTCGTAAATCTCGGACGGGGTGCCGACCTGGACCAGCACGCCCTTGTTCAACACACCGATCCGGTCGCCCATCGACATCTGCAACGGTTGATCTGGCCCAGCAGTTCGGCAAACTCGGGCACCGCCGAGAAGTTCTTGACGATGAACATGGTCTGCTAGAACGCTTCGTTACAGCGCCTCGATCGCCTTCGGGCCGTTGATGAAGACGTCAACCGCATAGGTTTGAAGTCGCCAAACTCG
>Ga0105045_10004905_pt1 | contig 11702 bp, 10 predicted proteins | sample MAT02_FD_78089 | JGI IMG/M metagenome (GOLD analysis project Ga0105045, IMG submission 78089) | Freshwater microbial communities from Lake Fryxell liftoff mats and glacier meltwater in Antarctica - MAT-02 (megahit assembly) | ecosystem: Environmental > Aquatic > Freshwater > Ice > Liftoff... | reverse complement strand
GGCTTTAGCTCGAAGCTAAGGCTGATCTATCTGAGCGGACCTTGCCATCACATTCCCGTAACGTATTCGTCTGTCAGAGTTGACCGTACGACGGATCTCTCCATGACTTACCGAAGTGAGCAGCGGCCCTGCGGTACTACTTGAACGCCGCCAGCCCCGTCACCTCATGCCCCGTGATCAGCAGGTGGATATCATGCGTGCCTTCGTAGGTCACCACACTCTCCAGGTTCATCATGTGGCGCATGATCGGGTACTCGTTGGTGATGCCCATGCCGCCAAGGATCTGGCGGGCTTCGCGAGCAACGGTCAAGGCGAGCATCACGTTGTTGCGCTTGGCCATGCTGATCTGCGCAATGGTAGCGCGGTTCTCGTTGCGTAGCACTCCTAAACGCCAAGTGAGCAATTGCGCCTTGGTGATCTCGGTGATCATTTCGGCGAGTTTCTTTTGGGTCAGTTGGAACTGGCCGATCGGCTTGCCGAACTGGATGCGTTCCTTGCTGTAACGAAGCGCCACATCGTAGCACTCCATAGCCACACCAAGCGTGCCCCAAGCGATGCCGTAGCGGGCGCTGTCGAGGCAGCCTAGCGGCGCACCCAGTCCGCTCTTGTTGGGTAGCAGGTTGGCTTTGGGCACTTTCACATTATCGAACACGAGTTCGCCGGTGGGGCTGGCGCGCAACGAAAGCTTGCCGTGCGTGGTAGGTGTAGTGAAGCCTTCCATGCCGCGCTCCACGAGCAGGCCATGGATACGGCCTTCGGTGTTCTCGGCCTTGGCCCACACCACGGCCACATCGGCCAAGGGGCTGTTGCTGATCCACATCTTGGCACCATTCAGCAGGTAATGGTCGCCCATGTCCTTGAAGGTGGTTACCATGCCACTCGGATTACTTCCGTGGTCGGGCTCGGTAAGGCCGAAGCAGCCGATCTTCTTGCCTTGGGCCAGGTCGGGCAGCCACTTGTGCTTCTGCTCCTCGCTGCCGTACTTCCAGATCGGGTACATCACCAGCGAACCCTGCACGCTGCATAAACTGCGCAGGCCGCTATCGCACCGTTCGATCTCCTGCATGATCAAGCCGTAGCTGATCTGATCCAGGCCCATGCCGCCATACTCCGTTGGCACCATGGGACCGAATGCACCGATCTCTGCAAGGCCGGGAATGATGTCGGGGCTGAAGAAGCTCTTTTCAAAGCGCTCTTCGATAATGGGCTTGAGGTGGGTGCTTACGTGCTTCCGCGCCGTGTCGCGTATCAAGCGGTGCTCTTCGGTAAGTAGCTCATCGATCAAGTAGTGATCGTGGCTTTGGAAAAGATCGGTAGCGCTCCGCTGTTCAGTGGAGTTGTGCTCGGTGGCGGTGGTGGGGTTGCTCATTGCGGGTGCGAAATTAGGCAAGCTATAGCGGCTGGGGATCTTGGGCAGGTCTACTTTTGCGCGGCACTCCAGGCACTTGCTCTGCAAGAAGTGTCCCGACCATGGAACCTATTGAACAAGCGGACAGACTGCGTACACTGGACCCCTTGAACGCCGAATGGGTCACACTTGTGCTTTTGGTCGTGCTGATCGCCTTGGCGTATACGAACATCAATTCACCACGCAAATGGCGACTTCTGGCCCAAGGCATGTTCCGCATGCGGTTGGGAAGACAGACCCTGCGTGAAGAGGTAGACCTCCAGGATCGCACGTTCATTGGGCTTTTGGTGGTGGCCATTGCAGGGCTTTCACTTTTCCTGTGGCAGGGTGCGGTGCTGTTGGATCCGCTGGACCATCCACGGTTCCATTGGTTCGTGATCGGCGTTACAACCGTGCTTCTGGTGCAAGGTGTGCTTCTGCGCTCCATTGCGACGGTGTCCGATTCGGACCAAGGCATGACCGAATTCCTTTCCACAGGACTGCTGCTCTTTATCCTCACGGGTATTGCACTCATCCCTATTGCGGCTCTCGTGGCGTATCGATCGCCATGGCGACCGGTCCTGCTCACGGTCGGCATGGTCGTGGTGGCGATCCTGGTGCTTTATCGATGGGTGCGTGGGGCATGGGTGGGGGCCAGTGAGGGGGTCCCGCTCCGCTACATTATTATCTACCTTTGCGCCGCCGAGATCGTACCTATCCTGCTGTTGATACACACGTGGAGGTCCATGTTACCGGCTTCGTCCCAACCCTAAGCCGCGCGGTCTTGAAGATCAAGTCCATCCTCGTTTCCCAGCCCGCCCCTACGGATGAGAAATCGCCCTACATCGAGTTGGCGAAGAAGCTGAATCTGAAGTTCGACTTCAGGCCGTTCATCCAGGTCAAAGGTGTGGACGGCCAGGACTTCCGACAGGAACGCATCAACATCCTGGACCATTCGGCCATCGTGCTCACCAGCAAGAACGCGGTGGACCATTTCTTCCGGATGTGCAAAGAACTGCGCCTTACGGTACCCGAGAACATGAAGTATTTCTGTGTCTCGGAATCCGTGGCCTACTATCTGCAGAAGTACATCATATACCGCAAGCGTAAGGTCTTCATCGGCAAGCAGACCTTTGCCGACCTGATGGACGTGATCAAGAAGCACAAGGCCGAACGCTATCTGGTGCCATGCAGCGATATCCAACAGGGCGAGATCCCGGCACTGTTGGACAAGGCGAATGTGAAGTACACCAACGCCGTGTTCTACCGCACGGTGGCCAGCGACCTCAGCGACATCAAGGAGCTGAAGTACGATATGCTGGTGTTCTTCAGCCCTGGTGGTATCGAAAGCCTGAAAAAGAACTTCCCGAAGTTCAAGCAGGGTGATGTGTGCATTGCCGCCTTCGGACCTACGACTGCCAAGGCCGTAGTGGACAATGGCTTCAGGCTCGACCTGCAGGCCCCGCTTCCAGAAGCACCGTCCATGACCGGTGCTATCGAGCTGTTCATCAAGCGCCAGGCGAAGAAGAAGTGATCGCCAACCGTCACGGGGCGAACGGTCCGTGGCGACCCATGCCACCCGTGTCGCCATGCAACGCAACACCTTCCGTAAGCACGAACACCTCTGCGGAAAGGTGCGCATCCGCGACGTGGTCACCACCGGTTCCAGCATTCACGTTCCACCCTTCAAGCTGGTGGGCAAACGAATGGCACTGCCTACCACTGCACCAGCACAGGTCGGCTTTGCGGTACCCCGCCGCCACATGCCTTCGGCCGTGGACCGCAACCGCATGAAGCGCTTGATGCGCGAAGCTTACCGCTTGAACAAGCACAAGCTGTATGAACGTCTTGCTCCGACTGGAGTACAGTTCGCCTGGATGTTCGTATACCAGAGCCGCACCAAGGTCGACTTTGCAGAGACCGAGTTGAAAATAACCCAGGCTTTAGAACGTTGGATGAAGCACCATGGGTAAGCTCCTTGCCTTGCCGTTGATCGGCCTTGTGCGTCTGTACCAATACATCCTCTCGCCTTTGTTGCCAGGAGCATGTCGCTACAGCCCAACCTGTTCCGAATACAGCATACAGGCCCTGCGCAAGCATGGTGTGCTACGTGGCACGTGGCTTACCTTCAAGCGCATCCTATCTTGCAACCCATGGGGTGGCCATGGCCACGACCCTGTTCCATAAGCCTTTTTCACACCGATGAACACCTCCTCTCCCCGCCGCTTGCCCTTGTGGAAGACACTGTTACTTTCCGGGGCCATCGCTGGCGCAGGCGCCCTCACCATTGCAGCAGGCGATAGCTACTTCGAGATCAGTAAGAACCTCGAGATCTTCAACGAGCTGTACAAGGAACTGAACGTCTATTATGTGGACGACACGCAACCCGGTAAGCTCATCAAGACGGGCATCGATGCGATGCTCTCCTCTCTGGACCCGTATACCCAGTTCATTCCGGAGAGTGACATGGAGGATTACCGCTTCATGACCACCGGGCAATACGGTGGCATCGGCGCCATGATCAAACGCAAGGAGGACCGGGTGGTGATCAGCGAACCATACGAAGGGTTCCCTGCCATGAAAGCCGGGATCTGGGCTGGCGATGAGATCGTGGAGGTCGACGACCGCAAGGTGCGCGGCATGAGTACCGAAGAGGTGAGCAAACTGCTGAAAGGCCAAGCCGGAAGCACGGTGAAAGTACTTGCGCTGCGCAACGGCACGGAAAGCACCTTGCACACCTTGGTCCGGGAGGAGATTAAGATCCCGGATGTGCCCTTCAAAGGGATCATCGATGTGGAGAACGGCGTGGGCTACATCAAGCTGAACAGCTTTACGCAGACCGCAGGACAGGAAGTGCGCAATGCGATAAAGGAACTGAAAGAACAGGGTGCACAGAAGTTGGTGCTGGACCTGCGCGGGAATGGTGGCGGATTGCTGCGCGAATCGGTGAACATCGTGAACCTTTTCGTGCCCAAGAACGAGTTGGTGGTTGAGACCAAGGGGCGTATTGCCGAGTGGGACAAGACCTACAAGACCCTGAGCGAACCCTTGGATGCAGGGATACCCTTGGTCGTGCTTGTGGATGGCGGGAGCGCCAGTGCCAGCGAGATCGTATGCGGTTCGCTGCAGGACCTGGACCGTGCGGTGGTCGTGGGCGAGCGCACCTTCGGCAAAGGGCTGGTGCAGCAAACACGTGACCTGTTCTACAACAGCAAGCTCAAGGTCACCGTGGCCAAGTACTACATCCCCAGCGGTCGCTGCATCCAGAAGCTCGATTACTCACAACGCGATAGCACGGGCAAGGTCACCGAGGTGAAGGAGGAAGCCATTGCAGAATTCAAGACCCGCAACGGCCGCCCCGTGTTCGATGGCCGCGGTGTTATGCCCGATGTGGAGGTCACCGAACCCGAATTGGCCAAGGTGGTGAGCGGTCTCTTCGAGAAGGACCTCTTCTTCGACTTCGCAACGCAGTACCGGCTTACCCATGCCGATATCGGTCCGGCCGAGGATTTCCGCATTACCGATGAGCTATATGGGGAGTTCATGACCTACGTGAAAGAGCACGAGGTGGACTACGATACCGAAAGCATGGAGGCCTTGGAAGCCTTGGTGGAAGTGACCCGCAAGGAGCGCTACTATGATCTGGTACAAGGCCAGCTAGCCACGTTACGCAAGCAACTCGAACCCGATCACACCGAGGATATCGTTCGCTTCCGCACGGACATTGAAGAAGTGCTGCGCAGTGAATTGGTGTCGCGCTACCATTTCCAGACCGGGCGTGCCAAGACGGCCATGAAGAGCGACCCCTACATCCGCAGAGCGGTGGATGTGCTCCAAGGCGGCAGCTACTCGACGATCCTGGCGGGTACCGGTGCGGTAGGCAAGTAAGCGGCGGCATACGTGGGGCAGGCGGCGACGCACTTCTTGGGCCGAGTTCCATTCCGCGCGATCCATGTGGGCAGCTTGGTATTGTGCGTTGTCTTCCTGCCTTGGAGCACGGCCTTCTTAAGCATCGCCCAGATGCTAATGGTGGCCAACTGGCTGGCCGAATGCATCGTGAAAGGCAGTCTTGCGCAGCGGGCCAGGCAAGCGTTCTGGACCGCGCCTTCGCTGGCATTCTTGTCCCTGCTTGGCATCCATGTGCTGGGCTTGACATGGACCTCGGCCGAAGGCCTTTCCTGGGGCCTGGACCTGATCCGGATCCTGTTGCCCATACTCACCTTCGGCGTGGTCTTGTCCTCCACCCCACGACTGGATGCTTTCGAACTGCGCACCATTCTGCTTTGGGGAGCATGGAGCGTTGTGGCGAGCACGGCGGTCTGTTGGCTCCAGCCGGGTGATGGGACATTGGACTACCGCGCACGATCGATCTTCACCAGCCACATCCGCTTGGCGCTTATGCTGTGCTTTGCGATCGTGGTGTTCCTATATCACCTACCTCGACGCTGGTATGGCAAATTGGCCCACGTCGCAGCGACCGCATGGGCCTTGTACTTCCTCAATGCATTGGGCAGTATCCAAAGCATTGTCATACTCTGCGCTTTGCTCGTCCTCTTTCTATTGCTGCGTGCAGATCAGTTGGCTCACCCCTGGAGGACCATCTTACGCGCTACACTGTTTGTCGCACCGATGGCAGTCTTAGGCTTGGTGCTCATGTACCTGCTTCGTCCGCCAGCACTTCCTATCCCCGCAAGTTCCGGCTTTGGCGCCTACACACCATCGGGCGAGCCATACACCTTCGACAGCACCAATCCGCAGCAGGAGAACGGCCATCTGGTCTGGACCTGGATCGCATGGAACGAGGTAGAGCGCACGTGGCCAAGGCGTAGCATGTTGCCATTGGACAGCAGCGATGCCCAAGGCCGATCCTTGCGCGGTACGCTGGTGCGTTACATGACCTCGATGCAGTTGCGCAAGGACAGTGCGGGGATCATGGCCTTGAGCGACGCGGACATAACAGCGATCGAACAAGGCCGGCACAATGCCTTTGCCGCAGAGCGCCCCACCATGCGTCATCGGGTGGATGAGGTGCTCTTCGAACTGGGCCAGTATCGGGCCTACGCCCGCGCTGGAGGCCACTCCGTCACCATGCGTTGGGAGTTCTGGCGCACGGGCTGGGCCATTGCTCAAGCGAACTTGATCGCAGGCGTTGGCACGGGCGACACCCAGCGTGCCTTCAATGCTGCCTACGAAAGCACGGGCAGTACGCTGGCTCCGCGCTGGCGGCTTCGTGCTCACCAACAGTACCTCACGCTCCTCATCTCCTTCGGTGCCATCGGCATGCTGTGGTGCCTCTTCGCGTTCTGGTGGCCAGCATATCGGCTTGGCGCATGGCAACGCCCCTTGTTCGTGGCGTGGGCCATCATCTTCGGCATTTCATGCCTCACGGAGGACACGCTCGAGACCCAGGTCGGGGCCACGTTCTTCGCGCTCTATTACGCGCTATTCGTGTTCGCAACTCCTGATCGACAGTCGCTCAACGAAGCTCTTCCAAAAGGCTGAGCACGCGCTCTGGTTCAATAGCCCGGATCTGCGCCCCAGCATCTGCACCAAAATGCACATCACCGGCCACCAAGGCATGGGCATCCTTGCCCAATGGAGCCCAGCGTCCCGGATGGATGGGCCGCTTCGAGGCGTACAAGCCGATGGCCCGAATGCCACAAGCAGCGGCGATGTGCAAGGGGCCCGTGCTGGCGGCCACCAGTGCTTGGCTGGCACCGACAAGGGCGATGAGCTGGTCCAGCTTCAAGAGGCCTCCTGCATCCGTAACGTATGGCAAATGCAAGGGTAGACCTGGACGGTAGCGCTCGGCTTCCTGCGCGGTGCCTGTCACGATCACATGGAATTGCTTGTGATCAAGTGCCTTGATCAGTGCGGAAAAATGATCGAGTCCCCATTCCACCGCACTGCCCTTTGACAAGGGATGTAAGATCACGTTGCAGCGATCGGGGCGCAACAGTGCATGCACCTGTTCATCGCTTGTCGGCGCTTGGAAACCGGTAAACGCGGCCAGTTCGTCCATCTGAGGTATTGCCGAAATGCCCAATGGCTCCAAGAGCTTTAGGTTAAGCTGTGCTTCGTGCAGCTCGCTTTTGCGCCGGCTGAAGGATACGCGGGCATTGCACGTGAGCCAATGCCACCAACGGTGGCTGGTACCAATGCGCAGCGGAATACCGGCTTTTTTGCACAGGTCGGCCACACGGCGTTCCGGGAACACATGCACCGCTGCATCGATGCCCAGATCGCGCAAGCGTTCAACAGCAACCCCAGGACCCTCCGCTTCCAATTCCTCCAGCGTAAGCACTTGATCCACATGTACGCAGCAACGGAGCACTGGCGCGGTATACCCACGGCCCAGGAACACGATGCGCACACCCGGGAACCGCGCCTTCAGCAACCCTGCCATGGGCAGCGTAAGCATCACATCGCCAATGCTGTCCGTGCGGCTTAGCAGAATCGTGCGCGGCGTGTTCATGGCCTGTGCAACTCCTTCAGCTTGGCGTACTTCAGGAAGGTGGCATGCGCGCTGATCATGGCGATCACGAAGCCATGCCAGCCATCGAGAAAGCCGCCACGGAACATGTAATCCCCGAAGAACTTGACGACCGGGCTCAACATGAGCTTCACCATGCTCGCACGCTTGCCTTTCGTGTGCAGGGCCTGGGCCATGATGTCCGTGAAGTAATTCACCTGCTTCAGGTGGTCGTTCAGGGTGTAGTAGCTGTAATGCAGCAGGTCGCCTGGGAGATGCTCGATGCGCGCGCCATCAGCAAGTTCATACCGGTCGTGCGGATTGGTCCCGGTCCAATGGCCTTTCCGACTATCCCACAGCCGCAGCTTCACATCGGGATACCAGCCTCCGTGGCGGATCCAGGTGCCGCAATAGTTCGTGAGCCTGTTCATGGTGTAGCCGTCGGCAGTGCCCTGCTTGGCCGTGCGGATGGCTTCCACCGATCGCTCGTCCAGCGCTTCATCCGCATCCAAGGACAAGACAAAGGGGTGGGCCGCATGGGTGATGGCCCTGTTCTTCTGCTCGATGTGTCCATCGAACTTATGCTGCACGAAACGGGCACCATGTTCCCGCACTATGGCTTCCGTGCGGTCGCTGCTGAAGGAGTCCAACACCACAACATCGTCGGCCACGGCACGCACCGAGGCCAAGCAACGGCCGATGTTGCGCTCTTCGTTGTAGGTGATGATGACGACCGACAGCGAACGCATGGGCGCAAGCTACATCGCACAGTGGCACCGAAAAAACGGAACGCCACCCGATCTGGATGGCGTTCCGAAGAAGATCGTGCTCGTATCCGGACTCAGTGGGCCACAACGAAACGGCCAGCGCTGCGCTCTGTTCCAGAGGCATCCACTAAACGGTACAGGTAGAGACCGCTGGCGAATGAAGTGGTCTCCAACACACTGCGGTCCTGTGTTATCAAACGCTCTGCCACCAGATGACCTGTGTTGTCCAACACCTGCAACACCATGCGCTGTCCAGATGCCGCACCGGTCAGCTCCACAGTAAGGGCGTCATCAACCGGATTCGGGTACAGACCGATACCGCCTCTGCGACCAGCATCATCAATGCCAACAGGCATGCTCACCAACACTTCAACACGCTCGCTTTCGCAGGTGATTCCGGGCGTTTCCACCTCCCATTCGTAAAAGAAGTAATACAATGACAAGGCGTTGCTGCCGGTAGCACTACTGCTTGTAATAGCACCCAAGCTGCCCAGTGCATACGGATAGGCAGGGTTACTACCCAAGCCATCACGCCAGAGCTGCGGATCACCGGACATGATGCGCAAGGCATAGTTGCCCGGTCCAGGAACGACAAAGTCCAACTGCACGCGACTTTCTCCATTCGGAATGGCAAAATTCCCTTGTGTGATCGTGGCTCCGGAGGTGGCGTTCACCAAACCGATGGGTCGATTGCCCGCACCGTTCGCATACACTTTCACGGAGCGAATGGTGAACGCTTCGTTGGCTGTGAACAGCAACCAGAAGCTGGCATTGGTGTGGAACTGGCCTGGCGTAGCTTGCACCGTTCGCCCACCGAACGCAGTGATGGTCTCACTTTCCGCCACATTCGCCGCCCAGAAGGAAGTGCTTGAAGGAAGCGGATCGGTCTGCCAACTGTTGCCGGTGGCCACAGGGCTGCCTCCCACAGGCACGTCGTACCACACAATACTATCGCCAACTGCAAGTAGGTCGGCCTGTCCGGGACCTGGCAATACCACATTGTCTGCTGTTGGTGGCACAGGGGTCACTATCGTGACCTCCACCGGGGCTGAAGTGGCTGCGTTGCAAGGACCCGTTGCGGTCACTGTATAAGTCCCACTTTGGGTGACAGAGATCGTTGGAGCGGTACTACCATTGCTCCATAGAATGTCGCCGGTCGCTGCTGTGCTCAACGCAACGTTCTCGCTGGAACAGGCCAACGCCCTGCCTGCAATGGAGACGGCCGGCACCGGCGTAACGGCTGGGTTCAGCAGGGTGCTATTCGAATAGCCGCTGCTCTCGCCTGCGCAAAGCATTTCCACTTGGAATTCGTAGGCGATGCAAGGGTCCAAGATGGTTGCAACGAAAGAGGGATCGGCCACACCTTGTTCTTCGGTCCAGTCCGCTGCGCCAACTTGACGATACCGCACATTGAACGGTCCTTCGGAGAGCGCATTCCAAGTGAACTCAGCCTGGCCACTGCCCGTTGCGGTGGCAAGTCCACCATAGGGTGCCGGGCAGGTGCCGCAGTTGTTCATGATCAGCTGCATGCTGTTGTTGGCATTGATGCGGCCACCGGTAACGGTCTGCCCAGCGAGATTGCCCACAATGTCCACACCTTCAAAAAGTACTTGGCGGATGTAGAGCGCCCCTTCCACGGGATCGGCGTTCACCAGACTCATAAGCGTAGCACACGGTGCACTATAGAGCAGGCCGATAACCCCGGCGGTGAGCGGACTGGCGAAGGATGTTCCGCTGGTGGAACCGTAGCCGCCGCCCTGGCTGGTGGTGCGCACATTGTCCCCAGGCGCACCTACATCGATGGTGGTAAGCCCATAGGCGGAGAAGGTGCGGTTATCGGCCGTGTTGGTAGCCGTTACGCTGATCATGAAATCGCTGGGGCATGCTGTGGGCAGGTCGCCCACCACATCCACGTTCACGTTGCTGTTGCTGGTGGAACCGCAGTTGAGGACGCCCGCGGTGCCGAGTGTATCGTACATGGCACACCAGATGGGCGAGTTGGAAGGCTGACCATTGTTGATGCCCCAGCTCGCATTGGTGGCCACCACAAAAGCACCTTGCTGCCCGTTGGAGGCATTGTGGCGGCGGCGCATAACCAGCGGGTACGTGTAAGCGGCCACCACGGCCGACTCGGAAACACCCCCGTAGTTCACCACCATCATCTTAACATTCCAGTTGGCGCCAACCACGCCGAGTGCGTTGTTGCCACGCGCACCGATCATGCCAGCCACCTGGGTGCCATGCCCGCCATTGTACACGTTATCGTCATTGCCCGGTGGATTCCAACCGCGGTAGTCGTCCACATAGCCATTGCCGTCATCGTCGATCCCGTTGTTGGGGATCTCGGCGTGGTTGAACCACGCGTTGGCCTGTAGATCGGGATGCATCACATCGGCACGCTCAATAATGCACACCACGATGGTATCGCCCGTAGCGGTAACCCCTCCGGTGGTCACTTCCCAAGCGCCTTCGCTGTTGATGTTCTGGTGGTGCCACTGCTGGCCGAGCTGCGGGTCGTTGGGCACATTGCGCTCGTACACGTAGTGGTTGCGCTGGGCCATCTGCACCTGGGGGTGGTTCTGCACCGCACGCAGCATCTGTGCGTTCGGCAGCGCTTCGGGGTCGAAACGCAGCAGCCAGGCCCGCATGGGCGCACTCACCTCTTCGGCCACGTGTGCGCCGGTGGTAATGCCATTCACAGTGCGCAGGTCCTTGGCAACAGCGTCTGCACTGCCGCCTTCTTGCAGCATCAAGAGGATGTCACCGGGAATGTATTCGGGGCCTTGGGCTTGGGCCAACAAGGGCAGGTGCAGCACCACCGAAAGGATGGCACTCAGACTAAATGGACGCATGATGTGGAAAAGGTTCGGGTTGCAGGTCGTTCAAAAGTACGTGATCAGGACGCTTGGAACAGTTACCCATGTTGTCTCCTGACAAACCAATGACGGGTGCTTTAATTGGAATCCCATCTCCCTCACCCCCTCACATACACCCGCTTCACCCGTGGCGGCACACTAGTAAGCACCTCATAAGAAATCGTCCCCAGGTCCTGCGCCAGCTCAGTGATGGGGTGCGC